>Ga0272442_10000304_pt1 | contig 82818 bp, 43 predicted proteins | sample SSMForm2O_FD_200262 | JGI IMG/M metagenome (GOLD analysis project Ga0272442, IMG submission 200262) | Marine sediment archaeal communities from Little Sippewissett salt marsh, Falmouth, MA, United States - SSM-Form-2O | ecosystem: Environmental > Aquatic > Marine > Wetlands > Sediment ...
GTTGGCAGGGGAATCTCGGCCAGGCGACCGACGGCGCACCTGACGCGCGCCCGGCGCGAAATCAGGCAACCGTCCGGAATCCTGGACTCGACCGTCCGGAATCCTGGACTCTGCTGCCCGATACCTGAGTGAGGTCTGCGAGGACTACTCGGGTGGCACCTGGGAAGGGAAGGGAAGGGCCCTGGGAAGGGGCACCTGGGAAGGGGGTGATGTCTGCGAGGACCACCTAGGAAGGGAAGGGAATCGGACGTGGATGCGGACGTGGACACGGACGTGGACACAGACGCTGACACGGACGCGGACACGGATTCGGACACGGATACCGGGCCGCGGCCCGACGATGAGCGGATCCAGGGCTCGGGCTGCGCCTGCTCGGCTCGCGCGTCGAGCGCGGGCGGGTGGGCCACGCTGCTGCTCGCGTGCCTGGCTGCGCGCAGGCGTCGGCCGGCCAGCCCTGGCCCGCGCTCGAAAAGGTAAAAAGAGCGACACCCGCGGGTAACCCTTCACAAATCACTGCCCAATCGGCTATTCTTCCGGCCAAATCGTTGTCCAGTGAGCCGGGCCCCTCAGGCGTTTCCCGGCGAGGAGTAGGTATGCGTAGAATCCTGATGCTGTCCGTTGCGGCCCTCGTCCTGCCGCAGGCCACCCAGGCCCAGATCATCGACACCGCCGAGGAACTGGTGGTGCCGGTCGGAGAAGAGTACACCCTCGACGGAACCCACAGCTACAGCCTGCGCGTGCTGATCGACGGCACGCTCAAGGTCACGCCCTTCAACGGTCAGGTCGGCTCGTCCACGGGCAGGATCGAGCTCAGCGCTCCGGTGATCACGGTCGGCGGCACGATCGACGCCAACGACGCCGGCGGCGAGCCCCAGGGCAAGGGCGCGGACGACGAGGCCGGAGCCGGACAGGTCGGCAGCTACGGCTCCGGACCGAACGCGTACGGCGATCCCTCCTCCAAGAGCGTGTTCATGGGCGGCAACGGCGGGTCAGCCTGCGTTCCCCCCGACCGGGTGGCCGGCGGCAAGGGCGGCGGAGCGATCACCCTCGTCGCAGGCAGCCTCGCGCTGAGCGGCACGATCACCGCAAACGGCGGCCCCGGGGGCGCCGGGACGTCCTGCCAGGGCGGCGCCGGAGCCGGCGGCGGGATCCTCATCTTTGCCCAGGACATGACGATCTCCGGCACGATCTCGGCGCACGGCGATGCCACGGCCGGCACGGGCGGCGGCGGCCGGGTCAAGGTGTTCTACGCCGACACCTTCGACTACACCGGCACCACCGACGTGACCGGCGCCGACGCCGGCGGCAGTGACTTCGTCTCGATCGAATCACCCACCATCGAATCGGCGGGTTTCCCGGATCCAAACCTGTGGTACAACTCGGACCTGGCGACTTTCGATCTGGTCACCACGCTCGATTTCAGCTTCTACGCCTACGTCTTCGACAACCTGCCCGACACCGTGCCGATCGATGGCTCGGCGAACGTGATCACCTCGGCCTCGCTGCAGGTGCCGATCCTGGCCAACGGGACGTACTACCTGCACGCGGTCTCGATCAACGACAGCAACGAGTGGAGCGCCCAGGTCTACCACTTCCGCGTGCAGGCCCGACCGTGGATGGTCGTCTCCTCGCCTTCCCATCCCTCATCCGACGTGTGGTACTCCGACAACACCGTGGTGCTGGAGTGGACGGCCCTGCCCGGCCTCGAGGAGTTCTACGGCCTGCTCGACCAGGCCCCCGACACCGTCCCGGCCGAGATCGACGCCAACCGCATGACCCTCGATACCACGACCCTGGCCGGCCTGAACAGCGGTGAGTACACCTACCACTTGTTCTCGCGGGACACGACCGGGCACACCTCGCATGTCTCGCACTTCGGGTTGAAGATCGACGTTGTCTCTCCGCCTGCGGTCACCGATCTCGCCGTCACCAAGACGGAGCCCGGCATCCAGCTCGACTGGACGGCGCCCGTGGACGGGCACAGCGGCGTGACCCAGTACAAGATCTTTCGCTCGGACAACCCAGACCCGCAGGTGCTCGGCTCGCTGCTCGACACGGTGACGGAGCCGACCTACCTCGACTCGACCGGCGTGACCGGCGACTGGTTCTACCAGGTCCACCCCGTCGACGCTGCCGGCAACGTGCAGACCGAGGGTAACAACCGAGTCGCGGTCACCGTGCCGGTCATCGCTACCGGCACGGTCGCCGGACCGGTCTCCGGCGTGGTCGATCTGCCGTACCTGATCACCGACTCCACGCGCAAGGACCACCAGGTGTGCATGCAGTACTCGACCAACGACGGCGTCAACTGGAACGACACCAGCAGCGCGCCGCTGGACGTCACCGCGGCCCAGTACGGCGGTGCCTTCCCGTGGACGTCGCACGACGACCTGGCCCAGTTCAACGGGAACGTGCGCTACCGGCTCTGGCTCTGCGACGAGGACCTGTTCGAGATGAGCCCGGCCTCGGATCCATTCGCGCTCGACAACACGATGGGGTGCACGATTACCGCGGATACCGTCCCGACCTACAAGTGGAAGGCCCCGGTGAACTACGTCATCAGCGACACCGCCGACCGGACCATCACCTCGCTGGTGCTGGAGTACAACGCCGGCGTCACCTGGGAGCCCGGAACGATCTCCGGGCAGATCGCAGACCTCGGTCCCGGCGATTACACCGGCTCGCTGGACTGGCTGATCGGCGCCGATCTCGGGGTCTACACCGGATCGGCGCTGGTCCGCGTGCGGCCGGTCTACCACGGCACAAACGGCACCTTGAGCAACCAGCTCAGCTTCAACATCGATAACCAGACCGACGTCGACCTCTCCGCCACGATCACCGGGATTCCGGGCGGAGAGCTGAGCGGCAACATCGTGATCGACTACAACCTGGCCGACAATCTGAGCCGCCCGCTGTCGATCGTCTGCCTTTACACGATCGACAACGGCACCACCTGGAAGGTCGCCACGGTCGGCGGGCAGACGATCGGCATCACCGCCGGCAACTACACCGGCCGCCAGATCGGCTGGTCCAGCGGCAACGACGAGGATGGCACCGACAGCGACCAGGTGATCTTCCGCATCGTGCCGCTGGCCGACGACAGCCAGGGTACTGCCGGTGATTCCGCGGTGCTGCACCTCGACAACAACGACACTCCGGTGGTAACGCTGACCGCGCTCTCGGGCACGCTGCACAACGACATCCAGGTTGACTACCTCCTCGCAGACATCGAGGGCGACGCGCTGGCGATCAACCTGGCCTACAAGGTCGGCGCGTCAGGATCCTGGCAGCCGGCAGCCGTCACCGGTACGACCGCAGGAATCGGCCCGGCCGAGTACACCGGCTCGCTGACGTGGAAGTCCGACCTCGACCTCCCGGATCAGACCGCGGTGGACGTATTCCTCCAGCTCACGCCCGCGGACAACGACGCCGGCGATACCGACGAGACAGGCCCCTTCGACGTCCGCAACGAGAACAGCACGCCCACGCTCGCGCTGACCGCGGTGTCCGGCAACGACACCCGGCCCAGCGCCGAGGTCGCCATCGATTACACGACGACCGACGACGACGGGGACGACCTCAGCACCACGGGCTGGCAGTACTCCACCGACGGCGCAGCATGGAGCGACCTCGACGCGACCGCATTCCCGGTCAACGACCCGCTGGCCCCGGGCGATCACAGCATCGACTGGGACACCCGCGTCGGCGCCGCCAACCTCGACGACGTCGCGGCGGCCGAGGTCTGGTTCCGCATGCAGGTCACCGACGGCAACGCGCTGGTGCTGTCGAGCTTCCCGGCGCTGGACGTGGTCGACCTGGCCCACGACGGAACCGACCTGTGGAGTCTGAGCAGCACGGGCCAGCTCCGGCGCCACGCGCTCGACGGGGACCTGACCGCGCTCGAGACCTTCGATATCGTGGGGCTGACCGCGCCGCGAAGTCTGATGTGGGACGGCACGTACTTCTGGGTTCTCGATGGCTCCACGATCAATCAGCTCAACGAGACCTACACCATCGTGGCCAACTACGCGACCGCCGGCGACGCGTCGGCCGCGATCGCCTTCAGCTCCGGCATCCTCTGGGAGCTCGATCCGGGCACGGACACGATCTTCCAGCGCGACATCGCGGACCTGTTCCTCCAGGTGGACGACAGCTTCAGCTTCACCAGCGCCGGCGGGTCAGGGCTGGACGCCGACGCAGACTACCTGTGGGTGGTCGACGCGAGCACGGACATGATCTACAAGCTCGACCGGACCAACGAGATGGCCGTGCTGGCCTCGCAGCCGCTCGACGGCCGGACGCCGGCTGGCCTGGCCATCACCGGAGCGCGCTTCTGGACCTCGGACGCGGCCACCGGCGAGCCGCTGCGGCTCGGCAGCCTGACCGTCTCCGACTACGCGCAGATCGGGCCCTTCGCCATCGACAACACCAACGTTGCGCCCGAGGCCTCCAACCTGGCGATCACGCCGGCGAGCCCGCTCACCAGCGACGACCTGGTCGCCTCGTACGACTACTCGGATCCGGACGACGACGCCGAGTCGGGCTCCGTTATCGCCTGGTTCGTCGACGGCGCCGAGCAGGACGGGCTCGCCGGGGCGCTCACCGTGGCGGCGGCCAACACCGATCGAGGCGAGGAATGGCACTTCACCGTGATCCCGAACGACGGCGAGACCGCGGGACAGCTTCAGACATCGGACACGGTGACCATCGGCAACACGCCGCCCGCGGTGACCCAGGTCGACCTCGGACCGGCGGTGGTCGGTCCGCTGGACGACCTGGTGTGCACGGTGACCGCGAGCGACGCCGATGACGACGCGATGACCTTCACCTTCGAGTGGCTCGAGAGCGGAAACCTGCAGGACGCGCTGACCGTGGCGGACACCGATCAGCTGTCGGTCACGCTGGCGGCCTCGAACACCAGCGAGGGCGAGACCTGGACCTGCCGCGCAACGCCGGACGATGGCACCGACGCCGGCGACGCGGTCACCTCTAACGAGTTGACGATCGGGGTCAGCCCTGTGGTCGAGGGCGTCACACCCGACGCGGCGCTGCAGGGCCGTCAGGATCTGTTGATCGTGATCTCCGGACAGAACTTCCAGAGCGGCGCCACCGTGGCGATGGGCGACGGGATCACGACCGGCGCCACGACCCTGGAGGCGAACGGATCGCTGTCACTCGAGATCGACGTCACCGGGGGCGCGGCCCTCGGTCCGCGAGACGTGGTCGTGACCAACCCGGACGGCATCTCCGGAACCGGTGAGGGCCTGTTCCGCGTGAGCGCGGACAACGACAACGACGGCATGCCCGACGACTGGGAGACCGACAACGGACTCGATCCGGGCGACGCGGGGGATGCGAGCGCGGACCCGGACAACGACACCGTGACCAATCTCGACGAGTACAACGCCGGCACCGATCCCAACGACAGCGACTCGGACGACGACGGCGTGGACGACGGCACCGAGCTGGCCAACGGTCAGGACCCGATCGACCCGACCGACAACCAGCCGATCGCCCTGCTGGGCGAGGACCAGACCGTACCGCCGAGCTATGTCACGCTGGACGGCAGCGGCTCGAGCGATCCCACCGGCGACACGCTGACCTATCACTGGGCCGCGGACGCCGGGAATCCGGCGGCGACGACCTTCAGCACCAACGACTCGGCCTTTGCCTCCACGACGCAGGTCGCCCTGCGGGCAGCCGGCGATTACCGCTTCACGCTCACGGTCAACGACGGCTTCGCGGACAGCGAGCCGGTCGAGACCGTGGTCACCGTGACCAACGCGGCGCCGCTGGCCGACGCGATACCGCGACACACCGTGGCCACCGGCGCCTCGGTGACACTGGACGCGAGCTGGAGCCGTGACGCCAACGGCGACACGATGAGCTTCACCTGGACGCAGACCGGCGGAGCGACCGTGACGTTGAGCGACGAGACCACGGCCACGCCGAGCTTCTCTGCGCCGGCGTCAGTTGATGTGCTGAGCTTCGACGTCATTGCCAGCGACGGCGATCTCGACAGTGCGCCGGCCCTGGTGACGGTGGTGGTCCTCGACGGCGCGGGCTCGGTACCGCTGGCCGATGCCGGCGCAGACCAGAGCGCCGAGGTGGGCGGATCGGTGATCCTCGACGGCAGCGGAAGCCTGGGCGCCGCCGGCGAGACGCTGGGCTTCGACTGGACACAGGTCGGCGGCACAGCGGTGACCATCAACGGCGCGGACACGGCCGCCCCGGAGTTCACCGCGCCGGGAACGCCGGGCGTGCTGGCCTTCGAGCTGGTAGTCACCGCGAGTGATATCGACAGCCCGCCGGATCCGGTCAACGTGCTCGTCGGCGACACGGCCGGCGGCCGGCCGCTGCCCGTGGCGAACGTGGGCGCGGACCAGGTGACCACCCCGCTCTCCACGGTCACCCTCGACGGCAGCGGCTCGACGGTGGGCGCCGGCGAGACCGCGGCGTACGCCTGGAGCCAGGCCCTCGGCCGCGCGGCGGCATTGCAGGACACCGACACCGAGAGCGCGCACTTCGTGCCGCTCGACCCGGGGCTGTACGGCTTCGATCTGGTGGTCTCGGACAGCGCGGCGGACAGCCTGCCCGGCCACGTGCACGTCACGGTGCAGAACGAGAGCGGTGAGGCGCCGGTGGCACGCGCAGGGCAGGACCAGCAGTCGGCCGCGGGCGAGGTGGTGACGCTGGACGGCAGCGCATCGACCACGCCGGCCGGCTCGCCCGTGGTGTACCACTGGTGGCAGTCCTCCGGAACGCACACAGCGATGAGCGGCAAGACCAGCGCCCGCCCCTACTTCACGCCCGAGATCGAGGGTGAGTACATCTTCTCGCTGGTGGTGAGCGCCAACAACGACACGCGGAGCCTGCCCGACGAGGTGATCGTCACCGTCGGGCCTGGCGGCGACACCGACAGCGACACCGACACGGACACGGACACCGACAGCGACACCGACAGCGACAGCGACACGGATACCGACAGCGACACCGACACGGACAGCGACAGCGACGGTGGCGGGGGCGGTAAGGACGGATGCGGCTGCGGCGTGGGCGAGAAGGGCGCCTCCTCCGGCGCCGTGCTGGCGCTGCTACTCCTCGGCCTCCTCCGGAGGCGGCGCGTCCTCTGACATCGCCTCCTCGGTGAACCGCGTCTCGAGCAGCCCGAGGAACACGTCCACCACCTCGGGATCGAGCTGACTGCCGCTGACCTGCTTCAGCTCGGCGATCGCCGCATCCCGGCTCATCGCATCGCGATATGGCCTGTCCGAGGTCATCGCGTCGAAGGCGTCGCCCACGGCCACGATCCGCGCGGCCAGCGGGATGTCGTCACCCTTCAGGCCGTCGGGGTAGCCCTTGCCGTCGAAACGCTCGTGGTGGTGCCTGACCACGGTCTGCACGTTATCGAGGAACTTGATCGGGCCGAGGATCGTATCGCCGAACAGCGGATGGCTCTCGATCGCCTCGCGATCCTGCTTGGAGAGCATGGTTGTCTTGTGCAGGATCGTATCGCGGATACCGATCTTGCCGATATCGTGCAGCAGACCGGCGTGGCCGATGACCCTGAGATCCTCCGCGGACACCTCCATCTCCTCGGCCACGGCCAGCGCATAGCGCGTCACCCGGTCGGAGTGGCCGCGGGTGTACGAGTCCCGTGCCTCGAGCGCCTCGGCCAGCGAGCGGATCGTCTCGTAGTACATCTTCTGCGTCCGCTCGAACAGCCGGGCGTTCTCGATCGCCACGGCGGCCTGGCTGGCCAGCGTGTCGAGCATGCGCTTCTCCTCCTCGGTGAACTCGCCGTTCTCCTTGCCCAGCTCGAAGACGCCGATCACCCGGTCGCCGATCTTGAGCGGGGCCTCTAGATGCGGGGCTTCCTCGCTCGCCCCGTCCCCGCCGTCTGGCGCCTGCTCGTCCCCCTCCAGGCGCGCCTTGGTCCGCAGCTCCTCGGCCTCCTCGTCGAGCAGCCGGATCGCGCCCGACGAGGCATGCAGGATGTTGCCGGTCAGTTCGACGATGGTGTCGAGCGTCTGACCCAGATCGAGGCTGGAGGAGATGGTCTGCGAGGCGCGATGCAGGGTGACCAGCTCGCCGACACGCGCCTCGAGATCACGGTTGGTGCTGCTGATCTGCTCGCCGTACGTGGTCAGCTCCTGGTTCATCCGCTCCATCTCGTCGAGGTATTCCTGCAGGCTCTTGTTGGCGCGCTCGAGGTCCGAGTAGAGCCGGGCGTTGTGCACGGCCACCGCCGCCCAGGAGGCGAAGGTCTGGAACAGCTGCTGCTCGATCTCGCCGAAGGCCTCGGGCTCCTTGGCCTCGGCGTCGAGCACGCCGATGGTCTTTCCGTTGACCACCAGTGGAACGGCCAGCTCGCTCCGCCCGTCGGCCACGCCATGGATGTAGCGTGGATCCTGCATCACGTCCGGCACCACGATCGTCTCTCCCGTGCGCGCCGCCTCCCCGGTGATGCCCCGCCCGACCGGGATCGTCATCCCCGCGACCTCGTTGCGGTACCCGTACCCGGCCTTGACCACGAGCTCCTCGCCCACCTCGTCGAGCAGCAGCAGCGCACATTGATCGAAGGGCAGCACGTTGTGCGAGAGGTCCAGGATCTCGTCGAGCAGGGTCTTGAAGTCGAGGATCGAGGTGATGCGCTCGCCCACCTGATTGAGGATCGACAGCTCGGCCGCCCGGTCTCCCAGCTCGGCGAACTGGCGGGCGTTGAGGATCGCGATCGCCACGTTCGAGGCGAAGATGGCGAACAGCTCCAGATCCTCCTCGGTGAAGGCTCCGACCTCGCGCGCCTCGGCATCGAGCACGCCGAGCAGCTCGCCGCGTACTCGGATCGGCACCGCCATCTCGCAGCGGCCGCCCGAGACACCCTCGATGTAGCGCGAATCGCGCTGCACGTCGGGCACGAGCACGGCCTCGCCGGTCCGCATCACGTCGCCGGTGATCCCGCAACCCAGCGGAATCTCGAGCTCGTGCACGCCGTCCTTGTAGCCCCGCGCCGCGCTGACGTTGAGCTGATGCCCTGCGCCGTCGAGCAGCAGCACCGCGCAGCATTCGAAGCGCAGCGCCTGCTCGGCCAGCTTGAGGATCTCCTCCAGCAGGCTCTCCAGATCCAGGCTGCCGATCAGCGCCTCGCTGGCCTGCGCTATCAGCCCCTGCACCTCAAGCTGGCGCTCGAGCGCGGCCGACTTACGGGCCAGCTGATCGTGGATCTGGGAGTTGTACAGCGCCACCGCCGCCTGGCTGGCAAAAGCCGAGAGCAGCTCCAGGTCGTCCGGCGAGAAGTCGAGGCGCAGCCGGCTCTCTGCGTCGAGCACGCCGAGCAGCTCGCCGTTGCGGAACAGCGGCACGGCCACCTCGGACACCGCGCCCTGCACACCCTGGATGTAGCCCCGATCGGCGGAGACGTCCGTGACCAGCACCGGCTCCTGGAACATCAGGGCCTGCCCGGTGACGCCCTCGCCCGGCTTGCCGCGGAAGCTCTTCACCACGTCCGAGTCGTAGCCGCGGGCGCGCCGGATCACCAGCTCGCCGCTGGGCTGCTCGATCAGCAGGATCGCACAGGCGTGAAAGCCGAAGACCTCGGAGGTCAGGTCGAGGATGCGGTCGAGGACCTCGTCGGGCTCCTTGAGCTCGGACATCGCCCGTGCGGCCTTGTTCAGCATGGTCAGACGCGTGAGCTGATTGGTCAACTTCTCCTCCAGCGTGTAGCGCGTGGATCCTGCTTCTGCAGAGGGAAGTTGTCAAGCGGCGGCCAGAAGGGGACGGACGTAACAGGATAACGCTGTTACATCATGACGAAGTTGCTTACTACATCCGTCCTCGTCATTCGAACTCGCGGCGCAAAGAGATGCCGCGTTTCTTCAGCAACCGGTACATCGTCACCCGGTTGATGCCCGCCCGGCGCGCCGCCTCCGACACGTCGCCCCCGCACTCGGCGAGCAGAGCGGTCAGGTAGCGCCGCTCCAGCGGCGCAAGCCATGACTCGCGCAGCTCCTTGAGGCCGCCTCGTGGCGCGTGCTTCACGGGCGCTGCGGTCTCGTTGAAACGAACCGTACGCGGCAGATCCACGACCTGCACGTCCTCGTCCGCGGCCATGATCACCGCATGCTCGACGATGTTCTTCAGCTCCCGCACGTTTCCCGGAAAGCTGTAGTTCTGCAGCAGGCTCAGCGCCTCGGCCGAGAACCGCACCACCTCGCGGCCGTGCTCGCGTGCGCTCTGCATCAGGAACACGTTGGCCAGCACCTCGAGGTTGCTCTTGTAGCTGCGCAGCGGCGGCAACTCCAGAGTCACCACACCGATGCGAAAGTACAGGTCGTCGCGAAACTCGCTCCGGCGCACCATCTGGGGCAGGTCGCGGTGGGTGGCGCAGATCAATCGCACGTCCACCTGCGTGGGTGCCGCGTTGCTGCCCAGCGGCAGGATCTCGCCCTGCTCCACCGCCCGCAGCAGCTTGGCCTGCAGCGAAAGCGGCAACTCGCCGACCTCGTCGAGGAACAGAGTGCCCTGATGGGCCTTGCGGAACTCGCCGACCTTGGTGAAGCTGGCGCCGGTGAAGGCGCCGCGCACGTGGCCGAAGAGCGTGCTCTCGAGCAGGGTCTCGGGCAGTGCCGCGCAGTTGACCGCCACCAGCGGCTGGCTTGCACGTGCGCTGTTGAAGTGGATCGCGTTGGCCAACAGCTCCTTGCCGGTTCCGCTCTCGCCCTGGATCAGCACCGGCGCGCTGGTGGGTGCCACCCGCTCCACCCGGCGCTCCACCCCGAGCCACTCCTCGGACAGCCCCTTGATCAGGAACGGGCGCCCGTGGCCCGCGCCCCGCGCCTGTGCCAGCTGCGCACGACGCAGGAACTTGGCCGCCGAGGCGGCCAGCTCCTCCAGCGCCGCCAGATGCGCCTCGTCGAAGGCCCCGGGTTCGGGCGAGGACACGGTGATCACACCGATGGCGCGACGCTGATACTGGATCGGCACGGCAGCCATCGAACCCACAGCCAGGAAGTAGCTGGCATAGTTCGAATCGTGCGCGGTGTCACCGCAGAGGTATGGACGGTTGTGGTCGAGCACCCACAGCGCGATGCCGTTGGGGCGGTCGTCGGTCCGCCGCTGCAGCACCACGCCGGGCAGGTCGACCACCACGTCCTCCACCACGTGGAAGTGAATCGCCAGGCCGTCGGACTTGCGGTCGTGCAGGAAGATCGCGCCGTTATGCGCTGCGGTCCGCTCCAGCGCCAGATCCATGATGCGCCGTTCGAGTGTCTCCAGCTCGGCCGCGTGGAGCAGCTCGTCGGTGGAATCGCTGGTCTGGCCCGCGGTCATTGTGGTTGCGATATTGCAGCATCTTATCGTGATTTGCAATTAAGTTGCATCAAATAACGCCCGCCCGCTGGCTCTCCGCTGTTTTCCCCTGGTTTGGCCACCCCCACATCTGGCACGCCCCTTGCTCCTGGCCCCGACATATGGACCCTGAACCGAGGAGAACGGCCATGCATCGGATAGCGACCCTGTTGACAGTCCCGCTCCTGGCCCTGCGGCTCGCAGCCTGCGGCGGCATGATCGAGGACAATGAATGGAGCCATTGGAACGAGCGGCTCGAGACCGGCGAGCAGCTCGGCCTGCTGGCCTTCATGAACGACCAGGAGCACACCTCATTCTGGCTGCTGGACACGGAATGCCGCCTGCGCAGCGACTCGGCGTACAACCTGATTCGCCACCGCGACGGCGTGGACACGCTGGACAGCACGGACGACGACAACCTGTTCGACAGCATCCAGGAGATCGACGATGTCAGGATGGTCGGCCCGTGGACCATGGAGCGGCTGTACGAGTGTGCCAGCATGCGGGGCTACATCACCGACGAGCCCGAATGCGCGCTCGACAAGACGTACACCGAGCTTACCGACCAGCTCGATCCCGCCCTGGAGGAGCTGGTCAACGGTCAGCTGCGTAAGCTCGCCGAGTCACGCAGGGACACCACGGTCAGCTTCCCGGTGATGTTCGCCGAGGTGGTGACGTACTCGCGCTGTGACGAGGTCGAGAGCTACGAGGTCAAGTACCGTCAGTGGATCTGTCCCGAGGGTGGCATCCAGGCGTGGTACGTGATCACCCTGGCGCCGGACTATTCGGTGCAAAGCCTAAAGGTCTACATCTGATCCGGCGACGGGCTCGCACCCTCCCCCACCCGCAAGGCGAATCCAGCCCCTCCGAGGAAGCCGCGGATCCGACGCCAGTACGCCTGCTCGTCGGGCGGGCAGTCGTTGTGCCCGCAGCCGAAGCTGATCAGCCGGCCGTTGCGCGCCGCGGCGGCAAGGGCCACGCCGTGCTCGTGCGGCACCAGCGAGTCGAGCCGGCCGTGGAACACCAGCACCGGCCCCCGATACCCGGACACCGCGGCCAGGTTGTCGAAGGGATCGCGCACCAGGAAGCCGGGCACGCCGAAATCCCAGGAAAAGGCGCGCAGGCCGGTGAAGCTCGACTCGAGGATCAGCGCCGCGACCGGGCGGCGCCGCACCAGCAGACAGGCCCCGCCGCCGCCGAGCGAGCGGCCGTGCGCCACCACGCGCGCGGGATCCACGTCGGGCCGCGCGAGCAACCGATCGTACGCGGCCTCGAGCACCCGGCCCAGTGATTCCTCGGAAGGGCTGCCGCCGGAGCGTCCGTACCCCGGGAACTCCACCAGCAGCAGGCCGAGACCGATCTCGCCATATTGCGAGAGCCGGCTCGGCCAGTGATCGATCAGCTCGTTGTTGCCGTGGAGGAAGATGACCGCCCCCGCCCGCTCGCCCCGCGCGAGCCCCGGCGGCGCCAGGTACAGCGCCTCGACCAGATCCTGCCCGAGGGGCAGGCGCCACAGCTCGGCGCCCGCGATCGCCGGCGGGGCCGGTGACGCCACCCGGCTCTGGCCCGGGAACACGATCCGGCGCTGCGCCACGAACAGCGCAGCCGCGTACAGCAGGTAGATCGAGAGCAGGATCAGCGGCACCCGCAGCCAGCGGCGATGCCTCCCGCCACCGTGTGGATCCGTCATCCGCGCTCACCTCCGCTGCATCGAGACTACCACGTTTCGACTCCGGAGCAGGCTGCGCGAGGACAAAAAAAACGGCGGCCGGAGCCCATCGGACTCCGGCCGCCGGAGGGAGGTCACTCGAGGCAGAGAATCAGCCGCCGCACCGGCCGTTGATGCAGGCCGAGCCGTCCGGGCACTCATTGTCCGAGTTGCAACGCAGGTCGTCATCGCCGTTGTCGCACTCGCCCTCGTGGAGCAGCTCGGCGCCGGCGCAGCGCAGCTCGCAGAGGTTGCCGAAGGTCTGCTCGAGGGCCTGGCCGTCGCTGGCGAGCAGCAGCCCGCAGACCGGAGCGTAGATCTCGGGGCAGACGCAGTCCTCGCCCTGGCACTGGCCGTCGAGGCAGAACTCGCCGGGGCCGCACTCGTCGTCGGACCGGCAGCCCTGGATCCGGGCCAGGCACTCGAGGTACTCGGGCGTCTCCAGCCAGCCGCAGCCCAGCTCGCCCGAGGCGGTGTCGTCGAGCACCATGCACTCGGAGAACTGCAGGCACTCGTACTCCGGCCGCCACTCGCAGTCGGTGTTCACGGGATGCGGCGCGCAGACCTGGCCCGAGCAGCCGGTCACGATGCAACGATTGTCCTCGCGGGGCTGGCAGGTGCCGAAGCAGTCCGGAGGAATCTGGCCGTCACCGTTCTCGTCGTAGCAGGTCACCAGGCAGAAGAACCCATCGGGGCAATCGCTGTCATCGATGCAGTCCTGCTGCACCGGCACGCAGCGGCCGAAGGGCTCGCCGCAGTACTCGCCGGTCGCCGGATCGCAGGGAGGAACGTTGTCGCAGTCCTCGCCGGTGCTCTCGTCGCAGGTGCCGTCCGGGAAGTAGTTCAGCTCGCAGCGGAAGCCCGCGGGGCAGTCCGCGTCGCTCAGGCAGCCCTCGTTCACCGGCACGCAGATGCCGTACGGCGCGCAGTCGGTTCCGTTGCCGTCCGGGTCCGTGTTGTCTTCCCCATCGGCATCGGCGCAGTCGATCAGTTCGCAGCGCTCGCCGGGCGCGCAGTCCGCGTCGCTCAGGCAGCCCTGCTGCCGCGGCACGCAGATGCCGAAGGGCATGCAGTCCGTGCCCGTGGCCGGGTCGCAATCCACCTGGCCGTCGCCGTCGATGTCCTGGCCGCCGCCGAAGTCCAGCAGCTCGCAGGCGTATCCGGGCGGGCAGTCGCTGTCCACCATGCACTGGATCTCGACCGGCACGCAGATCCCCGGGCCCTGCGGCATGCAGTCCGGATCGACCGTCCCGTCCTCGAGCACGCAGTCGCCGGGGATGCAGTTCTCGTCCATGTTGCCGCTATCATCGAAGCAGTTGCGGTCGTCCCACATCGGCAGCTCGCAGCGGAACCCGGCCGGGCAGTCCGCATCGCTGAAGCACTCGTGGTGGTTGCCGCCGCACTCGCCCTCGTGGACGATCCGCGCGCCCTCGCACTCGGCCTCGCAGGCATTGGCAAAGGTCAGTTCCTCGCCCCAGGGCGTAACGGCGCAGACCGGAGCCCAGATCTCGGGGCAGTTGCAGCCGGCGGGCACGCAGATGCCGTGGTCCCAGCCGCAGCGCTCACCGGGGTAGCAGCCCTCGCCGGTCTCGGGATCGGTGGTCGTGCCGTCACGGAACCACTCGCAGACCATGCCCGGCGGGCAGTCCTCGTTGCTCTCGCACGCGAGCTCGTCGGGCATGCACACGCCGCCCGGCGGGATGCAGTCGTCCGGACGGGTGCCGTCGTCCTGCGGATGGCAGTTCACGTCTTCCGCGTCGAGGAAGGGCAGCTCGCAGTGGTGTCCGGGCGGGCAGTCGTCGTCGCTGAAGCACTCGTGCTGGCGCGGCACGCACACGCCCCTGGGCGGCTCGTAGCACGGACGCTCCGGATCGCCAGCCTCGTTGCCGGCCGCGTCGGTCTCGTCGCACAGCGGGTCCACGTCGTCCCAGCGCAGCTCGCAGGCAAAGCCGGGCGGGCAGTCCGCATCCGACTCGCAGTAGTCGTTGTGAATCGGCTCGCAGCGCGGCGGGCCGCAGGGCATGTCCATGCCCGGGTCGCTGTCCGCGTTGCCGTCACCGTCGCGATCCTCGCCGTCCATCGGGCAGGGCCCGCCCTCCTCGCAGTCGATCGGCATCGGGCAGGGATTGCAGAAGAAGCCGTCCGGGCAGTCACGGTCGCTGCGGCAGTACTCCGGATCCTCCTTGCAGCGGCAGATCGGGCAGCCGTTCTCGTCGGTCATGAAGCCGTTGGGGCAGTACAGATCGCAGAGGATGTCCGGGCAGACCGGCTCGCCGCAGTTACCGTGGCAGCCCACGCTCAGCTTGTACTCGCCCTCGTCGCGGCCGGAGTAGCTGGTGACTAGGATCAGGTACGTGCCGTCGGCCGGCAGGGCCAGGCCGTCGATCAGCGAGTTGCGGCCGTCGCGGCCGTCGTCGTCCATGGCGATCTTCTCGCCGAAGATGCCCGAGCCGTCGGCCGGCCCGTACAGCACCAGCACTGGATCGTCGCTGCTGTCTTGCGAGGCCTGCAGCTCGAGGGTCAGGCGGGCGCCGCGCAGCGCGTCGACCAGGTACCCGATCAGCGGCCGGGTGTTGGAGAAGTGGCCGACCTCGTTGGCCCCGAAGTCGACGTGGCCTTTGAGGTCCACGGTCTGCTCGAGGTCGGTGGGGTCGTCCAGGATCGGCGCCTGGAACGCCTGTTTCTGCTCGCCCGGTGTGGTGCCAGCGTCGCAGGCGACAATGCCGAGCACCATGGCCAGACAACAGAGTATGGTGTAGCTCCTTCTCATGGCCTCTCCTCCCTTTCGGTTCTGGTATGCGTTTCGGTACATCGCGATCTCCTCGGTTTGACCCTGCAAGGAGCAACGGATGTACCAACCTGGTTGGTAACATAATTAGTCTTTTATTTTACTGATGTTGATTGCAGTGTGCTCCACGTCACACCCCCGGTGCTGTCAAGACAGCTTGACAGCCGGCGCAGGCTCGGAGAACTCGAAATCACAGCGATACTGTTCTCGTGGCTGGGGACCGGCCGATCCCTGTCCGCGGCAATGACACTGTCAAGGAAACTTGACAGTTGCGGGCCGAGCCCGGGAGCCTAGGGCAGCCAGACCCTCAAGCCTCCACCAAAGCTGGTGATCCAGATCTCCCCTGCCTCGTACGGGTCGAAGAACACGCGCATCGGGTGGCAGAAGGGGTATTCCAGCACCGGCTCCAGCGTGGGCGTGTCCGCGGTCAGGTCGCGGATCACCCACAGGCCCTCGGTCTCGGTGGTGACGAACATCCGGTCTGGATCGCCTGGATCCACGGTGCACGACTCGGCGCGGTACAGATCGCCGAGCTCCTCCCAGCTCTGCCCGCGATCCGTGGTGCGGTACAGCCCGCCCACCTCGTTGGGCCAGGCGCCCCAGTGGCTGAACACGGCCGCGTACCACGTGCTCTGCGTGGCGTCGTGCGGATCGAGTACCAGGTCCTTGGTCCAGCGCTGCATCTCGTCGGCGGAGCGGTCCTGCCACGAGGCGCCGCTGTCCTCGCTGTAGAACACGCCCGAGCTCAGGGTGAAGGCGCCGCCGCTGTCGCGCCGGCCCGAGTACGTGGCCACCAGGCTGCCGTCGTCGAGCACCTGCACGCTGTACGGGTGGCCCTCGGTGCGCGGCGGACTGGCCAGCCGGCTCCACGAGGCGCCCGCGCCCTGGTCGAGCTCGTGGGTGACATACACGTCGCCTTGTGAGCTGTGCACCACGCTGGCGTACAGCGTGCTGGAGTCGTTCGGGTCGAGCGCCAGCCACACCACGGGCCGGCCGAAATCGTGCAGCGTGCTCCACGTCGCGCCGCCGTCCTCCGAGACCATCACCGCGCCCTCGCCCGAGTCGATGCGGCTGTCCTGGAGGTACGTGCTCTGGTACAGGTCGTGCTTGGACGCGGTGGCGCCGTACAGCGTACCCGAGATCGGGTGGCGCACTGCAATGTACGTGGTGTTGAGGTCCAGCCCGTTGTCGCCGTCGCGGGTCCAGGACAGGCCGCCGTCGTTGGAGAAGATCGAGCGGATGTCGGTCCACGAGCCGAAGATCGTGCTCGCGTCGGACCAGGTGAGCCACCAGCCCGAGGTCTGCTCCACGCCGCTGGTCTGGTAGAACTGCCCGCGGGGTGTGTCGCTGCCCGCCGGGTTCTGGTCCTCGGGCCGCACGTACGCCTGCTGCCAGGTCGCGCCGCCGTCCTGCGTCACGTGCACGAAGCCCATGTCCGTGACCACGGCGCGGTCCCCGTCCACCGGCGACGCGCCGAAGCCGAGCGCGTACTCGCCGAAGCCCCAGCTCGTGTCGCCGTGCCAGCCGGCCCAGCCGGTGTTGACGTTCTGGTTGTCGCGCGCGCGTAGCACCAGGCTCCAGGAATCGCCGCCGTCCGTGGTCCTGAGCACGGCCGGCGCCCAGGCGTCGGTATTGCAGCCGGCCAGGTACGCGGTGTCGATGTCGTTGCGCGGCATGTCCACGAACACCAGGTACTGCTCAGCCGCGATTCCGGCCGTCACCTCGGTCCAGGCCGCGTCGCCCACGTCGAGCCGGTACACGCCGGTGTACCCCTCGTACTCGCCGCCGGTGAAGCCGGCCCAGGCGTCGGCCTCGTTCAACGTGACCGCGAGCAGCCGGGTGGTGCCGCCCTCACGCGCGCCGGCCAGGGACACGATCACCTCGCCGTACGGGATGCCGTCGTTGAGGCCGAAACCGAAGCTCTGCCCGCCGTCCTCGGAGATCCGCAGGCCCTGTGACGTGCCGACGTGGATCGTGTCGCCGTCGAAAAAGGCGCCGCCCACCACCATGCCCGAGCCCATCGCCGTGGTCGCGGCGAACTCGAAGCTCGCGCCGCCGTCGTCCGAGAAGAACAGCGTGCCGTAGTCGCTGACCAGGATGCGGTCCGTGCGGTTCGGATCGACGAAGAGGTAGATCGCCTCTCCGCCGGTGGGGTCCGCGGCCAGCGCCTCCCAGGTCTGGCCGCCGTCGGTGCTCTTCGCCGGCGTGGCGCCGTCATTGCGGTGATCAAGCGCGTACAGCACCTGCGGATCCGAGGTGAAGCGCACCTGCAGGAAGTGGCCGCCCATGATCTCGCGCCAGTTGACCGTGTCCCAGGACGCGCCGAAGTCGGCGCTGTGGAACACGGCGCTCATGTCCGTGGCCATCCAGATCTCGTCGGTGTCGTGCGGGCTGAGCGTGGGCGAGTACAGCGCACCACCGCCGCCCACGCCGCGCGACTCCCAGCCGCCCTGCCCCGTGTCGGTGTCCGTGTCAGTGTCCGTGTCAACGTCGGTGTCCGCGTCCGTGTCCGTGTCCGTGTCCGTGTCAACGTCGGTGTCCGCGTCCGTGTCCGTGTCAGTGTCCGTGTCAACGTCGGTGTCGGTGTCCGTGTCCGTGTCCGTGTCCGCGTCCGCGTCAACGTCGGTGTCCGCGTCCGTGTCAACGTCGGTGTCGGTGTCCGTGTCCGCGTCCGTATCGCTGTCGCTGTCAACGTCGGTGTCCGTGTCCGTGTCCGCGTCTGTATCGCTGTCGGTGTCCGTGTCCGCGTCCGTGTCAGCGTCACCGCTGCTCGAGCGATCGCAGCCCACCGGACCGAGCCCCAGCGCGCACAGCGCTGCCAGCACCGCGATGGTACCTCTCCACATGGGTCATCCTCCCCTGGTTCGCATTGAACCGTGTGTGTCCTGCCGGACAAGCTCTTGTATCAGCTCGCTCCGCGAGGCGCCAGCGTCGGATCGGCTCCTTCGGGCCGACGCAGCATCAGCATGCAGCCCACCACGAACAGCGCCTGGATCCCGAAGATCAGATAGGGCCACGACGCCAGACCGTACTCTCCGTGGTTCGTCAGGAACACCAGCGCGTCCAGGGCCGCGTGGGCCAGGATCAGCCACCACAGGCCGACGCCCCGGTCCCGCAACACCGCGTACAGCACTCCGAAGAGGAAGATGGTGGGCCACTCGGCCAGGGGCTGCGCCTGCACGTGATACACCACGAACAGCACGGACGAGATCCAGATCGCGACCTGGGAGCCCAGCCAGTCCCGCAGACCGGTGAAGATCACCCCGCGGAACACCAGCTCCTCGTGCAGAGCCACGATCAGGCTGCTGACAGCGAGCACGGCTAGCACGTGTGCCGGATAGCCGGCGGTCGGGGCCCGCGAGAAGTTCCCGAGCAAGCCCAAGACCACGGATGCGGCACCGATGCCGATCCCCGCAACCACCCGATCCGCATGCAGACCGAGCCCACGGCGTCCCCACAGCTTGAGCCCCACCACCAGCGCCAGCGCGAAGCACAGCAGCCGGGGCAGGTCCATCATCGTGTCGGTGGCGATCCAGCCGCCAGGAACATCATCGGGAACAGCGGAGTAGATCAGGGCCCGCACGCCGACATACAGCAGCATGATCGCGAAGCCGAGGATGAAGCCCCGGCACCCGCGGCGACGGGCCGGAGTGCTCACTGGCTGATCGGATGTAACGATGGCCTGCGGCATCTCACCAGCGGCCGAGCACGACCGCGGCCGCTCCTCGTCCCTGCACCGGCGCGCTGGTGAAGAACAGCTTCACGCCGTCGTCATCGGACGCGGCTGCCGTTCGCACCCGCTTGGTCGATCGGCCGTGCACCACGCCGCCGGCGATGATCAGCGCCGCGCCGACCAGCTCGTACGCCACGGCCATCGCGCCGACAAAGGACATCATGAAGCTGTCCACCTCGCAGGAGCTGTCGCCGGGGTATTCACTGCATTCCGATTGCTCGGAGAGCCCGTCGATGTACAGCGCGAGCGCGCCATAGATCGGAAGGCCGTACTTGGGCTCGTCGTAGTCCGACGCCGCGGCAGCGGAGAGGATCCAGCCGATGCCGAAGGCGCCCACGCCCGGGCCCCAGATCGCCGGGCCCCAGTTGCGGTAGGTCAGCTCGATGCGCTCGACGTACTCGGGATCCTCGTCGATCTTGCCCAGCACGTGCTTCTCGCGCTCGTCGTCCTCGAAGTAGTCGAAGCGCACCAGGCCACGATCGCGCGCCCGCACGTCGAGGATCACCGGCCGCCCGGAGCGGGCGTCGCGCGCCTCCACCCGGACCTGCTTGGCCGTGCGCAGCTCGGTGGCCGCGTGCCGGGCCTCCTCGCCCTCGATCACGTAGCGATTGGCGCATCCCGACAGCAGAGCCAGTGCGGTGACGAGCAGCAGGTGTTTTCGGTACATCCCCGCCTCCGGAGTCCGTTGCCACGGTGGCCAGAAGCTACACCAGGGAAGCTATCCAGGCAAGATCGCGGCCGCTAGCCTCAGCCCCGCCGAACGCTCAGCGTCAGCTCGGGCGTGATCAGGTCGAAGATCTGCACCGAGAGCTGGTACGTGCCGGCGGGCACGTCGGTGAGCTTCACACCGAGCACCATGACCTCAGAGGTGGTACTGGCCTTGAGGCTAAGTGGAGCGGCGATGCCGAGCAGCTTGGCGCCGCCGCTCTCGGGCATGTTGGTTCCGTGGACCTCGAGGATCACGTAGTCCTGGTCGTCGGGCACGGTGATCGTCTTGGGCCCGGTGCTGTTGTCGCCGTACGTGATGCGGTCGACCACCGGGAGGATCGGGATCTCGGGGGTCAGCGCCAGCTCGCCGCGCAGCGCGGCCGTGGCCGCACCAGCCATCCGCAGGTACCAGTCGCCGGGCACGGCGTACCCGTCCTGATCCAGCGTGACGAAGCGCCCCTGGGCCGGGATCTCGGCCGCGGTCGGCGCCTGCTTGAACATCGCGGTACCCTCGTCCACCTCGTCGTAGTTGGCGTTGAGGATCATCGACGCGCCGGCGTCGAGCGCGTTGTACACCTGCCGCCAGTAGAACTTGCCGCCGTGGCGCGGCTTGCTGTTGAACTTCTCCGGATCCTCCTTGAGATTGGACCAGGAGAACCCCGGGAACACCACGGGCATGTACTCCACGTCCGCCGCGGCGCACTCCACCAGGTCCGGGATGAGCTTGTTCTGCTTCCAGCGGTCCGCGCCCTCCTCGTCGCCGTACCGGCCCACGGCCCAGGGGCTGACCACGTCCAGCGAGCGGTAGAGCTCGGCCCATTGCGGATCGGTCTCGGAGTCATTGTCCAGCGTGGCCCAGCTCCCGGGCACGCCGCCGACGACCCTGGCCCGGTAGCGCGGGGTGGGATTGTCCTGCAGGAAGGCGATGATCTGCTCTGCGTGCTCGGGCGTGCAGGTCCGGCCCGCGAAGCCGAGGCCGTACACCGAGACCACGGGGCGGCCGTTGTGCCGCAGGTAGCTCGGGCTGCTGGTCACGCCCACGGTGTCGACGAGGAACTTCCAGTCGTCCTGCAGGGTCTGGACGACGCTGGATTCCTCGTGCCCGGTGATGTTGTAGCGCACGGACCAGACCCGGCCGTGCGCCTCGGCGCCGGCCATCACATTGCGCAGCACCTGGGTCCGGAACTCGAACTGGCCCGCGTTGAGCAGCGGTGAGGTGAAGCGGATCAGGAACACGCCGTCGAGCCCGTGGTCCGCCATCCAGGCGAAGTGCCGGTCCACGGTCTGCGCGTTGTACGCCGAGTACAGGTACGCCGGGCCGCCGCCGGGCAGGGTCATATCGGTGACGCAGCGCTCGGTCGGGTCCAGCTCCGAGGTGTCGGGCCAGAAGTCGATGGTCACGCTGTCGGCGTCAGGGGTCTGGCCGGTGAACCAGTGGTTCCAGCGGTCTAGATCGCTGCCGTCGCCCGGACAGGCGAACCAGCCCTGGTACCCGGTGAGCAGCTTGCCGGTCAGCGTGGTCGGATCCACGACGTCGGCATCGGTGTCCGTGTCTGCATCGGAGTCCGTGTCAGCATCCGAGTCCGTGTCAGCATCCGAGTCCGTGTCGGCATCCGAGTCCGTGTCAGCATCCGTGTCCGTGTCGGCATCCGTGTCCGTGTCAGCATCCGTGTCCGTGTCAGCATCCGAGTCCGTGTCGGCATCCGAGTCCGTGTCAGCATCCGTGTCCGTGTCAGCATCCGTGTCCGTGTCAGCATCCGTGTCCGTGTCAGCATCCGAGTCCGTGTCAACATCCGAGTCCGTGTCAGTATCGGAATCCGTGTCCGCGTCCACGTCGCCGCTCGTGGAATCGCCGCAGCCAGCGGCCAGCAGCAGCACAGCCAGAGCCAGTAGCATGCACCGGAATCCGAGAATCATCGTCCCACATCCCCGCAACGGGCTACCGACCCGGGCGAGATCAACCGCGCCTCTGCCCGGCCCGTGTCTCACTCGGAAGGCGCCAGCGCCGGCGCGATCAACCCCACCGCAACGTCGGCCAGGCTGCGCGTCGGAGCCTCGGGCGGTCCGGGCGGCTGCTCGCCCGCGAAGCGGAAGGCACCGAGCTTGGCCAGCAGGTCGGGGCCGGGCTCGAGGGTGTCGAGAAATGCAGCCCAGCGCTTGCTCTCAACCTCGCTCAAGCCCCTACGCCACATCACGTACTCGGCCAGATCCTGGCCCGCGAGCACTGGCTTGCCGAAGTGCCGCTTCTGGAACTCGTTGTCCGGCTCGCTCCAGGCCGCGTACAGGTACGTGGGCAGGCCGAGGTCCTTGCAGATCCCGTTCTTGCTCCACTGCAGCCGCCCCCTGTCGGCCTGCCACTCGCCGTTCGTGGCAAAGGGCTGCACCGGCAGGGCCAGCCCGGCCTCGAGCCGGCTGTCCGGGCCGAAGATCTCGAAGGGCAGCAGGTCCGTGAACAGCGGCTCGACCACGTCGGTCGGGTCGGGCCGCGACGCCTCGGGGTTCTCGATCCGCTCGCCCTGCCAGCGCTCGAGCAGGAGCTTGTACGCGTCCGTGGTCTCGAGGTACCGGCCGAAGCTCCTGGTGGCGAGCTCGGCGTCGGTGAGGAAACCGAGCGCAGGGGGAACCGGCTTGTCGTCGGGCAGGCCCATCTTCCTCGCGGCCAGACGCTGGACAAAGGCCATCAGCTCGGGCGCCTTGTCATCGAGCTCGACGCGGTAGATGCCCGAGATCACCTCGGGCGCCTGCTCGGGTGGCACGTACCCGCGCTCGATCAGGAGCTGCCCGATGCGGGCGCCCATCTCCTCGGCGCCCCTCTCGTCGTAGTCTGCAACGCGCACGGCCAGGGCCGCGTGGACCAGCACGTTCTGCAGGTCACCGCGTAGGTCGCGGCCGATGTACACCCGCAGCCGGGTCAGGCCGGGCTGGCCGGAGAGCTCCTTGTTGAACCAGCCGATCGCATGGTCCACCAGGCGGTCGAGCGCAATCCGGCTCCTGTCGAGCTGACGCGCCTGGTCGTCGTCGCCGCAGTAGCGCTCGGTGTACGCCGCGGCCGCGCCCATGCGCGTGGCCAGCCGCACGTACTGCCCTGTCCCGCCGAGATCGGCCGGGAGCTTGCCCTTGAAGCTACCCTGGAACACGTGCGTCAGGGCGTCTGCCGGCGAGAGCCGCTCGGGATAGCCCTTGGCGATGCGCGTCAGCAGGTCGGCCGGGAACTCGCGGGCAACCTCCTTGTCGTTCTCGTAGCCCAGGCGCCGGCAGGTCAGCTTGCGTTGCAGCGTGTCGCCCTCGGGCTTCAGCTCCAGCTCGTACCGGTTGTGGTCGCAGTCGGAGTAGCCAGCGAGCAGCATCGCCGCGGCCAGGCAGGGTGCGAGCTTGAACACCGACCGCATCTTTGGCCCTCCCGCGCAGATCACGGATCGTCAGTCACAGTATCCGGGGCTCGAGCAGCAGCTCCAGTCGCCGTCGCCGTCGAGGTCGCAGGGCCAGGGGAAGTCCCTGGAGCAGCAATACGACTCGCCGTTGGGAGCGAGCGCGGCCACCGGGAACTCGACGCCTGTGCAACCGCAGACCTCGCAGCCGAAGTCCACGGCGCCGTCGCAGAGATTGGGGTGCTGGGGCAGGTTCGGGCAGCAGCGGGCCTCCTGCCGCTCGCAGGAGAAGAAGCAGTACGGATGCTCGTCCGCGCAGTTGTGGCCCTCCCAGCAATCGCTGACCCCGGTGGTCACGCACTCGGCCTCGCCATCGGGGCAGTACGCGCCCCGCGGGCAGGGACCGCAGGGCAGATTCGCTGGCGTGCGCACGCAGCGGGCGCGCAGCGAATCGTCCACGCCTGCGGCGTCGTCGCCTGTCACGGCGGCGCCGCCGAAGTCCACGCACCAGGCCTCGGCGTCGGGCTTGGCCGAGGCGGACCAGTAGTACGCGCAGTCCTCGGTCAGCTCGGACGACCAGTAGCAGCCCCCGGCGCCGGGCCCGTCGAGCGGGCTGTCCGAGCAGCCGGAGCACGCGGCGTCCTGGCAGGACGGGTCGAGGCAGGCCTCGGTGACGCTGCAGGCGCCGCCAGGCTCGACGTCCGGGCAGCCGCGGACCAGGGAGCGCAGCTCGTCGATCGTGGGCAGCCGCCAGTCCGCGTGGTCGGCCAGGTCGAGCGCGGCGCAGAGATCCGCGGCCTCGGTCCAGGTCGCCTCCCCGTCTGCTGGCGCCTTCTGCCACATCAGGCCGGTGCCGGGATCGGTGCACACGGTGGAGCTGCAGTAGATCGGAGGCCCATCAGCGTCCGTGTCCGTGTCGGTGTCCGTGTCAGTGTCCGTGTCAGTGTCCGCGTCAGTGTCCGTGTCAGTGTCCGTGTCCGCGTCAGTGTCCGTGTCCGTGTCAGTGTCCGTGTCAGAGTCCGTGTCCGCGTCGGTGTCCGTGTCCGCATCCGTGTCCGCATCCGTGTCAGTATCCGTATCAGTGTCAGTGTCGGAGTCGGCGTCGGAGTCGGCGTCGGAGTCGGCGTCGGTATCCACGTCCACGTCCGTGTCTGCATCCGTGTCCGCATCCGTGTCAGAGTCCGTGTCCGCGTCGGAGTCCGTGTCCGTGTCGGAGTCCGCGTCGGTGTCCGCGTCGGTGTCCGCATCCGTGTCCGCATCCGAATCGCCGCCGCAGTCGCAGGTGCCCCAGCTGCACCCGTCCGGCTCGCAGATCTGCGTGCCCTCGGGCCTGCCCCCGCCGCAGGGGCAGACCTGCACTTCCCCGGGTTCGCAGACCCGCTCCGCGCACAGCCCATCGCCGGTATCGACCTCGCAGCCGCCGCACGAACTGCAGGCGAGCAGCGGCACGGCCGCCACGGCGAACAGGACGAGACGCTCGAGGAACGATTGCTGCATTATCCGGCTCCGGCCGTGGTGGTCCAGGTCAGGATACCGCCTCTGCCGCGTCCAGGCAATCACTATGCCGGGAAGATCTCCCGCGCCGAGGCAAATGCATCACCCCGGCGCCGCCGGCTGCTCGCGCCGGTAGTGCCTGCGCAGGCGGTGATACAAATTACCCAGGTCGTCGAAGTAGGTGTACGCCAGCGGCACCACGAACAGCGTGAACAGCGTCGACGCCACCAGCCCGCCGATCACGGCCCGGCCCAGCGGCGCGTACGGCACTCCGATCACCTGCGCCTTGCCGATCGCCATCGGGATCAACCCGAAGATCGTGGTCAGCGCGGTCATCAGGATCGGCCGCATGCGGTGCCGCCCCGCCTCGATCACGGCCTCGAAGCGGCCCAGACCCTCGCCGCGCAGGCGCTGGATCAGGTCGACGAGCACGATCGCGTTGTTGACCACGATGCCGATCAGGATCACCAGCCCCACTCCGCTCATCACGTCGAAGATCGTGTCGGAGAGATAGAGCATCCAGTACACACCCAGCAGCGCAAAGGGCACCGAGATCAGCACCGACAGCGGCAGCACCAGCGACTCGAACAGCCCGCTCATGATCACGTACACGAACACCAGCCCCAGCAGCACCGCGAAGAGGATCTCGTTGAACAGCTCGCCCATCGCCGCGAAGCGGCTGCCCTTGTCCAGCCGGTAGCCCCGCGGGAAGGCGAAGCCCTCCATCGTGCGGTCGATCGCCGCGCCCAGCGCGGACAGATCCTGCTCCGTGGAGTAGGCCGCGATCTCCACCGACGCCTTGCGATTCTCGCGCCGGATCTCGCTGAAGCCCTTGGCCACCTGGAACTGCGACAGCGTGTTGAGCGGCACGTCCATCGCCAGCGAGGGTACGGCCGGCCGCGCGCCGTACTTGGTCGGGTCGCCGAACTGCCGGGTCCAGTCACCCCACTGGGCGGCCCACACCGCCGTGAAGTCGGCGAAGGCGCTGCCCGAGGTGGCGCCGAAGATGCCCCCCAGACCCGAGGCCTCGGCCGCGGCCGCGCCGCCCACGGCCGAGCTGGTGCTGCCCGAGCTCGCGCCGCCCTGCCCGCTCGCGCCGAAGCTGCCCTGGCCGGTCAGCGCCTGGGCCGCGACCTGGGCGGCCGCCAGCCAGTCGGCCGCGCCCTTGAGCGGCAGGTCGGCCAGATCGTCGACCGACTCCATGTCCGAGCTCTTAAACATCACGCGCATCGTCACGTCACGGTTCGGCGTGCGCAGGTCGCGCAGCAAGCTGCCGCGCAGAGCGTACGCCACGCTGCCGCCGACCAGCGACGGCGACAGCCCGCGCTGGTGGGCCAGCTCGCGCCAGGGCTGCACGCGAATCTCGTCGGCTGCGTCCTCGTCCACGTTCAGCTCCACCGAGGTCAGCGAGGGCAGCGGCTTGAGCCGGCGCACCACCTCTTCGGCCAGCTCCTTGAGCCGCTCGCTGTCGCGGCCGAGGATGCGCAGCTTGATCGATCCCTCCTCGCCCTCCTGGCGGTGCCAGCCGATGCGCGTGTCCACGCCCGGGATCACCGGCATCTCCTCGCGCAGGCGCTTGATCGCCTCGCGCCGCTCCACCGGTCGCTCGTCGGGCGGGGCAAAGAAGATCCGGATCCGCGCCCGCGGCCGGTGCGGCATCAGCAGGACGTGCAGATCGACGATGCCGAGCTCGTCGCGCAGGCCGTCGAGCCAGGTCTCGAAGGTCTGCAGCACCTTGTCCCGGTCCTCGAAGCTCATGTTGGTCGGCATGGCCACCCGCAGCTGCACGTCGTTGATGTTGCCCTCCATGCGGTCCGTGCTTCCGGTGCGGTAGTACGGGATCAGGATCGAGGCCAGTACCAGTACCGCCACGATCGCCGAATCGACCCGGCGCCTGAGCACCACGGCCAGGCCGCGGGTGTAGGTCTCGCCCAGCCAGTGCAGGAACCGCGAGGGCCTCGCCGCTCCACCGCCCAGTCTCCGGGTGGCCAGCGGGATCGCAACCAGCGCCATCGCCAGCGAGGCCAGCAGCGCGTAGCACACGGGCAGGCCGATCGCCTTGAGGTAGAAGCTCAAGGTCTCGCTGCCGGTGAGGAACATCAGCGGCAGGAACACCACCATCGTGGTCAGCGTGGCCAGCAGCACGGCCAGCGCCACCTCACCCGCGCCGTCCAGCGCGGCCCGTCCCGGGTCGTCGCCGCCCTGCCTCCGGCGGTAGATGTTCTCCACCACCACGATCGAGTTGTCGACGACCATTCCCACCGAGAGCATCAACCCGATCATCGAGAGGATGTTCATCGAGTCGCCGGCGAAGTAGAGCACCACCAGGCTGACCAGCAGCGAGAGCGGGATCGCCAGGGTGATCACCAGCGTCATCCGCGCGCGGCGCAGGAAGCCGAAGAGCACGATCACCGCGAAGAAGGCGCCCCACAGCGCGGTCTCCTGCAGGTTGCCCACCGACTGGGTGATCTGCTCGCCCTGGTCGAAGAAGAACCGGGCCTCGCAGCCCCGCAGATCCGGGTTCTCGGCGAGCTGCCGCTCGACCGCCTCGCGCACGTCCTGGGCGATCTCCACGGTGTTGGCGCCCGACTCCTTGTAGATGCCCATCGCCAGGCCCGGACCGCCGTTGAGCCGGCTGATCCACTCCTCGGGCGGGTAGCCCAGCCGCACCTCTGCCACGTCGCCCAGCCTCACGTCGCGCGTCAGCGGGAGATCGCGGATCATCTGGAGGTCCGAGAAGCGGGCCAGCGAGCGCACCAGCAGCTTGGTGCCGCCCTCGACCACCGAGCCCGCGGTCTGGGCGAAGTTGTCGCGCGAGAGCCGGGAGACCAGCCAGAAGGGGTCGATGCGGTGCGCCCGCGCCCGATCCGCGTCGATCTCGATCAGCGCCATGCGCTCGGCCGCGCCCCAGATCTCGATCATCGACACGCCCTTGAGCCGCTCGATCGGGCGCTTGAGGTGCTGCTCCACCAGCCAGCGCGGATCCTCCTGGCCCGGCGGGAAGCCGATGCCGAGGAACAGGATCGGCTCGGACGCCGGATTCCACTTCCAGAAGAAGATCTGCCCCACGTCCGCGGGCAGGCTCGCCTGCACGCGGTCGATGCGGTCGCGCACCTGGTTGTAGGTCAGGTCCATGTCGGTGCCGTCCTCGAACTCGAGGAAGAAGCGGGCGTAGTTCGGCGCCGACTTGCTGACCATCTTCTTGACGTTGTGGACCGTGCCGAGCACTTCCTCCACCGGCTTGGCGATCTGCTCCTCGACCTCCCGCGGCGTGGCGTTCCAGTAGTTGATGTGGACCAGCAGGAAGGGCATGGTCAGCCCCTCGGGGAGCAGCTGGACCGGGATGCGGAGGTACGCCATCGCGCCCAGCACGAGCAGGGCGGCCAGGCCGACCATCACGGTGACCGGCTTGCGCAGGGAGAAGGCCGGGAGGGCGAAGCCGGCGTCTCGGCGAGGGGCTTTCATCGATCTCCGCCGACGCGGCGCGTGAACAGCCCGTCCATCAGATCGTACACCACCGGCACCACGATCAGCGTCAGCAACGTGGCGCTGGTCAGGCCGGCGATCACGCAGATCGCCATCGGCGTGCGCAGCTCCGCGCCCTCGCCGATGCCCAGCGCCAGCGGCAGCAGGCCGAGCACCGTGGTCACCGTGGTGATCAGGATCGGCCGCAGCCGCACCGGCCCGGCGGTGAGGATCGCATCGCGCCGGCTCATGCCCCGGGCCCGGCACTGGTTGATGTAGTCGACCAGCACGATCGCGTCGTTGACCACGATGCCGGCCAGCACGATCATTCCCAGCAGCACGAACACGGACAGCGGATACCCGAATACAGCCAGCGTGAACACCGCGCCCACCGCGGCCAGCGGCAGCGAGAACAGGATCACCAGCGGCTGCTTGAGCGACTCGAAGCTGCTGGCCATCACCACGTACACCAGGAACACGGCCAGCAGCAGCGCCAGCCACAGGCTGTTCAGGCTGCGCTCCATCTCCTCGTCCTGCCCGGTGACCGCCAGGCTGAACTCGCGCGGCCGGGCCAGCCCGACCAGCTCGGCGCGGACCCGGCGCGCGGCGCTGGCCAGGTCGATGCCCTTGGTCACGTCGGCCGTGATCCGCGCCGCACGCTGCCCGTCGATGCGGCGGACCTCTGCCGGACCCTCCACCACCCTGACCTCGGCGATGCCGCCGAGAGGGATCGGCACGCCGCCGCGCACGTCGACCGCGATGCTCTCGAGCTTCTCCAGGTCCGCGCGCTGTTTCTCCTCCAGCCGCACCACCACGTCGTGCCGCCGGTCGCCGCGGGTGAAGTGGGTCGCCACGAAGCCCTGGACCTTGTTGCGCACCTCGCGGGCCACGTCGGCCACGCCCAGGCCGAGGGCGGCCAGCCGGTCGCGGCGGTACGTGATCTGCACCTCGGGGTGTCCGGAACGCACGTTGGCCCGCACGTCGACGAGGAAGGGCAGCTGCTCCAGGCGGTCGAGCACCGAGCGCGAGAAACGGTGCAGCGTGGGCAGATCGTGGCCCTTGATCTCCACCTCCAGCGGGGTGCGGAAGGTGAACAGCGTGGGGTGGGTCACCTCGGCATCGAGGCCGGGCGTGTCCGCCACCTGCTTGCGCATCCGGGCCACCACCCGCTCCTCGGCCGAGGTCAGATCCAGCCCCAGGCTGGAGAGGACCCTGTCGTCGGCCAGGCGCACGGTGAGATCCGCGGTGTGCTCGCCCTTGTCGGTCTCGGTCGAGCTCTCCCGCTCGATGCCGGTCACCGCGGTCACAGCCTCGACCTCGTCCATGTCGCGAAGCAGGCGCTCCAGCGGCATCGCCCGTCGGGCGGTCTCCTCCAGCGGCGTGCCGATCGGCGCCGAGGTCTCGAGGGTGAACTCGCCCTGCGCCACGTCCGGGATCAGCTCCGCGCCGAGGCCGGGCACGAGGTACACCGTGTACCCGAGCAGGGCCAGCGAGATGCCGACCACGGCCAAGCGGTGGTCGAGCGACCATCCGAGCATGCGCACGTACACCCGCTTGACGCCGCCGATGCCGACCGAGTCCGGACGGGGCTGCCCGCGGAAGACGCGCATCACGGATTCCGCCGTCGCGCGGATGCCGATCCCGAAGATCCGGATCACGAAGTTGATCACGACGCCGAGCACCCGCAGCAGCAGGCGGAAGAACAAGGTGATGCCGAGCACGATGAAGAACAGGATCTTGGCGAAGACCAGCTCCAGGGCCAGCAGAACGGGCAGGCGCACCGCGTAGTACGGGGCGTACACGATCCTCGCGATCCAGCCGCGGTCCTTGAGCGCGCGGAAATCATCGATGGACACCGTCCAGGTGCGGAAACGGATATCCATGCCGAGCGAGGGACGCTCGGCGCGCTCGCGGGCGGTCAGCCGCCCCTGGCGCGCGGTCATCATCGGCACGAAGAAGACCGCGGTGCCCAGGCTGGCCAGCAGCGAGAAGACCACGGTCAGCGCCAGGTTCCCGAAGATCTGTCCGGCCACACCCTCGACGAAGACGATCGGGAAGAACACCGCCACCGAGGTCAGGGTCGACGCCGTGATCGCCGAGATCACCTCGCGGGCGCCGCGCACCGAGGCATCGATGATGCCGTCGCCCTCCTCGCGACAGCGCTGGATGCTCTCCAGCACCACGATCGCGTTGTCGACCAGCATGCCCACGCCCATGGCCAGGCCGCCGAGGCTCATCACGTTCAGCGTGACGCCGAAGAGGTACATCGGCGCGAAGGTGGCGACCACCGAGATCGGGATCGACAGACCCACGACCCAGGTGGAGTACCCGGAGCGCAGGAACAGGAACAGCACGATCACGGCGAACAGGCCGCCGACCAAGACCGCGAGCTCGACCTCGTCGATCGCCGAGCGCACGAACCGCGACTGGTCGGAGAGCACGCGCATCTCCACGCCGGCCGGCGTCTCGTAGGCCACGAAGTCGGTCATCATCTTGCGCATCATCGCCCGGCGGCGGGCCTCGAAGGGCTTCTCGCCTTTCTTGGCCTTGCCGAGCATGCCGCTCTCGAGCGCCTTGACGAACATCTGCTGGGCCTCGGTGCCGAGCAGCTTCTCCCGCACCCGCTGCGCCACGTCGACGAGGTTGGCGTCGGCCTCGCGGTACACCGCGACCTCCACGGCCTCGCGACCGTCGATGCGGGTGATCACCTCGCGGTCCTTGTGGCTCTCCAGCATCGTGGCGATGTCGGTGAGGCGGATCGGCGCGCCGTCGCGCTCGGTCGCCACCACCGAGCCGATCTCGGCGACGTCCTTGAACTCGGAGAGCGTGCGGATCAGGTACTCGGTCTCGCCCTCCTTGAGCCGGCCGCCGGCGAGGTTCACGTTCTCGGCGCGCAGCCGCGCGATCACCACGTCGGTCTTGAGGCCGAGCGCGGCGATCTTGCCCTCGTCGAGGGCCACGCGGATCTCGCGCTCGAGGCCGCCGCGCACGCGGGCCACGGCCACGCCCTCCACCGCCTCGAGGGCGGGCGCCACCTCCTCCTCGGCGTAGAACCGCAGGCGGTACAGGTCCACGTCGCCGTACACACCGATGCGCATCACCGGATCGAGCGTGGGATCGTAGCGCAGGATCAGCGGCCGCTCGATCTCGTCGGGGAAGGGGAGCAGGTCGAGCTGCTCGCGCACCTCCTGCACGATGCTGTCGATGTTCTCGCCCCAGCCGAACTCGAGGATCGTGTCCGAGGTCTCGGCGCGGGAGATCGAGGTCATGCGTATCAGGCCGCCGACCGTGGAGAGCACCTCCTCGATCGGCCGGCTGACCTCGCTCTCCACCTCCTCGGGTGCGGCGCCGGGGTACGCCGTGCGCACGGTGAGCGTGGGGTACGAGATGTCGGGCATCAGGGCCATGGGCAGGCGGTTGTAACTGAAGTAGCCGAAGACCAGCACCGCGACCACGATCATCAGGACCGCGACCGGGCGAACCACGGGGAAGAAGGGGCGCTGAGCAGACCCCTCCCCCTGTCCCCCTCCCCCGGGAGGGAAGGGGGAACCGTCGGCTTGCGCAGGCGGCGGTCCGAAGGCTGCAGCCGGGGCAGAAGGCACAGACCCTCCGCCCGCGCTGCCATGAACCTCTCCCCCTCCCCCCTCGGGGGAGGGGGCCGGGGGGTGGGGTCGACGCGGGTCACTTGGCTGCATTCGCACCCTTCGCGGCCTCGGCCTCGACCTCGGGCTTGGCGCCCTCATCCCCGGCGGCCTTTTCCTCCGGCCTCGGCTCCAGCGCCTCCTCGGTGCTGGTCACCCGCACCGGGGCGCCGTCCTTGAGCCCGGACTGACCCACGGTGATCACCTGGTCGCCCTGGTTCACGCCGCCGAGCACCTCGATCCGCGTGCCGTCGGTCACACCCAGCTCGACCGGGCTGACCCGCCTGGCCCGGGCACCCTGTTCCACCAGGAACAGCGTGGGCACGCCCTCCTCGTACACCACGGCGCGCCTCGGCACGAGCAGGGCCTGCTCGCGCACGCCGAGCTGCAGCGCCACGCGCACGAACATGCCGGGGACCAGCCGCCGGGGCCGGTCGCCGTCCCCGGCATCTCCCGCGTCCGCGGACGGATCCAGGCTCACCGTCACCTGCACCGTCCCGGAGCGGGCGTCCACCACGGGATTGACCCGCAGCACGCGACCGCTGAAGCTCTGCTTCAGCGCGTCGCTCCCGGCCGTGGCCGGCAGATCCGACGTGAGCCGGGGCAGCCAGCGCTCGGGCACGTGCACCTTGGCCACGATTTCGTCGAGGTCGACCACGGTGAACATCCTGCGGTTGGGGAGCACGTACTCGCCGTACCGGATCTCGCGGGCCGTGACCGTGCCGCTGATCGGCGCGCGCACGAAGGTGTTGGCCAGGTCGCGCTCGCGCTGGGCCAGGGTCAGCCTGGACTGCTCGAGCTGGTACGCCAGGTCGTCGCGCTGCTTGCGCGAGGCCGCGCCCTCGCCGGCCAGCTTGCTGACGTCCTTCAGCTCCCGGTCGAGCCGCGCCACCGTGCTCACGGCCTTGGCATGGCCGTGGACCACGTTGGCGTTGTCCAGGTGGCACAGCAGGGCCCCGCGCTTGACCGCGTCGCCCTCCTCCGCCACGATGCGATCCACGCGGCCCGAGACCTCGGACAGCACGTCCACGTGGTGCACCGACTCGACCGTGGCCGAGGCGGTCAGCCGCTCGGCCACCGGGCCGCGCGTCACGGTCTCGGCCTCGACCGGAACCGCCTCCTCGGCGGTCGTCTCCTTGTCGCCGGGTCCCTTGCCCCCCTGGGGGCAGCCCGGCAGCGCGGCCAGCCCTGTCAGGACCACGGCCGCTCGCATCAGCACCCATCCCCGCATCATGTGCCTCTCCTCGGGTCCGCGCCTGGACCCGCGAAGTCTAGACTGCCTGCTGGATCTTGAGCAATTCTTAAGAAAGTACAAAGAAAACTAGACCCCTGCACCACCCTCGTTTACACTTTTTCCACCATGACGCGACTCCTGCTGGTCGAGGACGACAGGGCGCTCGGAGCCCAGATCCGCGACGTCCTGACCGAGGCCGGTCACGAGGTCCGCTGGGAGCGGGACGGCCTGGCCGGCCTCGAGGCGGCCAAGGCCGACGAGCCCGACCTGCTGGTCCTCGACGTGATGCTGCCCACTATGGACGGCTTCGCCGTGCTCTCGCGCCTGCGCGACCACTCCCAGGTGCCGGTGCTGCTGCTCACCGCCCGCACCGAGACAGAAGACAAGGTGCGAGGCCTGGACCTCGGCGCGGACGACTACCTGACCAAGCCCTTCTGGATGGAGGAGCTGCTGGCGCGGGTGCGGGCGCGGCTCCGCCGCCCCGACCTGGCCCGGGAGGAGTCGCAGATCCGCTTCGGCGAGACCGTGGTCGATCCCGAGGCGCGCAGCGTGGAGCGAGGCGGCGAGCCGCTCGAGCTGACCCGGGTCGAGTTCGACCTGCTGCTCCACCTGCTGGAGCGCCCGGGCCGCGCCGTGACCCGCGACCAGCTCGTGGAAGCGGCGCTGCAGCCCGAGAAGGAGGGCACGTACCGCACGCTGGACACGCATTTCTCGCGGATCCGCAAGAAGCTCGGCGGCGACGGCAAGCAGATCCGCACGGTGTGGGGCATCGGGTACCGGTTTGAGAACGAGAGAAGCGAGTAGGCTGCTGCGCCCGGGGCGCAGCGGCGTTTTTGGTGGTTGGTTGATGGTTTCTTGCGGCCATTGTGGAGTCAACCCTGCCCCGGGATGCTCTTGCGTCGAACCAATGACTACCAACCCAAGACGCGCGGCATCGCCGCGCCCAGCGACGGAGCCGCGCTAACCATGTGGCGTCGCCTGGTACCCCGCCTCACCGTGACCCTGCTCGGCGTACTCGTGCTGTACGGCGTGATCCTCACCGCGCCCACCCTGGGCTGGCGCCGCTTCGTCAGCGAGGGCACCTTCCGCGAGGTGATGCTGGCGGCGATGCGCGCCGGCGAGCGCGCCCGCTGCGAGGGCGACCCGGCGGGCTGGAGCTACCGCAGCCCGGCCGGCGGCACGTACTTCGCGTACGATCCTCAGGGACACGCGGCCAGCAGCGAGGCCCCGCCGATCCCGGCGCGGCTCTCGGAACGCCTGGCCGCCGGCGACAAGGCGGCGATGGACCTGACCCTGCTCGAGCCCGGCGCGGGCGGCCGCTCCGCGGTGGCGCGCATGCCCTGGGACGGACCCTGCGCGATGCTCCACGGCCGCATCCCGCTAGAGCAGGCGGCCGTGGCGCGCACCGCCCTGTTCGGCGCCCTGAGCTGGGCCCTGGTCTGCGCCCTGCTCGCCCTGGGCGCGGCCCTGCTGGTGTACGCCCCGATGGTGCGGCGCATTCGCAAGCTCCGCTCCGGGGCCGAGGCGATCGCGTCCGGGAACTATGCCGAGCGCCTCGCGCTCGAGGGCCGGGACGAGGTCGCCGAGATCGGGGCGGCCTTCAACGCGGCAGCCGAGGAGGTGGAGCGCCGGGACCGGGCCATGACCCAGCTGCTGCAGAACGTGTCCCACGATCTGGTCACGCCGCTGGCCGCGCTGCAGGCCGCGGTCGAGCGCTTGAGCCGCATCGCGGACCGCCGCTCCCCCGAGGCCGAGGAGCAGCTGTCCCAGGCGCTGGAGGAGGTGACGTACATCGCCAGCCTGGTGGATGACCTCAAGGCCATCTCGCGCACCGAGGCGGGCCTGGGCGAGCCGCAGCCGGTGGAGCTGGACCTGCGCGAGGTGGTGGAGCGGACCACGGCCCGGTTCACGCCGCTGGCCCGCCGCCGCGAGATCAGCCTCGACTTCTCGGTGCCCGACGATGCGGTGCGGATCGAGGCGGATCCGACCCAGGCCCTGCAGGCTCTGGCCAACGTGGTACAGAATGCGATCCAGTACAACAACCCCGGCGGTCATGTCGCTATTATTCTTGATAAATCAGATGGCGGCCCGGCCGGGATCCGGGTGCGCGACGACGGCCCGGGCGTGCCCGAGGAGCTGTGGCCGCGGCTGACCGAGCGGCTGTTCCGCGGCGACGAGGCACGGCGCCGCCGACCGGGCGGCACAGGCCTGGGCCTGGCCATCGCCGCGCAGGTGGCCGAGGCGCACGGCTGGGGGCTCTCCTTTGCCGCGGTCGAGCCCCAGGGGCTCGAGGTGCGGCTCTCGCTGCAAGCGAAGGACTAAGATCTAGTTGCCGCGCGGCCCGGCCTGTGCATAATCCTTGTTCGCAACTGCTGGAGGGAGGATCCATGGCCAAGGAGAAGGTGAACGAGCATGCCCTGGCCGAGACCCTGGCCGCGATGCCGGACGTGTTCACGCCGGCCGACTTTGCCGCCAGGTTCGCCGAGATGCATGCCGAAGAATGGGACCGCATCCGCCAACGATTCGCCGGGGGCCAGCGCTTCCTGCAGTCCAAGCTGACCAACGTGGATCAGGATGCGATGGCCTTCCTCAAGCACGCGCTGACCAAGCACGGCAAGAAGAAGAAGAAGGTGCGCAAGCTGCCCGACGGGCGGTTTGCCAAGCCCGGCGCCGAGCCCGAGCCAGCGCCGCCGCCCATGCCCGAGCCCGTGCCAGAGCCCGCCCCTGTCACGCCGAAGCCGGAGGCAAAGGCGGAGCCCAAGCCCGCCCCTGTCACGCCGAAGCCAGAGGCAAAGGCGGAGCCCAAGCCTGCGGCCAAGCCCAAGAAGCCGGCAAAGAAGCCGGCAAAGAAGCCAGCAAAGAAGGCCAAGAAGAAGCCAGCAAAGAAGGCCAAGAAGAAGCCAGCAAAGAAGCCGGCAAAGAAGCCGGCAAAGAAGCCAGCAAAGAAGGCCAAGAAGAAACGCTGAAGCAGCGGATGCCCGGGGGCTCGCCCCCGGGAGCTTCATCCCGCGGAGCTCCGAACCGCGGGGCTTGTCCCGTGCTGTCCGCTCCCCAGCCATTCGATCACGAGCGCGAGCACGGAGCGCCGCTGTGCGGGTCTTGCGTAGCGACACCCAAGATGCCATAATGCCGCCGCTTTGCGGCTCGTAGCCAGACGGAGGTTTACGATGATGAGGCGTTACCTGATGATTCCGGTCATCGCGATCACCGGCCTGCTCGTGGCCCTGCTGATCCAGGCCTGCACCGAGGACAGCGGCGACTGCAGCGGCTGCGCCGGGTGGCAGATGTGCGACGACGGCGAATGCGTGCCCAGGGACTGCGTGGACGACGACGAATGCTACGGCGGGATCTGCACCGGCGGCGTTTGCGGACCGGTAAGCGGCGACACGGACAGCGACACCGACTCGGACACGGACACGGACAGCGACGCTGACACGGACGTGGATACCGACGTGGACACCGACGCGGACACGGACACGGACACTCTCGAGCCCGAGTGCATCGAGAGCGCCGAGTGCACCGAGGGCCGGAAGCTGTGGTGCAACCCGGCGACCCAGCGCTGCGAGGAGGGCTGCGGCAAGGACACCGACTGCGGCGAGCCGCACAGCGGGCGCCTGTGCAACGCGATGACCGGCGAGTGCTACGACGGCTGCCGCAACAACTACGACTGCAACACCTTCGACGAGTTCTGCGATCCGGACACGGACCAGTGCGCGCCGCTGACCTTGCTGTGCATGCCCTGCACCCGCGACGAGGAGTGCGGCGGCAGCTTCGACAAGTGCCTCGACTTCGGCAGCGGCAACGTGTGCGGCCGGAGCTGCGAATCTCGCGCCTGCCCCAGCGGTTACGAGTGCATCGAGATCGACGCCACCACCAAGCAGTGCCAGTACACCGGCGGCCAGGGCAATCCGGAGGGCGGGCCCTGCTGCGTGGACGACGACTGCGAGGGCTCGCTGGTGTGCAACAACCTGGTGGGCGGCAACCCCACCTGCATCAAGGGCTGCGTCGACCACTACTCCTGCACCGTGGGCAAGATCTGCAAGGACGGCAAGTGCGTGGAGGGCTGTGACAAGGACTTCAACCGCGGTTGTCCCGCGGGCTACGTTTGCAACAACGAAACCAAGAAATGCGAACGCGGCGAGTGCGTGCTCAGCATCGACTGCGAGGTCGAGCACTACTGCGACCAGGCGACCAACACCTGCGTCTTCGGCTGCCTGGAGGACACCGACTGCCGGGCCGGGTACTTCTGCAACGCCGCCAACCTCTGCGAGTACGACACCTCGTGCGAGGACACGCAGATCGACTGCCGTCAGTTCGAGTACTGCGACATGAGCATCGAGGAGTGCGTGCGGGTGGAGTCGCCGTACTGCGACACCTGCACCGATCCGCAGAACAACGACTGCCCCACCGGCTTCCGCTGCATGCAGTACAAGATCCGCCGCTGCGAGACCGAGGGCTGCGACTGCACCACCTGCTACGACGAGAACGGCGATCCCAAGGACGAGTGCCCGGGCTGCGATATCGAGGAGTTCCAGTGCATCGCGGAGTGCGCCTGCGGCGGCGACACCCCGACCGAGGAGTGCCCGCGCGGCTTCGAGTGCATCGCCGAGACCGACCAGAGCGGCAACGAGACGGGCAACTACTACTGCTTCTCGCGCAACTGCCCGGAGTTCCACGAGGGCGGCTGATCGGCTACCAAGGGGCTGACCGTGTTTTCCAAGGAGCGCTTCCGCGCCGAGGCGGCACTGGTCGAGCGCGTGCTCGAGCACTACGCGCCGCGCCTCGATCCGCTGTTCCACACGCCGCGAGAGGAGTTCGAGCGTCGGCAACGAGCCGTGTCCAGCGCGCTGGAACAGGCGGGCTACACGGTCGGCGTGGTGTTCAGCGACGAGCACTACTGCGGCGACGTGCCGTACCTCGGCGGGAACACCAACGTCAGCATCGAGCAGGTGGCCGGCGTGATCGGGCCAACCGGCTTCCACATCGCGGCCGGGCTCGAGGGCGGGTACGTGGCCGAGCAGCTCGCGCCGCGGGCCGGGGCCGTGGCGCACAAGGTGGAGATGCTGCAGCTCGCCGACGAGATCTATCCGGTGGCGGCCGAGCGCTTCGAGGCCGTGGTCGAGGCCGCGGCCGGCCGTCCGCTGACCGACGACGACCGCATCGCCCTGCTCACGCCGCTGCAGGTGATGCCGGCCTCTATGGTGGAGTACCTCGAGACCACGTACGGCGTGGGCCGGGTGCTCGACGCGCAGAAGCTGTACCACAAGGTCAAGTACGAGAAGTCAGACGTGGAGATGCGGCTGATCCGCGACGCCTGCGGCGCGGCCGACGCGATGATGCGGGCCATGCTCGCGGTCCTGCGGCCCGGCATGCTCGAGACCGAGGTCGCGGCCTGGGCGTACTACGTGGGCCGCGCGCTGGGCTGCGAGGACAACGGGTTCAAGGTGATGGTCGGCGCCAACGAGGCCAACCGGACCATGATCGGCAAGGCGCTCAACCGCGAGATCCGCGAGGGCGACTGGGTGCACCTGGGCGTGGCGCCCACGCGCGACGGGCTCAACTCGTGCATCCGGCGCTCCGTGATCGCGGTCGACGACCCCTCGAAGGTCCGCCCCGAGGACGCATACTGGTTCGACTTCATCGAGGCCGCGTACAGCGTGGGCTTCGACAAGTACGTGGAGGTGGCCGAGCAAGGCCTGCCTGCCAGACTGCAAGAGCAGGCCCTGGTAGACTTCTTTGCCTCGAAGTCGACCGAGGTCTCCGAGCGCATCGGCAAGCGCATCGAGCTCGAGAAGCTCAAGCCGTACACCGGCACCCACAACTCCGGGTACACCGAGTGCCAGGAGTTCTACGGCGCGATCACCCTGGAGATGGACCAGCCCCTGGGCCAGCAGATCGTGACCATGCTCGACGTGGCCCTGCGCGGGTACGGCGATTCCTGGAACGACGTGATCATCCCGGGCCTCGACTACATCGTGGTCGAGAACACCCTGGCCAAATCCGGCGCCGAGGTCGAGACGCTGACCAAGGTGCCCCTGCGCGTGCAGGCGCTGGTGGGCCACGCGGAGTAGCTTACTTCGGCTCCCCGTCGATCTTGCTGACCAGCTCCAGGTACGGCCCGTACTCCAGCCGCGGGCGCGGCTGCAGCGCCAGGTACAGCTCGAGGAAGTGCCCGTCATCGAGCCGGCGCTGGTCCCGGGCCTGCCCCACCGCGTCGATGATCGCGGCCTGGGATTTCCACTCGGCGAGCGCGGCGCGGATCTTCTGCTCCACCTCGGGCGGAGCGGCCACGGCGCGGTTGGCGCGCAGTTTCTCGTCGCGGCGGTTGAGCAGCGCGTCCTCGGGATCGAAGTCGGCCCACACCGAGTACACCAGCGCGCTGCGGATCGCGCAGGGCGCGCCCCAGTCGCCGCATACCGGGTCGCCGGCCTGGGGACCGAAGAACAGGCCAGCCAGGTGCACGCCCCAGTGGTCGATGTGCTCACGGTACCCGTTGGCGATCAGCAGCCGCGTGGCGCGGATCCTCCGCGCCAGCGGCACCAGCCTGCCGAACACGCCCAGATCGCCGGACGGCAGGCGCCAGCCGAGAAACTGCGGGCCGGTGAAGTCGGGCAGCTCGAAGCGGTGGATGCTCCTCGGCGGCACGTCGAGCCGCGCCAGCGCACGCAGCGTCTCCTCGCGCCGCAGCTCCACGATGCCGATCCGCTCGTCGTCCGTGGCGTACCCGGCCGAGCCGTCGTGGAAGACCAGCACGTGCACCGCGGCGCCGTGCTCCTGCGCCGCGGCCACGGCGAATCCCGGCCCCAGCACCGCGTCGTCGTCGTGCGGCGCGAGCACCAGCACCACCTCGTCCTTGCCGCGCCAGCCCGGGAACAGCATGGTAATATCGTCGCTGCGCGTCCGGCGGTGAAGATCGTAGTAGCGGAACACGGTCAGGGGCTAAGGGAGGATGCGCGCGGTGACGTAGAGCTCGATCGAGTCCAGCACCTCGGTCTCGCCGCTGTCCTGGTCCACGGCCAGGCCGCCGATCAACACTACCCTGCCATCTGTTAGCTCGGTCACGCTGCCAAAGCCGCGCGGCACGCGCAAAGTGCCGGTGGTCTCGAACTCCTCGCCGTCGAACACCTCGGCGTACGAGGCGAAGCGCGTCTGCACCTGGCTTTCGGCCAGACCGGCCAGGGCCACGACCTTGCCGTTCGCCAGAGCGGCGATACCGAAACCAGACCTGGGATTGTCCATGGCTGGAGTCGCCTCCACCGTGGGCGGATCCCCCGGCGCCCCGCCCGCGCTGATCAGGACACCGGTGGACAGCGGGTCGCCGGAGCCCTCGGTGCCGCCGAGCAGCAACACGCTCCCGTCCGAAGCAAGGGTCGCCGCACCCATCCGGGCGGTGCCCAGCGGCGTCAGCGTCGCGGCCGTCGCATCATGCGGGAACCAGTCAACCGCATCCGAAACGCCGGCCTCGCCGATTCCACCGGCGAACACCGCGTTCGCGTTGTCCAGCGCTCCCACGGCGAGGAAGGCCCTCGCCCCGCCGGGCAGATCATCCAGCGCGATCGGCGTGCCCCCACCGGGCGGTAGCAGCTCCACCGAGGCGGTGGCCTTGAGGTCGTTCGCACTCGGGAGCTGCACCAGGCCCGGGATAGAGCCCAGGCCGGCGCCCGTCTCACCGACCACACCACCGGCCAGCACAACGCCGTCCACGCGAGCAACAGCGGCGTGCGCTGCGCGGGCCTCGATCAGGTTGTACTCGTGGGTGAACGCCTCTTGCTCGTCGTCGAAGAACACCGCCTCGCCCACCAGCGCGCCGGAATCGTTCAGACCGCCCGCGATCACCACGCCGCCCTCGATCGCAGTCGCGGTGTGGAACACGCGCTTGGTCAGTCCCGCGGTCTCCAGCGCCTTCACCTCGCGTGTCTGGGGATCGAACAACAAGGGCGCGGACAGCGCAGTGTCTGGCTCGCCTCGAGACAGAACCGCAGCTCCTCCGAAGACCAGGATCTTGCCGCTGCCCAAGAGTGTGGCCGTGTGACCCCAGCGGCCCTGGGGCAGCGTTGCGCCGAGCTCGGAGCAGGTGTCGAGCCGGGTGAACAGCATCGACGCGTTGACCGGCTGATCCAGCACCAGGTCCACGGGCTGTGCCACACCCTGGGCGATCAGACCGCCGCCGATGTTGTACCCGTTGAGCGCGAGGGTCACGCCCTCGATGGGGAAGCTCAGCTCGCTCTGCGCCCCAGTTATCTCGGGCAAATGTAATGTGGTCACGCCCTCGGCGCTCTGGTCGAAGTCGACCACGCCGCTGAAGATCAGGGTCCCTTCCCTCGATCCCAAGAGCTCCAGCGCGGCGACCTTGAAGTTCGATCCGCCGCGGCCGAAGGGATCGGGCTCGGCCGGCTGAAACAGCTGCAGCTGCAGGTCCACCACGTCGCCGGCCTTCTCTCCGGGCTCACAGGCGACGGCCAGCGTCAGGCAGGCGACCAGCAAGGGAAGGCAGCGGCGAGCAACGATGCGCAAGGTCCGGCCTCCGGTGTCGCTCAGGGTGACGGGTTGATCGTGATCGTGGCGTCGATCGCGTTGGGCCGCTGGCTCGCCTCGCCGGGCGCCAGCAGCACTCCGGCGGTCACGGCGCCGCCGGCCACGACCGCGCCGACAACGGTCCAGAACCACCAGGTCTGGTAGAACTCGGTGACCTCGGGCTGCGGCTCGGGTTCCGTGCCCGGATCGGGCACGGTGATCGCAGCGGCCACGGTCCCGGGCTCGTCCATCGTGGCGGTGATCACCTCGGTCTCGGGCGGCGGCTTGGCCGGCGCGTTGAGCGTGGAGATGCCGAAGAGATAGCTGTCGAAGTCCCGCGCCACGGTCTCGGGCACGGTCAGCCCGGCCGCGGTCAGGGCCTCGGGCTCGGCAGCTCCCTCCTGGGCCAGCGCGGCCGCGAGCGCCGGCACCAGCTCGCCGAGGCCGGACAGGTCCGGGCTCAGGGCGCCGTACACCCGACGCAGCAGCCTGGACCCAGCGCAGTCGATCAGCGCCACGGCCACCACCAGCTGTCCGGCGCGCTCGCCCACGCCGCCGACGATCACCCGCTCGAGCTGCAGCGCTTGGCCCAGATCCGCAGCCGCGACCACCGTGTTCTCGCGCAGCGCGCCTTCGGTCAGCTGCTCGATGAGCAGGCGATAGCTCTCGACCGCCGGGTTCTTCGCCAGATGCACGTCCAGCTTGTACTTCTGCTTGGACTTGACCGGCGCCCAGCTGCAGTGGGTCAGGTGATCGGCCAGCTCGACGCACACCGAGTGCTTGCCCGGCTTCACGTCCTGGAGCAGCAGCGGCGTCTCGCCCACGGCCCTGCCGTCGAGCAGCACCTTGCCCACCGAGGGCTCCGAGGTCACGGACATGGAGCCGGGCTTGGCCCGCTCGATCTTCTTGCGCAGGTACCTTGCGCGCTTGATCAGCTTGGGTGGAAACTCGGAGGCGTCGATGCTGAAGTCGGGACGCAGCTCGAGCACTCCCCTGAGCGCCGCGTCCATCTTCCTGCGCCTGGCCATGGCAAGGTGGGTGTTGGCGATCTGCAGCCGGATCTCGACCAGCTTCTCGATCTCCGCTCCGCGGCCCTTCTCCTCGAGAATGGCGGCCGCCTGCTCGAATCCCTCGAGAGACTTCGCAAAATCGAGATTGAGGTAGTCATTGCGGGCCTTGGAGAGCAGCTCGCCGACGTCGGCCTCGAGCTGCTGGCGGTGATGGGTCACCTCCCGGCCCTGGGCCAGCAGGCGGGCATCCTCTCCCGGAAAGGGCAGTAAATTCGTTGAGGTCTCCAGCTCGGCGCGCAGGAACTCGGAGAGTTTGGACAGCGCCGCGTCAGCCACCTCGCCGCCCTGGGCAGCCAGGTCGGGCACGAACACCGGCTGCAGCTCGTCGCCGGCGAGTGCTGTCAGGGGCAGCGCCAGCCACAAGGCTGCTGCTGCCCCTCTCACGCTGGCAAGGCTCATCGGTCCGCGTCCCTCTCCGGTCGAGCGCTGATGCGCCTGCGCGCCATGGAATGACGAGAGGTTAGCACAGCGCAATACCCACGGCAAGTTGGCAGCCCGAATACTTGCGATAAATTTGTATTTCTTTGCGCGCGCGTGTAAAATTGCGCACGTACGTAAGAGTTCGACCGCGCACTCGAGGCTGGGGCGGGTGAGTCCTGGGTGCGCGTACGGACGTGGGAAGGAATGGCAGCCAGGCGATTCGGCAAGTTCGTCCTGCTGGAGAAGGTCGCGGCCGGCGGCATGGCCGAGATCTTCCGTGCCAAGACGTACGGCGTCAGCGGGTTCGAGAAGGACCTGGCGGTCAAGCGCATCCTGCCCCACCTGTCCGAGGACGAGGTCTTCGTCGACATGCTGGTCGACGAGGCCAAGATCTCGGTGGCGCTGTCCCACCCGAACATCGCCCAGATCTACGACCTCGGCCGGGTCAAGGACGTGTACTTCATCGCGATGGAGTACGTTAGCGGCAAGGACCTCGGCCGCACGCTGCGCGCCTGCAACAAGCAGAAGCAGAAACTGCCCCGCGAGCACGCGCTGTACATCGCGCTGCAGGTCTGCAACGGGCTGGCCTATGCCCACGGCAAGAAGGGCAGGGACGGCGACGCGCTGAACATCATCCACCGCGACGTGAGCCCGCAGAACATCCTCATCTCGTACGACGGCCACGTGAAGATCGTCGATTTCGGCATCGCCAAGGCGGCCAACCGCGCCGGCGTGACCCAGATGGGCGAGATCAAGGGCAAGTTTGCGTACATGTCGCCCGAGCAGGCCCGCGGCGAGGACCTCGACGGCCGCTCCGACATCTTTGCCGCGGGCATCCTGCTGCACGAGATGCTCACCGGCGCCCGGGCCTTCTATCACGGCAGCGACGCCCAGACGCTGCGCTCGGTGCAGGAGTGCAAGTACCGCACCTTCGAGGAGCTGGGCCTGGAGATCGACGAAGACCTCAAGGCCATCGTGTACCGCGCCCTCACCGGAGACCGCGAGCTGCGCTACCAGCAGGCGAGCCAGATGGCCGCAGACCTCACGCGCTACCTCAACACCCGCGAGCCGGGGTACACCCCGGCCCGGCTCGCCGAGTTCATGCAGAACCTGTTCGCCGATGAGATCGCGGAGCAGAAGCGGCGCAAGGCCAAGGAGGCCGAGACCGAGTTCGAGGAGATCATCGAGGAAGCCGAGATCATCGACGATGACGTGGAGCAGACCGCGGTCACGCCGATGTCCCAGCCGGCCACACTGTCAGGCATGCCGCCCGGCACGCCGGCCTCTGGTGTGTCGGCGGCCACGCCGCAACCGCGGAGCCACACCGCGGGCCTGCTGTTCGGCCTGCTCGGCGCCGCAATCGTGGCCGTCGTGGCCGCGGTGCAGATGTTCGGCGGGCTCCTCGGCGAGAAGACCGGTGGGCTGCGTATCGACTCCCAGCCCCAGGGCGCGGCGCTGATCATCGACGGCCTGGAGCGCGCCCAGCGCACGCCCGCGCTGCTCGAGGGCTTCGCGCCCGGCCGCCATCGGGTGGTGGTGGTGCACTCCGACGGCCGCCGCTGGAATGGAGAGGCCGAGGTGGAACCGGGCGCGGTGGCGCGCCTGTCGGCCCCTGCCCTGCCGCCGCTGGTCGGCGGCCTCAAGGTCACCTCCACGGCCGAGAACACGCTGATCCTGGTCGACGGGATGGAGGCCGGCAACGCACCCGTCGAGCGCGACGGATTCCCCGTGGGCCAGCATAAGATCGTAGCCCGAGCCGAGGGCCGGATCGAGGAGACCCGCTTGGTGACGATCGAGGCGGACGAGGTCGTCGAGGTGAGCTTCGATCTCAAGCCCGAGCCGGTGACCAAGCCCAAGACGCCGCGCGCCTATGGAAAGGTGAACATCAACTCGGTGCCCTGGGCCAAGATCTTCATCGACGGCCGCAACACCGGCCGCACCACTCCGGCGACAGGTGTGCGGCTGACCGTGGGCAAGCACCGGATCCGCCTGGTCAATCCCGACGCCGGGCTGGAGAAGACCGTGACCGTGCGGGTGAAGAAGGGCAAGACGCACCGCATCGCGGAGCGACTGGAATAAAGAGGGGGAGCGCGACACGAAGGGAGCCGTGATGGGCAGGCCACGACCCGAGGGCCGATCACCGGATCTTCTCCGACACCTGATCCCGCTGGCAGGCTTGCTCATCCTCACAGGCGCCTGCGGTCGCGACACCAACGCTCCCGGAACCGATCACGCCAGGCAACCCGAGATCGCCGATGTGGCCACGGCGGGTTCGGGTGTGCCGGCTGTCTCCAGCATTACCCTCGTCCACCACGGGCTTCAGCTCGACGACGAGATCGTGGCGCGGCGCACCAGCCACTCGTACACCTTTCGCAAGGGCAACGGCTCGTACCTCCAGGTCATCGGCGCCGGGCAGGTCAACTACCTCGACAGGAACCGCGACTACCGTCCGATCGACACCTCGATCACCATCTACGACGGCGCGGCCATTGCCGGCGGACCGATCGACTCGCTGAGCCCGGTTGTGGTCCCGGCCTTCGCCAACACCACCAACAGCCTCCGCTCCTACTTCCCCGCGGATCCGACCGCCGGCGTTCTCGTCACCGTGGACAGCGACGAAGACGGAACCGGCGACGTCGGCGTCCAGTGGCTCCCCACCCGGCGCGTCCTCGAACGGCCGGGCGGCCGTATTGCCATCGAGCCGATCGCCAACGATGTCCTCGGTCAGGCCGACGGCAGCGTCATGCGCTACGCCGGCACCTATCCCGATACGGTCGAGGAGTACGTGGTCCGGACCGGGCGGCTGAAGCACAACCTCATCCTGTCGGCACCGCCGGCAGCCGCGAGCCTCGACTCCGGCTCGCTTTCCTTCGAGGGCACGCTGCTGCTCTCGGCCGGCCTGCGGGCCCACGTCGGCGGCGTCGCGCAATCCGGTGACTTCACGACCACCTCTCCGATAGAATTCCGCGACGCGGACGGGAAGCCGGTCTTCCAGTTCGGGCAGCCCCAGGCGTACGAGCAAGGCAGCATCCGTACCTCGATCCCGGTGGAGTACCGGCTGAGCACGGACCCGGCCGGTGTCACCACCCTCGCCCTGGCCACCAAGCTCGCCTGGCTCGGCGACCCGGCGCGAGTCTATCCCGTGGTCATCGATCCGGACGTCGTGATCACAGGGGACTACAGCGCAGACTCGAACAGCGTGACCAAGTGGGACGCCGACGACGTCGACTGCGTGGGCAAGATACCACCCAGCACGTACATGCGCTCGGGCACCCGGTTCCCGCTCACCTCGATCCCGGCGGGCGCCAGTATCAACACCCTCACCCTGCAGGTCGAATGCAACGACGCGCAGTCGGAAGGGACGCGGATCAACCGTCTGATCACCGATCCCGAGGTGGCGAGCGCCGGGACCATCCATGCCGAGGCGGCGAGCGGGACCGAGTACGTGGCGAACTCCCCGATCCTGGCGGCGACCGGCACGCGAACCCAAGCCCTGGGCGCCACCGCGGTCAGCGACGTCCAAACCGAGGTGGACAGCTCGGGCACCTGGTTCGCCTTCGGCATGAAGCAGCCGACCGAGGGTGCGAACCAGTACGGCGAATGGCGATCGGTTGCGTGGGGCACCCCCGCGGAGCGGCCCCAGCTGACCGTCAATTACACCCTGCTGCCCAAGGTGACGCAGATCGTTCCCTTCGCCGGGATCAACACCTCCACCACGGCCGTCACCATCACCGGAGTCAACTTCACCGGCGCCACGAGCGTCACCATCAACGGCTCGGCCTTGAGCCCGATGTCGGTGGACAGCGACACCCAGATCACCGGCACGGTGCTTTCGGGCATCGCGGCAGGTGACTGGCCGGTGATCGTCACCACGCCCGAGGGGGACAGCACGGGCAGAACGGTGGATTTCACGGTCTATGCACAGGGCCCGCCTACGGTTGTGTCGATAATCCCGGACAGCGGGGATAACAGCGGGGCCACCGCCGTCACGATCACGGGGACCAACTTCACCGGCGCCACGAGCGTCACCATCAACGGCTCGGCCCTGAGCCCGATGTCTGTAGACAGCGACACGCAGATCACCGGCACCGTGCTTTCGGGCATCGCGCCGGGGAGCTGGCCGGTGATCGTGACCACGCCCCTGGGGACCAGCAGCGGCAACACGGTCAACTTCGATGTGTACAGCGACCAGTCGGACCTCTACACCAAGGTAGATGGAACGACGATTCCGGACAACACACCAGCGGGCATCGACAGCACGATCACAGTGCCCGTCGGCGACGACGTGGTGATCAAGGACGTCCGGGTCTACCTCGATATCACGCACCCACATGTCGGCGACCTGATCATCACGTTGACCTCGCCCGGATCGACGACGGTCCAAATCCATGGCAACCAGATGGGATGGATGTGGGACGACATCGACAAGGTCTGGTACGACACCGTGGCCGGTCCGAGCGGGAACCTGGATGATTTCGACGGCGAGAACTCCGCTGGTGACTGGACACTGAACGTCAGTGACAACAACAATGTACCTGATGCCAACGACGGCACCCTCAACGAGTGGCGACTGGCGATCAACCAGCTGCCGGACCTGACCATCTCGTCCTCGGACATCAGCTTCGACAACCCCACCCCGACCGATGGCGAACTGGTGAACATCAGCGCGACAGTGCACAACCCCTCGCAATACGTCCACCGGGAGGCGATCCTCACGGCGCCCAAGAACGAGACCCTCGGAGGCTCGGGCTGGCCGGTGAGCAGCGCGGTCGGCGAGGCGCAGTCCTTCGTTCCCGCGAGCGACGTCACGGTCACGGGCGTGGAGATAACGATATGGTCGAACGTGGCCACAACGACCGCGAGCTTCACGGCGCAGATAGAGACCGACTCCGGCGGAGAGCCCAGTGGGACCGCGGTCTCGTCGCAGACCACGCTGAGCCCCCCGACCATGGGCGGGTGGCTGGCCTTCGACTTCGAGACCCCGGCCCAGCTGATCGCCAGCACCACCTACTGGATCGTCGTCTGGAGCACGAACACCGAGAACAACTACTGGGACTTCAGTGAGGGAAATCTGTACCCGGCCGGGATATGCGCCCAGAACACCGGGGGAAGCTGGAGCGTCTGCAGCGGAGCCGATGCGGACGACGACATGACCTTCCGCCTCCGCGGCCGCGAGACCTTTGCCCGCTTCTACGACGGCGACCCGGACACCAACGACGACGACATCCCGATGAACAACGGCGAGGGCGCGACGACCATCGGCGCGGACCAGTTCGTGGCCAACATCCCGGCCTTTGGCCAGGCCACGGCCCAGGTGAGCTGGGACACCACGGGCAAGGCCGGCGCTCACGACATCTTCGCCTGGGCCGACCCGGGCAACCCGGCGGCCGGCGCGATCGACGAGTACAGCGACAGCAACAACCTGGCGTCCAAGAGCATCACCGTGGCGGCGGCCGGAATACCGGGCCTGTGGACCGGGGCGATCGACAGCGACTGGGGCAAGGGCGGCAACTGGGACGACGGGAACCTGCCCGACAGCACCATCGACGTCGTGATTCCCGTGACGGCCAACGACCCGGAGATCGACGGCACGGAGCCCTTTGCCAATCGAGAGGTCGCCACCCTCGAAATCCAGACCGGCGCCAAGCTCACGATGCTCGACTTCGACGCGGGCGGCGACAAAGAGCTGCGGGTCTACGGCGACGTCAACATCCAGTCCGGCGCCGAGCTGATCATCAACTCCTCCGGCCTCGGTCCGCGGTGGAAGTACCTGACGCTCTACGGCACGAACCCGACGATCAGCATCAACGGCACGATCACCGGCAACGGCGACGGCGACGGCGGCTGCCCCGACGTGTACGTGCGCCGCCCGCTGACCGTCACCGGCAGCGGGAAGATCAACGCCTACGTGACGATCAACAACTCGCTGGCGAACTCCGGCGCGCTCACGCTCGGATCGGACTTCGACCTAAACGGCGATGGCGAGGCATCCAACTACAGCCAGCTGCATATCGGTCACGAGGCGGTCGGCACTGGAGACGCGACGCTGTTCCTCGGCGGATTCACCCTCGACGTGGGCGGCCATGTAGATATCTTCGGCACGAACGTGACTCCGGCGGTCCCTTGCATCGACATGGCCAACGCCGCAGACATCATCGAGGCCGACGGCAGCTTCACGAACAGCGGGGGCGGACTCTTCGACGAGGGCTCGGGGCTGATCCGGTTCACCGGAGGCGCGGACCAGTCGATCGCTTCCGAGACCTACTGGAACGTCGAGCTTGCCAAGACCGGCGGCACCGTAACCCTGAACGGCGCAATCGATGTTGGCGGCAGCCTGACCTTGAACGGCGGCACCCTCGACGTGACCGCAGCCAACAGCTGGCCGATTACCGTGTACGGCAACTGGACGTACAATACCGGAACCTTCCTTGCGCAATCCGGCACGGTCACCCTGGCGGGCGGCGCTGCCCAGAGCATCGGCGGCACGGGCACGCCCTCGTTCCACGCGCTCTACATCGACAACAGCCACGCCACCGAGGTGGTGAGCGTGGACTCGGACACCACGGTCAACGACGCACTGACGGTCAACGACGGCACGCTGCAGGTCCCGGCCAGCCAGACGCTGACCATCGACAACTCGGGCGCCACCACGTCGACCGTGGAAAGCGCGGCGACGCTGGACGTGGAGGCCAACGGCACGCTGGAGCTCTCCGACGACACCACGCTGCAGGTCAGCGGTGAACTGGAGGCGGCGGGCACGGACGCTGGCAACCGCGCCGTGGTGACTAGCACCGGCGCTGCAGACCGGTACACGCTGATCGTGGACACCAACGGCACGATCAACGCCAGCTACCACCGTTTCGAGTACTTCGACGGCTCCGGGATCCAGATCCAGGGCAATGCCACGGTGATCAGCCTGGACAACGGCCTGTTCGACTACCCGGCGGACAGCGGCACCGAGCTGAACGTGTCGGGCGTGGCCGCCCTGCCCGCCCAGATCAGCGGCTGTATCTTCGACAACACCGGCGCGGCGACCTCGCCGACCAATGTCACGGCCGACGCCAGCACCGATCCCGTGGACATGGTGAGCTTCTCCGGCGATCTCGCAGCCGATGCGGTCGCGGCCGAGAACACCGACGACGACCCCAACGACCGCGTGACCTGGCTCAAGCCCGACGGATACGCTTGCAGCGGTGACACCGAGTGCGAATCCACATTCTGCGTGGACGGCGTGTGCTGCAACAACGCCTGCGGTGGTGGCGACACGGCTGACTGCCAGGCCTGCAGCGTCGCGCAGGGCGCTTCCGGCGACGGCACCTGCGAGGTGCTGCCAAACACCTGGACCTGCCGGGCCGACGCGGGCGAGTGCGACGTGGCCGAGGCCTGCGACGGCGCCGCTACGACCTGTCCGGCCGACGGATTCGAGTCGGAGTTCACCGCCTGTGGAAGCTCGTCCAGCGACGAGTGCGACAACGCAGACTCCTGCGACGCCGGCGGGAACTGCCTGCCGAGGAACGTGCCCGTGGGCACGCCGTGCACGGACGCCACGCCCGATGACTGCGACGATGCCCGCTGCGACGGCACCGGGCTCTGCGACCAGGCCCAGGACGTGGAGCTGGCCACGTACGTCTGCAACGCCGATGCCGACGGCCAGTGCAACGCGGATGATACCTGCGACGGGGTGAGCGGCGGTGCCTGTCCGTCGATCTTCGAGCCGATCGGCACGCCCTGCGGAGTCGCCGCTCCCGAGGATCCCGAGTGCGACGCCGCGGACACCTGCGACGCGAGCGGCACCTGCCTGGAGAACAACGTGGCGGCCGGAGCTTCGTGCACGGACACCACGCCCGGAGACTGCGACGACGCCCGCTGCGACGGCACCGGGCTCTGCGACCAGGCCCAGGCAGTGGAGCTGGCCACGTACGTCTGCAACGCCGATGCCGACGGTCAGTGCAACGTGGATGATACCTGCGACGGGGTGAGCGGCGGTGCCTGTCCGTCGACCTTCGAGCCGATCGGCACGCCGTGTGGAGTCGCCGCTCCCGAGGATCCCGAGTGCGACGCCGCGGACACCTGCGACGCGAGCGGCACCTGCCTGGAGAACAACGTGGCGGCCGGAGCCCCATGCACCGACGCCACGCCCGGAGACTGCGACGATGCCCGCTGCGACGGCACCGGGCTCTGCGACCAGGCGCAGACAGTGGAGCTGGCCACGTACGTCTGCAACGCCGATGCCGACGGTCAGTGCAACGTGGATGATACCTGCGACGGGGTGAGCGGCGGTGCGTGTCCGTCGACCTTCGAGCCGATCGGCACGCCCTGCGGAGTCGCCGCTCCCGAGGACCCCGAGTGCGACGCCGCGGACACCTGCGACGCGAGCGGCACCTGCCTGGAGAACAACGTGGCGGCCGGAGCCCCATGCACCGACGCCACGCCCGGAGACTGCGACGATGCCCGCTGCGACGGCACCGGGCTTTGCGACCAGGCCCAGACAGTGGAGCTGGCCACGTACGTCTGCAACGCCGACGCCGACGGTCAGTGCAACGTGGATGATACGTGCGACGGCGTGAGCGGCGGGGCCTGTCCGTCGACCTTCGAGCCGAGCGGCACGCCCTGCGGAGTCGCCGCTCCCGAGGATCCCGAGTGCGACGCCGCGGACACCTGCGACGCGAGCGGCACCTGCCTGGAGAACAACGTGGCGGCCGGAGCCCCGTGCACCGACGCCACGCCCGGAGACTGCGACGACGCCCGCTGCGACGGCACCGGGCTCTGCGACCAGGCCCAGGACGTGGAGCTGGCCACGTACGTCTGCAACGCCGATGCCGACGGTCAGTGCAACGTGGATGATACCTGCGACGGCGTGAGCGGCGGTGCGTGTCCGTCGACCTTCGAGCCGAACGGCACGCCCTGCGGAGTCGCCGCTCCCGAGGATCCCGAGTGCGACGCCGCAGACACCTGCGACGCGAGCGGCACCTGCCTGGAGAACAACGTGGCGGCCGGAGCCCCGTGCACCGACGCCACGCCCGGAGACTGCGACGACGCCCGGTGCGACGGCACCGGGCTCTGCGACCAGGCCCAGGACGTGGAGCTGGCCACGTACGTCTGCAATGCCGATGCCGACGGTCAGTGCAACGCGGATGATACGTGCGACGGCGTGAGCGGCGGGGCCTGTCCGTCGACCTTCGAGCCGAGCGGCACGCCCTGCGGAGTCGCCGCTCCCGAGGACCCCGAGTGCGACGCCGCGGACGCCTGCGACGCGAGCGGCACCTGCCTGGAGAACAACGTGGCGGCCGGAGCTTCGTGCACGGACACCACGCCCGGAGACTGCGATGACGCCCGCTGCGACGGCACCGGGCTCTGCGACCAGGCCCAGGACGTGGAGCTGGCCACGTACGTCTGCAACGCCGATGCCGACGGTCAGTGCAACGTGGATGATACCTGCAACGGCGTGAGCGGCGGTGCGTGTCCGTCGGCCTTCGAGCCGATCGGCACGCCCTGCGGAGTCGCCGCTCCCGAGGACCCCGAGTGCGACGCCGCGGACACCTGCGACGCGAGCGGCACCTGCCTGGAGAACAACGTGGCGGCCGGAGCCCCGTGCACCGACGCCACGCCCGGAGACTGCGACGATGCCCGCTGCGACGGCACCGGGCTCTGCGACCAGGCCCGGGACGTGGAGCTCAACGGGTACGTCTGCCGCGCCGACGCGGGCGAGTGCGACGTGGCCGAGACCTGCGACGGCGTGAGCGGCGGGGCCTGCCCGGCCGACGGATTCGAGCCCGAGTTCACCGCCTGCGGAAGCTCGTCCAGCGACGAGTGCGACGCCGCAGACTCCTGCGACGCCGGCGGAAACTGCCTGCCGAGGAACGTGCCCGTGGGCACGCCGTGCACGGACGCCACACCCGATGACTGCGACGACGCCCAGTGCGATGGATCCGGCGCCTGCAACCAGGCCCAGGACGTGGAGCTCAACGGGTACGTCTGCCGCGCAGATGCGGGCAGTTGCGACGTGGCCGAGGCCTGCGACGGGGTGAGCGGCGGGGCCTGCCCGGCCGACGGGTTCGCGCCCGTTGATACCGTATGCGATACCTGCGGCCGCTGCGACGGCGGAGGCAGCTGCGCGTACGACGAGACCCAGGATGATGACTGCGGGTTCTGCCAGGAGTGCTCCGGACTCGGCGCCTGCGCCAACCAGATGCTCGGCGACGATGTCAAGGACGAGTGTACTCAGGACGCGTGCAACACCGGCACCTGCAACGGCAGCGGCGCCTGCGGCTTCGAGCCCAATACCACCGACTGCGGCGTGTGCAGCATCTGCGACGGCAATGGTGCCTGCGTGTACGACGAGACCCAGGACCTCGACTGCAACATCTGTCAGGAGTGCTCGGCCCTCGGCATCTGCGTCAACCAGGCGCCCGGCCACGACGTCAAGGACGAGTGTACCCATGACGCGTGCAACACCGGCACCTGCGACGGCAGCGGCGCCTGCGGCTTCGAGCCCAATACCACCGACTGCGGCGTGTGCAGCATCTGCGACGGCAGCGGTGCCTGCGTGTACGACGAGACCCAGGACCTCGACTGCAACATCTGCCAGGAGTGCTCGGCCCTCGGTCTCTGCGCCAACCAGCTCGCCGGCAGCGACGTCAAGGACGAGTGCGCCACCGACGCCTGCCACTCGGGTGCCTGCGACGGCGGAGGGAACTGCGAGCAGGAGCTTCCGGGCGCCGAATGCCTGGCACAGAGCTGCACGCCCGGCGACGCGACCACACCCTCACGTGTGGACTGGGCCGACACCTGCGACGCAGGCGGGATCTGCCAGGACAACGGCTCGCAGAGCTGCGGCGGGTACCGGGTCTGCAACGGTGACGACTGCCCCACGACCTGCGCCGGCGACGGCGACTGCATCGACGCGTACCACTGCGACGGCGCCAATGTCTGCGTGCCCGACGCCGGGATCGGCCAGCCCTGCGGCGGACCCGGGGACTGCTCGGTCGGCACCTGCGTGGACGGGTACTGCTGCGCCACGGCCTGCGACGGCGTGTGCGAGCGCTGTGACGCGAGCGGCAGTGAGGGGACCTGCACCGCACTGCCGGACGGCCAGGATCCGGACAACGAGTGCGACCCGGACGGCTGCCATCCGGGAACCTGCAACGGCTTCAACGCCTGCACCCAGGAGGATACCGGGCACGCCTGCGACCTGTGCGGACGGTGCGACGCCGCGGGCAGCTGCGAGTACGATGAGCTCCAGGACACCGACTGCCCGACGTGCCAGGAGTGCTCGGCCCTGGGCAGCTGCGTCGTGCAACCCGCCGGCTCGGACGCCAAGGACGAGTGCGCGCAGGACGTCTGCAACACCGGCACCTGCGACGGCGCCGGCGCCTGCGGCTTCGAGCCCAACACCACGGACTGCGAGATCTGCGGTACCTGCGACGGCAGCGGCGCCTGCGTGTACGACGAGACCCAGGACGACGACTGCCCAACCTGCCAGGAGTGCTCTGCGCTCGCCACCTGCATCAACCAGGCAAGCGGCAGCGACACCAAGGACGAATGCGCACCTGACGGCTGCCACCCCGGCCACTGCGATGGCAACGGCGCCTGCTTTCAGGAGACCGAGGGCCACGACTGCGAGATCTGCGGCCAGTGCGACGCGACCGGTGCCTGCGTGTACGACGAGACCCAGAACGCGGATTGCCCGGCCTGCGAGAAATGCTCCGGGCTCGGCGCCTGCACCGCACAGGCCAGCAACGAAGACCTCAAGGACGACTGCACGACCGACGGCTGCCACCCCGGGTACTGCAACGGCGCCAGCGCCTGCGCGATCGAGGCCGAGGGCACGGACTGCGGCACCTGCGCCGCCTGCGACGCGACCGGAAACTGCGCCGTGTACGACGAGGACCAGGACGCGGATTGCCCGGCCTGCCAGGAGTGCGCCGCCCTCGACACCTGCAGCCCGGTGGCCGAGACGCTCGACCCCAAGGACGACTGCGATCCGGACGGCTGCCACCCCGGCCACTGCGACGGCGCCGGTGCCTGCGCCCTGGAACCCGCGGACACGGACTGCGGAGTCTGCGCCGCCTGCGACGACACCGGCGCCTGCGTGTTCGATGGGCTGCAGGACGACGACTGCGGTGAGTGCCAGGTCTGCGCGGATGTCGATAGCTGCGCGCCTCAGGCCCAGGGCGAGGACATCAAGGACGAATGCGATCCGGATCCCTGCCGCCCCGGGCATTGCGACGGCGCAGGCGCCTGCGCCCTCGAGCCCGTGGACACGGACTGCGGAACCTGCGCCGCCTGCGACGCCACCGGGGTCTGCGCGTACGACGGCGACCAGCACGACGACTGCGGCCCCTGCCTGCGCTGCGACGGCATCGACGCCTGCGTGCCGCAGGACGACGGCGAGGACATCAAGGACGACTGCGGGGCCCAGACCTGCGCCAGCGCCGGGTATTATCACGGCTGGATCGGCGACGACTGCCTGTTCGACGGCAGCTCGTACGGCGAGCTGTGCGACGGCAACGGCGCCTGCCGCTCCGCGGCCGCGGACTGCGACGGCGCGATCGCCGGGGCCGTGGCCACGACCCGCGGCGCCTGCCACACCCGTGAAGGCTGCGCCGGCATCCTGCCGCCGATCCCCGGCTTCGTGCCCGACGGCGCCGACGACTTCGACGACTGCGAGCCCGACGCGGAGAGCACCTGCGGTATGGACGGCCTCTGCGACGGCAGCGGATCGTGCCGGCTGTGGCCGGCCGGCACCGAGTGCGCGGCCGCCTTCTGCCAGGACGACACCGAGCACGCACCCGATACCTGCGACGGTCTGGGCGTCTGCCAGGACGGCGGCTCCCTGCCCTGCGCCTTGCAGGCCTGCGTGCCCGGCTCCGGTGCCACGGCGTCGTACGTGCGGCTCGGCGGGGCCTGCGACGGCGACGCCTGCGGCGAGGGCAGCGTTCAAGTCTGCACCGGGTACGTGACCTGCGATGGCAGCGTTTGCCCGGCAAGCTGCGCGGGTGACGACGACTGCGTGGACTTCTACCACTGTGACGACACCAGCCAGTGCGTGCCGGACGAGCACCTCGGCGTTGAGTGTACCGATCACGGCGAATGCGCCTCGGGCTTCTGCGTGGACGGGTACTGCTGCAACAGCCTGTGCGACGGTACCTGCGAGCGCTGCGACGTGCCCGGCTCGATCGGCGCCTGCGCGCCCGAGCCCGCAGGCCAGGACGAGCAGGAGGCCTGCGAGGAGGACGCCTGTCGGTACGGCTACTGCAACGGCGCCGGCGCCTGTGCGATGCGCTCGGCCTGGACCGACTGCGGCGTGTGCGCCCGCTGCAACGGCCAGGGCGCCTGCAACCAGTACGACGAGACCCAGGACGACGACTGCCCGGCCTGCCAGGAGTGCTCGACGCTCGGCGCCTGCGGTCCGGTGGCCGAGGGCGAGGATCCCAAGTGGGACTGCGAGGCCGGACCCTGCCGCAGCGGCACCTGCGACGGCGCCGGCGCCTGCGCGCTGATCGCCGAGGGCACGCCCTGCGACGTCTGCGCCACCTGCGGCCCGCTGGGCGAGTGCGATCGCTTCATCGAGTTCGGCACCGATCCCGAGGACGACTGCGGCGAATGCCAGGTCTGCGCCGGCAGCTCGGCGGCCTGCGTGCCCGTGGCCGCAGGCGAGGATCCGCTCGACGAGTGCGAGGAGGATCCGGCGGCGAGCTGCCTACGGAACGGCTCCTGCGACGGCGCGGGCGCCTGCGCCCTGTGGTCGGCAGGCACCGAGTGCGCGGCGCGGGTCTGCGCGGCCGACGTGCTCAGCTTCGCGGACATCTGCGACGGGACGGGCGTCTGTCTGGACGGCGGCACGCTGGACTGCGGCGCGGCCGGCTGCGTGGACGACCACTGCGGCGACCAGCTCGACAACGGCGAGCCCTGCACGGGTGACGACAGGTGCATCTCGGGCCACTGCGACGACGACGTGTGCTGCGAGGTCGACTGCTCCGGAACCTGCCGCGCCTGCGACGTGCCCGGACGCCTCGGTCAGTGTACCTTCCACGTGGCAGACACGGATCCCGAGTCGGAGTGCAACGCCATCTCCTGCACTGCCGGTGCGACCCGCTACTTCCACGGCTGGGACCGCGGCACCTGCTACTATCGCGCCGACGTGACGGACACCGAAGCAGACTGCAACGGCAGCGGCGCCTGCAAGCCGCCGGCCGCGGAGTGCGCCGAGCAGGGCCGCGGGGACTCGACCGGAGTGTACCGCAGCGACTGCACCGTGACCACGGGCTGCTACGGCAGCACACCGGGCGCCCTGGATCCGGTGCCCACGGGTACGGACCCGAACGGCGACTGCTCGGCATCCGCGCCGCAGACCTGCGGGTACGACGGCGACTGCGACGGCCGCGGCTCCTGCAACTACTGGGAGCAGTCCACCGAATGCGAGGCCGCGCGTTGCACGTACGGCGTGGCGTACGAGGCGGGCCTGTGCAACGGCTCGGGCACCTGCGCGGCCGGGGCGAGCCAGTTCTGCTTCCCCTACCCCTGCGTCGGCACCGTCTGCGGTGACAGCTGCACCGCACGCCAGGATTGCGCGTCCAGCGCCCACTGCGCGGACGGCGCCTGCGTGCCCGACGAATGCCAGCCCGGCGTGAGCGAATCCTGCGGCACGGACGTGGGCCGATGCGAGAAGGGCACGCGGACCTGCGAGGACGGAGTGTGGTCGGCGTGCATCGGCGCGGTGGAGCCGGTGCAGGAGATCTGCGACAACGAGCTCGACGACGACTGCGATGGGTTCACGGACTGCCTCGACACCGAGGACTGCGGCGCCGAGCCGCACTGCCTGGCCGAGGCGGATGCCGACGCCGAAGCCGACGCCGAAGCCGACGCCGGGGCCGAGATCTGCGAGGTCGCCGAAGGCGGCGAGCCCCCGCAGGCCATTGCACGGGCCCGGATCGAGGACGGCCAGTGGAGCGAGGACGCGCTCGAGGGGCCGGCCGTGCTGGCGGTCACGCTCGACGCCTCGTTGAGCGAGGCCGGCGCGGCGCCGATCTGGCGCTTCCGCTGGGATCCAGGCGACGGCAGCACGCTGCTCGCCGGAAAGACCGTGGTGCATCGCTACTGGGTTCCGGGAAGCTACCGGGCCACGGTCACCGCCACCGACTGCGCGGACGGCTCGAACACGAGCGACCCGATCGCGGTCACAACCACCGACCCGGACGGCAACCGCGCGCCCGTGGTGACCATCGAGAGCATCGAGGTCGACGGCCAGAACCCGCTCAAGGTCAGCGCCGCGATGAGCGTGACCGACGCGGACGGCGACGACACGGTGCTGGCCACGAGCTGGAGCTTCGGCGAAGGCCAGGCCGCGGCAGGCCTGCAGGCCGACCATGTGTACAGCACCTCGGGCACGTACGTGCTGGAGGCCTCGGCCGTGGACGAACGCGGCCTGATCGGCCGCGACCACAGCTTCGTGACCGTGGGCGGCGTGGACCCGGCCGAGACGCCGAAGGTGACCGTCACCGCCGATCCGGTGGCCGGCCCGGCGCCGCTGGTGGTGCAGCTCACCGCGGCCATCGACGGCGGCTGGGACCACCAGCTCTCCTGGGACTTCGGCGACGGCTCCACGGCCGGCCCCAAGACCACGACCGGCATCCTCCACACCTTCGATAGCCCCGGGGTGTACCACGTACGGGCCCGCGCGACATCGGGAGACCGGGTCGGAGTGGGCGGCGTGACCGTGACCGCGACCGCGACCGACGGCGGGCTTCCGCCGAGGATCATCTCCACGCCGTCCCTCACGGCAGCGGCCGGCGAGGCGTACCACTACGACGATGACGACACCGTGGAGGTGAGCGGCAGCCTGGTCGACCTGGAGTTCAGCCTGGGCAAGGAGATCTCCGGAACGCTGATCAACCAGCCGGTCGGAATGGAGATCCATCCGACGACCGGCTCGATCACCTGGGTCCCATCGCGCAGCCAGGTGCGTGAGCCTCAGCGAGTCACCGTGGTGGTGCGCAACAGCCACGGCAGCGACTTCCAGGACTGGACCGTGACCGTGACCGGCAGCCCACCGCCCGCAGACGACTGTGGATGCGGGGGAGGCGGCGGCGGCAACGCCGCCGGTGGACTGCTGCTGCTCCTGGCGGCCGCGCTCGGGTGGCGCAGACGAAAACGCTGACACCGGGGTAGCGGCGCTCGCCGTCGCCTCCCCGGAGCTGGAGAGGAAGCCGCTGATGAAGCAGACGGGTGAACGCCTGCGAGATGTGGTGGTGTTGTCCGCGGCCCTTGCGCTGCTCGCTGGTTGCGGAGAGGAGCCGGGCGCCGGACCTCCGGACTCCCTGCGGCCGGTCGCCCTGGCCCTGGTCGACGGCGAGAGCTGCACGGACAGCGGGCAGTGCGACTCGGGATTCTGCGTCGACGACGTCTGCTGCGAGAACGAGTGCATCGGCATCTGCAAGCGGTGTGACGTGGCCGGCGCGCTCGGCGAGTGCTCGGACACGCCCAGCGGCCAGAACCCGGACTCAGACTGCAGCGTCGGCCCGTGCAAGCTGGGCTACTGCGACGGCCAGGGCGCCTGCGCGGTCGAGCCGGAGAACGCTGATTGCGGAACCTGCGCCACCTGCGATCCCTTTGGCAACTGCAACCAGTACGACGCGACCCAGGATGCGGACTGCCCGGCCTGCCAGGAGTGCGCCGGCATCGACAGCTGCGCCGACGTGGGTCTGGGCCAGGATCCCAAGAGCGATTGCAACGACGAGCCCTGTCGCCACGGGTACTGCAACGGCGCCGGGAGCTGCGCGCCCAAACCCGACACCACGGACTGCGGCACCTGCGCCCGGTGCGACGGCGCCGGTGCCTGCGCGACCTACGACGAAACCCAGGACGACGACTGCCCGCCCTGTCAGGTCTGCTCGGCCCTCGACAGCTGTGCGCCCGTGCCCGACACCACAGACCCCAAGGGGGACTGTGACGACGCTCCCTGCCACCACGACTACTGCGACGGCGCCGGGAGCTGCGCGCCCAAGCCCGACACCACGGACTGCGGCACCTGCGCCCGGTGCGACGGTGCCGGTGCCTGCGCGATCTACGACGAGACCCAGGACGACGACTGCCCGCCCTGCCAGGTCTGCTCGGCCCTCGATGCGTGCGCGCCCGTGCCCGTCACCGAGGATCCCAAGGACGACTGCGAGCCCGACGCCTGCCACCCGGGTCACTGCGACGGCGCCGGCGCCTGCGCGCGGGAGGCCGAGCAAACGGACTGCGGGATCTGCGCGGCCTGCGACGCGGCCGGTGCCTGCATCTACGACGCGGACCAGAACGAGGACTGCGGGCCCTGCATGAAATGCGGGGCTGTCGATTCCTGCGTGCCCCAGGACGACGGTGAGGACCTCAAGGACGAATGCGATGCCCTGCCCTGCGCCGACGCGGGCTTCTACCAGGGCTGGGACGGCGACAACTGCCATCGTGACGGCGGGATGTACGGGGCTGACTGCGACGGCACTGGCGTGTGCCGCTCCGCAGCGAGCGATTGCATCGGCGCGGTCCGTGGCGAGGTGGCGCTGACCCGCACCGCCTGCCGCACGCCCGAGGGCTGCAGCGGCGACACGCCCCCGGGCCTGGGCTTCAGCGAGGACGGCAGCGATCCGCACGATGACTGCCAGGCCCAGGCCGAGAGCAGCTGCGGCCGCGACGGCGAGTGCGACGGCAGCGGCGACTGCCGGCTGTGGCCCGCGGGGACGGTCTGCGAGGCGGCCAGGTGCGAGGACGATATCGAGCACGCGCCCGACCTCTGCAACGGTCAGGGCGCGTGCCAGGACGGCGGCTCGTCTGCCTGCGCCACGCGCGTCTGCGTCCCCGGATCAGGCGGCGCCTCGTCCTTCGTCCGACTGGGCGGCACCTGCAGTGGCGGCGCCTGTACCGACGGCGGAATCCAGCACTGCTCCGGGTATTCTGGCTGCGATGGCGACGACTGTCCCACGGCGTGCGCCGCGGACGACGACTGCGTGCAGGCGTATCACTGCGGAGCGGGCGGCCAGTGCGAGCCCGACGCGGCGCTCGGCGGCTCCTGCATCAACGCCGGGGACTGCGACGACGGCGTCTTCTGCATAGATGGGGTGTGCTGCAACAGCGTGTGCGAGGAGCTCTGCCGGCGCTGCGACGTGGCCGGCTCGGTCGGGATCTGCGCCCCGGTGCCCGCGGGACAGGACCCGGACCAGGAGTGTGACGAGGACACCTGCCGCCCGGGCACCTGCGACGGTGCGGGAGCCTGCGCGGTGCAGCCCGCGCTCACCGACTGCGGCGTGTGCGCCAGCTGTGACTCCTCTGGCAACTGCAACCAGTACGACGAGAGCCAGGATCTCGACTGCCCGGCGTGCCAGCAGTGCGCCGGCCTCGGCAGCTGCGGCCCCGTGCCCGAGGGCCAGGATCCCAAGTGGGACTGTGCGCCCGGACCCTGTCGCACGGGCGCCTGCGACGGCGTCGGCGCCTGCGGCCTGGCCGTTGCGGGCACGGACTGCGGCGTGTGCGCCACCTGCGGATCCCTGGGCGAGTGCGACCGCTTCGCCGCGCTCGGCACCGATCCCGACGACGACTGCCGGCCCTGCGAGATCTGCGCCGGCAGCTCGGCGGTCTGCGTGCCGGTCCCGGCCGGCCAGGATCCGCTCGACGACTGCGAGGCGCGCGCCGCGGCTTCCTGTCGCGAGAACGGCGTCTGCGACGGGGCCGGGAGCTGCGCCCTGTGGCCCGAGGGCACCGAGTGCGCGGCGCAGCGCTGCCTCGATGGCGACACCCTGGCCCTGGCCGATACCTGCAACGGCGCTGGCGTGTGCCTCGACCGCGGCACCCGCGACTGCCACTCCAGCGGCTGCGCCGACGAGCACTGCGGCGACCAGCTCGCCGACGGGACCGCCTGCACCGCGGATCAGGAGTGCATCTCCGGCCACTGCGCAGACCAGCGCTGCTGCGAGAGCGATTGCTCGGGGCCCTGCCGCTCCTGCGCCATCGCGGGCTGGGAGGGCCAGTGCGTGCTCCACGCCGCCGACACCGATCCCGACGAGGAGTGCGGTGCCATCTCCTGCTCCTCCGGCGCCACGCGCTTCTTTCACGGCTGGGACCGGGGCGCCTGCTACTATCATGCCGACGTCAGCGCGGCCGAGGCGCACTGTGACGGCAGCGGCGCCTGCAAGACCCCGGCGGTCGAGTGCGGCGAGCAGATCCGCGGAGAGTCTAGCGGTCTGTTCCGCAGCGACTGCACGGTCACCGCGGGCTGCACGGGCAGCACGCCGGGCGCCCTCGACCCGGTGCCCGAGGGCTTCGATCCGGACGGCGACTGCAGCGCGGCCGCGCCACAGACCTGCGGGTACGAGGGCAACTGCGACGGCCGCGGGACCTGCCGCTTCTGGCCCTCCGACACGGAATGCGATCCGGCGCGCTGCGAATTCGGCGTGGCGTACGTGGCGAGCCTGTGCAACGGATCGGGCGACTGCGTACCCGGCGCGAGCCAGAGCTGCTTCCCGTACGGCTGCGAGGACACGAGATGCCGGCAGACATGCACGGCCCACGACCATTGCGACCAGACCGCACACTGCGATCAGGGCGCGTGCGTGCCGAACGAGTGCCAGCCGGGCATCACCGAGTCCTGCGGCTCGGACGTGGGCGCCTGCGAGAAGGGCACCCGCACCTGCGTGGACGGCGTGTGGAGCGCCTGTACCGGGGCCACCGGACCGGAGATCGAGATCTGCGACAACGGGCTAGACGACGACTGCGATGGATCCACCGACTGCTTCGATCTCGAGGACTGCGGCGCCGAGCCGCAGTGCCAGGTGGAGCACGGCGAGCCAGACGCCGATGCCGGGGCTGACGCCGACGAGGCGCTCGAGGTCGAGGCCGAGGGCCCGATCTGCAGCATCGACGGCGACGAGCCGCCGATCGCGGTGATCCAGGCCCTGATCGCCGGCGAATCGGAGTGGCACCTCGACAGCCTCGAGGGCGCGGCCCCGCTGCGCGTGATCCTGGACGGCTCGCGGAGCGATCCCGGCTCGGCCACGCTGGCGAGCTGGCGCTGGGACGCGGGCGACGGCAGCCTGCTGCCGGCCAGCCCCAAGACCGAGCACACCTACCGGGTGCCGGGCCGCTACGAGGTGCGGCTGACCGTGACCGACTGCGCCGACGCCTCGAGCACCAGCGCACCACTGGTGGTCACCATCACCGACGCCGAGCAGCGACACGCGCCCACGGTGACGATCGACTCCCTGGAGCGCGACGCCGAGGATCCGCTGAAGGTCCTGGCGCGGATGAGCGCCGTGGACGCGGACGGCGACGCGGTCGTGGCCCAGCGCTGGAACTTCGGCGAGGGCGCCCAGGTCTCGGGCGCGAGCGCGGAGCACACGTACTCCGCGGCGGGCCGGTACCTGATCGAGGCCTCGGCCACGGACGCGACCGGGCTGGTCGGCCGCGCAGAGACCGCGATCGTGGTCGGCGACGTGGATCCCGAGGGCGTCCCCGCGGTGCACGTGACCGCGGATCCAGTGGCCGGTCCGGCGCCGCTCGTCGTGCAGTTCGAGGCCTTTGTCGAGGGCTACGGGCAGCAGCTATCCTGGGATTTCGGCGACGGCGTGGGCGCCGGCCCCAAGACCTCGCTCACCGCGCGTCACACCTACGACGACCCCGGGATCTACCGCGCGCGGGCCCACGCAGCCTCGGAGAAGGGCGTGGGCGTGGGCGGGGTCACCGTGACCGTGACCGCCCCGGACGGCGGCGTGCCGCCGCGGATTCTCTCCCAGCCGAGCTGGGACGGCGAGGCGGGCCACCCGTACCACTATGACGACGACGACACGGTCGATATGTCGGGCAGCCGGCTGAACATCGAGTTCAGGCTGGGCAAGCAGATCGGCAGTCAGCTGCTGAACTGGCCCGCAGGCATGACCGTGGACGCCACGACCGGCCGGATCAGCTGGACGCCGTCGCGCGACCAGGCGCGCGAGCCCCAGCGCGTGACCCTGGTGGTGAGCAACGACCACGGCTCGGACTTCCAGGACTGGAGCGTGACCGTGAAGGGCAGGCCCCCGGGCGACGACGCCTGCGGCTGCGGTGCGGGGCGCCCTGGAAGCCCGGCTGGGTCCGCGCTCCTCGGGCTCCTCTGGCTCCTCTGCGTTCGTCGAAGGCGATGTCGATGAGAGTCGTACGGCTTCTCTCCGCGCTGCTGCTGCTCGTCGCCCCGGGCTGCGGGGCTGACGGCAGCGGCAACGGGCATTCGGGCACGACCATGCAGGACGAGGGCCTGCGGCTCTGCCCCGGCGAGTACCTGACCGGTCTGGGCAATGTCTGGCGCGGGCACGATCCGTACGCCCTGGAGACGCGAGACCTCCCCTGCCTCGCGGGGAACGGCAGGCTGGACGGGTACTACATCGGCTCGATCGACACCTCCGAGAACGAGGAGGCCCAGGCCGACGACCACCGGTTCCTGTACGAGGTCGGCGACCCGCGGCTGGACGAGGTGGAAGCGTACTACGTGATCACGCACATGGCCAACTGGATCGCGGCGAGCCTCGAGCAGGCCGGGATCTCGGGCAGCGTGCTCCCACTCCTGCGTTCCGACGAGGTTCACCTGGACTACGGAAAGTACGAGGTGGCGAGCAAGCAGCTCTGCTACTCGCTGAACATGGGAATGCAGGGCCTGCACCGGGCAGTGCTGAACGTGGACGTGCTGACCCACGAGTTCGGCCACCACGTCGTGTTCTCGCTCAACCGGCAGATCGGCAACAGCATGCTCCACGAGGGACTCGCCGACTACATGGCCGCCGCCTTCACCCGGGACAGCGCCATCGAGCCCAGCGAGTCGCCGGCCTTCGACCGGGACGTGGACAACGACCGCAGCGCCCCGGGCGACGTGATCACGAGGGAGGAGTACTGCCAGACGCTCCTCGACAACATGGAGCAGGCCGGCATCGAGGAGGCGTACCCGGGCCTGCACGAGCAGTTCGAGGCATGCCTCGAGGAGAGTCCTGCGGATCTTGCGCGCCCGGAGGGCCACTGGGCCGGCATGATCCTGAGCGGCGCACTGTGGGACCTGCGCCGCCAGCTGGGCGAGGCAATCCTGCACCCGACCCTGTTCCGCGCGCTGCACTCCCGCGAGGCCGAGGACACGGGAGCGCTGCTGGACAGCCTGATCGAGGCGGACGCCGCGCTGCACGACGGGACGAACGCGCAGGCCCTGGCGAACGCCTTTGCCCGCCACGGAATCGACCAGGATCTCGGCCTGGGATTCCCGGAGCTTCCATACTCGGCGTGTCCGTAGGCTACTTGGCGCAGCGGAATCCCAGCGGCGTGCGGTACATGTCCTCCTCGTTGCCCCCCCGGTTCGAGGTCCGCATGTAGTTCGGGGCGTACCCGAATCCGCCGCCGCGCATCACGCGGTTGGTCCCGCTGGCCGGCCCCTGTGGATTCTCGGCCGGGCTGTCAGGATAGTAGTTCTCGTCGTAGTAGTCGTTGACCCACTCCCAGACGTTCCCGGCCATATCCAGCGCACCGTACGGGCTCGCGCCCCCCGCGATGCTTCCCACCTCGAGGTTGTCCGCGTTGCAGTCCTCGAAGTTCGCGAGCGTGCAGTCCGGCGCCGTGTTGCCCCAGGGATACACGAGCCCGTCCTCGCCCCGCGCCGCCTTCTCCCACTCGGCCTCGGTGGGCAGTCGCTTGTCGGCCCAGGTACAGAAGGCCCGGGCCTGGAGCCAGGTCACGCAGACCACCGGGTGCCGGCCCCGGTTGTCCGGATCCCAGTGGCAGGCCTCGTCCGTGCCGGGCATCAGGCAGGCGCCGTCGTCCATGCACAGCTTGTACGCCTCCTGGAACACCTCGGTCTCGTCGATCTTGAAGGCCAGCAGGTCTATCGAGTGATATGGAAACTCGTCGGGGTCGCACTCGCTGTCCACGGCCTCGTTGCAGCCCATCATGAAGCTCCCGGCAGGGATATTGACCATCTTGCCCAGGTCGTGGGGCTCCTCCTGGCACTTGCTGTCAACGCACACGTACCCGGGATCGCAGTCATCGTCCAGCGTGCAGTCGTCGGTCGAGAGCTTCCAGCAGGTACCGGCCGAGTCGCAGATATAGCCCGGGAGGCAGTCCTCGTCCGTCCTGCATTCGACCTCTTCTCCGGCGCACCCGCCCCAGAGGAGGAGATGACACGCAAGCATTGCGACTGGGAATCGCACCACCTCACACCTCCCACAACGTACCCCTAATACTAGAGAAGACCTACGCGAGGATCAAGGTCGCCGCGGTTACCCGCGATGGCTAGCGGGCGAGAAGCTGGAGGTAGAACCGCTCGCAGCGCTCGGCGCGAGCCTCGGGGCCGAACCGCCGCTCGACCCGGGTGCGCGCTGCGCGGCCCATCGACCGGCATCGCGAGCGGTCGCCGAGCAGCCGGGCCAGGACCCGAGCCAGGGCCTGCTCGTCGCCGTCCTCGACGATGTACCCGGTCTCGCCGTCCGCGATCAGCCGGGGCATGGCGGCCCGGTCCGTGCCCACCACGGGCAGCCCCGAGGCCATCGCCTCGAGCACCCCGCGGCAGCCGGCGTCGCTGCCCTCGCGGAGCAGCACGGCCGCGTCCAGCGACCGATACAGCTCGGGCAGATCGTCGGCGAAATACCCGGGAAAATGAACCGCCCGCTCCAGCTCGAGCAGACGCACCAGGGCCTCGACCGCTGCGCGCTCCTCGCCGCGCCCCACCAGCGCCAGGTGGGCGCCGGGCACGAGCTGCCGCACGTGACGGAACACACGCACCAGCCGGTCGTGCCCGCGGCCCGGCCGAAACCGGGCGACCAGGCCCAGCAGCGGCGTGTCCTCGGTCAGGCCCAGCCTGCGGCGAACCTCGACGCGACCGGGCCCGTCGGGCGTGAAGCGCCGGGCGTCCACCGTGTCGGAGAGCAGCAGCACGCGCTCCGCGGCCATTCCGTGGCGCCGCCGCACCTCGGCTTCCATGCCGGGATCCGCGGTGACCGCACCGGCCGTCCCCCGCCACAGCCAGCGCCGGGTCCAGCCGGGAGCCACCGCGCCGCCGCCGTGGAGGTGGCGTACGATCAGTGGTCCCTCGCTGCCGCGGGCAGCCAGGCGGCACAGCAGATGATCATTCGTATGGTGGCAGTGGACCAGGTCCGGACCGTCCGGCCCGCGAAAGCGCCGGGCCAGCCAGCGCAGGTCATGGACCATCTCCAGGGGCGAAGCCTTGGCCGAGAGTGTGGGCCCGTCACCGCAGCGCACGCCGAAGTCCTCGACGGCCCGTCGCAGGAGATCGCCCTCGCGCTTGCGGTCGGCGAAGAACACCACCCGGTGGCCGCGGGCGGCCAGATCGCGGCACAGGGTCAACGCCGGCTCGGCCGCGCCGGTGAAGCGGGGGGAGGTGAGGAGGTGCCACAGGTCGAGGGTGTCGGTCATGGAGCCATGGTGCAACAAAGGAGCGCGGGGGGCAACTCGGGCCTGCGTGCGCGAATACGTCCGCGTGCACGTGGACGGGGATCAGCTCGAATCAAGGAGCTCCTTCGAGGACATGAAGACCTCGTGCACGGTGATGCGGCGCATGCAGTCCAACTTGCGGCAGCGGCGCTTCATGCAGCCGCGGCAACGGAGGTCGCGGAACAGCAGACGCGTCTCGCCCGGACCGCGCGGCGCGAAGCGCTGGGGGCTGGAGGGGCCGTACAGCGCGACCACGGGCGTACCGGCCGAGGCGGCGATATGCATCGGGCCGGTGTCCGGTCCGACGAACAGGGCGGCCCGCTGGCACAGCGCAGCCAGCTGGCGCAGCGTGGTGGGGTAGGCCAGCCGGGCGCTGTCCTTGGAGATCTTGACCACTCGCTTGGCCAGCTCCTCCTCGCCCGGGCCCCAGGTCACCACCGGCGTCAGGTCCAGCTCGGTGGCGAAGCGCTCGGCCAGCTCGCCGTAGCGCTCGTGGGGCCAGAGCTTGCTCTGCCAGTTGGCGCCCGGGTTGAGCAGCACCAGCCTGCCCTTCCCGTTGAGGCCCTCGCGCTCGAGGAAGGTCGCGATGTACTCCTCGTCCTCCTCGCCGACCGGCAGCCGCGGCGCCTCGGCCTCGGCCTCGCCGTCCACACCCAGCGGGCGGAGCAGTGCCAGGTGCCGGTCCGTGGTATGGACCAGGTTCCGCGGTATCCTGTAGCGCCAGTTGTTGAACAGCCAGTTACCCTCGCGGGAGGGCTTCGGCGCCATGCGCGCCGGCGCGCCCGAGAGGCGGGCGACCAGGCCGCTGCGGAACAGGTTGTGCAGATCGATCGACAGCGGGAACTTGCGTCGGCGCAGCAGGCGGATGAAGGACCAGAAGATCTGGTAGAACCAGCGCAGGGTGCTCCAGCGGAACAACTTCTTGAGCTTGCGCCGCTCGAAGACGACAACCTCGTCCAGCTCGGGCTGGGCCTGCACGATCTCCGAGGCCTGATCCTCGACGGCCCAGGCGATGTGGGCTCGCGGATACTCCTTGCGCAGCCGGTACAGCGCGGGCAAGGCCTGCAGCACATCGCCGATCGCGCCGAGGCGCACTATCAGGATCTTGGCCGGGACGACCCTGGGGTGGAGGATCAGCTTGGTCTTGCCGCCGGGCATCGGGGTGCTGCCTAGCCGGTGCTAGCCAGTTCCCTTGCCTCCCCTGGTGGCTTTCCTCGCCTTCTTCTTGGCCGGCTTCTTCTTCTTGGCCGACTTCTTCTTCTTGGCCGGCTTCTTCTTCTTGGCCGGCTTCTTCTTCTTGGCCGGCTTCTTCTTCTTGCCGTCGAGCCGGCCCGCTGGCACGGCCGAGAAGGGCTTGGCCTCGTCGATCAGCATGATCGGGATATCGTCCTCGATCTCGTAGAGCAGCTCGCAGGCCGTGCAGAGCAGGCCGTTGCCGGCCTTGTTCAGCGCAATCGGCCCCTTGCACTTGGGGCAGGCCAGGATTTCGAGGAGTTCCTTGTCAATCGCCACGGGTTCCTCCCGGATCTTGCTCGCGTTCGGCTCGCCGCAGACGGGCCAATCTCGCGTACTTCTCACGGACTTCATAGGCCTGGGAACGGGCCAAAGTCAAGCCGAGACCACCGAGGAGGAAGCCGCCCTTGAGCAGGTAGCTCTTGACGAAACGCGCCGCGCCGTGCACCAGCGGAGCGGCCGGACCCGGGCGCTCGCCGCGGCGGAGCATCGCCCGCGCCGCGGCCTCGGCGTACCGATCGGCCCGGGTCCACAGGTGCTCGAGATCGGGCACGCCGTGGTGCCACAGATCGTTCTGCAGGCGCCCGACCTCGCCATCGACCACCACCCGGTCGTGAGGATCGTATGCGGCGTCCCAGCACGCGCGCTCGCGCCGCACCAGCCGCAGCTGCCGGTCCGGGTAGTACCCGCCGCGGGACAGCCAGCGCCCATCGCCGAGAAAGGTCCGCCGCGGAATCTGGAACCCGGCCATCGACTCCGGGGCGGCCTCGATGCTCTGCCGCACCTCCCCGGCCAGGGCCGGCGGCACCTCCTCGTCCGCATCCACGTTGAGCACCCACTCGCCGCGCGACAGCTTGCGAGCCCGGTCCTTCTGGCTGTTCATCCCGTCGTACGGGTGCCGCTCGACCCGAGCGCCCAGTGCCGAGGCCCGCTCCGCCGTGTCGTCCCGGCTGCCGCCGTCGAGCACCACGATCTCGTCGCAGAAGACCAGCGAGTGCAGGCAGCGCTCGATGCGGTGCGCCTCGTCCTGGGCGATCACGATCGCCGAGAGCAAGGGCGAGGCTTCTCCGGGAGTCGGCTCGGGCATGGTGAATTCTCTATCACACGGAGAAGTCTTGTGCTACCCGGCCGGCTCCTGGTATTGTCCAGACACTGGGATGGAACGTTTCGGAAGCTATCTACTTGTAAGACCGCTGGCCAGTGGCCGGGTCACCGCGGTGTTCAAGGCCAAGCCGATCGGAACGCGGGGATTCACCCGCACCGTGCAACTGCACCAGGTGCGCCCCCCCTTCTCCGGGGATGCCGAGTTCATGGAGGCGCTGAAGGACCAGGCGCACCTGGCCGAGTTCCTGGACCATCCCGGCGTGCTGCGGCTGCTCGGCCAGGGCGAGGTGGACGGGACGCCGTTCCTGGTCAGCGACTACCTGCCGGGCAAGGACCTCGATGCCGTGCTGGCCCGCTGCCGGGAGGCCTGGCGCAAGCTCCCGGACGACGTGACCGCGCGCATCATCCTGGCCGTGCTCGAGGCCCTGGGCTCGGCCCACGCCTTCGAGGGCTTCAGCGACGAGCCGGCCACGATCCCTCACGGCGGCCTGACGCCGGAGCAGGTGATCCTCGGCTACAGCGGCGCGGTCAGCGTCGGCGGGTTCGCCGTGGCGGCGGTGCTCGCGGACGGCCCGGCCACGGGGTCGGGCTCCCGGGCGTACGGTTTGGCGTACACCAGCCCGGAGGTTGCACGCGGCGAGCCAGCGAGTCCGAGTTCAGACCTGTTCTCGGTCGGCCTGATCCTCGGCGAACTGCTCTGCCTCCAGCCACTGTACCCGGCACAACCCGCAGAGACCTTGGAGGGCCGGGTGCAGGACGGAGCCTGGGACAGGGCCCTGCTCGAGTCGAGCACATCGCCGCTCAAGGGCATCGTCGAGAGATTGCTGGCCACGGACCCGGCCGAGCGGTTCGAGAGCGCCGGGCAGGCCGCGCTGGCCCTGCGCGAGGCGGGCGGCGTTCCGGCGGGGGAGGACTCGCAGCCCAGACTTCGCGCAACAGCGAACGCGCTGTTCGCCGATGACCGGGCCGCCGAGAATCAGGAAGAGGTCGAGCTGGCCGCCCGCATCAAGGACCTGGTCGAGCAGCGGCCGGTGGGAGCGAGCGAGGCCGAGGACGAGCCGGTGGTGGACGTGCTGCCGCTTGCCGCGGTGCTGCCGATAGCGGATCCGGCTCCGCCGCCGGGAAAGGGCGAGACCGCACCGCACGAGCCGCCCGCAGTACCGGCGGCCGAGCAGCTCTGCGTTGACGTGGAGGTGCCCGAGTTCGTGTCCGACGACACGGGCGAGGTCTGCCAGGTTCTCGACGACGGCAGCCTGGCCGAACCCGCTGTCCGGCCCGAGGCCGCCGACAAGCCAGACTATGACGGCGACCTCGGCACCCACTCGCTCGCCGCCCTGCTGCACACCCTGGCCACGGAGCAGCGCACCGGCCGCCTCGAGCTCGAGCGGGAGCCCTACGTCAAGACCCTGTTCCTGAACGAAGGCCGGCTCGAGTTCGGGCGTTCCAACATCGAGTCCGAGATGCTGGGTGAGTTCCTGGTGGCGGCCGGGGTGATCACGCGGGAGACCCAGGAGCAGGTGCTCGCCGAATCCGACCGGCAGGGAATGACGTTCTCCGAGGCCTTGCTCGTCACCGGCGCGATTCCGCCCCACGAGCTAGCCGGATGCATGGAGCAGCAGACGCGAATGCGCGCCGTGACCGTGTTCGAGTGGACCAAGGGACGGTTCGCGTTCTACGGCCAGGCATGGGTCGAGAAGGGCAAGGTTCCGCTGCGGATCGACCTGCACGAGGTGATCGCCGAGGGTGTACGGGAGCAGGTACCGCTGGTGGTTGTGCGCCACAGCATCGGAGCGGACCGCACGCGCCTTCCGCTCCGCACCAAGGCCGAGGTCCCCGAGGGCCTGGCGCCCGGCGGGAAGTCGCTGCGCGTGCTGCGCACGATCAACGGCAAGCGCAGCTTGATGGACATCATCGACATCGTCCGGGACGAGGAGGCGGTCCTGCGCACGGCGTACCTGCTGCGTGAGACCGGGCTGATCGAGTTCAGGGAGCCGCGCAAGAACGACCGGCGTGCTTGAACGCTCTCGTACTCATTAGGACAACTCCTATTTTCGAGCCTTCTCTTGCGGAGCCACTCCGCCCCTGGTAGCTTGCCCGGGGAGAAGCGAGGCATGCCCCGAATCGTCTTGAGCACCGTGCCCTTCTCGACCGAGCGGCACGGCGTGCACAACAAGGTCTTCCCCAACATCGGCCTGAGCTACCTCTGCTCGTACCTCAGGTCGCACGGGCACGACGTGCTGCTGCTCGACCCGGTGGCGGACGGCATCGACGGCTCGACCTTTGCCCGAACGATCGGCCGGATGCGGCCGCTCCTCGTCGGGTTCACCTGTCTCACCGTGGACATGGACCACCTGCGCCTGCTGGCGGACGAGCTCAAGCTGGCCTCCCCAAAGACCCGGCTCGTGGCTGGCGGCTGCCATCCCAGCGCCCGGCCCGTGCAGACCCTCGAGGAGATCGACGCGCTCGACTTCGTGGTCGTCGGAGAGGGCGAGCAGACCCTGCAGGAGCTGGCAGCCGCCCTCGAGCAAGGCGGCGAGGTCTCGGCGATCCAGGGCCTGGCGCACCGCAGCGGCGGCGAGGTGAAGCTCAATCCTCCCCGGCCGCAGATCGAGAACCTCGACGAGCTGCCCTTCCCCGAGTTCCAGGGCTTCCATCCGGGGAGGTACAACAGGCTGTTCTCCTGGGCCAGGGGCGGGATGCTGCCGCTGACCACCTCGCGGGGATGCCCGTTCCAGTGCATCTTCTGCTACCGCTGCTTCGGAAACCGGATGCGCTACCGCAGCGTGGAGAGCGTCATCGAGGAGGTCAAGCGAGACATCCGCGAGCTCGGCGCCCGCAACATCTTCTTCATCGACGAGACCTACTCGGTGCACCAGGAACGAACCGCCGAGATCTGCGAGGCGATCCTGGCGAACGACCTGCAGAAGGAGTTCCGCTGGCTCTGCGAGTCGCGGGTCGATGCGGTCACCCCGGAGCTGCTCCGCCTGATGAAGCGAGCCGGAAACCAGCTGATCGTGTACGGCGTCGAGTCGGGCGATGACGCGGCCCTGGACCGGATCAGGAAGGGCACCAGCCTCGAGCAGATCCGCCGAGCCTTCCAGTGGACCCACGAGGCCGGGATCTACGGGCACGCGACCCTGATCATCGGCCTGCCCGGCGACACGGTGGAGCGGATCCGCAAGACGATCCGCCTCGCCGCGACCCTGCCCGCGCGGTACGCGACCTTCTCCATCCTCACACCCTTTCCCGGGACCGAGGTGGAGCGCATGGCGCGCCAGGGCGAGGGCGGCCTGGTGATGCTGTCCGACCGCTGGTCAGACTACGAAAAGCAGACCGGCGCGGCCCTCGAGCTCACCAACATCCGCCGCCGGCGCCTGGAGCTGCTGCTGGTAGAAGCGTACCTGAGATTCTACGGACACCCGGCACGAACCCTGCGCATCCTCGAGCTGACCGACTGGCGCAACCTGCTCAAGGTGGCGTACCAGGTCCTGGTGCGCTGAGAGCAAATAGCTTTTTGTTACGGGCAGTTCAACGTCTTTTCTTGATCTGATGGATCAGGTCGGTCACGGCGTGATCCTTGGGATCTCCGGCAATCGCCACCCGGCCGCCGCAGGCCTCGATCGCGGCCCGCTCGGGTACGCTGTCCTCGGTGTAGTCCGTGCCCTTGACCTGCAGGTCGGGCCGCAGGGCCTCGATCGTGGGCTTCATGTCGGTCTCGGGCACCAGGCACACCCGGTCCACGCAGCGCAGGCCTGCGAGCAGCTCGGCCCGCTCCGCGGCCGGCACCACGGGCCGGCCCTCGCCCTTGAGCGCCCGGGCCGCGCCGTCGTCGTTGACTGCCACCACCAGCCGGTCGGCCATCGCGGCCGCAGCCTCGAGGTAGCGCAGGTGGCCCACGTGCAGCAGATCGAAGACACCATTGGCCAGGGCCACCCTGCGCCCGGCCGCGCGCTCGGCCGCGACCCAGGCCGCCAGCTCCTCGCGCGACACCACTCTGCCCGCGTTGCTCATCGGATCACCTTGCGCACGGCCCGTGCCAGCTCGACCTTGGTCAACGTGGCCGCGCCGGCCTTGAGCACCACCAGGCCGGCCGCCAGGTTGGCCAGGCAGGCTGCGGTCGCGCGGGCCACGCCCGCGGCCTGGGCCAGGGTGAACACGGCCAGCACCGTGTCGCCCGCGCCGGTCACGTCGGTCACCTCCTCGCGGCCGAAGGCGTCGAGCACCACCGGCTTCCTGCCCTGCTGGAACAGGATCATTCCCTGGTGTCCGCGCTTGAGCAGCAGCGAGCCGGCGCGCAGCCGGGCCCGCAGCCTCTCCCCGGCCTTGCGCGCCGCAGCCTCGTCGCCCAGGGTCTGGCCCAGGGCCGCCTCGGCCTCGGGCGCGTTCGGGGTCACGCCGGTCAGGCCGCGAAGCTCGAGCAGGTCGTAGCGCGAATCGCCGCACACGGGCCGGCCCCGGGCCAGGCGCCGGGCCAGGGCGATGCGCTTCTCGTCCACCACGCCCGAGCCGTAGTCGGAGAGGGCGATGGCGTGCGCCCCGGCCGCGGCATCCTTCAACGCCGCGTCCAGCGACCCACGGAGCCGCACGCTGCGTACCGGGCCGCCGTCGCGGTCGAGCCGGAGCATCTGCTGGCGGCCCGTGTGCAGGCCACCGGCCAACACCCTGGTCTTGAGCGGTGTGTCGCGGCCCTTGCTGCGCACGATACCGGCGGTGTCGATACCAGCCTCGCCGCACAGCGCGAGCAGACGCTCGCCAGCCTCGTCGCGACCCACCAGCGAGACCGCCGAGACCCGGGCGCCGAGCGCGGCCAAGTTATGCGCCACGTTGGCCGCGCCGCCGAGGCGGTACTCGCTGTGCTCGCGGCTCACGATCAGCACCGGCGCCTCGCGGGAGATGCGGGAGGTTCGACCGAAGAGGTACTCGTCGAGCACGAAGTCGCCCAGCACCGCCACCCGCCGGCCCTGCATCCGCTCCAGCGCACCGAGCAGCCGTCCTCGCGTCAGGCCCTTCGGCAATCTCATGCCCTGCCCTCCTCTGCCTTCCAGCGCCGGTGCAGCCAGCGGTCCGGCCGGGCGAGGATCCCAGAGAGGACCACCGGCGATCTAACTCCTCGAATACTCGAAAGTGGGGGATATTCGCGGGAAGAGCACCGAAGCCCCATTCGATGCCATCACGGCTGCCGGGCTCAAGTCAGAACCACCCGCCCAGCTTCTTGCCGCCGCAGTCGCAGTACTCGTCACACACGTCTTCCTCGTCTCCCCAGCGGAGCTTGTTTCTCCCTTCGGCCAGGGGTTTCGCCTTGGACCGGCCACAGCATACGTCGCAGTCGACCCTGCGGCTGCCCCATCGAATCCGACCTCGTCCGGTCGCCGGAGATGGCGCTCCAGACAGATCGGCTTCCACCCGGGGCTGCGACGGGTCCGCGGTTGTCACCTGGGTCGTGGGGAAGACAGTGCCGGCCGGCTGCTGCGCCGATCTTGCTCTGGCCGTCACACCATCGTCAGCACGGGTGCCAGCGGTCGATGCCTTGTCGTCCGTAGAGCGCCGCTTTCCGGCCTTGAAGGCCCGCAGGTAGTTGAGCTTGATCCAGCCCTGCGCACCATCTTCGACGCGCTTGACCAGCGCCGTCTCGGCGGCCAGCCGCAGGATCTTCAGCTTCTCTCCCGGTGATACCGGGTGGGGCTCGGCGTCCTCCTCGGAGGGCCACAGCTTGGTCTTGGTCGAGACCTCGACCACGGCGCCGGCCGCGAACGGCTGGGCCGCGGCAGGCCCTGCGGATACGATGGCCATCGCCAGCACAGTGCAGAACAGGGTGCTGGCGCTCTGCCGGACTATGCGGTGATACCTCATGACCACCTCTGATCAGCCGGAGCGCATCTTGTCTGCAATGAACTCGGCCAACCTGAGCATCTCCAGCCGGGACACATCGCCGTCCACGGAATCGGACGCCCCTCTTCCTCCCTTCGGGCCACCCAGCGCACTCACGAAGCCATCCTTGTTCCCCGAGACCACCACCACCTGCTCGATGACATTGGCCGGCAGGTTTATCACATACGATGCATAGCCGAATGAGTCGAAACGATGGACTATCACCAGGTACTGCAGGTCCCAGTCCTCGGGGATCCGCTTGGCCAGGTTCAAGATGAATGGATAGCGCTTGACAGCATCCGAGAGCTCGGTCGCGTCGAACATCTTGTTGATGATTCCGTCACCAGCCTCGAGTTCGCCGCCCTCGGGCATTGCCCTGATGACGGCCTCCACTCCCGAGAAGGGCGTGGTCGGCATGACGCGGTTCAGCACCGCCCTGCCGACGAGCAACTCGAGGCTGAGCGCTTTTACCGAGTATTTCCGGGCCACGAGCGCTGCCGTTAGATAGCCCTCGAGTGCGCATGGTCCGGGACCTTCCAGATCTGGGTCCCAGACCGATACCGCGACCTTGGATCTCTCTGCTATCGGCCGCAGCGCAGCTGCACGCAGGGTGAACTTGCTCTTGCAGCCACCCAGGGCAATCACGAACGAGAGCAGAAACAGGAGCAAACATACCTTCCGTTTCACGAGTCCCTCCGATCTTCTCCGAATTTTCCGGTCGCATTATTCATTCCGAGGAGGGGTTTGTCAACACTTGCGACAACCGTCGGCGCAAGATAGGATCGCAGACATGAAGAAGATCATGGGAGATTGTCAGGATGGCTGAAGGACCGACCAGGGAGCGGCCATGAGGCATTTGATCCCAGCGACTCTCCTCCTCACGGGTCTGGTGTTCCAGGGCCCCGACGCCCTAGCTCGTGAGTCCGGATCCAGGGACGGTCGCCAAGGGGAGGCAGGGGCCCTCCTCACCAACCCTCGGGCGCCCATGCGTCTCGCGCTGGATCCGGCGGTGGATGCCTTCCGCTTCTACGTGCAAGCGTCGCAACCAGGGTCGGAGTCCTTCCAGGTGGATCAGGGTACCACCTTCCTCGACTGGGGGCCGTACGCCTTCCTCGGCTTCACCATCGCCTCCGCAGCCACTACCGCCATCACCGGCGGCCTGTTCTTCAAGCATCGCGCGGATATGAGCCACGAGGTCCGCGGCACCCGCAAGTGGCGGGACTACCGGGATTCGGTCGAGGCGGAGGCGATCGCGACCGACGTGCTGTTCGTGGTCACCGGCGCTGCGCTGGTGACCACGATCGTCTTGTTCCTGGTGCGCGGCGACAGCGAGGATACCACGCAGATCTACGGAGAGTAGGGCCACTGCCTCAAGCGAGACGCACGGGCTCCCGCGTCAGGCCCCGGCGATCTCATGCCTGCCCCTCTCGGCCTTCCAGCGCCGGTGCAGCCACAGCCAGTGGTCCGGCCGGGCGCGGACCGCCTGCTCCAGCGTGTTCTGGATGCGCTGGGTCGTCTCGCGCACGTCCTGCTTCAGATCGCCGGTGCGGCTGCACTCGATGGCCTCGCCGATACGCGCCCGGTGGGTTCCGTCGGGCAGGCGCTCGGCGAACACCGGCAGCAAGGGTGCGCCGGTGCGACGGGCCAGCAGCGCCGGCGCCGCTGTCGCGGCCGCGGGCCGTCCGAGGAAGTCCACCACCACGGCCGAGGGGCTCGGATCGTGCTGGTCCACCACCAGCGCCAGGATCTCGTTCTGCTTCAGCACGTCGAGCAGCTCGGTCAGCGAGCCGCGGGCCGGGAGCAGGCGCACGCCCTTCTGCTCCCGCATCTCCTGCCAGAAGCGGTCGAAGCCCGAGGCGCTCAGCTGCTTGGTCACCACGTGCAGCGGGTGCCCGGCCGCGGCCGCCGCGGCGCACAGCAGATCCCAGTTGCCGAAGTGCCCGGTGATCACGATCGCGCCGTGGCCCGCGGCCCGGGCCTGCTCGACGTGCTCGATGCCTTCCAGCCGAACCAGCTCGACCAGCTCGTCGCCAGGCTGCCTGGCCGCGAGCAGGAACTCGACCGCGGCCCTTCCCAGGTTGCGGTAGCACTCCAGGGCGATGCGCTTGCGCTCGGCGGACGAGAGCTCGGGCAGGCAGCGCGCCAGGTTGTCGAGCACCACGCGCCGGCGCACGCGGATCACCGAGAACCACAGGCGGCCGAGCAAGGCACCGAGAGCCAGGGCCCAGCTCCGCGGGAGCAGCGAGAGCTTGAAGGCCCACAGGCGCAGTACCAGGCTCGTCATCATCCCGGTCCGACCGCTGCGGAGAGCAGCTCGCGCAGTGCCTCGCCGCCCGAGAGCACTGCCGGTCGAACCCGAAGGTAGTGCACCGGCAACGAGCCGGTCAAGGGGAGCCCGACCAGCCGGACCGCGTCCTTCTCGGTGGTCAGCACCAGATCCGCGTCCCCGGCAGCGGCCGCCACCCGGCGCAGGTCTGCGGCGCGATACGGGTGGTGGTCGGGGAAGAAGGAGCGGCCGACCACGCGCGCGCCCAGCGAGCGCGCTGTGCGGACGAAGCCGTCAGGCGCGCCGATGCCGGCCAGCAGGTGCACCCGGGCACCGCGCAGGTCGTCGAGAGATCGCTCCCCGGCCCGCCCCAGCGGTATGAGGCCCTCGGCCCGGAAGGCGCCGAGCACCAATGCCGCGGTCGGCGCGTGGCGAGCCGCCAGCTCCCGGGCCCGCGTCAGCTCGTGCTCCGCGGTCTGGTCGGCGCGGGTGAGCCAGATTGCACCGGCCCGGCCCAGGGCCGAGACCGGCTCGCGCAGGGGACCGGCCGGCAGCAGGCAGCCGTTGCCCAGCGGCTCGGAGGCGTCGAGCGCCACCACGTCGAGATCCCGGTGCAGGCGACGATGCTGGAAGCCGTCGTCGAGCACGAGCGCGTCAGCGCCGTCGGCCGCAGCCCGCGCCGCGGAGCGCACCCGGTTCGGGTGCGCGTACACCGGAACCCCGGACAGGGTTCGCGCCAGGATCAGCGGCTCGTCGCCCACGCGGCGCCAGTCGAGGTCGGGGCGTACGCGCAGGGGATCCCGTCCGGGACGACCGCCGTACCCGCGGGACGCGATGGCCACGGACCGGCCCATCGCCACCAGCATCCCGGCCACGGCCAGGGCGGTCGGCGTCTTGCCGCCGCCGCCGACAGTCAAGCCGCCGACCGAGATCACCGGGATGGCGGCGCGGTGCACACCCCGGCCCGCGTCGAGTCTCCGGTTGCGCGCCGCCGCCACGCGGCCAAAGGCCGCGGCCAGCGGCGAGAGCAGGACGGGCCAGGCCGAGCACTGCCCCTTGCCGGCCCGCCAGAAGCCCGGCGGCCTCATGCGGCCACCGCCTGGCCCAGCTCGGCCTCGGACTCCTGACCGGCCCGCTGATCCGCCTCGCGGGTGGCGCGGCGCAGCTCGCCCTCGAAGCCGACCCGCAGGCGCTCCAGCTCGTCCTCGCCCGCATCGGCCGGAACCTCGAGCGGCTCCCCGATCACCACGGAGACCCGGGTGAAGGGCATCGGGATGCGGAAGCGGTCCCAGGCCCGGCCCAGCACCTTGCGCGTGCGGGCCTCCGCTGACAGGGGCACCAGCCGGGCGCCCGTGGCCCGGGCCAGGTGCAGCGCCCCGGGCTTGAGGCAGTAGATCGGACCGCGCGGGCCGTCCGCGGTGACGATCCCGGGGTGCCCCGACTTCAGGCTCCGCGCCAGGCCGACCAGCCCGGCCGCGCCGCCGCGGCTCGAGGAGCCGCGCACCACGTGCGCGCCGAAGTGCCGCATCACCGCGGCCTGGAGCTCGCCGTCGCGGCTGTGCGAGACCATCACCACGTACCCCCGGGGTCTGCGGAAGGCGTGGATCAGCATCTGGCGGCCATGCCAGAAGACCCAGATCAGCGGCTGGCCCGCCTGCTCCAGGGGCTGGATCCGCTCCTCGCCGACCACCTCGACCCGCAGGGTCCAGGTGACCAGGCGCGCGAGCACCGCGATGATCCAGCCGAGCAGCCGTCGGAGCACGGCGCAACCTCCGTGTTTCGACTCCCGAAATCAGCTGCGACTCTATCGGTCGGCCCCGGGTCTGTCAAAAGATGCTGGTTGCCTGTGCGGTCTGGCCCGTGTATGATGCGGTCCATTCTGACAGCCCAGAACCCAGAGGGAGGAGTCCTGACAATGAAGAAGCTGAACTGGATCGTGGCCGCGCTCGGGATCGCCGCGCTCGTGGTGAGCTGCGGGGGACTCAAGGCGCCGGTGGTGGCGCCGGGACAGAAGATCAAGCTGCAGATCATCCTGGATCACGGTGTCGACGACCCCAACCTGACCGAGGGGCAGGTCAACCAGCGGACCCAGGTCGGCAACTGGATGGAGCGGGACATCATCAAGCTGGCCAACAAGGCGGGCTTCGACGCCGAGCTGATCCAGAACAAGGACGCGTACCAGTACGCCGAGGGCAAGTACCTGCTGGTGGTCAAGATCGTGGACTACAACCCAGGCGCCAAGGCCGCCCGCATGCTCGTGGGCATGGGTGCGGGCGCGGCCTCGCTGACCGTGCAGGCCGAGCTGTACGGCGAGGGCGACGCCGCCCTGATGAGCGATGCCGTGGGCAGCGGCTCGGGACGGGACTGGAACTACTGCGCCCGGGCCTGCAACGAGCAGTCGCTCAAGCGCGCCGTGGATTACCTCAACACCAAGCACCAGCCCGCAGAGTAACGCCGCACCCGTCCGCCTCGCCCACACAGGGGAGCCACCGGCTGGCCGCCCTGCCGGCACAACGCCGGTAGACAGCGAGGATCTCCCCGCGTATCATCCGTGACCGGACTGGGGACGCGCTGCCGTGTCGAGCGCCGGCACGCGCTGCAAGGAACACCGGAGGCTCCGCCATGCAACGGATACCCGCAGGCGCCCTGACCTTGGCTCTCGCGCTGATCGGCTCGCTCGGCACGGGCTGCGATCCCGAGCAGGACGAGGGCGACATCGCCCGCGCCCTGGCCAACCGGCTGACCGAGGCGCTCGACTTCGAGGACGGCACGATCGAGGACGCGCCGCCGCCCGACGAGCACCGGGACGATGTCATGAAGCGCATCCTGGCCGCCACGGGCAGCGGGCAGAGATTCGCCATGGCGCCCGACTCCACGCATCCGCAGATCACGGGCTTCAACGCACCGTCGATCCTGAGCTTTGGCGAGCAGTTCACGGTCGAGCTGTTCACGGACTGGGCGCAGACCGCCTCGATCGCGGGCGCGGTGGTGCACGTCACCAGTGCGGATCACTACATCGAGGTCAGCTCGGCGTACGATGCGGTCAACCTGTGGGTCCAGCTGACCGGCCGCCTGCGCGAGGACCCGGAGCTGATCGGGCAGGAGTTCCAGATCCGCATGGCCCTGCTCGACGGTCGAGGCGAGGTGGGCAACTACGTGACCTGGATGCTCAACGTGCAGGGCGCCGGGGATTCGGACACGGACACCGACACCGATACCGACACCGACACCGATACCGACACCGACACCGATACCGACACCGACACCGACACCGACACCGACACCGATACCGATACCGACACCGACACCGACACCGATACCGACACCGGCCCGGATCCGAACTGCGAGGCCGGCGGGGTCGCGGCCGAGGTCGAGCCCAACGACGACAGCGCGAGCGCGACCCGGCTGACCAGCGGCCTCGCGGCCACGGCAGCGATCGACGCGGTGGGCGACCGGGACTTCTACCTCTTCTCGGCCTGCGACGAGAGCATCCTCCAGGTCACCCTGACCAATGCCCCGGCCAACACCTCGCCCGTGGACTATCACCTCGAGCTGTTCGACGCGGACGGGCAGTCCAGCCTCGGCCTCGCCTACGACTCCGACGGCACGGACGGCACCACCCTGGTCGAGCGCAACCTGTACGTCCCGTCCTATGGATTCCGGTACCTGCGAATCCGCGACCGCAACGACGACGAGGCGGATCCGGTCGCGCCGTACGAGCTGACCGTGGAGGCGGTCACGGTCCCGGACGGCGCCGACGAGCCCAACGGCAACACCGGCGACCCGGCCGAGATCCAGCAGATTGCCACGACCATCGAGGACGGCGTGCCGGCCCAGGGCTACATCGCCAGCCAGGGCGACGAGGACTGGTTCGCGATCGCCGTGCCCGGCGAGCGCATCCTCAAGCTCGAGCTGACCAACGCCCCGGCCGTGGCCACACCGGTCGATCTCGTGTTCGAACTGCACGACACCGACGCCGAGACCTCGCTCGGCCGCGAGGCCGACTCCAACGGCATGGACGGCACCACCGCTATCGACCGTCACGTGTACATCCCGGTGGCGGGCACGTACTACGTGCAGATCAGGGACAGCGACGACAACGAGGCCGATTATGACCAGCCGTACACCCTCACCGCGACCACGCTGCCGGTCCCGGACGAGGCGGCCGAGCCCAACGGCAACTCCGACGACCCGGCCGAGGTCCAGGCGCAGGCCACGACCATCGAGGACGGCGTGCCGGTTCAGGGCTACATCGCCAGCAAGGGCGACCACGACTGGTTCGCGATCACCGTGCCCGGCGAGCGTATCCTCAAGCTCGAGCTGACCAACGCCCCGGCCGTGGCCACACCGGTCGATCTCGTGTTCGAACTGCACGACACCGACGCCGAGACCTCGCTCGGCCGCGAGGCCGACTCCAACGGCATGGACGGCA
>Ga0272442_10000305_pt1 | contig 82735 bp, 77 predicted proteins | sample SSMForm2O_FD_200262 | JGI IMG/M metagenome (GOLD analysis project Ga0272442, IMG submission 200262) | Marine sediment archaeal communities from Little Sippewissett salt marsh, Falmouth, MA, United States - SSM-Form-2O | ecosystem: Environmental > Aquatic > Marine > Wetlands > Sediment ...
CAACCATTTAATCTACCATAACCACTAGAATCTGCAATTTCATCTTCACCAGTCCAATGGCCGGTCTTAAGACTATATGTCAATTCAACATCCCTACCATTGGCACTAAGATCACAAAGTCTATTTCCATATGGGTTCCAATCATATAATTGAATTTTAATATCCACAAATTCTTCATCATCATTAACATTAAGAGTTGGAGAAAAATCTGGATTGTAGATATATTTAGTATTATGCCATATGTCACTTATAAATTCTTGATCATTAATAAACACCTTTACAAAAAAATCTGGATCGCTTAACCAATCAATTACTTCAAGTGTTTTTGGATTGGGAAAATCAAACTTTTGTAAGGACCTTATAGCTTGAATTTCCACAGTCACCTCAATATCTACTAGAGGATCAAAGTCCTCTCCACTTAATAATTCGAATGATTTTTCATATTCTGTTGGATTTGCTGATACCGAAAATAAAAATAAAGTGATTACAAATAATGAAAATATTATTTTTTTAAGGATTTTTTTCATCTTTAAGTCCCCCATTACATTATACATTATAATCTAGCATATAATAAAATTAACGCCCCTTAATTTTTTTTTAAAAATACAATTTTATTAATCAAAATAGTAGAAAATTAGTTAAGATAGAGCTTGTATCTTTGTAAGATTATGAAAATATTATTAATTTATCCAAATCCCTCAAAAACTATACCTTCTAATTTAGTTAAATTGTTTAGTATATTTACAAATCCAATAATTCCAGCTTTTAAGGCTCTAAATAATGTGACACCTGAAAAACACTCAATCGATATTATTGATGAAAGAATTGAGCAAATTAATTATGATGAAGATTATGATTTAATAGGAATTTCAGTAATGACCAATCAAGCTCCTAAATCATACATGATTTCTGATGAGTTCAAAAAAAGGAATAAAAAGGTTGTTTTAGGCGGATGGCACCCCTCTGCCCTTCCAGATGAAGCAAAACAGCATGCCGATAGTATTGTTATTGGTGAAGCAGAAGAGTTATGGCCCAAATTACTAAGAGACGCTGAAAATGATAAATTAGACAAAATCTATAGACAGGAAAAGCCTGTTGATCTTTCTCAAATTCCAAATCTAGGAAACGGAAGGATAAAACAAAAAGGAATAAATTCTGCAATGGCAATTGAAGCAACAAGAGGATGCCCTCATGGTTGTAACTTTTGTGCAATTTCACATAGCCCTGGAAGAAGGATATTTCGAGTAAAGCCAGTGGATCAAGTTATAAATGAAATTAAAACAATTTCTCAAAAATATATACTTTTTAGTGACGCTTCAATGACAATTAATACAAAATACACAAAAGAATTATTTAAAAATATGAAAGATTTGGGTAAAAAATTCTATTGTTATGGTAATGCAAATGTACTACTGAATGATGAAGAATTGCTAAAACTTGCTCAAGAGGCTGGTTGTATATCTTGGACAATTGGTTTTGACTCAATTTCTCAGAAATCACTTGACTCAATAGGTAAAAAAACAAATGTTTCTAATCAATACTCATCAGTGATAAACAATATACATGATTTTGGGATGAACGTAGAAGGTTCATTTATGTTTGGTTTTGATGCAGACACCCCTGATATTTTTGATAGTACTCTAAGTTTTATTTGTAAATCTGAATTAGATAAAGCAGAGTTTCACATATTAACCCCATTTCCAGGCACACCTATATTTGACGAATATGAAAAACAAAACCGCATTATAATCAAAGACTGGAGCAAGTATGACGGAAAAAATGTTGTCTACAAGCCAAAGCATCTTACAGCTGATGATTTAATGAATGGAATAAAAAAGATGTATAATGGATTTTATAATCCCTCAAATATCTTAAGGATGATTGGAAGAAATGTAAACAAAGGACTATTCCCACTTATTACAATTACATCTATTTCATTTCAGGGGTTAACATATACAAACAGAAAAAGAACGTGAAATCTATTTTAAAATATCAAATATAATAATTTTTCTACAATTGGAAATCTTTCTAAAAGATAGATAAATAATGGATAAAAAATTACATTATTCTTTGGACTATGAATTTCTTTTGTAGCTAAATATCCATAATATCCATTTTCATCTTTTGCTCTAGCAGTTACTATAAATGTATCTTTTTCAGACCAAGAATGTTGAAGTATTATCAACTCTCCAGATTGATATGGACCTGTCCAGTTTGAATCTGTTTTATCTCCCCAGTCAATATATATAAAAATATTATCACTGTTAGGATCAGTTGCAGCAAATGAATATTCATATTTTTTACCAGGTTTAACATTAACCGGACCAGTAATTGTAGGTTTTGAAGGTATCTCACAAACATTCATTAGTGGATTATTGTCTTGGGTTGTGTTACCAACTATTTTGTATGGAGTATCTCCAATACCATCTCCGTTATTATCTACCCCAGTATAATCATCCCAGAAGTTTCCTTCTACATTATTGTCCCATTTGTTTCCACATATATCATATGAATTTTGAATTTCATTTTCCATTAGATTATTATTATAGAGAAGATTTTGATTACTGTTCTCATAAATGTTTATGCCTCCCCAGTAGCTTCTCGTGACAGTATTTTTAAAAATTATGTTGTTAGATGAATCATGAAGAATTATTCCCATTCCATTATTAGTTGATATAAAATTTCCAGAAATGTTGTTGTAATTTGAATAAGAAACCTTTAAACCATTATACTGGCAGTTTTCAATAAGATTATTAAAAACACTGTTAAATGAAGAAAGTTCTATATAGATGCCATTAAGTACTCCATTATCAACAATATTATTATTGCAAATAATGTTATCATTTGAACGAACTAATATACCTGCCTTATCCCAGAATCCTCCACAATGCGTAATTGTAAAATTTTTAATTGTGACCTCATCTGCAAAAACAAATATTCCATCGCTACCATCCTGAATTATGGTTTTTTCCCTACTTTCACCAATTAGAGTTATTGATTTGTCAATTACAATATTTGCAGGATAATCTCCAATATATACAAAAATTCTATCGCCATTTTCTGCATTATCTATTGCTTCCTGGATATCTGAAAAATTACCAGGACCTATTCCCCCAACATAAAGTGTATTACCAATCATTGTATTTTTATATTCGACTGTTATTAATCCTGAAATTGAGGGTATAATTCCTAGCCCAAAAAGCAATGAAAACGTAGTACTGATTAAAATTACATTATAGATTTGCTTTTTCATAAGTTACTCCCTACTCGAATTAATCATAAGAATTGTTTATATTTAAACATTAGTATCGCCCAAAAAAAACTAAAAAAATTAGTTTTTTATAATGATAAAAAAAAATATTCAGTCAAAATTAAATATATAAAAAATGTGAAATAAAAATTTAGTGTATTAAAAATGATAATATTTTTGATATTTGATTTCAAATTTAACTATTAATATTGGTAATAGTGGGAAAACCCACTATTTATAATTCTAATTTTGTGATTGATTAAACCAGATAGTTGACTTTAGAGTTTTTGCACTATAGATTTTATAGGATTAAAGGCATGGTCAACTAAGAGGTTTTAAGATCTTAAATTTTTAACCATTCTTTTAGATCCATTGTAAATATGTTTTACATTATTTCTTGAAATAAATCCAAATTCTTTGAATTCAGCTGATCCATTTGAATTGTAGATCCTTCCCGTTATTACTCGTTTATCTGTTAAATAAACTGCTTCGAACCTTTCCTTTACCCCATCTGTATAAACGATGGTTGCGTTTTCCATTACTTCTATCATTTTATTAAAGCCTCCTTCGATATTTTATACTATTCATATCTCATTTTATTGGCTTTGAAGATCTATCTATAGATTTATCTCTATAGATAGACTAAGATTTCTGCAAGGACACGCTGGGGTATGTTCATTGATCGGGCAAAGTCTGGCATTTTTTCTTTCCAGCTGATTTGTGGTTTTCTCTCAGATGTATTTACATTAAATGAATTGTTTACTACAAATTCTCTCCATTTTGCTACGCTTTCTTCAACTTGTTCAAAACATGGGCTACATACTAAATTCTTCTTTCCCATTGTTGGGTGTTGGTATCCTTCAAAAATTCCTAGCTTCTTTCCACATTCTACACATTGTGTCATTTTTTTTCCTCCAATGTTTTTCAATTTTTAAGTTTATATAGGTTATATGAAATATAAAACCCAATTTTTGTATTTTTTATCAGAATTCTAAAATAGTATGGAAATGTTTACTTTTGAGTAAACAAAGGTACGAATATGGTCAAAATTGATTTAAAAGACAGGAAAATATTGTATCAACTTGATCTAAATTGCAGACAATCAAATAATCAAATTGGAAAAAAAGTAGGGCTATCAAAAGAGGTTGTAAACTATAGAATAAAAAGGATGCAAGAAAATGGGATAATAAAATGTTTTTGGACTTCTATTAATTCATTAAAACTTGGATACTATGCCTTCAGAATCTATATCAATTTTCTAGATGTTAATCCAGAAATTAAAAATAAAATAATTAATTATTTTAAAGATTATAAGAATGTTTGGACATTACAATCTGCAAAAGGCCCTGTTGATTTAAGTGCGATAATTTGGGCAGATGACATCTATAATTTTAATATATTCTGGAACAAAACACTTGATAGATATGGAAACCATTTTGAAAAATATGCAGTTTCAATATTGACACAGGTTAATTGTCTTAAAAGATCTTATTTATTAAAAGAAGGATATGATAAATCTGATAGAGATTATTATACAATAAGTTGTATAGGGGAACCTGTAAAAATTGACAATCTTGATTATAAACTTTTAAATGAAATTGCTGATAATGCTCGAATCCCCTTGTTAAAACTAGCTAAAAAATTAAATAGCTCTTCTCAAACAATAAATTATAGAATTAAAAGCTTAATAAAAAAAGGAATAATTCTTGCTTTTCGTGTAGATATTGATATATCGCAACTTAATCTTCAGAATTGTATGATTGATATCTATCTTAAGGATCACACCAAAGGAAATAAAATAAAGGAGTATTTAAAAGTAAATCCATATGTTGAATATATAATGGATATGACAATAGGTTGGTGTGATATCAACTTTGAATTATTAATAAAAAACTTTAATTCTTTAACAAAAATTGTAGATGAAATTGATAAGAGATTCCCTGGCGCCATTAGGAAAACTAATTTTTGGATGGCAAGAAAGGTTCATAAAGATCGCTGGTTACCTGAATTATTTTAAAAAACAGGAATATATATTAACAAAAAATTAATAATAAAAAATCTTAGATTATTTATTTTAAAAGGTGTAATATCGTCAAATGACGTTATTATTGTCGGTATCTTTATTAAATAACAAATAGATTAATATTATGGTCTAGTAAGGTATGAATTCATTTTTCCGCTTTATGAATGGCTCCGATTTTACCTCCCCCTAGGCCTCTCCTCCTTATTTTTTTAAAAAAAGAGGAATTAAGGTGTTTTATTGATAATTTTTAAAACAAACCTAAGATATTTCTAATTATTGGAAAGAGATTAGGAAATCTTTCTAATAACCTATTTATTATCAGGCTTTTAATTATTCTTGATCTTGGTATGTTTATGTTATGAATGCTAAATTCACATTCATCCTCATTTACATCCTTTGCTTTTGCCTTAATTGTATACACGCTTGTTGTGCTCCAAGTATGCTCAAGAGCAACTTCCTCACCTGAGTAGTATGGACCTATCCAGTTTGAATTTGTGCCATCTCCCCAATCAATATACAAATAAACATCCTCATTTTCTGGATCTGTCGATTCGAAAGTAAACGTATAATTGACTGCAGGTATCCCTCTAGTAGGCCCAGTTATTTTTGGTTTAATCGGAGCATAATTATCATTATAGCGCGGCAAGATTATGCAAGAAGGTTTTGAGAAATCAAGATACAATGTGTTTTCAGCAATATTTGTATCAGTATTTTGATTCATTCCATCTTTTGTATTTGGATTTGCCAAAAATCTTGGATAATTTGATGAGGATACTGCAACTCTAATCTTGTGGCCAGTATTCCAAACATAAGATGTACTCCACAAATCAACCTCCACTTCATATACTTGACCTTCTTCTATAAACTCCCAATGATCACACCCATTACGATTTCTCATACGAAGTATTCCATCTGCAATAAGCATTGATCTTCCATCTGGATAAACATCAGTTAGTTTTACGGTGAAATCTGTATCAGGACAATTAGACGAGACATAAAGTCTTGCTTTTATTGGACCAGTTGCCTCATAAGGCTCTGCTAATACATCACTTGTAAATAATAATACATCATCTCTATTTTCAACTGATCTCTGATCATAAGGACCTGCCCAGGTTGGAGCAAGAGGATAAAGGTTTGTTCCTCCTTTTGTTGGAACAGGATTATTTGGGTCATAATTGTATGTCAAAGGATCATTACTTCCTGGAGAGCCCATAGATAGAAATTCAGAATCATGGAAATACCATTCATCCTCAATGTATTCTGGAGGCCAATTATCAGTATATCTCCAGAAATTCCCAAGTGTACTGGCATTATCTACATCTCCCATTACGTAATATACAACGTTTGGCCTATTTTCAAAGTCATTAGACTCTCCTAGAATGTATTGTTCAAGTATTTCATCCCAATATTCAGTTGAAAAGGTGTCCTTTGCATTTTCTGGATATAATAATTCACCCTGTAATCTCTTACCAAACAATGTATGAGTCCAAGGGCCAATAATGAGTTTTGATTTACCAGCAGCACCAGTACCTCCCTTATATTGATATCCCATAAATCCATCAATAAGTCCCTGACAAAAGCAATCATACCATCCGCCAAGATGTACAGCTGGAACGTTTACATCTTGCCAATTATCCTCTAAAGACACATTTGTCCAATACTCTAAAGAATAATTCTCATGAGCCCATAATTCAGGTAAAATATATGTGCTTCCTTGATTTTGAAGCCATGCTTCTAACATATTTTTTCTAAACTGTCCACCAGGATAAACTGTAGTGTATAAATTTGGAGTCGCAGCCCCTATGTATTGACAAGTAAGTTGATCAGGACCAGTACCTGCCATCAAATATTGTACAATTCCAGTTGCTGAGCCTCCAATTGTAGCTATTTTACCATTTGACCAATTTTGACTAGCAATCCATTCTAGAGTATCAGGTCCATCTGTATGGGCATCCCTAAAAATTGTATCAATTCCTTCTGATTGAAAACGTCCTCTTGTATCCTGAACAATAGATGGCCAACCCATATTTGCCCAATTACCCATACCAGATCCGTTTTTATTATATGGTGTCCGAACTAAAATTGCCCCATGAGGAGATGATATATTATCAGGTAAATATACATCTGTTGCAAGACGAATTCCATCTCTCATTTCGACCATAAATGTTTCTCTTTTAAAAAGTGGTGTTTCAATAGATGTTGTACTTTCAGTATCATTTTCGATTTTATCTGCATTTTTTACTATTTGTGCACTTCCAATTGAAAATACACTACTGCCAATAAACAATAAGGCAACAATTAGAACTATTCCATTCTTAAAATTTGATTTTTTCATATAATTACTTCCCCATAATCATCTTATTTCTAGAGATATTTAAATAAATATCTAAAAAAAATTCGTCAATCATCTAAAAAACAATTTATAATAATGGTATTTACAATATTTAGAGCAACTATTTTTATATTAAAAATACTAAACTCTGAAATATTGTAAGTCTATCAATAATACTATATAAAAAAAAGTATTGTATTTCTCTAAATCTAGGAATCTTAATATCTAACTGTGCCCAATCACTTTGAGTGTTGTAGATGTCTTTTGTCTTTGCTTTAATTGTGTATTTCCCCTTTTTCAGCCAAGTATGACTCCCAGAATAAGCAGTACCAGAGGACTGGTATGAAGACCAAGTTGGAGTGCTATCATCTCCCCAATCGATAAAATAGGATACATCGTCTCCATTAGGGTCCACTGAAGTAAATATAAATGTTTGTGTAACACCTACTTTAACTGTATTTGGACCTTCAATTGTTGGAATATCTGGTGGATCATTTACAATTATTTTTACAATAAAATCTTCAGTCCATTCGCTTTCACCATTGAAAATATCTTTTGACTTTGCTTTAATAAAATAAGTTCCTTCAGAAGTCCATGTATGATTCAGTTTCGCTGTTTCTCCAGAAAGATATGGTCCAACCCATCCACTTGTATTCCCATCATTCCAATCCATCAAGTAATAGACGTCATCGCAATCAGGATCAATAGAAAAAAGCTCATATTCGTAAATAGTACCTACACCACCAATAATTGGACCATTTATTGTTGGTATATCGGGATTTACATTTCCAATCTTCATAATATGTTCTTCTGACCATCGACTATCATCCCAATAATCTTTAGATTTTGCTTTTATATAATAAGTGCCATCTTGAATCCATTTATGATTAACAGTTATTTCTTCTCCAGATTCAAAAGGTCCAAACCAATCATCAAAGGTTGTATCGCCCCAATCAACAAAATACCATATTTCATCACCCTCAGGATCATCTGCTACAAATGAGAATTCATATTCAATTCCAGGATATCCACTTATAGGTCCTGTTATAGTTGGAGAATCTTGATCATTTCCCTGCGGATATTTAATTATTTTAAATTCATCTACTTGCCCTTTAAAAAAATGAGTTTCAGAATGTGCTCTCCTACCAATTTTAGCCTTATTAAAATCTCCATCTTCAACTTCGCATAACCACTTAGTTCTATTTCCCTCAAGATCTCCATCAATATAGATTTCCATTGTAGGTTTTGCTGTGATACCATTATAATAGATATTTGCCTCATGCCAAGAACCATCATTATGATTCTCATCAGAAAAAGCCTCTATTCCACAAACACTTGTCCATATTTTGAAATGAAGAGAACCATTGTCACATAATTCAATAAGTGCCTCTGGAACATTTTGATTACCGGCAATGCAATAAATATAACCCTCATTAGATGATCCAGATCTGAACCATAATGAAAAAATTATATCATCTGTTTTATTAAATCCAAGATTAGGGCAATGTATATCCAAATCTACATAATCATCTGTTCCATCAAAATCAAGTGCACAATCTGAATTTCCTGTCACCCACAAAGACTCATATATTGTTCCATCATAATTATGTCCAGAAGAATCTTCTAGTATGTCACCAGTACATTCATCAAACTTCCAGTAAGCATCAACATAATCATTATCTAAGGGTACACTATTAGATCCATAGTTGATTTGGGTTTCTCTTATTTTTACGATGTTTTCACTTATAGTAAAACCGTTAGCAAATGAAATAAATAAAAATAGAATAAAAAATACAATAATTTTCTTGATTAAATTATACTTTATCATACTATTTATTCCTCCCCAATATTAATATTTTTAATATGAGTTATCATATTTATAATTTTCATCCTTATATTAAAAAAAAATTGTATAATTGTTACTTAATATATTCATTTAATATTCTAAGGTTAAAAAAATCTATTTAAAACATAATACAATCTGTAAAGCTTTATCAATTGCTTCTTTTGGTTTTAAACCATCCCTGATATTATCAAAATATTGGTCACGCAACATCTTTTTCTGACTTTCTGATAAATTATTAATACTTACATCTAAAAGAGCGCTAGCAATTACCTTAATCCAATCTGGATCTTCCTCTTTTATATCTTGAATTTTTTTCAAATTGTTCTATTGCCCTCCATCAGTGAGTTATACTTTATAAAACATACTATAAATAATATATGAGTAAGATTGTCAAAATGTAAAAATAAACTAAAAAATGATAATAATTAAAAATAAACCTTTAAATGAACTTTTATTTTTTTAATTGAATTTTAAAGTACATTGTGTTAAGTAGTCCTTTCTTTATGTGTATCTTATCTTCTCTTGCCAACCACCCAAGTGCATGATGTATATTAGGTTCATTGATTTTAGCAATTCTTGAAATAGAGTTAATATCAATTTCCTTGTGCTTTTCAAGTGTTTCCCAAATTTTTCCAGCATCTTTACCAATTTCATCTGTTAAATTTGTCTCACCAAGGAGGTACATATTATTTTCATATTGGATTTTATTTTCCCTAGCAAGCCATCCTATAGCCGCATGAATATTGTTTTTGGGAAGTCTTGTGTTTTTTAATAAATCTTTTTCATTTAGAGGCCCATGGGTGCTCAATTCTTTCCACACCTTCCCGGCACTATAGCCATATTCCTCTACAACATCCTTCGTGGAAACCACCTCTTAGTAAGAAGTATATATTTAGATATTATATAGATTTTGTTAAATCTAATAATTGGAAAAATGGCTCTTTTCTATTTTTAAATTTGTAAAAACATAAATCAAGATTATCAGTCTATCGGGATGTTTAAATCTTTGTAAATTTTTATATTATGTTCTCAACTTACTGCTACATTTTCAAAAAAGCTATGGCCATTTAAGTAATATTGAAAAGTCTCTAAATATTTTTTATTGATTTTTATCTTTAGGGAATGGGAACAATCCTTTAGATATTATAAATTTACATAATCTACAGGTCTCTGTGACAATATCAATATTTTCATTGTAAATTATATTTTTAGCAGAAATCTTTATTTCGTTTAATAAATCCTTATTTTTAAAATTAGATTTACCACGTTTCTCTGATAGATACATACATACTGCAGCTGGCTGAATTTCTAATTTTGCTGCAGCCTCCTTTTGACTTAATCCAAAATCGTTTACCATGCATCTAGCAATTTCACTTCTAATGGCAGGAAGCAAATTCCACAATATATATTCGCAGGGAGTACGTTTCACTTTTAATATATATACTATCTATTGTACTTATATTTAATCTTAGGTATTTTTTATGTTAAATAAAGAACGTTGTTATGTAACTTTTATATAGTTATATAAATTTTACATTGTTGGGAGTTTTTGTGAGAGAGGAAAAAAAAATTTCAAAAAATAAAAATCTTATTTATGGTGTAGATACTACAAAAAAAGTAACACCAGTTATTGTTAGAGACGCAATAATTCAATGTTTTTATGAGGCACATCGTAATGTTCTAGAATTGGCAAAAGAGACATTTGGTCATCCACCTGAAAAAAAATTTGAGAAAATGAAAAAATCACATATAAAAGAACTTGTTCAGGATATTTTTGGTAGGATTAATGGAGATTATAATAATCCAACAAAAGATAATTTACTTATAGTTCTTAGAAACCTTGAGGATTTTGCATCAATTTATAGAATGCCAAAAATTATTAAAAAACATGTAAGTGAAGTTATGACTTTGATCGAAAAATTGGATTAATTTTTTTAAAATATCTTAGTAAATTATATAAAAGATAATGTTGTTGATAATAATATAGCAACTATTAAATAAAATAAAGGGAGATAAATCTGGTTTAATGTTTAGAAATTCTAAGTCAATATTAACAATAGGAGTATTATGCCTATTTCTAATATCAAGTATTTCAATTCAATCAATAAATATTTCAGCAAATGTGATTTCTTCAAAAACTACAAATGAAATTTTCAATGGGTATATTTTGTACACTCCAGAGTATTCTAAGATGACTTATTTAATTAATAATAGTAAAGAAATTGTTCAGATGTGGAAGAGTGATTATATACAAGGTATGGGACTTTATCTTCTAGATAATGGAGATATAATTAGGTCTGATCTTCCATTTACAAGTCCAACCTTTTGGGGTGGAGGAATAACAGGACGAGTTGAAAAATTCAGTTGGAATGGAACTCTTCTCTGGGAGTTTGAATATTCAAATGAAGAGTATTGTTTACATCATGACATTGAAGTTTTACCAAATGGAAATATTTTGATGATAGCCTGGGAATATAAAACTCGTGATGAAGCAATTGAAGCCGGAAGAAATCCAGATTATTTTATGTTTGACTATCTATGGCCAGACCATATAATCGAGGTTGAACCGACTGAACCTAAAGGTGGAAATATTGTATGGGAATGGCATGTTTGGGATCATGTAATTCAGGATTTTGATACATCAAAGGATAACTATGGCATTGTTTCAGAACATCCTGAGTTAATTAATATTAATTATCCAGAAATCCCTGTCCCAGGAGATTGGAATCATATAAATTCTATAGATTATAATAAAGAATTTGATCAGATCTTACTAAGCGCAAGAGGTATGAGTGAGATTTGGGTGATAGATCATAGTACCACTAAAGAAGAAGCTGAAGGACATTCGGGGGGAAGATATGGTAGAGGAGGTGACCTTCTTTATCGCTGGGGTAATCCAAGAGTTTATCATACTGGTAATAAGACAGATCAAAAGCTTTTTGATCAACATGATGCAAGATGGATAGAAAATAATTATCCGGGTGAAGGAAATATTCTAGTTTTTTGTAATGGTAATACTCGCCCAGCACCTAAATATTCATCCGTTGATGAAATTGAACCTCCAATTGATAGCAATGGTTTTTATTATTTAGAACCTGGTTTGTCTTATGGTCCTGAAGAGCAAATTTGGATGTATACTGCTGAAAATCCACCAGACTTTTTTGCAAGTCATATATCTGGTACTCAGAGACTATATAATGGAAATACTATGATATGTAATGGTCCAACAGGAGAAATTTTTGTTGTTACCCCTGAAAAAGAAATTATATGGGAGTACGAAAACCCCTTTCCAAATCTTGTTACAAATGATGTTTTTACAATTCAGCATTATCCTCCAGGAAATCCCAAAATAGGTGCTAATCTTGAATGCGAAGGTTCACTTAATTGGATAGGAATAAAGGCTGGGGATACTGCCTATGATAGTTATAAGGTTAGAAATATCGGAAAATCTGGTTCCAATCTAAATTGGGAAATTGAATTTATTCCAAACTGGGGTACATGGTCATTTGAACCTATATCAGGTGAAAATCTAACTCCAGAGGAGGGTAATATAACAATTCAAGTATCAGTTGTTGCTCCAAATAAAAAAAATGAAGAGTTCATAGGTTCTATTAGAATTAAAAATAGTGATAATTCTACAGATTGGGAGATAATACCAGTTTATCTAAAAACTCTAAGGAATAGAGCAACAAGTTTTAGTCATTTTTTAAATCTTCTGGATAGAATTCCTATTCTTAAAAAAATATTTGATCTCTATTTTTAAGATAAAAGATAAGAAAGGGTTTTAAGAAAATTTTCTAACCCTCAGCGTTTTAATATTAATTGTACCTGCATTATCATATGCAATCACTTTTATTGTATGGGTAAAGAATGCGGTTTTATTCCAGGTAAAATTATATGGTTCACTATTGTCTGATTTCTGAAAGATATCATCGATATAGAATTCAACACGGTTAACTCCTGAAGTATTTTTTGTTATATTTACTTCAATTGTGATAGGCCCAATAATTATTGGTTTAATATTTGGCATTAAAAATTTTAAAATTTTTGAAAAAAATGGTGTTTTATGAGCATCATTTATATAGAGTCCAGGTAATGGCTTATCTATATTAATTGTAATTTCCGGTGAAATTGAAACATTGATCCATGTTATATTTTTTGATTCATTAAAATTAATCCAGGATGTTGTAAATTCATTGTAACCAAAACCTGTAATTAGGAATTGTGCTGAACCAGGTGGAATAGTCAAAGTATAATATCCTGCCCTATCACAAGAGGTGAATTTACTGTACATATGACCCTCTTCATCCTTCCAATCATATCTTATATAAGCATATTTTACAGGTGCAAGGGTAACTTCATCAACAACATATCCGCATGCAGTCAATGTTTCATCAGGTTCGAATAATAATGAGAGATTTATCCAGATGGTTTGATTATCCTCAATCCAATAGTAATCAGAGTATCCAGTGTCGTAATCACTATGATAAACATAAATATGGATTCTCCCAGCAGATGTACACATTTTATAAAATCCATACTCATCAGAATATGTATCATTATACTCAGTATTTCCTTCTTCATCTCGCCAATAAAGATTAACATCAGCATCTTCAATTGGCATACCGGTCATTTTATCTGTAATATAACCACATACAATTGCAGTCTGTGGTGGAAGTGGCTCTAATGATAGATTAATCCAAATTGTTACATTATCTTGTACAATATACCAATCTGATTCGGCATCATAATACCCCTCTTTTTCAGCATAAACTCTTATTTCTCCAGAAGGAGAACACATTTTATAAAATCCAGAACCATTAGAAAATGTATAGTTATGAAACCAATGTCCATATTCATCCCTCCAATTGAGATTAACGTTTGCGGCGGAAATTGGTTCTTCAGTTATTTTATTTTTAATAAAGCCACATACTTTTACAGTCTCAATAATTGGAATAAGAGATTGGTTTATCCATAATATTTCAAATGGTTCAATGGTATACCATGACGTAGATTCAACGAAGTAGTCATCTGTACTGAAATATAATTGAATATAACCAGGCGCTGTATTTATAGCATAATATCCAGATTTGTTTGTGTAGGTATAATTCCATTCATAATTCCCTTCATCATCCTCCCAATCAAGTCCAACAAATACATTTTCAATAGGTAGTTCTGTAATATTATCAGTTACGATTCCACAGACAAGGGCATTTTCAGAATCGCTATTTCTTGTTTTAATCTTATTTTCAAATAAATCCTTATATCGATTTTGTGGTTCTTCATTTATACTAATTTGTTCTCCATCATGAGTATTTGTTATGATATCGGTTTGCTTGCTATTATCAATATTTGAATTGCCAGAAGTAAGCATTGGTCCAAACGAAAATATCAGCATCAATATTATTCCAAAAATTAATATCTTTTGTGAAATAATTTTTTTCACTTTTATTCCTCCCTTAATGTTTATTATATAATAGGATGATTTAATTTAAATGTATGGTAAAAATAATATTTTTTACATCTGTAATAAATCAACCATTGGAAATTTAAACTATAAACATGGATTGTTGCGAAAATCCACCTTTTGGAGATATGCACCAAAACTTTGTTTTAAATGAAAAGTCCTCTTTTAAAACGAGAAGAAATCCTTCAAAGATTTAGAATTAATTTATAAACTAAATAAACTGGCAAAATCATAATTCTTTTTTTATTTAATTGCAGTACCAGCATTATATGAAATTCCTTTTTTTATTCCAAGAATTGTAGTTAAAACTGGTACTATACTTGGAAAATTTGGATCTTTTTCAATTTGGTAATTCCGCCCATGAGTTATTCTTTTAATTATTGTTGAAAAAAGATAGGGTATACCTAAAATGTCTCCTCGTATTATTGTACGCATTACATTCTTTGTTAAATCTTTAGTTTCTATATCTTTAAAACCCTCGTTCTTTAAAGATTTACTAAATTCTTCTAATTTTATAAGATTTGGAAGTCCCCATCCTTTACAAAACCATACATAGACGTTCTTAAGAAACGAATTAAGCTGAATATTTGTAAGAAAAACATCAATAATTACTAAAACACCTCCAGTTTTTAAAATGCGGTACATTTCGTGAAGTAAAATGTCTTTATTTAAGGCATAACAAGAAGATTCAAGTAAATATATTGCGTCAAAATGATTAGATGGAAAATCAGTTTTAATAAAATCCTTTAAAATAAAATCTGTATTAAAATTGACATTGTTTTCTTTTGCAAGAATTTTTGCCATTTTAATATGTTTTGAGACATTGGTTATACCTATAATATTAATATGAGGATACTTTTTTGCTAAATGTATTGCTGTTCCACCAATTCCACATCCTGCATCTAATATCTTTTTAGTTTGTTTATCATTTGAATCAATTTTAATAAGTCGTCCAATAAAATCATTCATGTTAAGAACAGATTGTATATGAGTTCGAATTCCTTTTTCGTAATAACCATGATGTATACAATTGGTTTTATCCACCCGCATTAATTTTTCTAAAACTGGCCAATTTTTTAGGTAGAAATCTTCGGAATTTCTATCCCTCATAATCTTTGAAGTAAATATTTCATCGATATAAGCATTTGTTTTATATTTAAAAAAAATAAATTAAGATGGTTTCTCTTTATTCAAAGAAAGTATTTAATAAAATTACATAATAGCTTATTGTTATCGGGAGGAAGAAAATTATTAACATATATGGAGCAGGATTATCAGGTTTAACTGCTGCGATAAATCTTGCTAGGAAAGGTTATAATGTTACTGTTTATGAGAAAGAGAAAAGAATTGGGGGACTTAAAGAATGTAATCCTTCTGTACATATGACTCCAATTCATTTTAAAAAAATGAAAGATTATATTGGAATTGATGTTGAGCCTTGTTTTTCAGAATTGAAAAAATTTAAAGCATATATATATTCAAAAATTGTTGATTTTAATCCAGAATATCTTTATTTAACTGAACGTGGCCCCAATAAAACATCGCTTGATTATTATCTATTTAAAATTGCTCAAAAGGAAGGAATAAACTTTGAATTTTCTTATCAATTGAAACCAGATATGATAAAATCAATTCCTGAAAATTCTATTATTGCAACTGGAAATCCATCAGGCTTGAGTAAACATTTGAAATTTCGTTATACTCCATTTATTCATTATGATAGTCGAATTACAACAAAAGAGAAGGATAACTTTTGTCTTGCATATTTTGATTCTTATATTGGTGGTTATGGCTATGCATATATTGCTGCAAAAGATAATTTAGTTTCAGCTGAGATAGATTTTTTTTTAAATAAGCCGTATGAAAGACATTTTAAAAAATTTAAAAAAAAGATTAAAGAGACTCAAAATCTGGAATTTAATAAATGGTTTTTAGTAAATGATACTATTCCAGAGGATAATTTTTTATTTAAAAAAATTCATGGTAAAACTTTTGTTTTAGCTGGAGCATTGAGCGGTTTTCATGATCCTTTCTTTGGTTTTGGAGTAAATAGTGCATTAATTTCAGGAAAAATTGCTGCAATGACAATTGTTTCTAAAAAAAGAGGAATGCAAGAATTTAAACGATTCACAAGTAACTTAGGTAGTATGTTTATTTTATCTAAAATTTATAATCATATGCCTTTTAAAAATATCGTGATTCCACGAATATTTAGAAGTAAAACAAAAAGTATACCTTTTATTGGTAGTAATCTTCGAAATATTCCAGGATTTACTCATGATGATTGTTTTAAGATTTTAGATATTAAGTAGCATATCATTTTTTTTAAAAATAGAACAATAATTTATCATTTTGTTACAAATTTGTATACTCATTTTAAATATCTTTTGATTTATTTAATTTTATTGAAAGATTGTAAATAAAGATAGATGTATATGAATAAAGAGAAAAGAATCTTGGTAGTAAGTTTTTTCGTAGTGATAATGCTGATAGTATTATTTCCGCAAATTGGAGGACACATACAGCAACAAGTTTCTAGTGGAGTTACTGAGGATAATAAGGGCGATGGAGGCATTGAAATAATTGACATCTCCTTTGAGGGAATGAAAATAATAGCAACAATCAAGAGCATTGATGTCGGTCAGAGAACAATTCAGGTTAACTTCTATAAGTCACGTATCATTGGCGGCAATCCAACTGACCCAATGCTTATCGGTAGTAAGCTTGGAAGTATCAAACCAGGGGAAACGATATATTTATCGAAAATATGGCTTGGCTTTGGTCACTGCATCATCCATGTTGAATTAATGGGATTTGATGAAGCTTTCCAAGAAGTATGGTGGTTCCTGTTCTTTGGGGGAAAAGTTAATTAATTAGTTTTTTACCCAGGAAAAAACTAGACTTAAGGTGTAAATTTTAAATCAAGTTAAAGATTTATGAATAAGATGAGATTGTTCTAATAAGTCCTATATAAAAATTTCTTTGAGACCTTGAATATGGGGGCAAAGTCTACCTTTTAGGATTTGCTCTAAAATTACGTTTTGACTTAAAAATCCTACTTTATAATATAGAAAAATACTTTTTGAAATATTAGAAAATGTTCTAAAAATCTATATGTAATACGGTTGTTTTACAGGATGCCAATCAATATTTACCCATGGAATGTATATAAAATCATTTTTAATACACCCTAAAACTAGTTTAGGAAATATTCTGGGGCGACTCCAGTAGTTACCATTCCATTGATTAGATTGAGAAAAATCTGTTACTGTAAAAAAGACATTCTTAGGCTCGTTATCTATGAAATTATTATGCTCAATAATGTTATTTGCTGATGCATTCAAGATTCGAATTCCGAAATAGCTGTTGTTTTTAATTGTATTCTTATAGATTTTATTATCATAGCAATAACGAGATTTGATACCTTCCAATCTGTTATCCACAATAATATTACCCGTAACAGTAGTATGAGTTGACCAATAGCATATAGCCAGCCCATAACCCTTCCCTTTCTCAATAATATTACCAGAGATAGTATTATGAGATGATTGATACAACCAGATATTGAGTCCGCCTCGTCCCTCTTCGCCATTTCCTGAAATGATATTATTGGAAATAGTGGTATAGGAGGATTCGTTCTCTAAAACCCAAATTCCATATAGCCCGTTGTCGATAATGATATTATCAGAGATTATACTATTTGAAGAAGTGTCTAATAGGATGCCGCCAGCATAGCTAAAAGTACTTCCTCCATTTCTAATAGTGAAACCTGTGACAGTAACTCCATCAGCGGTAAGCTTCACAACATCTTCCTTATCGCCGCCGTCAATAACAGTAGTATTTCTGTTCTCACCAATTAACTGTATGGTTTTTTTCACTATGATATTCTCATCATAGACCCTACTATAAACAAAAACCGTATCCCCATCAGTGGCATTATCAATTGCACCCTGAATCGTGGTATAGTTACCTTCACCTGTTCCACCAACATAAAGAGTATTACCAGAACTGATTGAATTTGTTAGTCTCTTTATATCATCAATTGCAACCGATGGAGTAATACTCATGCAGATAAATAAAAAGATGATTACTATAATCAGAGTTTTCCTTAACAGGTTATCCTGATTAGTCATTCTTTTCATACCTCCTCCAATAATAACAACTCTATGTGAATATTTAAATGTTACAATAAAAAATTTTTATCAAAATATGTTTATTGTGCAAAATAAGTATTTATTGTGCAATTTAACGATTAGCATGGTTTATTGTGCAAAGCCTACCTTTTAGTAAAATATAAATACAATGACATTCATACGTATTAATACGTGTTAGAACGTATATAGGATGTGCATATATGAAAAAAGGCTCAACAATTGGATTGTTATTGTTGGTAGCAGGTATAGTTATATGGATTGCATATGGATTATACCTTGGTTTTGATGAAATAATGCAGGCAATAGATATTGTAACAGGTTTTATCGCAGGGCTAATAGTTATTGGACTAATTGTTCTAATTGTATCAATTTTTTTAGAACAAAGAAAAGATACGAAAAAGATGAAAGAAGAAATTAAAGAGGAGGATCTAGAACCATGATATTAGTAAATACTGATTTTGTAATTGGAAAAGAAATAAATGAAATGTTAGGTCTAGTTAGAGGAAATACAATTCAGGCAAAAAGTATAGGAAAAGACATCAAGGCAGGTTTTAGACATATGGTAGGCGGTGAGATAAAGGAATATACGTTGATGCTTGCTGAATCAAGAGAAGTCGCTTTAAAAAGAATGGAAGACAAAGCAAAAAAAATGGGTGCAGATGCTGTAATAAACGTTCGTTTCATGACCTCTGCGATAATGGGTGGAGCCGCTGAAATTCTTGCGTATGGGACTGCTGTTAAACTAAAGTAGATACCATGGAAACAGTAAATATAATTCTAATTATTGTTGGACTGATTGTAATATTATTTGGAATAGGTGCATTTATTAATCCAAATTTTGCTCGTTGGATTAACGCGCCAGGCAGTCCAAGATTGAAAGCAACAATTGCAATTATAGTTGGAATAATACTCATGATTGTAAGTATAATCTACAAGTTTCCAAATTAAGAGGAAAAACAAATGAAAAAAATAATATTACTAATCATTGCCCTTATATTAATAACATCTTCATTTTCAGGGTGTATAGAAGAAAAAAAAACTGAAAGTAAGGAAAAAACATATACAGAGATTGCAATAGAGTTTTTAACTGAAATTAAAGATCGGAACCTGAATACTGCGTATTCATACTTCAGTTCAGAAATGAAAAGTCAATTTAGTTTAATTCAATTTGAAACTACCTGGGATTCGATTTTAACTTTATATGGTGATTTTCAATCTATAGATAGCACCTCAGAATCATTTGAAGAAGGTTATCAAATAATATTTGCGAATTGTACTTTTACAAGCAATTACTACATAATCTTTAAGATTGTATTTGAACAAACTAAAGAAATATCCGGCTTCTGGACCGAAAAAATTGAACCAATCATTACTTATTCAGCTCCTAGCTATGCTGAATTATCAAACTTTACTGAGTCAGAGGTAATAATCGGAGAAGAACCCTGGAAACTTCCTGGAACAATATCAATTCCAAATAGTGAAGGTCCCTTTCCCTGTGTTGTTCTTGTTCATGGATCAGGTCCTTCAGATAGAGACGAAACAGTTGGAGTAAATAAACCATTTAAGGATATTTCTTGGGGTCTCGCATCAAGCAAAATAATTGTATTAAGATATGATAAAAGAACAAAAGTATATCCTGAGCAATCTGCAGCATTAAAGAACTTAACTCTCAAGGAAGAAATAATCGATGATGTAAATTCTGCAATTGATTTTTTAAAAATATATGACAAAGTAGACCAAAGTAGGATTTTTGTTTTAGGTCATAGCCTAGGTGCAATGATAGCTCCTCAAATAGCATTAGATAATAATGATGTTTCAGGACTTATTATTCTTGCAGCGCCAGTAAGAAATCTTGAGGATCTAATATATGATCAAACAGTATATTTAGCTGAGCTTGATGGAGAAATTGATGAAACAGAGCAACAAAATCTAAACATAATTGTTGAATCACTTGCAAAAATCAAATCACTAAATATAAGTGAAAATGAACTTGTATTAGGAGCATATAAATCCTATTGGGAATATTTATCAAATTATAATCCAGTAAATACAGCAGAAAACCTATCAATTCCAATGATGATTGTTCAAGGTCTTAGGGATTATCAAGTTACTTATGAAGATGACTATCTAGTTTGGAACTCTACTTTTTCAGAACGTTCAAATGTTTTTTTAAAAACATATGATAGACTAAATCATTTATTTATAGCAGGTGATGGAACTCCAACTAATGCTGAATACTTTACAGAAGGTCATGTTGCAGAAGAGGTAATTGATGATATCATAGATTTTATAAAAGGTGAAATCTAGGATGAAAAAGGTAACAATTACAATCAGTGATGAAATCTGGAAATGGTGGAAAGAAAATTCCTGGATAAATCTATCACAGCTTGCTGAAAGAGAACTAAATAGACTAAAAGCACTTGAAGAACGCGTGCTAGGGACATGTCCTGACTGTGGTAGTGAAAAACTTCGATTTGATGGAAAAACATACCGATGCGCAAAATGCGGATTTGCATATAAATAGGTGATAAGAATAGCAAAACATCTTGATAAGGAACTTACAGATATGGCCGCATTGCTAATTTGCTTTAGTAACAAAATAAAAAGGTGATGATTAAAAATGAAGTTTTGTCCAAAATGTGGGTCAAAAAGAATTTATAGTCCTTTACCTCAAGATATGCAAAAATATGAGTGCAAGGACTGTGGTTATTTCGGCCCATTCATAATTGATGATGGAAAAATTGCAGATGAGATTCATAAAGAATATTTGAAAAATATATCAAAAAAAGAGAAGTGAAGGTATCTAATATGATGGTTACAACAACTGAAAATATTCCTGGAAGAAATGTAAAGGAAGTTTTAGGAATTGTGTTTGGATGCTGCGTGCAAATGAAGCATATAGGAAAAGATTTGAGAGCAGCAGGAAGAACAATTATTGGTGGTGAAAGCAGACCTTATACCGAGCTTATGGAAGAAGCGCGTAGGACTGCTATGCAAAGGATGATTGATGATGCAAAAAAACTTGGTGCAGATGCAGTAATCTGCATGAGGTATGCAACAGCTCAAACAATGGGAAGTGCTGCTGAAATTATTGCCTTTGGTACAGCTGTTAAAACAGGATAGGGAGGAGATATAAATGACAGTTGTGGAAGTTAAAAATCTTGTAAAAAATTATGGAACAATTGAAGCTGTTAAAGGAATATCATTTTCTGTTTCAACTGGTGAAATTTTCGGTCTTATTGGGCCAAACGGAGCAGGAAAGACAACAACATTGAGAATTATTTCAACCCTTCTTACGATAACAGAGGGGTCAGTTAAAATAATGGATTACGACCTAAGCAAAAATCCAGGTGAGATTAGAAAGATTATTAGCTATCTACCTGAGGATGCTGGTGCTTATAAGAATCTTTCAGGTAAAGCATATCTGGAATTCATTGCAAATTTCTTTGAGCAAAGTAAGAAAAAACAGATGGTTTCAAAGGGAATTGAAATATCAGATCTTGATGAAAGAATAAATGACAAGGTTGATACCTATAGCAAAGGAATGAAGCGTCGTCTTTTGGTTGGAAGAGCGCTTATGACTGAACCGAAACTTGCAATACTTGACGAGCCAACAGCAGGTCTTGATGTAAATAACGCACAAGAGATAAGAAGACTTGTTAAGGGCATTGCAAAACAAGGTACAACAATATTACTGTCTTCTCACAACATGCTAGAAGTTGAATTTTTATGCGATAGAATCGCACTTATTTCTGAAGGGAAAATAATTGAAGAGGGAACTCCAAAGAGCCTTATGGAAAAACACAAGGCAAAAAATATTGAAGAAGTATTTACAAAGGTGGTAAAATGAGTTCTTTTGGTAATATTGTAAAAAAAGAGATTAAGGAATTACTTACACCTGCTACAATTATTCCAATTTTTGTTATAGCTATTTTATTTGCATCAATTGGTACCTCAATGGAGGGAATTCAAGAAGAATTTGAGGAAAAACCAATAATTGGATATATCAATGAAGATAACAGCTCTATTTCAAATATTTTTACATCATTTCTTGAAAACAATTCAGAGATTGTTTTCAATTCAACAGATATCAATGATAAGGAAGATGGATTAAAACAAGTAAAACAAAAAGAAGGCACTGTTTTAATAATAATAAAACAAAATTTTTCTGAAGATATTTTAAAGGACATCCCAGGAAAAATTGATTTATATTGGATAATGAAAGGTGCAGGTATTTTCGACTCTATATCTTCAGAGGTTGTAGAAAATTTGATTTCTGCAGGAAATAGAGAGATATCAAAAAATATAATAGAAACAAATACAACGGTTAATTCAACTATTGCATTATACCCTACATCAAGAATTGATACAACCTATTTTAAGGATCGAGAGATAGGGCTTTCACCAGGAGCCATAGCTGGATTGCTTGCTTCCCAATCCACATTTATCCCAATAATTATCATGATGCTTATTATTTTCTCAGGACAGATGATACTTTCATCAATGGCACTTGAAAAAGAAAACAAAACACTTGAAACACTACTTACTCTACCAGTTAAAAGAACAAGTATAGTAGCAGGAAAAATCACAGCAAGTGCAACAATTGGACTTTTATTTGCATTAGTTTACATGTCTGGAATGAGTATATACTTACAGGGATTCCAATTTTCAGAACAAATCAATATTGCACAGTATGGCCTGACATTAAATTCAGGTGAATTCATTTTAATTGGAATATCATTATTTTTAACCTTAATCTGTGCACTTGCCTTAAGTATGCTTCTGGGAACATTTGCAAAGAACTTTAAGAGTGCACAAACATTACATTTCCCTATTGTCATGTTTGCAATGATACCTATGTTTGCTACAATGTTTGTAGATTTTGATACATTACCATTAGCATTTAAAACTATTATATTTGCTATTCCTTTTTCCCATCCAATGATGGCGCCAAGAGCGTTATTATTTAATGATTATACTCTTGTTATAAGTGGGATTATCTATACGGCAATTTTTGCAATAATAACAATTAGCATTATTGTATGGGTGTTTAAAACCGATAGATTACTAACTGGTAGTACACGGAAAAAAGGGTTATTTAAATTTAAAAGACGAAGATGAATTAATTCAGATAGTAAATGTTACTGGATATATCTGCTATAGCTTTAAAACAAAGAAAATAGTAGAAAGTTATTCTTAAATCCTTAACGCTTCAGATAAAACCTTAAATGATAAAGGTGCATCAAACTCTTTTATCACTAAAAATGTATCCTCCCTGCAATCCATAAGATGAACTATATTTATATTTTCTGAAGCAAGTGTTGAAAGTAAAAATGCAGCAACTCCTGGAGTATCTTCAATTTCTTTGGGACTTTTAATATGAATAATTGCATAACCATAATCGATATTTTTAAAGGTCGATTTATCTGCGATATTTTCTTTTACAAAATACATGTAACCACTAGGTGTTTTGGAAAAAGCGACAGATTCGATATTTAACGGGGAGATATGATGAATTGTAGCAATTTTGTTATTGATTGAAAAATCAGCTTTTTTTAAAAGGTTAATAATTTTTGATTCCCTTTGCTTTTTTTTATTTCTTAAGTCATTTGCTATACGAATAATTGTTGTTTTAATCGCTTCAAAATTTACATCACCTAGATCTTCTTTGATTTTCCTTGCAAGAGCACTGTAGTTAATAATTTCTTGTTCTAGTGCTTCACGCACATATGGCTTACGCTTAATGTATATCATTACCTCATTTGAAATGATATATTTATTTTGACTCATATAGAACAAAGATAACTCAAATATTAAAAAATGTTACTATATAGTAAAAACAAAAACAAAATAGTTGTAAAAAAAACCCCATTCTTTTTTATTTTAAAAGACCGCCATTTTTATAAATTTCAAGTTGGGATTTTGAAAATGGTTTCACATTTATTTCTGTGTTTTTTGTTTTATTTATTATTTTACCGGCCGTAAAATCAACAGATAGCTCATCCCCATCATCTACCTTGCTTGTGATATCTCTAGCAATAAGAATTGGCATTGCACTATTGATTGCATTACGCTCATAAATTGCTCCAAAAGACTCAGCGATAATTACGCTTATCTTCAAGGATTTAAAGCAGTCAACTGCTTGCTGTCTTGAGCTTCCTGCTCCAAAGTTTTTACCAGCAATTACAATATCACCAGATTTTGCCTTTTTTGCAAAATTTTCAAAACCCTCTAAATTATCAAATGTATATTGTCCCATTTCATTTATGTCTGTTATTGAAAGATACCTATTATGAAAAATCATATCTGTATCAATATTATCTTTTTTAATTACCCAGGCCTTTCCTTCAACCCTTGTTAGCCGGGAGATTTTCAAATCTTTCTTCTGATGTGATATTTTATGAGAAGTTACTGGAATGTTTAATGCTACTGCTTCATCTGGCATATCATCAACAGATGTAATGTATCCTGAGAGTAGAGAAGCTGCAACTGTTTCTGGACTTGCAAGATAAGTGTCTCCCTTACCTTGCTTTCCTACAAAGTTTCTGTTTCCTGAAGATACTGCAATCTCCCCTGTACCTGTTTGTCCTATTTGACCTGCGGCACATCCTGCACAGCCAGCAGAACCAATAAGTGCTCCTGCTTCTTTAAATATTTTAATTAATCCTCCATCAAGACATTTTTTCCATATAGTATCAGTAGAAGGAACTATTTTTAGAACCCTTCCTGGTGCAATCTTTTTTCCATCCAAAATCTTTGCAGCAGCTCGCATATCAGACATTCGGCCATTTGTGCAAGAACCAATAAATCCCGAGTCCACCTTTATTCTTTCAATTTCATGAATATCCACAACATCCTCAGGATGACCCGGAAGAGAAATCAATGGTCTAAGGTCATCAATATCAACTTCTACTTCGTCTTCGTAACCTGCATCTAAATCAGCGGAAATACCCTTTTTGAATGGAAAAAGAATAATTATTCCACCCATCTCAGTAGCCATTGATGCTATTGTAATTCTAGCATCAAGTGGTAACATATCAACATAATCACCATAGATTTCAGCAGCATAACCAAGTAGCCCATTTGCTCCAAACACCTCCAATAATTTTAATGCGACATCCTTCGGAGTTGCGATCTTTGAAGGTCTACCCTTCAGATTTATTTTGATTGTAGGAGGAATCTTAAACCAGACCTTCCCATATGCAAATGCATGAGCAATATCTTTGTCACCCATACCTTGGCCAAAGGCACCAATTGCACCAAGTATATTTGCATGCGAATCAGTTGAAACAATTGTTCCACCAGGTTTTGCGATTTCTTCATCTATTACAAGGTGAGTTCCTATTCCACTATTGATATCAAAGATTTTCACATTATTTTTTCTTGCAAAAATTCTGCAGATATGTTGATTTGCTGCATATTTCTGATCACAACCACCAGGATTGCAATCAAAAGTAAAAAATGTCTTATCAGGATCATCCAATGTTAGATTATTTTCCTCAAGATTCTTTACAACATTTGCTCCACCAAAATCTCTGGCAACCCTCACATCTATATCGATATCAATTATATCGCCAACAACAGCTGATTGTGTTGAATGATTCTCAAAAATCTTTTGAATTATAGTTTTACCCATGTTTGCTTCTCCTTAAAATTTTTATAAATCTCTTTCCTCAGAACCTACATATTCAGCTTCATCTTCAAACATTTTTCTCATAGGTTTAAACTCGGTTTGTTCTTCATAAACATGAGCGGTAAGACCAGCTACTCTACCAAGTAAAAAGAATGCTTTTCCAAGTCTCCAATCAAAGCTCATATCTGAAGTGATTGCAGCAATTGCACCATCAACATTAATCGGAAGGGGTTTACCTATTTGAGCTGCTAGTTCTCTTTCTATTGCCTTTGAAAGAGCAATGTGACTTCCAGAAATCTTTAATTCATCAGCAAGTGTAAATAATCTCTTTGTACGAGGATCAGCTGTATGAACTCTATGTCCAAAACCTAAGATTCTTTTCTTTTTTTCTCTTGATTCCGTTACAAGAATACTTGCAATTTCATCAATAGTTTTTCCTTCATCTACCATTCTGTAAACTCCATCTTGTAAGAATTTTGCTCCTTTTTCTATTGCTCCTCCATGAGCATCGCCAATAGATAATATTCCTGCTGCAACAGCAGTTGGAAGAGGAACACCTCCTGATGCGACAACTCTTGAAGCAATTGAAGAAGGGGGAGTTACTCCATGATCAATACAAGCTGTAAGAATTGCATCCATCATTTTTCCATGTTCATTTGAAGGAAGCTCTCCCTTTAAAAGCAGGTAAACTACATGAGAATAAGGTACATTACCAATAAGATCTTCTTGCCTATAGCCTTTTGTTACAAGATGATTAGGTTCTACCTTAGTTATCTTGGTAGTCCATTTCATATAATATCACTCCTTAACTTTCCAAATATTATCTAAAACTGTCCCATCAAACCATTTGGTCATACCAACAATTTCATTTGTAAACTCTACCTTTTGAGGACCTCCAGTTTCATCATATGCGATTTGTTTTAAATCTTCAATTGGAACAGTTTTAATTCTTCCCTTTACTTTTTCAACGAGATCTGTTCTCTTTGGATTTATAGCAATTCCTTTGTTTGTAACTATTGCATCAACAACATCACCAGGTGTAGTAATTGTTGTTACCTTTTCTCTGACAATAGGATTTGTTTTTCTAAAAACTGGACAAGTTACAATACACAATGATGACCCTGCTGCAGTGTCCTGGTGACCACCTATTCCATGAAGTAGTCTTCCATCACTATGAGTATTAACGTTTACATTGAAATTTACATCCACTTCTGTTGCACCAAGAACAACAGTATCTAATCCATCAATCGTTCTTCCTTTTGATGTTGGATCAGCATAATGGCCAATATCAGCGGGAAGTCCAAGATCCTCCTGGATAAACTTTACAGAATAATCATCAAAAACCTGGGAATAATAGATATTTTTAACTCTACCAGCTTTGTAGATTTCAACAATAAGACGTGTAAGTCCTCCTGTTGCCGTTGATGCAACCACGTCTTTTTCTTCAAGTCTTTCACCAAGGAATTTCATTGCTGCAAGTGATATTCCGCCTGCCCCTGATTGAAAAACCATTCCATCCTTTATGAGTCCTACTGAATCCATTAATTCAACACAGTCATGAGCGATCTGCAATTTCATTGGGTCCTCTGTTATTTTTGTCGTACCAGACATTATATTTTTAGGATCACCAATATGATCGACTTGTGCAACAAAATCTACGTTTCTCTCTTGGACCTCTTGAAGTTTACAGGGATAATCAATAATGTTATCTGTTACAACAATAACATGATCTGCATGTACTGCATCAACTTGTGAATAAGAAATAGGTCCAAATGCACTATTCCCAAGAACACCTGTACAGTTGCCGCACTCATCAGAAGTTGATGCAGCAATTATTGCTATATCTGGATGTAGCTCGCCTGTTTTTACAGCAGCCCATCTCCCGCCGTGAGACCTGAGTACAACTGGAAAAGTAAGTGGATTTTTGGAAACATAATCTCCAACAACACCATTTATACTTCCTTCAATTCGATTCACAACACCATCTTTTATAAAATCAATCACTGGTTCATGAACATTGAACATTGCAGTTTGTGCCATTCTAATATTTTTTATTCCTAAATTTCGAACTGCAGCAAGTGTCATATTAACAACAAAATCGCCATTTCGTAGTTGATGATGAAAAGAAAGAGTATCGCCATTTTTTATTCCGCATTTTTTAATTGCATTAGATAAATCTGTAATTTTTGATTTATAGGTATGCTTTTTTGCACCAGAAAACGCTTTAAGAGTCCTGCCAGCAATCTCTGTTTCTATTTCTCTACCAGCAGCATTCCTAACTTTCATCTATTACACCAATGCTTTTTTTATTTCAAAATCAATAAAATCACTATGATTAACAATTACTGCTTCAGGTGATCTTTTTAGATTATCCCCCTCATGGGAATGAGCATATATAATAAGTACAACCTCATCAGGCAAGCCAAATTCTTTAGCAATAAATGCACCTGATACAGGATGGCGAAATTTTTTACCATACTCACATTTTACAAATTTACCATCTTTATACTCATATTCTAGGAGTTTTCCAACATCATGTAAAAGTGCACCAGCAATAAGAAAGTCAAGATTGATATTCTCAGTTCTTTGGTCAAATATTGCCTTTGCAATATTTGTAATCCTTTTTGTATGATCAGTAAGTTTTCCGGAGTCCTGAATAAGAAGTGTAAATGGGGCATCTTCAAGTGATTGCCAACAACCGCGATCAGCGGCCTCCTTCCATACACTTACTACTTTATCTTTTAAAGATTCATCCTTTATCCATTGTAATTCTTTTGAAAAAACAGCTTCGACATCACTCTTTTCGACCATAATCTATCCCCCTTGGATAGCTGGTCAGTAATATACAACAATATTATTAACATTCTCATTCAGAAACAATAAAAAAATATATTTTAATTTATGGTAAATTATGCCATTTCAGCAAGTTGTTTGACTCTGTTATTAACTACAAAGATCTCCATTACAATCTTCATATCCTCAAGTTCTTGTTTGTTATTTATTTCGCTAATAATTCTCATCAAATTTCACCACTATATATGTTATACACTGTAAATAATGCTATTTAAATATTTTGGGATATAATGTCATTATGAAAATGGAGTTAATTGCCAGATTTACATCTAGAAATAATTACTATAAAAAACAACATAATGGGAGGGGAGAAGAGGTGAATTTTGAGGGGGTAATTGGATGGGTTTATCTCAAATTTTAAAATATGGGCTTCATCCCTTCCCACACTGTTGATAAAAGATAGATTAAACAAGCATTTAAGTGTCTTTTTCGCAGTTGTATATGTATATGGTTGTGCACATCACATCTTATCTACATTTAATCATTAAAATAGCAATAGAAATTGTTTAATTGTATTCATCCCAGCTTTTAACCTTAATAGTATCAGTAGAAATCCTAGATATAGATTCAACAAATCTCTTTGCAAGTTGTAAATTTGTAATCAAAGAAACATCAAAATCAACAGCTTTTCTTCTGATGAGATAGTCATTGTCAAGTTCTGATTTTTCAATGTTTTTTGGTATATTAATCACGAGATCAATCTTTTTATCGGCAATATAAGTAAGTGTACTTGGTTCTTTTTTATCAAGTGGCCAATGTAAAATATCAGCCTTCAGTCCATTTTCTTTCAGAAAATCAGCTGTACCTTTTGTAGCATAAAACCTAAATCCCATTTCACTAAGTTTCTTGGTACTTTCCAAAAATTCTATTTTACTTTCAACTGGGCCGGTTGAAAGCAGAATTGTTTTATGTGGAAGTTTAAATCCGACAGATATCAAACTCTTGATAAATGCCTCATTGAAGTCATCACCCAAACATGCAACCTCGCCAGTAGATGACATTTCTACACCTAAAACAGGGTCAGATCCTTTAAGTCTTGTAAAAGAAAACTGTGGAGCCTTTATCCCAACGTAATCAAGATCAAAAGAAGATCTATCAATATTATCCACCTTTTTACCCATGATTATCTTTGTTGCTAAATCAACAAAATTAATCTTAAAAACTTTTGAAGCAAAAGGAAAACTTCTTGATGCACGCAGGTTGCATTCAATCACCTTTACGTCATTATCCTTTGCAATAAATTGAATGTTGAATGGCCCAGTAATATTCAACGATTCAGCAATTTTTTTTGCAATAATTTTTATTCTTCTCATCGTCTCTAAATAAGTTCTCTGAGGAGGAAGAACCATTGTTGCATCTCCAGAATGTACTCCAGCATTTTCAACATGTTCAGATATTGCATAACAAAAAAGAGAACCCTTTTTTGCAACAGCATCAATCTCAATTTCTTTAGCACCAGTAATAAACTTACTAATAACAACGGGATGCTTCTTATTTATTTCAGATGCCTTTTTAAGATATTTCTTTAACTCAGATTTACTCAACGCAATACTCATAGCCGCTCCAGATAGTACGTAACTTGGTCTAACAAGAACTGGATATCCCACTTTTTCTGCAAACTTATCAGCATCCTCAATACTGCTTAATTCCTTCCATTCAGGTTGATCAATTTTGAGTTCATCAAGCAACTTTGAGAATTTATGTCTATCCTCAGCATTATCAATATTTTTAGGAGAAGTACCAAGTATTTTTACATTTGAATTATTCAATGGTATAGAAAGATTATTTGGAATCTGGCCACCCATTGAAACAATTACACCAATAGGACTCTCTTTTTCACAGATATCAAGAACCCTCTCATATGAAAGCTCATCAAAATAGAGTTTATCACAGATATCATAATCAGTGCTAACTGTTTCAGGGTTGCAATTAATCATGATTGTTTTATATTTTAGATTCTTAAGAGTTGATATTGAATTGACACAACACCAATCAAACTCAACAGATGAGCCGATTCTATAAGCACCTCCTCCCAATACAATTACTTGGTTTTTTTGTTTAAAAATTATATCATCAGAACACCCATTATATGTAAGATAAAGGTAGTTTGTTTTTGCAGGATACTCTGCTGCAAGAGTATCAATTTGTTTTACATATGGAACGATTCCTAGTTTCTTTCTTTTAGTTCTAATATCATGCTCTTTACAGTTTGTTAAAAATGCAATTTGGTTATCTGAAAAACCTCTTTCTTTAGCCTCTTTTAGAATAGGTAGTTTAAGTCTATTAATACTACATCTTTTTAATTTTTTCTCAATTTCTACAATATTTTTTATCTTATAAAGAAACCAGCAATCCACTTTTGTTATTTCATTTACTTTTTCAATAGAATAGCCTTTTTTAATTGCTTCAGCTATTGCAAACATCCTTTTATCAGTCGGCTCTTTAAGTTCTTTTTCAATATCATCAAATGTTAAATCATTACAAACAAGACCTTTCATTTGAACATCAAGCATTCTTATTGCCTTTTGCAATGCTTCCTCATAAGTTCTGGCAATAGCCATTACCTCTCCAACTGATTTCATTTCAGAGCCGATACTTGAACTAACCTTTCTGAATTTCTGCAAATCCCATCGAGGATACTTAAGAACCACATAATCAAGAGCGGGTTCAAAACAGGCAGAAGTTTCTTTTGTGATAATATTTTCAATCTCAGTTAGGCTATAGCCTAATGCAAGTTTTGATGCAATAAAAGCCAATGGATATCCAGTTGCCTTGGAAGCTAGTGCAGAGCTTCTACTTAGTCTTGCATTAACCTCGATAATTCTATAATCTTCTGATTTTGGGTCAAGAGCAAATTGAATATTGCATTCTCCAATGACATTTAGATGTCTGATTACCTTGATTGCAATTGATCTTAACTTGAAATTTTCAGAAGAGGAAAGCGTTTGAACAGGTGCAACTACTACACTTTCACCCGTGTGAATTCCCATAGGGTCAAAATTTTCCATAGAACAGACCACTATACAGTTATTGTATCTATCTCTAACGACTTCATATTCAAGTTCCTTCCAACCTTCAAGATATTCTTCAATTAATATCTGATTTGTATAAGAAAAAGCCTTTTTTGTAAGATCAATTAATTGTTTTTTATTTTTAGCAACCCCTGAACCCAGTCCACCTAGTGCATATGCTATCCTACACATCACAGGATATCCAATTTTTTTTGCAATATTTACAGCTTCTTCAACACTTGAAACGGCTCTTGATGTTGGTACCTTTAAATCAATTTCTTTAATCTTTTTCACAAAAATGGCTCTATCTTCAGTGCTTAAAATTGATTTTATAGGAGTTCCAAGAACCTCTACATTGTATTTCTTTAAAATTCCTTTTTTTGCCAAATCTACTCCCACATTTAATGCGGTCTGACCGCCAAAACCAAGCAAGATACCATCAGGTTTTTCCTTTTCAATTACCTTTTTTACAAAAAAAGTATCAATAGGTAAAAAATACACTTTATCAGCAAGATAATCAGAGGTCTGAATCGTTGCAATATTTGGATTGATTAGTATTGTTTTGATTCCTTCCTCCTTCAATGCCTTAATTGCTTGACTTCCTGAATAATCAAATTCTCCTGCCTGACCAATTTTTATTGCACCTGAACCCAGTATTAGGATTTTTTTTACCTTTCTAATTCTTCTATTTATCATTTAATCGACCGTACAAATATATCAAATAAAAATTCTGTATCATCTGGACCAGGGGATGCCTCAGGGTGAAACTGTGTTCCAAAAAAGGGTTTTGAGATATGAATAATTCCTTCGTTTGTACCATCGTTGCTATTATAAAACCATTCACGCCAATCCTCAGGCAATGTCTCTGCATCGACTGCATAACCATGATTTTGAGATGTTATGTAACATCTTTTTGTTCCTGTCTCAATGCAAGGTTGATTATGGCTTCTATGCCCATATTTCAATTTATAGGTATTTGCTCCAGTTGCAAGTGCTAAGATTTGAGATCCAAGACAAATTCCCAAGAGTGGAGTATTACCTGATAGAGCTTCTTTTACATTCTTTATAGTCTGACGACATTTTTTAGGATTTCCAGGCCCATTTGATATAATTATTCCATCTGCATCTTCATTTAAAAAGTCATAATCCCATGGAACTCTAATAACTGTAAAATCTCTTCTTAAAAATGCTCTTATAATGTTATTTTTCGTTCCACAATCGACCAGAATTATTCTCTTCTTTCCTTTTTTATAAATGATTGGTTCTTTTATGCTTACTTCTTTCATTAAATTTTTTCTGTTAGGGTTATCTAATTTTATGTTGTCATTATTGCATATAACCTTTCCAAGCATTGTTCCCTTCTTACGAAGCTTTTTAGTAAGTTCCCTTGTATCCATACCATATATCCCAGGGATGTTATTTTCTTTTAACCATGAAGAAAGGGATTTTTTTGCATTCCAATGTGAGTATCTTTCAGAATAATCAGTTATAATTAGTCCTTTTACTTGTATTCTATCTGACTCAAAATATTTCAATAGATTTTCTTCGTTTTCATATCCAGGAACCCCATAATTACCAATCAATGGATAAGTAAAAACTAAAATTTGTCCTCTATATGAGGGATCAGTTAAACTCTCAGGATAACCCACCATCCCTGTATTAAATACAACTTCACCAGATGCTGATTTTTTTGAACCAAAAGAATAACCTTGAAAAACAGAACCATCCTCTAAAATCAAATCTGTATTAGGATTAGATTTGCCCATTTAATATATTCCCCTCTACAAAATTTATAAATCTATTTAAAAAAAGGGTAACACAGAGTTGCCTAAAATATCTTTCCAATTTTTAAATTATTAATTCAGGTAATAGTTGTAACACAACATTTAATAATAAAATTTTAGGAAATATTATATTAAAAACATAAGACCAGCGGTAGAAATGAGTATTAGAACGAGAAAGATTGATGCAATAATCATAATAGCTATGATTGTAATAGCTGGCTTTATTTTTTACAGACTTGGTTATATCTTTGATTCTGATGGCCCAGATATACCTGATATTCAATTTAAAAAGGACGATCAAGAAAAGACTCTAACTGTTATTTCTTTATCTGACCAAGTAATGTGGAAAGATATTGAAATTATCGGAGATTGCGATACATCGCTTCTTAGTAAATATATTGTAGAGGGAGATATAATCACGCAATGTGAGGGGACAATTACTATTAGACATATTCCAACAGATACAATTCTATCAACATGGAAGTTTTCAGCAATTGAGAATCTTCCATATTCCATTGTTACTAGTAATAATCGAGATGTATCTCCTCAAGATGAGGGAGCTCATTTCAATAAAATCACAAATACAAGAGAATGGTGGTACTACACAGTAGTTTTTGATGAGGATAGCGAATTACCGGGTTGGACTGCAACAATTGGATTTTGTCACATGGCATGGGGTGACTTAAGACTTACATTGAAACCAGATATTTTGATTGTAACACTTCATGGACCAGATGGGCAAGAATATGGAGGAATGATAAATAAAAAGCGTGGAGGAATACTTGGTCTTGGAATACTAGGCACATCTGGTCTTGATGCATCAACACCGGGTGTTGATTTGAAATTTGAAGATTCATGGGCAAAGGGAGAAGCCCCTATTTGGCATGTTCATGTAGAGGATAATGAAATTGATAAGGAAAATGATATAGTTATTGACTTTGACTATTTTGCACCATCTTCACCTCTTTGGATTTACAGCAATAGAATAATTGATAAGGGGGACGGTAGACTTGCAACCTATATGTTTACTGGTTGTGAAGTTTCAGGTTCAATTAAATTAAATGGACTTGAGTATGAGGTGTCTGGAATTGGACATCATGAACATTCTTGGTCTCCTGGATTTATTAAATGGGTAGTGAAGGGTTGGGATTGGTGTCATATGAGATTAGAGAATGGGTGGAACATATATTATAACAAGTATTATTTCCGAAACCAATTTTTGGATGCAAGAACAACAAGAGTAAATCCAGTCTCATCGCTTGTTATTACCACAGATCAAGGAGAAACAATCACACTTTTAGAAGATCTTGATATAACAGTTAGAAAATCTGATAGAATCTTTTTACTTCTTAAAATGCCGTCTGAACTTAATATCAGGGCAAAAATAAATCCAATATCTCAGATATTATTAAAGAAGTATAATATCCGTCTTGATATTGATATTGAAGCAGACAATACTTATGAAAAGATTTGGAAATTCCCAACATATGTTGGGATGAAAATAGGAAAAAGCACAATTGATGGAAAGATTTCTTGGAATGATGAAGATGGAAGTCATAATCTAGAACTAGTAGGTCTTGGCAACAGCTGGTTTATGAGAAATTTTTAATTATTTGATTTCTACAACGCCCTCATCAGCATTTAGAATAATTTTGTCACCATCTTTTATTTTTTCAATTTCTATTTTATCAACACATGGTATTCCAGCAAGAATTACACCTGTTGCAACAATTGTCTCTGTTTCTTTATTTATTATTCCTGCGGGTGCTACTCCATTCTTTTTGATGCCATAGATAACATAGGAGCCGACTGTCGAACCCTTTCCGCAGGGAAATACTAAAATTTTTCCTGTTACAGATTTTCCCTCTATTGGATGTCCTTTTTCAATTACAATTCCAGTGTTTATATCAATTCCTCCGTAAAAGCCGATTGGTTCAGATGAAACAATTGCCTCACCTTCTGCTTTACCTGGTGAAATCGTCCTTCCTTTCATAACTGCCCCTCCACCAAATCATCAATATTTGCAAAACACACTTCTTGTTTACAAAAACCAGGTAAGTAATTAGCTGCCTTTCCAGAATTTACCCCTGTTGTTTTGTATCCCATCTTCTCAATTGGTGAAACAACCATACATGTATCAGCAACAACGCTTCCTCCTGCCTTTGCAATTATTTCATTGTAGCCCATTCTCTCTGCAGCCTCCTTTACCATTCTTGAAGTGCAAATCCAAACTGGTCTTTTCAACTGTTTTCCCTCAAGTTTTTCAGCAATAGTTGATATCTCACGTAGGGATGCATGTGGACATCCGAAAATAACAATATCAGGATTTTTTCCAGTGTTGAGCTTTTCGTAAGTTTCTTTTATTTCATTTTTTCCAACTGAGATTTCTTCTAGACCTTCTTTATTAATATTATCTGCCTCTGGAGTAAGACCTTCGACGTGATATAGTGCAACAGCACCTGATGCAGCCATTGCAGCACCAAGTGCCTTTAATTGATCTGTATTTGCATCTTTTATACCTGTAAAATAAGGAATCTTATTTTTAACCTGCTTTCCAACATACCAACCAAGTGCACCAAAATCAGAATTATAGATAAGGTCAAAATCGACCTCAACTTTTACGTTAGGTTGCCTGTTTTCCCATAGATGAAGCCCATAATTTGGAGTCACTCCACATATTGCAGCAGCAAGTGCTGAGGGTCCTCCCTCTCTATTAGTCCTTGCACCGATTACAGAATTTGAAAAGGATACTGCTGATGACTCTGACCAAGCAATATGCTCTCTAAAACGAGGAAGGTTTCCTGCCAGGTATGGTGTACAAGTTGAAGTAACAACAATTCCCATTTTCTTAAAGGCATTCATAATTCTAAGCTGATTTTTTGCAAAATCCTCAGGAAAACCAAGATCTTTCCAGTTTTCAAGATCCATTCCTGCTGGATTAAGGTAAGTTAAAACCTTTACTTTAAGACCTTTTGAAGCGATATCTTCTAAAAATTCAGTTCCAGGATCACCAATCGATTTATATGAAACACCTGCAACTTGAACAGATCCAACAGGTATCATTTTATCCGCATTATATATTTCACCAAGTCTTACAAGCAGTCTAAAAAGACGTCCCATTACCTCTCCATTTTCACCTTCAAGTATCTTTTCTTGCTCATTTGTCAGATGCATTTTATCAAATCCTTACAATTTTTTACCAATATATCAATTTCTTCTTTTGAAGCATTATCAACATGAACTCCACCAACTGCTACAACCTTAGTGTTGTATTTTTTACATGCAGCTTCAGCAATTGGTGAAAGCACTAAATCATCATAATGACCTTCTAAACGAATAATTTGCGGTTTTTTACCAGGTTCACAAATAGCAATACCACCTATATGAGACCGCTCTCCACCACCTAGAATGTAGATGAGGTCGCCCCCATTTTTAATTTCTTTAATAAAAACCTTATATTTTCCCTCACCCGAGGTAATCATTTGAATCAACTTCTCTATATTTAACAACCTCATATTTGCTTTTGTCAACATCGGCAGGAATAGTTGCATCAAATCCGGTCTTTGTAGTAAGTGTCTTTTTCCCTGGTTCGTGTTTACCAGATGGGTCAAGAGAACTACCTGGCTGATCAGGTTTTACAATCATATCTTTATCAGCCTGAAATCTTGTTGCTAACGCCCATTCAACAGCATCAGGATTGAAAATATCAACATCCTCATCAACAATTGTAACATGCTTCATGCTTTTATGACCGTTAAATGCTGCTTCAATTGCCTTTTTACCATCATCAGGATTTTTCTTTTTTATTTGAACAATACTATGAAGCCATGAGCCTCCACCCATTGTAACATACACATTTTTACATTCAACAACCTTACTTACTTCATCAAATATTGTTGGTTCTTTTGGCATTCCCATTAAAAGCTTATGTTCAAATTTTCCTGGAAGCAAAGCTTGATAGATTGCATCCTTTCTGTGAGTTATGCAATCAACCACAAAAACAGGTTCTCGTCTTTCAAAATCTCTAGTTTCTGTTAAATCAACAAATGGTCCTTCACGGTCAAGGTCTCTTGTAAGTCTTCCTTCAATAACAAACTCTGATTCAGCAGGAACCTCAAGGTCCTTTGTAATACATTTTACAAGATCGGTTTTTCCAAGGGTATTTGAAATACCAAACTCATCAATTCCTGGAGGTGGACCAAGGGAAGCAGCAATCATAACAGGTACAGAATTACCGATACATACTGCCATCTCAAGGTCACCATCAATCTTATCATAGGTTGTACGAGTCTGTCTTTTTTGAATGAGACGAGCAGTAAATTTGTTCTTTCCAATTTCCATTAAACGATGGTAAGATACATTTCGACCTGAATCAGGGTCCTTTATTGTAGCAACTGTTGCTGTTGCATATCTTCCCCCATCACCATCCAGATGATATAAAAGAGGAAGTTTACTTAAGTCTGGATCTTTAATAACAACCTCCTGACAAGGAGCATTATTAACTATTGAAGGTTCTGTAGGGTTTCTAAGAGCATCCACAAGTTTAGACAAAAGCATGTCCTTTGTCGTTCCAAGTCCATCTGCAATAATATCACGGTCAGAAGTAATTCCTGCAAAAATTGGAAAAGTATAATCCTTAACATTATCAAAAATTACAGGTTTTTCCCTTAATGAATAAATAACATCTGCAATCTCATTTTTAACAGACACCTCTTTTTTGATTCTAACAAGTTTATCCTCATTTTCAAGCTTAGTAAGAAAACTTCTAAGATTCATAATTATTACCTCTCTCTTGAAGCACCAATAACAGTTTTCAGGGTTTGAAATCCTTCTTTTTCAATAGCATTTGCAACTTCTTCCTGGAGGTTTTTATCAGGTGTAAGTGCAATTATACTACCACCAAGACCTCCACCGGTAAGCTTTGCACCAATTGCACCTTGATCACGAGCTAGTTTAACAAGAAAATCAAGTTCTCGAGAAGATACCTCTATTTGTTGTAGAAGTTTATGATTCTCATTCATAAGTTTACCAAGTTCTTTGTGATCCTCATTTTTTAGAGCATTTCTAGCAAGATAAGCAATATTTTCTGCCCTGTCAAATATTTCCTTGTATTTTTCTGGATTTTTGTCTCTTCTCTCACGAACACCTGCAACAGCAGCAGCAGTATTTGCAACCTTTCCAGTATTTCCCATCACAATTTCAATAGGGGCTGGAATTGTTATTTTGTCCATTAATGTATTTTCACCTTTTTCAAACCAGATAAGACCACCAAAGGTAGAAGCTGTATTGTCAATTCCAGAAGGACTACCGTGATATCCTTTTTCACCTTCATATGCAACTTCATTTATCTCTTCATCTGAAAGATTAAGATTAAAATGTTCAGAAAGAGCTCTAGCAATAGCAACACAAGAGGCAGCACTTGCACCGATTCCGCTTGCACAATAAAGTGTTCCGTCAAGTGTTATTTCAAGTCCATTTTTTGATAAATCGATACCCATTTTTTTCAAAATTCTATTAATCGAATCTTTTTGTTGATCGATTTTATCTTCTTTGTATTTAGGAGTAGCTTTTCTATTGTCTATTATTGTCCAACCAGATTTTTCGATTGGATTTATTTTTGAAACAGTATATTTACCAATTGCAGAAACTATAGCTGGTACTCCATATACCACAAAATGTTCATTAAATAAAATAGCCTTACCAAAACCAATGCCCTCGCCCGACATTTACATCACATAATGTTTCACAGATCATTCAGGATGAAATACCATAATTATTATATGTTTTTATTAATTGTGGTAAAACAATTATATATTAGAAAATTATTTAATTCCCAAGTAAATTAATAATTGTTAATCAGGACGAAGAAAAACAATGAATTTAGATAAAAATAATGAGATAAATTGTTCGATTTCTGAGTATTCATTTAGGACTAAATTCAATATTTCAAGATATAATTATTTCTGGAAAGCAATTGATTTTGTAGCATGCAAGATAAAGAGATTTGCAAAAATTTATGAAAATACTATTTCAAAGGAATATATAAGAGAAGGGGAACTCTTTAAAATTTCAGAAGCAAAAAACATCCTACACATAGGTTGTGGGTCATATCCAGTCACAGCAATAACACTTGCTAAATTAAATGGCAGTAAGGTAGTAGGAATTGACACTGATGAAAAAGCAATAAGAATGGCTAATGATGTTGTTAATAAAAATAATTTACAAGATAAAATATCTATTGATATTGGAGATGGGAGAAGTTACCCTCTAGAGAAATTTGATACAATTATAATATCAGGCTGTTCAGTTCCAAAAATCGATATTTTAAAACATATTTTCAAATCTGCAAATATAAATTGTAAAATCATAGTTCGAGAAATTCCAGGAGCAAGTGATTCAGTAATGGATTGTATAAATCTTCATAAAAACATTAAAATTATTAATAGAATTGGAAATCATCCTTTTCCAACATCTAAATGGGAATCATTTTGTTTAATTAAAAATAGTTAATTATTTTGATAATATCTTTTTAAAATCAGTTATATCTGTCTTTCCAGTCTCTGTTAAAGAAGCTAAGAAACCGACAAAACCTAAGAAAACATCTGTAATTATAAATCCTATAAGAGTAAAAACAAGAATCTCTTCTTCTGCTGCTCCGAAAAGTTTTGAAAAAATTATAATTGATGTCAATTCACGAAAACCTATACCTGCGAAAGTTACAGGAATATAACCAGCGATATTTGCTAAAGGAAACAGCAATAAAAAGCTTAGATATGGAATACTTGGTTCTAATGCAAATACAATTATATACTCTTGGGAAAAAATTATAATCCAAGTTATCAAACCAAGAAAGAAAGGGATTATTAGTCTGTTAAGTCTAGGAAAATCCTTGTAAAAGGTTTCAACAAATCTTAATGAGGGATTTTTTAATTTTTTTGGAATAACACGCTTTACAATGTAATTGAAAAATTTTTCACCACGTTCTTTTTTGATAAAATACAATAGAATAACTGCTTGTGTAAATATTAAAATTCCAATTATAATTGGAAGGATTTTTGTTATTTCAAGTTCTGAAAATTCAATAACTACAATTATTAATCCAGCAACAATCATCATATATATTGAGATTTGACGGATTATTACCTCTATAAATGTATTTACAAAGAGTTTACCATATGGCTCTCCAGTTTTCTCCTTCATATATGGTACTCTCATCAGATTACCTAAAAATCCAGGTGTCCAACTACCATAGAAGTATCCTATCAGAAAAATTTTTAAGGATTTAAAAAAGCTTATATTGATTTTTTGTTCTTTTTGTATGTATCTCCATGAATAATTTTGAATTAGAAGTCTTGGAATTGTCAGAGCTAATGATAAAAAAATGAATATTGGATTTATTTTCAAGAATGCATCTTTTATTTTTTCAATATCCAAACTAAAAATAATTACTATTAGTACTATTATTCCTAATAGTGGTAGAAATCTTTTTGCCTGTTTGAAAATTCCCCTGTTCAACAACTAGGGTGTAAAGTCACATCTTTATTTATTTTTATGGAAAAAAGTTAACCGTTTTTAAGATTAATTTTGTTTCATTTCTCAAACAATTAATAAGTCTTTTTACTATATCTTTCTAAAATCTATAAAACAATGATTCAAAGGTTTTAAGTCAGGTGAAAAGAAATTTATGAATGAAACATCAAATAGTAAAAATAGTTCTCTTCATAAGGTGGCAAAAGGGTCAATCATTGTGTATATTGGTTCGCTACTGAGTGCACTTCTCGTCTTTGTAGGAAGGCTTATAATAATTAGATATTGGTCTCAAAGTGATTATGGAGTTTTTTCTTTAGCTCTTGTAATTATTACAATTATTTCCTTTATTGCTTCTTTAGGAATGGTGGAGGGGACCATTCGCAGCATTGCATATAATAGGGGGAAAAAGAACTATAAAAAAATACCAGAGCTCATATCTTCTTCTGTAATAATTAGTATAATTTCAAGCATTTTATTTGGAATCTTTATCTTTTTGTCTTCCGAATTTATTGCAAAAAATATTTTCAGCGATTCCTCACTTATAAACCCTTTAAGGGTCTTTGCAATTGGTGTACCTTTTCTCACCCTTATTGACATACTTGTTTCAATTTTCAGAGGGTTTAATCAAGTAAAACCAACAGTTTATTTTCAATATATTTTGATTAATCTACTTTTTCCAATATTTTTATTTGTTGTAATCCTTTTTGACCAATCTGTAATCAATATATATTATTCATATATAGCTTCAACAATTTTTGTATCAATTTTTCTTTTGGTGTATATATACAGATATACGTCCCCTTCTAAGGTTTTTTCAGTTAGTTCAGCTCTTAGCCCTACAGCAAAAAAGCTTGTGTCCTTTTCACTTCCTCTTTTAGGTTCTACAATTTTGTTTATGCTGGTAATATGGACTGATACATTGCTATTAGGTGTATTAAGAAGCTCTTCAGAGGTGGGTCTTTATAATGCAGCAACTCCATTAGCCCAGTTTCTCTCGTTTCCATTATTTTCCATCGGTCTTATTTATATGCCTGTTTTATCTGAATTGTATGCAAGAGGAAAAATGGATGAAATACGTAGAAATTATTCAATTTTGACAAAATGGTTATCATTAACAGTTTTTCCTTTGTTTCTAATTTTCTTTCTTTTTGCTGATACAATTGTAACATCTTTATTTGGACATGAATATCTCTTATCTGCTAATGCCCTCAGAATTCTTTCTTTAGGATATATGATCCATAATTTATCTGGGCAGAATACATCGACTTTGATTGGTATCGGTGAAAATCAATTCATTATGTACAGCACTCTTGTTGTAGCGATTTTAAACATAATTTTAAATATTATTTTGATTCCTATCTGGGGAATTGAGGGTGCAGCAATAGCAACTGCTATTGCATTATTTTCAACAAATCTACTCAAGTGCCTTAAAATCTATTCAAAGCTCGGTGCATCACCATTAAGTAGAAACCTAATAATACCTTCTTTAGTTTCTATTGGAATTATCCTTTTATTTTATACTGTCTTAAAGGATCTTATCTCGATTAACTTTTTTATTGTTATTTTATTTCTTTTGTTCTACTATTTAGTGTTTGCAGGAACGGTTCTATTTACAAGAAGTTTAGATAAAGAGGATTTAGATTTACTTGATTCAATTGAGCAAAAGGCTGGAGTTAGAATTAGATTTATAGAAAAAATACTTTTAAAATTCTCAAAAAAATAAGTGATTAAGTGGAAAAAAGTAAAGTTAAGGATTCTGATAAAGAAAAAATATTACATTATGAGAACGTGAAAAAATTCTTTAGAAAAAGTGCAGCAGAAAAAAAATATTTTTATGATTTACAAAGTGATAAAAATGTAGAAAGGGAACTAAAAAAACGAAGTATGTGGAAGGTTTACACCTTAATTCTTGAAGAGATTTTGCAGAGTGACTCAAATATCTCAAATGCAATTGATGTTGCATGTGGTATGGGGAATTTTACCAGGGAGCTTTCCAAACACAATGAGTTTAAAAAAATAATTGGAATTGATTTTTTAAAAGAAACATTCAATATTGCAAGAAAAACGAAAAAAAAATTTGAAAATATTTACTTTTTACAGGGAAATCTTTTAAATCTTCCATTTAAAGATAGAAGTTTTGATTTAACAGTTTGCTTAAACACCTTACATCATATTCATAAAAACGATTTTTTAGAAGCAATAGATGAGCTTTCAAGAGTAACAAAAAATTATCTTATGATTGAAATAAGAAATAAAAACTATTTTCTTTTTGCACTAAAAAATAAAATAATTTTACAAAAAATTTATAGAGATTTGCCCATTTATTGCCACTCTATATCAAAACTGAATAACATAACGGAAAAATATGGTTTTAATTTGAAAATTGTAAGAGGAAAAAATTTATTTTCCTGGGCAAGTTGGCGTCTTGTACTTGTTTACAAAAGGAAATAAAAATGGAGGTTTCTTTTTGGAATTAAATGAAAATAAAACAAATTCAAAATTCTTAATTAACTGTCGAAGAATCTTATCGTGTTATTATTACAACTTTTTAGAACTTCTTGCAGTTAAAAATAAATTATTTCAAAAACTTTTAATGAACTGGAGAAGACCTGTTTTTTTAAACGAAATAAAAATGGCCAATATTAAAAAAAAGGATAAAGTCCTTTTAATTGGCTGCGGGATTTTTCCATCTGAAACAATGCTTATTGCAGAGCAAACAGGGGCAAAAGTTGTTGGTATTGATAATTCTCCTCAAGCAGTAAAAATTGCAAAAAAATATGTCAAGAAAAATGGATTATCAAAAGATATTTTAATTGAATATGGAGATGGAAAAGATTATCCTTTAAGTGATTTTGATATAATATTTATTGCAATTAATGTTTGGCCAATTGATTTTGTATTAAAACATATTTTAGATAATATGAAATCAGATGGGAAAGTTATGTGTAAAAGTTTAAAAAACGATATAATTAGTGTTATTGAAAAAGAGAAATTTGATATTGTCTCAAAATTAGAAAATCCACAAACACAATCTTTCCTGTTGGCTAAGAAAAAATAAATTTTTATGACAATTAAACAAGTTAGATAAACAATAAATGTAATTTGACTTTTCAAAGATGAATTATAAAAAACTGCTACCAATAATTGGAATAATTATTCTAGTTTACATTATTTTTACTCTAGATTTGGAGCAAATATATTCAGTTGTTTCAAATATCAATCCATTATACTCTTTTCTTTCTTTATTTGCAATTATTCCAGTTGTAATTTTGACAAATATTCAATGGCAAATACTTCTGAAAAAACAAAGAATCAATGTTAGTTTTTTTTACTCTTTAAAAAATATATTCATTGGATATTTCTATGGGTTTATTTCACCAGGCGGGATTGGTGCTTATACAAGGGCTTTGTATCTTGAAAACGAAAGCAAATCTCCCCTTGGAAAATGCTTGTCAAATATTGTAATATTCAATACAATTGATTATCTTTCACTTCTTTTACTTGGTGCTATTGGTGCAATTCTAATAAGTAGCATATATCCATATCTTTTTGCAATTATTGTTATTGTAATTTTTTTTATTGTTGCTTTGCTATTGTTTTTTCTTAAAAAGGAAAAGTCTAAAAACTTGTTTTTAAAAATAATTCAAACTAGAATATTTGCTACAGTTAAGGATAGACTTACTGAATCGCTTGATTCTTTTTATGAAGACTTGCCCCGTTTCAAAGACGTTTTATTACCATTTATAATCTCAATTATTGGCTGGGTTGTAAGGTTTGCAGAGCTCTTTTTTATTTCAAGACTGTTCTTAATTGATGTACCATTTGTATATTTTATTTTGATAATTGCAGTTGCAAACGTAATTGCATCAATCCCAATTACTGTATACGGTCTTGGAACTAGAGAGGCATCCTTAATTAGCATGTTTTTTATTTTTGATGTAATTCCTGAGAAAGTCTTGAGTCTTTCATTGTTTTGGTTTATAATAATTTGGTTTTCGCCAAGTATTATTGGAGCATTTATAACTTATTTTGAAACAAAGAAGTTTAGTAAACTTTTTTTAAATGAAAAGTCTGCGGAAAGATTTTCAAATTACATGAAAAAGTATCCTGAGCTTTACTGGTATCTTGCAGCCATTGTTAAAGAAAATATTTCCAATGAAATTACAAATCCAATGATTGTTGATTTAGGTGTTGGTCCTGGACTTCTCTCAGAAGAAATAATAAATCAAATTCCCAAAGCAAAGGTTGTTGGTGTTGATCCTTCAGAAAAAATGCTAAATTTGGCAAATAAGAACGTTAAAAAAGATGTTTTTATGACAATGCTTGGAAATTCTGAAAAAATCCCTCTTGAAAAAAGCACTGTTGATGTTGTTGTAAGCAGGTTCAGTCTTACTTATTGGAAAAATCCTAAAGATAGTTTTAAGGAAATAAACAGAATATTAAAACCTGGTGGAGTGATTGTTTTAGAAGCTTTAAATAAAAGATTTTCTAAATTAAGATTATTTGCAATAAAGACCCATATGTTTTTTAAAGGTGCAGGATCAGATGTCATTAGATATCATTCTGATGCGTTTAAAACAGCGTATGAAATTGAAAAAGTTGAGCGATTTTTAAAAAATTCTGGTTTTGATATAATCTATAAAGAGTCAAATAAAAAGGACTGGAAATTTGTTTTGGTTTCAGAGAAAAAGACATAACAAATTTTAAATATATAGGAAAATAATATTTATTATATAAAATGAGGAAGGTTAAATGATAAATTATTATAAAAAGAATGTTTCATTGTTCATTGTTACTTTACTTTTCCTATTATCCCTTTCACCAATTGCTTATAGCATTGAATTAGAAAAATCTGAGGTTGATTCTTCTGAGGAAGTAATTGAACTAGACCTTCTTCGCGGTGAATATTATCTCTATATTAATGCAACTGAAAATGTTAGTTCATTTAACATAAGATATGCATTTCCTGCTGAGCTGAAATATCAACTTCCATTATTAATTGAAATATTCAACGACTCAACGGCAGATATTTTAAATTATAAAATCGAAAATGACACGAATGAACCAAATAAGATTGCAAATTTTACGATTGATCCGATGAATAAAGATGATTCTACACTTATTCATTTCAATTATTATGTTCTTGTAAAAAACCATGATTATTCTGATCTACCAAGAAAGGTTAAAATCCCAAAAAAGGAAGACCTTCCTCCTGAAGTCAGAAAATGGCTTTCAAAATCAGAAGTCGTTCAGAAAAATCGAATACTTATCAGACTTAGAGCCAGACAAATGAGACTTTTAACAAAAAATGTCTTAAGAATTGCTCGAAGGATTGCTCTATTTTGTAGATTTCATAGATATCCAATATTTTATCTTCAATATCTGCTTGGGTCATACAGGACACAAGATGCATTTACAGCTCTTTTGATAAATGGGGAATGCCCAGGTCGATCACATCTGGGATGTGCATTATTTAGGGCAAATAAGATTCCTGCCCGGGTGATACTTGCAAATCCAGATTATACGTTTTGGTATGAAATGCATTACATGACAGAGTATTATCTTCCTGATTATGGATGGATCCTTACGGAGGTGCATAAAGGTATTACACCTTATGAGCCAAAGTATCAGATAATTCTAAGAGTATGTCATCCTGAAGATGAAAACAATACTCAACATGATTTTATTTATAATAAAATGAAAGGTCTTGAAAGGTGGATATGGATTGATAATGAGTTTGTTACACCTTATTACAAGGATTTAGTTGAGGGAAGTAAGACAAAGATGTTTCGAGAAAAAGAATTGTTTTCTGATGAAAACCTTGGCGAAGATGCAGTAAATATCACAAAATATGTTTTTGATAAATATGAATACTACCTTGGAATGAACTTGGCTGGTGATAACTTAGGTCATTTTGAAAATGCAACAAACTATCAGTATCAGGCAATAAATGATTTTAAAAGTTCAGATGATGTATCAGGTTATATTAATTATTTAAACAAAGCAAATTATGAATACAATGAAATTATAATCTAGAGGTTGGGATGAGCAGTAAAAAATCTTCAGGAAATATCAAGGGATTTTTTTTAATTTCATTTATCTTACTGATAGTTTTCTCACTTGGTTTTTTCCCAGTGATTTTTGCTTGGAGAACCTTACTTTTCTTTGTATCATTCAACAAACTATGGCATTTTTTCATATTACCATTTTTTATTTATTTTGGAATTATGATTACGGTTTTCTTTCAAGTGTTAATATCTGGTATTGTAATACATGTTTTTAGAATAAAATATTCTCCTGGGGTTTATGCTTATTCAATAGACAATAAAATGTCTTTTAGATGGATTCTTGTTTGTGCATTATATACGCCCATCAGAAAAATTCTTGAAATCGTTTCTCTAGGCATCAAAAACACATACTATAGATTACTTGGAATGAAAATCGGCGATAATAGTCTTGTTGGAGGAGTAATAAAAGACCCATGTCTTACTGAATTTGGAGATAGTGTTACAATGGGGGAGTACGCAATAATTTACGGCCATATTCATAATTATGAAAAGGGCACAATTACAATGGACAAAGTAAAAATAGGAAACAACTGCGTTATTGGTGCAGGTTCAATTATTATGCCTGGAGCTGTTATTGAAGATGGAGTTAAGCTTGCTGCTGGAGCAGTTGTTACAAAAGGCCAGGTTTTAAAGAAAGGAAAGATTTATGGTGGAACTCCTGCAAAAGAAATAAAAAAGAAAAAAAAGAAACCTTAGTTAATATCTTTATAGGATATTTTTATTTACATTTTAATGAAAAACCAAATCAGAAAAAATCTTATTTTAATTAGAAAAAATCTTTCAAGAGAGGAAGTTTTTGAAAATAGTAAGAAAATTAAAGATAAAATTTTTAATTTAAATGAGTTCAAGCAAGCATCTACAATTCTTTTTTATGTTTCTTATAATAATGAGGTTTATACCCATGGAATGATAAAGGAACTTTTAACAAGTAAGAAAAATGTTGTTGTTCCTATTTCTGATAAAAAAAACAGAACTTTAATTTTATCAAAACTTGATAACTGGAATGATCTATCTTTTGGTTCCTATAACATTCTTGAACCTAAAAAGAGCAAAATAAAACAAGTTAATCTTGATTCTATTGATTTGATTATTGTTCCAGGTGTCGGTTTTGATGAAAAAGGAAACCGTATAGGACATGGGAAAGGATATTATGATAATCTCTTGAGAAATTCAAAACAAGCAACAAGTATTGGTTTATCATTTGAATGTCAAATTGTAGAAAAAATTCCAACTGGAGAATATGATATACCAGTAGACATAATTGTAACTGAAAAAAGGGTAATTTAAAGTGTCAGGTGAAAGAGATTAATTTTTACTAAATAAAAGCATTAATATCAATGTAAAGGGTATCCAAGAGAAAGCAAGTATTTAAAAAAAAATTTAAAATTAAACTTTTAGTTTATTTATAATCTATTATAAATGCTGATTCCTAAATTAGTTCTACATCAATTCCAACAAAATATATGGATGATGAAAAGCTATTACCCTCAGTTATAGTATCATAATAGTTTGTTTTAAGTTTATATTCTCCGCTTTCTCCAATCCCAGCAATACATCTATCATAATTATCTGAATTTCCATATCGAATTCTATTAATTATAATAGTTCTCATTCTTTTTGGACCTGAAGGAGTAATCCATTTTATATTCCAAAATCCTTGATTTTTTGGTCTCCAGAGTGTAAACTTATAGATGAATGTATCATTAATAGTAAATTGTGCTTTTCCTCCAATCATTAAATCAGAATTAAGTGATTTACTAATGATTAGATTAGCATCAAATTCTCCAAACCACATTCCATAGATTTTTCCTCCTTCCGAACTAGAAATATCTAAATTTGTACCACTGAAATTCATCCATATTGAAATGTCTGATAACACTTCATCTTGATCTAAATCAAAAATGGTTCCAACAAAAACAAAATACCAGGTTCCTGATGGTATTAAGATTGGAGTATTATAGTTCATCCTATCTGTCCAACTACTACCATTCATGTTAGTAAGATTTCTATAATCTTTAATTAACCTAAATTTTCCCAATTGAATTTGAAAATAACTTAATTTTCCTAAATCAAATGATCCGATTCCAATTCCTTTTAATGTCTCCGATTCTGATTTATTAGTAAGGAAACAATATCTATATCTCGTAGTTGTAATTGGTTTTTCTGTTATTATATTCCAACCATGATTATATGAAAAATCTTCAAGATAAAATGAATCAGAAGAGATAACTTTCACAACAAAGATGGATTTATTACTTTCCCAATGAAATGGATATATATCTCCAGTTATTTCTTTAGGTTCATTAATGTTGTTATTTTGTATTTTAGTTGAAGTATATATTCCATTAGAAAAAGAAGATACCTCATAAAAATCTCCAAGAGATAAGATTAGTTGGCTATTTGCATTAATTCCATCTTCTGTTACACCTGTTGTTGTACCAATTAATAATACAAGAATTCCAATTATTGCTATTTTCTTCATATGTTGCCTCCCTCAAAATTATAATCCAGTTGTAGATATTTAAATGTTACAATAATCAATAAATAAATGGCAAAATCTAACTTAGAATATTTAAAAAATGAAAATAAAATTATTAATAAAAATTGATTAAGTAACAATATCCTTTAACCTGTCCAATTCTATTGCTTTTTTAATCTCCATTGCAATTCTTTCACCATATGATATCGATTCACCATACAAATATCCGGAATGCGGGGTAAACCTTGTAAGTGGACTACCAGGTATTCTCATTGAAACGTCAAATACTACCATTTCTTCCTTTCCTCTATCTGCAGCAATTGCACCCTGAAGAGCAAATGGACCGATTATTCCTGGAGAACATTCCTTTTTAGTAACATCAACAAATTTTTCACCAAGTGTAAAGATCTTTTCAATTATCGATTCCTTTGTTGTGGCAGCAATATGCCCTGTTTCAATGATTTTGGGTTTAAGATATTTAAGGACCTCAAGTTGTTCATTTGCTGGAAGTCTAATTAGACCATCAAGATTTGTCTGTCTTCTTGTATCTGTTCCCATAATCTCCAGTTCATCATTAATTATCGAATAGAAATAATTAAAATTTATTTGAGCGCCAATTACGTATTCCTCGATTATTGCCTTTTCAAGGGCCTCTTTTGTAATCATCTTCTTTTTAAGAAGTTCTTCAGATTTTTTCAAATAATCCTTAAAATCAACTGCATAAAAGAAGGCTCTTTCATAACCTCTGATTGCTTCATTTACCTTTACAATAACAAGTCTGTCAATATCTTTTGGTGATTTTATAATCTTAGGATATCGAATTCCAGCCTTCTCAAGCAAATAATACTGGTTTTTTGGAACATCTCTTTCCTCAAGCTTAAGCATTCCTCTAGAACCAAAGATAGGCACCATGAAATTGTTTTCAATATCCTTAAAATCAAAATAGACCCAGAAATATCTGTTATGAATAAAGATTGTGTTTTTTGCTCTTAATTCTTCTTGAACTTTCTGTTTTGTTATATCTGAAAATTTATCAAGAAGAATTGTTTCATCTATACATCCTCGTCCATCTTTTCTTTTTTTATAATATTTCGTATAGGTTTTTTCACGACCCTTCTGGCAAACTGCTATTGTTTTAAAACCATGCTTTTTAGCACCACGGCAAACATCAAGACCAGAATGACCTCCTAAAACACCAATTGTAATATTTGATTTATCAAATGAGTTTGCTAGCTTTTGAATATCCTTTCTTTTAATCATAATTAGGGCCTCCCCAAATATGAAACTAATATTTGAACTTTGGTCTTTTAGACATGTGAACCTGAAACGGAATTCTATGCTGCGGGAAACTGGATGTGATTTCTTTTATAACATCATAGAGTTCATCTAAACTATAAGGGTGGTTCTTCTCACCAATTGTATCTTCTCTAAAACGTGGTGAAAATGACTTACTTTCACTTTCCTTTTCACCGACGACAACAATTACAGGTACCCATTCCTTTTCAGCATCACGAATCTTACGACTTACACTTTGCTCACGGTCATCAATATCAGCTCTAACGTGAACATATTGAGATTTATTATTAAATTGTTTAATGAAACTCTCACAAATATTTACAAAATCACTTTTCACAGGTATAAAACGGATATGTGTAGGTGAAAGCCAAACCGGAAGCATTGGCTTTTTATCTTTTGAAATTTTAATTGCTTCTTTTTCAAGAAGTGCATAAATTACTCTCTCAATAGCACCAGAAGGACTGCAATGAAGAATCAACGGATGCTTTGGTTTTCCATCTTTATCTGTAAAATTTATATCATATCTTTCTCCATTCTCAATATCAATCTGATCAGTACTAAGTGCAGATGCCTTTTCAGACATATCAACAAAGTTAAACTCAAATTTTAAAATAAAATAAAAGATTCTTTCATCCCAAAGTTCTATTAGAATCGGTTTACCAAATTTTTTAACAAGGTCTATTATGAAATCCTTATTTTTTTCATAAAAATCCTTTGTTGTCCTCAAAGCCATTTCTATATCTGATGTTTCAATTCCAATATCATTTAAAACGCTTAGACTTAAATCAAATCTTACCTTGAACTCATCCATTGCCATATCCATATCAGAAGTAAAAGCATGAACATCAGGCATAGTAAATGCTCTTAGTCTTCTAAGACCAGTAAGTTCACCAGATTGTTCCCTTCTAAAGGAGTATTTTGTAAGTTCATAGATTTTAAGTGGTAGATCTTTGTAGGAAATTGTTGCATCATGAACCATTAAAAATTGGCCAAAACATGCAGCAAACCTAAGAAAGAAATTTCTCTTATCACTTTCAACCTGATATTGTCTTGCTGGAAATCTTTGTAAGTATTTTGAAAGAGTTGGATGGTCCATATCATACATAATTGGGGTTTCAACTTCAAGACCACCATATTCAACTACTCTTTTTGTAACATACTCCTCAATTAGTTTTTTTATAAACCTGCCCTTCGGGTAAAATCTCATGTTCCCACCATCAGATGCAGGTTCATAATCTGCAATTTCCAATTTTTGCATAAGTTTTACATGTGGTGGTTCTTGTTTAACAGCTCTTGATTTTTCCTTTTCATAAAATGAAAATTTCCTTAGATTATCATGATCCTTGAAATCAAACTTGCCGATATCATGGAGTATTCCATCTTCAGTTAGAATATGCCAATAGGAACTAAGCTTTCTTTCTTTTTTAAGTGATTCAACTTCTTCAACTCCTGGAATTATTTCTCTAGAAAGTTCAGATAAAGGATGGCCCTTACAGGAAATCTTAAATGCCTTATACCAACCAAAAGGTGAGCGCTTAACATTAAAGTTTTTGTTTCTAAGCTCATACTCAATTTCTATTAAAATCTCCTGTGCCTTTTTTGGACTAGCAAGAGTTGGTGAAAGATGAGCATAAGGATAAAGCATAATGTTTTTTACTTTTAATTGATCTGCTGTCTTTTCAATTTCAGCAGTTGCATCAATGACTGCTTGTCTGGGTGACTTTTCGTCAACCTTTTCAACAGCTGTAAAAACAGTTAAGGCTTCTTCAAATCTATCTGATTTTTTATCTGTTTCCTCAGGTGTTTTTATTGCCTTTTCCTTTACTTCGTACTCAATATAATCACTATGAATAAGTAACAGTTTCATTGAATCAGACCCCGTTAAACATGTAAATGTTCTTAAAGATAGTGATTAGATTAATAAAATTAAATGGGGGAGGCGGCGGAGGTGTTAAACACCGCTTTATAAAAAAATTAAATTGATATTACTTGCAATCCCATCTCTCCGCCTGAACATTTGAATGTATTTAACAATATAATAACATTTCGGAAAAAATTTAGAAAAATTTCTCCTTATAAATAAGGAGTAATAAAAGAAAATGAACAAAATTAAAATTTGTAAATATTAAATCATTCTTTTGTAGTCATCTGCATCAAGTAGTTTTTTTACCTCTGATTCATCCTCTATCTCAATTTCTACAAGCCAGCCCTCATCATAAGGACTTTCATTAATTGTCTCTGGAGTATCTTCAAGGTTTTTGTTTATATTTGCAATTTTTCCGGATACTGGCGCATAAATTTCAGAAACAGATTTTACAGATTCAACAACACAAAGCTCCTCGCCTTTTTTTACCTGTTTACCAACTTCTGGAAGTTCAACAAAAACAATGTCAGTAAGTTCCGATTGAGCATGATCAGTTATTCCAACCTTTGCAATCTTATCATCAAGCTTTAACCACTCATGACTTTCAGTATATTTCAAATTGTTTCTTACTTCATCTCCCATAATATCAATTTACGGTATTTTGAAGGACAATAAAAATATTTTCTAATTTTGCTGAGCCCAATCCTTTGGAACAATCGGTGGTTTAACAACTTTTGCTTTTACTGGTTTATCTCTAACAATTATTTCAAGAATGCTTTCTTTTTCCCTAAAATCAGGATGAACATATCCCATTGCAATACCAACATTTAGACAGGGTGACAAAGTTCCGCTAGTAACTGTTCCAACTTTCTTACCATCCTTTTTTATTTCACATCCTGCCCTTGGTATACCTTTATCTACGCATATTAGATTTGTAAGTCTCTCATAATCACCTTTTTCTTTTTGTTTTAAAAGAGCATCTTTTCCAATAAATTCGTGATCCCAATTAATAGTCCAGGACATAATAGCTTCAAGAGGAGTTCTCCCTCCTTTGAACTCATTTCCTGCGAGAATAAAGCTTTTTTCAAGTCTTAATGTGTCTCTAGCACCTAAACCAATTGGTTTAATTCCAAACTCTTTTCCAGCATCTAAAATCTTTCTGAAAACATCTTCAGCCAATTTTGTTGGTGTGATTTGAAGTTCAAAACCTAGTTCGCCTGTATAACCTGTATGAGATATAATGCAGTTTATTCCAGCAATATCAATATATTGACAACCAAAAAATCCAACTTTTTTAAGATCCGTTTTTGTAAGTTTTTGAAGTGTATCTCTTGATTTCGGACCTTGTACTGCCAAAATGATATAATCTCTTGATACATTTTTTGCAGTTGCACAAATGTCATTTTCCTTTGCTTTTTTGTTAATCCATTTTGTAACAGACTCAGCCATACCTGCATTTGGAATTATCATGTATTTTTTTCCAAGATGCATAAAAATTGTATCATCAATAACAGTTCCATCTTCACGAAGAATTGCTGTATACTGACTCATGCAATCTTTAATTCTAGACGCATCCTCAACTGTTGTTAAGGATATCAAGTCCTCAGCACTCTCACCTATTATCCAAACATTACTCATATGTGAAACATCAAAAAGACCAACTGTTTTTCTAACAGTAAGATGTTCATTCTTTATCGAGGTATATTGAATAGGCATTTCAAAACCAGCAAATTCTGTAAAACGTGCCCCTAATTCTTTATGAAGTAAGTTTATTGGAGATTTTATTGACATAGGTATCCTCCAGGTGAATGTTGAACTATAGTTTAAGGATTTCGACAAAACATAAATCATAGTTTGCATATAACATACGGAAATGAAAGTAACAGAAATTTCTGGAATCTATAAATTAAAAAATAAGATTTTTACAGAAAATCCTAAATCTTGTAAGGGTAAGAAAGTTTATAATGAAAGATTGGTGAAATATAAAGGTAAGGAATTTCGTGCATGGAATCCTTACAGAAGCAAGCTTGCTGCAGCAATTCTTAATGGCATTTCAATAAAAATTAAGCCTAATTCAAATGTTTTATATCTAGGAGCAGCAACGGGCACAACTGTTAGCCATATTTCAGATATATTAAAGGAAGGAACAATCTTTTCAGTTGAAAACTCTCCAATTGCGGTTAAAAAATTAATGAGCGTATGTGAAAAAAGAAATAATATAATACCTATTTTAGAAGATGCAAATCATCCAGATAGATACAGTATAATAGTCCCAACTGTTGATATAGTTTATCAGGATATTTCTCAAAGAAATCAAGCAGAGATTTTCATTGAAAATATAAATAGATATCTTGGGAAAAATGGTATTGGAATTATTATGGTAAAAGCAAGAAGTATAGATGTGTCACTTGAACCAAAAAAAGCATTTGATAATGTCTGCCTAAAGCTTGAAAATAGTGGTTTTAAAATATTAAAAAAGCTAAATTTGAATCCCTATGAAAAGGATCATGCTGCAATTATGATTTCAATATAATCGAAAAATCTATAGAATAAAAAATGTTAAGTGAGAAAAACAAATGAAAGAAAAAACAAATAATTTTATTTGTGGACTTACAAAATTTTTTCTACCATTTCTAATTGGTGCACTTGGCATTCTTTTACTCAATTTTTTTGTTGAAGAGGAAAGTGCAGGTAAGCTTTTTTTTCTAATGTTTGCATATTTTTTCCCACCTTTAGGTAAGGAAACAATTATTCCTATTGGGGTTGGTGGCGGGGAATTAACTATTCCTTTTATTAATAGACTAGTTTTTGTTCCAGAGATAAATCCTATTCTTATGGCATCAACAATAGCATTTGTTGATATTGTAGTCGCACTGTTTTTGCTCTGGAATTATGATTTAGCAAAAAAGATCCCACTTGTTGGAGATTTCATGATAAAGGTTGAAAAAATTGGAAGAAGTTCTTCTGATAAATATGCCTGGGTAAAACCACTTAGATTTATTGGTGTCATTCTTTTTGTTATGGTTCCATTCCAGGGATCAGGTGGTCTAGTTGGATCTATTCTTGGAAGGTTAATTGGTATGAAACCAATAAATACCTTTTTTGCAATTTCAATTGGGGCAATTATTGGATGTTTACTTATTGCATATTTTGCTGACGCAATTCTTTCTGTTTTTATTAAAAATTTCCTATTTGGAATGCTAATAGTCATAATCATAATTGTAATTGGTATAATGATTTGGATTTACAAAAAAAATAATAATTTTCTTAAAAAAGGTTAAAAAAGATTTCTGATAAGAGTTGTACAATAATGATTTTATAAGGATAATAAGAAGATATTAATATTATAATATGCTTTGAATTTAGAAATATTTAAAATGAGCTATATGGGAGGCTATTCTACCAGATGACAAAAAGATTGATTGTGCTAATTATTCTTTCAAATATTTTGCTTTCAATATTTATCCCTTATAGTTCAATTGCTAAGGAAGAACCATGGTGGAATGAAAATTGGTCTTTCAGACAAGAAATTATTATTCCAATAAATACAAGCGATGAAAATTCTAAATTTCAACCAATCGATGTTCATTTGATCTTTAATAACACTTGTTGGGCAAAAGATGAGGATGAGCATTCAATAAGAGCGATTTATCAGGAGGGAGATAGATACATTGAACTTGAATCTCAGATATATGATTTGGAATTTGATGAATCTTACACTCTAAAATCATGTAATATTGTTTTTCTTATACCTGAAGAAGCAAATGGAAAAGAGAAATACTTTGTCTACTATGACAATGATAAAAAATCAGGACCAGACTATCAAAAACGTGTTGAAATTGATGAATCGTATTATAAATATGAACCTATTCAAGGGTTAGGATTTGAATCATCATATTTTAAAATCACTCAGGACGAGCAAATCATTTATGCAGTCAACAAGGAAGGAACCGTTCTAGGTGATAAGGTATCTCAACAGGTAACAAGACTAAAGAAGGGTGCAAAGGACATACTTCCTCATAACACAGATCAAATTGCCTCATTTGCTTTTATTTATTGGTGGCTTAAAGATGGTCATTGGTCAGAGATTAGTTCTGCTAGTCGGTTTATCTCAAAGCAATTATTTGTAGATGGTAATCTAATGGTTAAATTCGGTATTGTAAGTGAATCTGAAGATTCACTTCTTAGATCTAAAGTAATTTATAAATATTATTTCTGTCCAACTGAAGATAAGAGATTATACACAAATGTTAGACATGAGATAATTGGTAATTCTATTCAAAAGGGTGAAGAAATTGACGTTGCATATGCAATTCTATCTTGTGGGGGAATTAAGAGCAGCACTATTGATGAGTTGAATTTTGGTGAGATACCCCCATATTTACATTTTTATAGCGATGAAGAAATAGTAAAGTCACATCCATTTGATAGATATCCTGATTATGCAAATTGGCAGGCAATAATTTCTAAAACTGATGATTATGATCTTGGAAGCTCTCCATGGTTATCTGTTGATTTTGGCGAATCTGGAAAAGCACATGGGATCATTTTCAATACAACTAATATCTTAAAATCTGGAAAAGATGAAAGAGATGGAATAGAACTTCAATTATTTGAAGCAAAAGAAATACAATACCCAGGTCTTGAAGGTAGTTTTGCGCATTTATACGTTATGAGAAATGCATATGAAAAAGATGAACCAAGAGATGAAACCCTACCAAATGACTATGTTGTTGAGTTCAATGCAGAATATTTCACAAGTGAAAATGGTGGATATCCTGCAGTAGAAAAAGAGGCAAAAATTTACCTGAAACTAATAGATTATCAACCCGATGGCGGAGAGGTAGTTGACGATGGAAAAGAAGAAGAAAAATATAATCTAAAGGTATATCCACATCTACCACGCTTGCTTTTATTTAAATATAGAATCTCAAAATTATTTCTTAGAAAACCACAAATAACAGCTGAACTTGTAAGAGATGGAGAGTCACTTGGATATTGCAAAACTAATAGATTACCAATATCTGAAGATTTAAAAATTGATTGGAAAAATATCACATTTTTCCGTAAAATGTTTTTTAATAATATTCCTTCTGGCAGATATGTAATCAAGATATATCTTGAGAATGCAATATTTAGTGATGAACGTGAGTTTATCGGTTATAAAATCGTTGATTTAAATGAAGATATGAACGTAAATATTTTCTGTAAATCTCAAGGAAAGATAAAAATTTCTACAACAAATCAGGATAGTAACGGAATCGAAAATCTTGAATTTACTCTTCTAGATGGCGATACGATTATTTCTGAAGCAAAAACTGATAGCGATGGAAAAGCAATAATAAACGCTCCCTGCGGTCTGAACAACAAGTATACCTTAAATACAACATATAAAGGATTTTTTATCGGAACACAGAATATAAGACTAGGTAGGTTGAGACAATATATTGCAAAGAGAGTATCATTAAATTTTGATACTCATGATTTAATTGTAAATTTCTTTGATTCAGATGGAACTTCACCTGATTTTAATGTAGATCTTAGCCTTACAAGTGAAAATATGCAGGTTCCAACCATTATTATACCGAATTCTACAAACAATGGGGAATATAATTTTAAAGCGCTCCTACCTGAAAGTTATATCTTAAAAATAAATTACGAGCTATTTGAGATAAAGGAAAAGATAAACATACCTGATCTTGAAAGATTTGAAATTAATTTGCAGGATTTGAAATTGATAATTAAGGATAACTGGAATTTATCACCAGAAGCTCCAATTGATGTTTCTCTTGCAAGTAAGGATTTTGAAAAAATTGTAGTATTATATGCAAATAAAATCTCTTCTGAAGAGTTTCTATTTTCAAATATTTACCCAGGTAATTATACAATAAAGGTGAGTTATAAGTCTTATGAACTAAAGGAATCTATCCGAGTTCCCTATGATAAGAATGGAGAAAAACAAATTGTATTTTCTGCATTATTTAACATTACAACAAAGGTTCTTAATTCCCGTGGAGAGCCTTTGAACGATGCAAAGGTTATATTTACCAGAGGAAAACAAGATGTTGAAGGAAAATCAGATGAAAACGGAAATGTTATATTTGAAATCCCTCCAGGAATCTATAACAGTTCGATATTTTCAGGTGGAGAATTGATTGCACAAAGAAAGGTTGATGTCTTTTATGACAAGGATTATTCAATTGTAACAAAAGATGACCCAATTATTCCTATAATTGTTATTTCTCTTGCAATAATTATTCTTGCATTTGCAGCAATTTTTAGTATAAAAAATAAGAATCCTACATTTTTATTGAAAATATTAGCAATAGTTCTTGCAATAATTGCAATTATTTCGCCTTGGTGGATAATAAACGGAGAACTTTCTGATCCTCATATAGAGACCTCGACAAATTTATTTATAATACCATCTGAAATGACTACAATTACAACTAATATCAACTTTACAGCAGGAGATGTAACTGATCTTGACATAACATATGAACAAATACTTGACATTATACCTTTGATTTTAATTGCAGGCGTATTATGTTTACTAGGACCAATAGTTATTAAACGCTACATTAAAGAAAAATTAGCATTTTTATTCTTAATTATGGCGCTTATATTTTTCATTGGGATAATTGTTAGCTTTTCATATGCAACATCTGAGATGGCAGATATAACAGTCGGAAGTTTCTATGGGAACGGAAATTTAGATGTAAATATTCCTGGTGAAGAATACTATGAGATTATAAAATGCAGTTGGGGTCCAGGATATAGTTTTTACTTATTTTTAAGTTCGATTGTTATATTAGTAGCAACAATTTTGTTAAAATTAAAAAATAGAAATTTCTTAATTAAAAAATAAGAAGAAAAATATAAGTAGTTCTTCTAATTCTATAATTTTGCTTATTTGAGGAACAAATTATGAGCGATAGACCAAGAAATATATATATATTAATTTTACTTTGGCTTGCATTAAGTGGTATATTTGTCCTATGGGGCGGATACTCGCTAGTTGTTTTTATAAAAATACCTGCATGGACCGAGGAGCTTGGTGGGTTGATCTACCCTGTTCATTTTGGTTATTTAATATCTACAATTGTATGGTTTGTATTTTCATCTGTTTTTGTAATATTTTCTTATGCTACATTTAGAGGTGATGGCTGGGCCTGGACAACTGGAATTATAATTTCTACAATTTTTCTAATTGTATTTGGTCTTATGCTTGGTTCATTCATCGTAAATGCAATAAGATTTCTTGATTGGTTCTCAGTTTATGGTCTTATAACGGTTATACTCTCGTTTTTAACAGATATTGGAATTGTAATTTATCTTACAAGACCTTTAACAAAAATCTACTTTGCAAAAATAAATTCAGAAAAAATTGCAGATATTTCACAAAACTAATCTATATTGATATGTTTATTTCACGTAGCATCTTGTTTATTATATAGTTAGGTGCATCTGTAAGCATTTTCTTGTAATTTGATTGAGGAATGAGATTTGATTTACTAAGTTCTACGGCGTTTATTGTATGTCTTTTTATTTCCTCTATGTAAAGTGCTTGTATTTTATCCTTGTGTTTTGAAAACTTTCTTTTTATTTCCCATTTCCTAAATGCTTTTAGTTTAGCCGCCTTGCTGTCCAGTTTGTTTAAAAGGGGAATAATTACACTATCTATCATTTCTCCCTGCGCAAGGTCAACTAAATCATCCGCGAGTTGATATGCAAGGCCAATTTCTCTACCATAGTCTGCAAACACCCTTAAAATGTCTCCCCTCATATCTGCCTCAATTGCCCCTGCTTTACAAGCTGAAGAAAACAAAACTGCTGTTTTTAAATCAATTATTTTATTGTATGCCTCAAAAATCTGGGATTTTGTTGACCAATCCTTTAAACCTAGGGCATTTTTATTAAAATCTACCTCGTCTATTTCACCACTTACAACCTTGTTCCAGGATTCGACATATAGACTTGCAACTTCTTTTCCATGACTAAGTGCTATATCAAAACCTTTTACAAGCATCTTGTGGCCTGTTAGAATTGCCTTTCCAATCCCTTGTTTTACATGTACTGCATCCTTTCCCCTGCGGGTTGTGTCCTTATCAATTATATCGTCATGAACAAGAGATGCCCCATGGGCAAGTTCTATACTAACCGAACCTTCAAGGGATCTTTGATAATGAATATTTGTTTCTTTCCCTTTTGTACAGGCCTTGAATGTAAGAGCTGCCAAAAGGGATCTTAACCTTTTTCCACCATTCAAAATTGCAACAATCTCACCATCTAAAATAACTGCAGAAATTTTATTTTCGATGTCAAATTTAGTGGCATCGAAGAAATCATCTAAATTGGTATATTGTTTAACCATTAATTGCCTCCCAAGCATTATCTGGGTAATTCGGATGAGGAAGTATAATACAATCTATACTATTATTATTTGTATTTTAGTATATATAATATTTTCGTTTTTTTAGTTTTTTTTTATTATATATTTCCTTAACATGCGTTAATCACTTTAAAGGTTTTAAATCTTTTGATAATAAATTTGAACGTTGCATGTTATTATTAGAGGAAAATATCTGAATATTAAATATTTTTGAAAGATTTTCCAATAATATATATCTCAGAGCTACTTTTTCTTGAAGCAGGAGGAGAGAATTTCTTAACAATTCCAAAACTATCTTTTAACTCATTGAGAAACCTTGGCAATTCTTCACCATCAAATATCTTACATAAGATATTTCCTCCAGACTTAAGTAAGGTTGAAGCAGTTATTAGTGCTTGCTCACAAAGAAATATACTTCTAGCATGATCTACAGAATAATTACCAGATATGTTCGGAGACATATCAGAGATTACTGCATCTGCCTTTTTTTTCTCCATTGACTCTATTAAATCTTTTAAGGAAGATTCTTTTGTCACATCACCTTGCAGAAAGGTAACTCCTCTGATTGGTTTAATTGGAGAAAGGTCAATACCTAGAACTATTCCCTCTTCACCAACGATTTCTTTTGCAACCTGACTCCATCCTCCTGGAGCTGCACCTAAATCAATTACAATATTTCCCTTTTTTAAAATTCTATATTTTTTTTGAATCTGTTTTAATTTAAAAGCAGACCTGGACCTGTAACCTTCGCGTTTTGCTTCTTTGTAAAAATGCTCGTTCTTTCTTTCGGAATACCATCTAGTCATGAAAATTATAGAATAATATCTATGTCGAGTCTTTCTGCAAGCTCCTTGTATCTATTTCGAATTGTTACCTCTGTAACACCTGCAACATCGGCAACCTCTCTTTGAGTTCTACGTTCACCACATAAAATTGATGCAATATAAATTGAAGCAGCAGAAACACCAGTCGGACCACGGCCAGATGTTAGCTCCTTATCAGCTGCATCCTTTAAAATTTCGATTGCCTTTGATTGCACATCTCCACTAAGTTTGAGTTCACTACAAAACCTAGAAATATAATCCTGTGGTGATGTAGGCATAAGCTTAAGTCCTAGCTCACGAGCGATAAACCTATATGTTCTTCCAATCTCTTTTCTAGATACTCTAGATGATCCAGCTATCTCATCAAGTGTTCTTGGTACATTACATTGCCTGCAAGCAGCATATAGTGCTGCAGCAGAAACTCCTTCAATGCTTCTTCCACGAATAAGATTTTTAAGAACTGCCTTTCTATAAATCATAGCAGCAGTTTCTCTAACATTTCTGGGTAGGCCCATACCTGAGGCCATTCTGTCAAGTTCTGAAAGAGCAAAAGCAAGATTTCTTTCAGTTGCATCAGATATTCTTATTCTTCTCTGCCATTTTCTCAAACGATATAATTGTGCTCTATTTCTTGTTGGAATTGACTTTCCATATGAATCTCGGTTCTTCCAACCAATCATCGTACTAAGACCTTTATCATGTATTGTATAGGTCATTGGGGCTCCAACTCGAGCTCTTTTTTCACGTTGGTCAGAATCAAATGCTCGCCATTCAGGCCCGTGATCAATAAAATCTTCATCTATAACAAGTCCACAATCCTCACAAACAAGTTCTGCTCTGGAGTAATCCTTTGTCAAATGAGTACTATTACATTGTGGACATCTTGTAATTTCTTCTATACTTGGTTTTTCTCTTCTCTTTTTTGATGGATTTGGCATCATTAAACACTATCCCCTTTAATTATTTTTATACTTTGCGATATAGTTTTAAATGACATAAAAGAACTTATATAAATACTTTTTGGTTAAAATAATAGTATATTAGAAGAATCTTATTTTATATAATTTAACCTGTTTTTCTAGAATAAATCAATAAAATGATAACAATAAACTTTATTAATCTATTCATATGAAAAATTATTTATAGATAATGTTTTTGAAAATTATACATCTCAACTAAGATTTTTAGGTAATTTAATTTCAACAGCTTGTCCATTTAGATTATATATAACAAGTGCATCTGATCTATTTCTTTCTTCTTCAACAATTTTTGTCATTCCATCACAATATTCATTTCCATAATCATCATAAACAATTATTCCACCTACAGACATTTTGTCCCATATCCAATTTACAATATCCTTTGCTGACTTGTAAATATCTACATCAATATAGCAAAATCTAAACTTATTATCTTTTACAAGATGTTTTGTTTCGTCTGGAAATATCCCTTTTAAGATTCTCACATTTTTAAGTTTCATCTTATTAAAAATTAGATTCTCAACTATTTTTACTGAAGTATCACTATGACGACCCTCACCATAAAATGAATCTTTATCAGAATCCACCTTTACTACACCCGCAAAAGTATCACATAAATATACTGTATCCTTTATTTTGCATAATTCTGCCTTTTTAGCAATTATCGCACCTGTACCACCCCTCCAAGTGCCTACTTCAATTAGTGCTCCAGGAATCTTTTTGGTTTCACCAACAAGTTCCCATAGTCCATAACATCTATATTTATCTGAAATTGTATTTGTTTCTATGGTTTTATACGTCTTTTTGAATTGCCCATCAATATTCCAAGGAGCATAAGTAGGCATAGTAGTTACTGCTTCATACTTTGGATTTCCTGAACTCTTAAATGAAAAAGTAGCTTTGAAACCAAATGAGTTCAAAATATTATTGAATTTATCTCCACAAAACTTTAAAAAGGTTGATTTATCCATTTAATTTGCCTCTTAAGATTTATTATTATATATGCTTAGGTTTAAAAGTTTTAGGATTATTTAATTTAAAAAAGAAATTAATTTTATTTAAAAATAGGAAGAAGAGGTGATATTATTAAAAATAATCTAATTAACGATAACCAAAATCTTTGATACTAATAGTTCCATAGTATGTTCCAGATTTATAAAGTCCTTCAATTTTTGCCGATTTCTTTTCCTTTTTTTTCATGTTTTCTTTCTCCCATCCGTGTTACATTGTAGCACGGTATCACGCTACATATATACATAAGATATTTATATACTTATCGGTCAAAATAAAAAAAAAAAGAAAATTAGTAAACTATATTACTTAGTTAAAAAAGCCTTATAAGCAAGATATGAAGAATAAATATCTACCTTACTGGTAACCTCATAAGGTGAATGCATACTCATAACAGGAGGACCTAGATCAATTACTTCCATACCAAGTCTTGAGAAGTATTTTGCAACAGTTCCACCACCACCAGTATCAACTCTACCTAATTCAGCTGCTTGCCAAGGTATCTTTTCCTTGTTAAGCATAGTTCTGATTTCAGAAACATATTCTGCAGATGCATCATTAGCAGCATACTTTCCACCATGACCTGTGAACTTTGACATCACAACTCCACAACCAAGGGTTGATGCATTTTTAAGTTCAAAAACCTCAACATAATTAGGTGTTACAGCAGCATTTACATCAGCAGATACAACCTTTGATTTGAGCATAACATCATCAGGGTCTGCCTTAGGGTCTAACTGCTTAATTACAGAACGTAAAAAGGTAGTTACTTGTGCTGTGGTATTACCTTCACTTCCTATTTCCTCCTTATCGACAAAAAGAGCAATAGCAGTATGCTCTGGATTTTTCAGATCCATTATTGCCTTTAGAGCGGTGTAAGCACAAGCTCGGTCATCCTGACCATAGGCACCAATTAGTGATCTGTCAAAACCCATATCTCTTGATTTAAAAGCAGGAACTGCCTCAAGTTCGGCAGATATAAAATCTTCCTCAGCCATTCCATAGTCCTTATGCAGTTTTTCAAGAATTCCAGCCTTAATCTTATCACTAACTTCATTTTTAACAGGTTGACTTCCTACAGTTATATCTAAACTTTCTCCAGTTATCGCATCATCAAGTTTTTTTATAGCCTGAACCTTATATGAAAGATGAGGAAGTAAATCCGGAACGGAAAAAATTGGGTCTTTATCATCCTCACCAAGGGCGAACTCAACTTTTTTTCCATCCTTTTTAAAGACAACTCCATGTAATGAGAGAGGAATGACAACCCATTGATATTTCTTAATACCGCCATAATAGTGAGTCTCCAAAAGAGCAACATTTGAAGACGTATCCTCATAGAGAGGTATTTGTTTTAAATCAAGTCGAGGACAATCAATATGAGAAATAACAATTCGAACACCATCACTTAATGGTTTTTTTCCAGTTATAATCAAAGCTGCTTCTTTTCCCCGGTTAATAATAATTTTTTTCTTAGCAGATTTTGAAATTTCATTTATCTTTTTTATTGCCTCTCTTTCTGTTTTGGCTGAATCTAAAAAAATCTTATAATCTTCACAAAAATCAAATGCATTCTTTATCTTTGCTTTTGAAAATATCTCCCAAGCAGTTTTCTTTTTGTAAGCATATTTACTCTCTTTATCCTTCTTAGTATCTTTCTTCTTTGCTTTTTTCTTTGGCATGCGATATCCTCGAAAATAGGCATATGATATTCAAATAAAAAGATAACTAAGTAAAAAAATTAAATAAAAAGAATTAATTTTTATTTATTTTCTAACTACATAAACGACAACCGCAATACCAGCAATTACAATAATTACAATTAGAACGATAAACAAAACCAAAGGCGATCCATCACCATTATCTGAATTGTTACCATTTGAAGAACCAGAAGTAATTGTTACAGTAGTGACATTAAAGCCAATATTATCACTGCTATCTGTCACATAAAGTTCAACCTCATATTCACCTTCTTCTTCAAATTTAAAACTTGGATTTTGTTCAGTTGAATCTGAATCTAAATCATCATCGAAATACCATTCCCATTCGTAAGGTCCTATGCCACCATCAACATTGCCATTGAACTGAATAGTATCACCTACTTTTCCCTCTGTTGGACCCTCAATTGTGACCTCAAATGTAATTATGTTTGGATAAATATCTGTATATTCATTCTCTTCACCCATCATACCAGTGTATACCATTATTGAGTCGTAATCTTCATCATCATCTAGTAGCTCAAAAGTAAACGTTAATTTTTGAGTCCCAAATCCCGTAAGTGTAAAATCTATTTCATCTTCGCTATCTTCTGTTAATACGGTTCCATATTGTTCTTCCATTCCACCAAAATTTATGTAAATAAATTGATATTCGTTTTCACTTGTGACTAAACCTGCAGTAACAAAGACACCTGATGATTTCTTAATAGTTCCGACAAACTCTATTTCAATTGTAACTTGTGTATCATCTCTCTCATATGTAATTTTATCAAAATCAATTTCGGTAATATCTGGAGCAGGGTTACCTGAACCATCAATAACATCTCCAGTTCCATCATTTATAATTTCGGTTTCATCAGCCGCCATAACAGAGTAGGAGGAAGCAGCTAGAAACGCACAGATTATAATACCGGATATCCATATTTTCTTTATCATAACAACCACATCTTTGACTTGTTTAGCAACCTGCTAAACATGACCTTCTTTATAAAATTTGTTTTTCAAATTTCATTAAAAATTTTACTTATTTTCTACTCAAATATAGTTAGTAATTGTTAATATTGATTTCCTTTTTTAATAACAACTATTTCAATTTCTTTTTAAGATCTTTTACAGTTGTTGAAAAATCATTCAAGGTTGATTCAAGTGTTCCTAAAACTTCATGAATTCTATCAGTTACTACTGCTCCCTCTCTTGAAGGAATAATTAATCCATCCTTTTCGAGAGTTCTTAAAGAATACCTAATCATATGTTGTGGTTGGCCTGTTATTTGAGATAATTTAATGATTCCTATTGGTCCATTATCTTTTACATTTTTTAAAACTTCTAAATGTCTAGAAAGTAGGCTTAGTTCCTTCTCAGCAACACTGGTAATATTCGATTTATTCTCTCTTTCACCCAATAAAATACCTCCTGCTAATTGTTAACATAATACATAACTATTATTTATTTTTTACTGAAACAATTTTTCAAAATATTAAAAATTATAAAATTAAGTAAAAGAAAAATTATAATACACATGATAGGTATTCAGTATTTCATGGCTACAGGATTTGCACTTTTATCAATAAGCCCATTACATGAAAAAGAAGTATTTAGTGCTCTAAACACAATAAATGAGGTATCAGAGGTCCATCCTCTGTTTGGGGAATATGATATCCTTGTAAAAATAAACTGTTCAGATATAGACGAGATAGGAGACATAGTAATTAAAAAAATAAGAGCATTAAAAGGAATCGTTGATACAAAAACACTTATTGGTACAAGAAGTTTAGAAGGAATTGTATAGATATTCTATTGTTTTCTATATTGTCGGGCAAGATATCTAAATCTATTTTCTACCATGAAAACATGGGCAATAAATCTTATCTCGTATCTTTCTTCTTCGCTTGAAACCTGCCCTACGATCAACATTTATTTACCTTCCATTAATTCCATGCTAATTGATAACATGAAACTCTATAATATTATATTTTAACTTCGTTAATATATATTAATTTCTATTTTTTCAAAAATATTTTATAATTCAATATTAGCAATCGGATTTATATATAATGTAAAATAATATATAATTACAATGAAGAGATTAATTGTTCCAATATTAATCGTAAACTTACTAATAATAACAACTAGTACTGCTACAAGTCAAACGACTGAAGATGCCGATCCTTTATCTGATAAAAAAATAATATATGTCGATGATAACAATATAAACGGACCCTGGAATGGCACAAAAGATAATCCTTACAAAACAATTAATGATGGAATATATAATTCTACAAAAGGAGATACAATATTTGTTTTTAATGGAACATATAATGAAACTTTAAAAATAAATAAATCAATTAGTTTAAGAGGGGAAAATAAAAGTCTAACAATTATTAATGGATTGTATAGCTCAGAGATTATAAATTTAAGTGAAGATGACATCGAAATAATAAATTTTACAATTAGAAATTCAGGTGGAGAACCTTATAATTCTGCAATAAAAATCAACTCAGATAACAACAAAATTAAATTATGCGAAATTTATAGATCAAGATCAGGGATAATATTAAAAAATTCAATGAGCAACATAATAGATAATTGTTCTTTTTATAAAAATGGAGAAGCAATAACAATTGATAATTCAGAAGGAAATATTATTACAGGTTGTATTTTTTCACACAACTCAATAGGATTGCATTCTGAAAAATCAAATTATAACAATATAAGTTACTGCTATTCTTATGAGAATGGAATATCATATTATTTGAATAATTCTGAATGCGCAAATATTTTCAACTTAAACATAAGTGACAATTCAGTAAATTTAGGTGGAATTTTCATCGAGAATTCCTTTAAAATTGCAATTAATAATTCAATAATTAATCATAATGGTGCAGGCATAAGTGTATCTTCATCAAACGAAATTTCAATTATTAATTGTGATATCAATTCAAATACTCATTTTGCAATATCTTTAAGAAATCCATCAAAAAATATTTATGTTTCTGATTGTGAAATAAAAGATAATATTAGATATGGAATATACATTCAAAAATTCAATTCAATTAAGATAAATAGAAACAACATATATAACAACAAATTATTTGGGATTTACTCAAGATTTTCGAAATGTAATTCGCGTTTAAATTATTGGGGCTCTATTCTTGGTCCAACTTATTTTGAAGGCTTTTTTAGAGAAAGAATAACTGGCATTATTGGTTTTATTAATTATATTCCTTGGAACCTCAAACCGGTAAAAGATACTGGCGCAAATTGGAAAGAAAATGAAGATTATCTAAATAAAATCAAAATAGATACTCAACCCAGGGTTTTCAATTTTTCAGATAAAGATGTTGATGAAGACGGTATTCCTGACTGGTGGGAGGAAAAATGGGGATATAGTCCATTTATTTGGGACGACCATGCAAATCTTGATCCGGATAATGACGCATTAAATAATTTTGAGGAATGCTTTACTGACGAATATGGTTCAAATCCAACCTACAAGGACATATTTCTAGAAATAGACTGGATGGAACCAAGCAATTCAGACATTCCAAATAAACCTTCAAATAGTCTCATAGAAGAAATAGTTAAAATTTTTGCAAGTCATGATATTGCCCTCCATATCGATATCGGAAATCTTGATGGAGGAGAAGAAATTCCAATTTGTAACTCAGGATTTTCATATTCAAATTTACTTGACTTATATTGGAGATACTTTCTCTATTATGATTTGAACAATCCTCGGAAAGGAATATTTCATTATGGACTAATCTGTAATTATTGCCCTGATTTAAATTTTCCATTCTTCGGATGGGATCAATTTGATTCATTTGCAATATCTGCAAAATGGTTAAAGGAGAATAATCCACTAAAAAGCATTGATAGTCTAATAGGTGGTGCAATTGTACATCATCTTGGTCATACATTAGGACTTACTGCTGACACATATGATGGAATTGATAATATTGGAAGTTCAAAGTTTTTTACATTACAATGGCTAAAATATAGAAATTATAAAAGTTGTATGAATTACAAATACAAATATAGAATACTTACATTATCAGATGGAAGCAATGGTAGAGGTGACTTTGATGACTTGGGGCATCTTGATTTTTCATTTTTTAAAAATTCAAACTTTCAATATAATAATAATTTAGATTTTCCATAATTTTATATAGATTAAAATATATATTGATGAGAAAACATAAATAGGGGGAAATGACCTGTCTAAAAAATATTTAAGCATCATTATTTTAATAATCTTGTTACCATCAACTATAAGTCAATCAATACAAAATAATGAGATATCGATATCAACAATAAATTCTAAAATAATATATGTAGATGATGATAACATAAATGGACCCTGGAATGGTACAGAAGAAAATCCTTATAAAACAATTAATGATGGAATATATAACTCGACAGAAGAAGATACAATTTATGTTTTTAATGGTACATATATTGAAAATTTAACAATTGAAAAAAGTTTAAATTTAATTGGTGAAAACAACAAAATAACAATAATTGATGGAAATTATAATTATTATGTAATAAGAGTTATAGAAGACGGAGTAAATATTGAAAACTTTACAATTAGAAATTCTGGGGGTTACAAAGGAAATTCTGGAATAAAAATAGAATCAAACCATAATAAAATTGCTCAATGCAAATTTTATAGGACAAAGTCAGGAATCTATATTCATAACAGTAATAACAACCAAATTAAAAGCTGCATTTTCCATACAAATGGAGAAGGTGTTTTTATAGAATCATCAAATAATTGTATAATTGAAGAAAGCGCTCTGTACCATAATGGAATTAGCATAAACATTCAAAACTCACGCAATATCAATATAACAAATTGCTATGAGCACACAAGTGGGTATGGATATTTTATTAATAATTCAGAAAATATCAACATAACTTCTTGTGCAATTTATGATAATAATGATAACGGGGGAGGACTGCTAATTACTTTTTGTGAAAATATTTGCATATTCAACTGTAATATAGTTCATAATGGTCATGGATTAAATATCTATGCTTGTTCAGATATTAGAGTTTTAAATTCTGATTTTGTTTGGAATGCTCATTTAGCAATCAGAATTGGTGAAAAAACATCTAAATTATTAATTGAAAAATGTAATATCACAGATGGGTTTAGATATGGAATATCTGCTGAAAGATGTAGGTTTAAGCTCAGAAAAAATAACATTCATTCAAATCTTTTTGGATTAAGCATTGAGAAATCATTATGTAATGCTAGACGAAATTGGTGGGGCTCAATTTCAGGACCCGCAGTTCTTCATAGAAGAGTAAAAGATAGAGCATATTTTAAATTGGGCATAATCTTTTTTTTGCCATGGAGTCTAACTAAGAATCAAAATGCAGGCTCAGACTGGAAAATAGATTATGATAAGTATGAAAATGAGATAAACTTGTATAGATTCAAACAAATAGAACTACCAGGAAATGATACAGACAATGATCTTGTTCCAGATTGGTGGGAGGAAAAATGGGGTTATAATCCACTAGTTTGGGATGATCACATAAATATAGATACTGATTTTGACGGGCTCAACAATATAGAGGAATGCTATACAGACCAATGGAATTCAAGTCCTGAAATCAGAGACATATTCATTGAATATGATTGGGTTGAATCAATATCTTCAAATAAATCTGCAAACAAACCAGCTCTTGAAAATTCTTATCAATTAATCGATGTTTTTTCAGATCATGATATTAATCTTCATCTTGATTATGGAAACTTGGGTGAAGGGGAGATGATACCTTATATCTCTGATTTTTCAATGTCTGATCTGCGAGATATGTACTGGGATTATTTCCTTAATAATGACCTTAACAATCCAAGAAAAGGTATTTTCCATTGGTGCCTAATTAGTGATTATGGTCCACATCCAGGTATGCCTGGATTTGCAGTTGTAGGATGGGACCACCTTGATAGTTTTGAGATATCTGCTAAAAGGCTTGATGAGGAACATAAAACAAAAACCCGAGGTTATGTAATTGCAAGTATTACAATTCATGAACTAGGTCACAACCTTGGTTTAGTTGTTGATGACCATATAGGTATTGATAATAATGTTGCAGCTTTTCCTTTTGGACTGGAGGTACTTAGAATCAAGAATTATAAATCCTGCCTGAACTATTTGTATACCTATCATATACTTGATTATTCAGATGGCTCACATGGGAGAAACGATTTTGATGACTGGGGAAACATTGATTTTACATTTTTTAAAAATACACATTTTGAATGGCCGAAGAACTAATCTTCCTTCCATTTTGTAAATATAACACCAAGTGAAAAGAATATCACTGCAAATGCTATAACAAAGGCCATAAAGAACAATGTCTTTTCAATATCAGCATAAATTACAGCATTTCTAAGGGCTTCATTAACATAGTAAAGAGGTAAAAACTGGGCAATAGTCTGAAGTGCCTCAGGCATCTGATCAAGTGGGAAGAATGTTCCAGCAAGAAACATCATGGGAAATGTTATTGCTCCTCCAGCCATATCAGCTGTTTCTGGGTCTCTTACAAATCTTCCTATCAACATTCCAAGACCTGAGAACATAAAACTTGTTGCAATAATTATTATGAAAAAGAAGATATTTAACTGAATGCTAAGTCCCCAAACAAGAATTCCAAATATTAAAATTACAAAGGTTGAAATAAAAGAAAGAAACATCATAAATAGCATCTTTGAAAAGATCCATTCGTATCTAGTAACCGGCATTGTTAGAAGCTTTCTTAAAATACCGTCCTTTCTATATTTGGTATTTCTCTCAATACTTCCATAAATCATTGAAGTCATAATTGTAAAACCTATCATTCCAGGTACAAAGAAATCAATAAAATCAAAATCTTCGCCAAGTATTGACTCATGATCCATTCCAACAATATTCTTGCTGTTTGTAATAATATTGTTATATTCATTCAACATTCCAGATATAATACTTTGAACAAATGGACCTGTTGTCTGTTCAGTCGGATCAGTAAAATATGTGATGTTTATTGATACATTGTTATCTACAAAATATCTTTGAATTGTCTCACCAAAATCAGAAGGTATCTGTACTCCTATCCTGAAATCGTTTTCTTGCATATATTTTGCCATATCATCATCGCTATCTACCATTGTTATGTTGAAAAAGGTCGATTCCTCCATTATCCCTATGAACTGGCTAGATAAATCTGTCTCGTCAAAGTTTTGGACCGCAAGTTTGTATTCAATGTTCTCTTGACCTGAAAAAATCGCCCCAAAAATCAATATGAGAAGAATTGGGAAAAGAATCGTCCAAAAAACAGTTCCTTTTGATCGAAGCCAAGACCTGATACTAAGAAATAGGTCTGTTTTAATAAAGCTCAGATTCATCAGCTTGCCTCCCTAAGCTTTGCGCCAGTAAGCTTTAAAAAGATCTCCTCAAGATTAGACCTGCGAATATCAATTGTACTGTAATCAACACATTCATGTTTAAGAAGAGATAGAATCTCAAGAATTTGCTCTTTATATTTTATTTTAACAGCAACATCTCCTATACCTTCACTAATTGCTTCAAAATCGTTTTGCTTAAGTCTAGTTATAATTTCTTTTGATTTACAATCCTTTATTCTTAAAATATTTTCATCACCATATTTACTTATTAACTCTTCAAGGGCGCCTTCTGCAATTATCCTTCCCTTATGAATAATAACGATCCTATCGGCAAGATATTCTGCCTCTTCCATGTAATGGGTTGTAAGAAAAATGGTTTTTCCCTTATTTCTAAGATTGGCAATTACCTCCCAGACCTCTCTTCTAGCTTTAGGGTCAAGTCCAGTAGAAGGTTCATCAAGAAAAACTATTTCAGGATCATTAACAAGAGAAATAGCAACACCTACTCGCTGCTTTAACCCCCCAGAGAGATTCATGTAAAGCTTGTTCTCCTGATCTTTTAGGTCCATCATAGATATTATTTCATCAACATCAGCATTCTTCTTGTAGAGGCTTGCATAATATTTAAGTGTCTCACGAACTGTAAATCTTTCAAAGGAAAAAAACTCCTGAGGAAGAATTCCTATTTTTTCTTTTACCTCGTCAAAAGATTTAATGATATCTTTTCCAAAAATTTTTATTGTCCCAGCGGTGGGTTTTCTTATTGACTCTATCATTTCAACAGTTGTAGTCTTTCCAGCCCCGTTCGGACCTAAAAATGCAAAGACTTCTCCCTTATTAACATAAAATGAAATTGAATCAACAGCAGCAAGGTCGCCATAAACCTTTTTAAGATTTATTGCCTCAATTGCAACATCATCTGAACTTACAACCTGTCTAAAAGTAACCTTTCCCTTTTTTCCGCATTCAGGACAAGTAACAATATTGACCTCACCTGGATTACCGACACTGGTAATTATATTACCGCATTGCGGACATCTAACCTTTTTTTCAACCATGCCTTTTCCTTTTAATAAGCACTACAATATAAAAAGGAGTATTTATCTTTAAGGCTTATGAAGTTGTTTATCTAAAAGATTCATATCTTTATCAAAATTATATACGATTGGAACACCTGTAGGAATCTCAACATTTGGAATCTCTTTTTCTGAAATATTTTCAACATGCATAGTTATCGCTCTAAGGCTGTTTCCGTGAGCCGAAACAAGAACAGTTTTTTCATCTTTTAGATCCTTTAATATGTGTTTTTTAAAGTAAGGAATCGCACGTTCACATGTATTTTTTAAACTTTCACCACCAGGAGGATTTACATCATAACTACGTCTCCACAAATGAACCTGTTCATTACCATATTTTTCTCTTGTTTTTTGTTTATTAAGTCCCTGAAGGTCCCCATAATACCTCTCTGCCAGATTTACAGATTTAAATATTGGGATTTCAGAATCAATATTCCCTGTATGATGCTCCCAATCATGAATTCTTTTGTCTTCATGAATAATTATTGGAGTACGTTTATCATTTGAATTAATCAAGATATAATGAAGGGTTTGAATTGCACGAAGCATATGAGAAACATAGATAGAATCGAACTTTACATCCTTTAATTTCTCACCTGCAAAATTTGCCTCCTCAATTCCTTTTTTTGATAAAGGAACGTCTACCCACCCTGTAAAACGGTTTTCCAAATTCCATTGAGATTGCCCATGTCTTACCAAAATTAATTTAGACACAACATCAACTCCATTAAATGTCATATAGTTTGTAATATTTATTTTTTAAATAATTCACAAAAACCTTTGCATTAAGTCCTTCACCACACACATTTTTTATTATTTCATCAGCTGTGATTTTTCGACCATAATTATGGACATTTTTTATAAGCCAATCTATAATATTCTTAAAATCTCCCTTTTCAATATCAGAAATAACATTCGGATTTTCATCTATTAATGTTTTAAAAAGTTGGGATGAATAAATTGAACCAATTGCATATGTCGGAAAATAACCGAAATTTCCTCCACTCCAATGCATATCCTGCAGTACTCCTTCCTTATCGCTTTTTGGACTAATGCCAAGTAGCTCATCCATTTTTTCCTTCCAAAGATTTGGTAATTCAGAAACATTTATTCTTTCATCCATCAAAGAATTTTCAAGTTCAAAACGAAGGATTACATGCAAGCAATATGTAAGTTCATCTGCTTCAACTCTAATAAATGAGGGTTTCACCAAATTTACATATCTATACCAAACATCAATGTCTAGTTTTTTTATTTGATCTGGAGATTCTTCTTTAAAAATTGGATAAAAATAATTCCAAAACTGTTTGCTACGACAGATCATATTTTCCCAGAAACGAGATTGAGATTCATGCAAACCTAAAGAAGGACAATCAGAAATAACAGTATATTTGAATTCATCTTTAGGCATTCCAAGTTCATAAAGTGCATGACCAGCTTCGTGAACAGTTGAAAAAAATGAAAATAAAGGGTTTTTTCTTTCAAAATTTGTAGTAATTCTAACATCATTATAACCCATAGAAGTAGTGAAAGGATGAGTTGATACATCAAGTCTGGATTTATCTTTTGGTAAAAGTAAAATATCAGTTACAATACTGCAAATTTCTCTTTGTTTTTCAATTGGGAATTTTAAATCAATTTCTTTTTGTTTTTTAAAAATATTACTTGATTTAATCGTTTCAAGGATTTGAACTAATTGATTTTTAAGAAAGGAAAATTCCTTTTTTAATTTATCAACAGTCATACCTTCCTCATAATCATCAAGAAGACTGTTGTATCTCGGACCTGGAAGATTAATAAATCCACAATACTCTTTCTCTAGCTCTACAATTTCTTTTAGATGAGGTAAAAAAATTTTAAAATCACTCTTTTTTCTTGCCTCCTGCCATGCCGGATATGAAAGAGTTGCCGCTTTTACCATCTTTTCCACAAAACTAGACGGGACCATTCTTGCTTTTTCTACATCTTTTTTCAATCTTGTTAAAACTGTTTTATCTTTTGAATTTAATTTTTCAAAATTCTCTGATTTTGTTAAAATTCCAATATGATTCCAAAGTTTATCTGAAATTACCTTTTCATGAGAAAGTCTTGAAATAAGTGAACTTTGTTCAGACCTATCTATTGCCCCCAATTGCGGCATATAGGTCATCTGATCCCAACCAAGAAGCGCTGCAATACCACCAAAAGTTGAAAGTTCTTTTTGTTCTTTATATATATAATCAAGAGATTCTTTCATTTTCTCTCCTCATATTAAACTTCAATATCAATACCTATGGGACAATGATCTGAGCCCATAACTTCCTTCATAATAAAGGCATCTTTAATCTTTGGTAAAAATTCCTTATTTATAAAGAAATAATCAATTCTCCAGCCAACATTTCTATCTCTGGCACGTGTTTTCATATCCCACCATGTGTAATGATTAGGATCTTTATTGAAATGTCTGAATGTATCAACATAACCATGATCAATAAATGTGTCTATCCATGCACGTTCGACTGGTAAAAATCCTGATATCTTTTCATTTTCTTTTGGCCTTGAAAGATCAATTTCCTTATGAGCGGTATTTACATCACCGCATACAACAATGTTATTTCCTTCTGCTTTTAGGTTATCTGCATATGCTAGAAAGGTATCATAGAAATCCAATTTATAATCAAGTCTCTCCTTGTTTTTTTTACCATTTGGAAAGTAGATATTAAACAATACAAAAGTTGGAAATTTACAAATAAGGATTCTACCTTCACTATCAAATTTATCTATTCCGAATCCCTTTTTTGTATCAAGCGATTTTTCTTTGGAAAAAGTGACAACACCACTGTAACCCTTTCTTTCCGCAGGATTCCAATAAACATTATAACCGGGTATGTTTCTTAAATAGGGCGGTAATTGATCTGGTTGAGCCTTTATTTCTTGAAGGCATAAAATATCTGGAGACTCCTTTTTGAACCAATCAAAAAGTCCTTTTCTATCAGCTGCTCTTATACCATTTACATTCCATGAAATTAGTCTCATAATAGAGTGTATGATTAATTAGAACATAAGATTAATCTTTTATGGAAGTTTTAGATATCCGTTTTTAAGAAATGGTGATTTCATGAAACATGTACATTATTCAGACGTTGAATTAGAAGATCCAACTGAAGATGGAACAAAGGATGTAAAATTAAGATGGCTTATTTCAAAAAAAGATGGAGCAGAAAATTTTGCAATGCGTCTTTTTGAAATAAAACCAGGTGGATACACACCACTTCATCAGCATGATTGGGAGCATGAAGTATTCGTTTTTGAAGGAAAAGGTGTAACAAAAAATAAAGAAAATGAAAAACCATTTTATCAGGGTGATGTGTTTTTTGTTCCACCAATGGAGTGGCATCAATTTGTAAATACAAGCGATGAAACACTTAAGTTCCTGTGCTTAATTCCATATAAATAAAATGACTAAATTAATTTGATATTAAAACATAGTATAAGAATCTATAATTACACTTGGTTATATCATTTTTAAAACATTATTAATTGCCGTTATTACTTTTTTCGGCATAATTATATTATCTTTAAAAGAATAAGTTCTTAATAAAATATTGCAGAGGGAAAGATACTAATTTTAAGTCCAAATTCCTTAGTTATAATTCAATTAGTCTATATTCACTATATGATAAGCTCATATAATAAAAATAATTTTCAATAATATTAGTATCAATCAATATATTCAACGCCTTAATTTGATATTCTGTAGCATTTTTAAAATGTAACCAATCTTCATCATCAAGATTCTTTCCAAGATAGTAATGATAATAATAAAAGACATTTTTTGTTAAATTAATAGTATCATTAGCTGTTTTAGAGTCAGTAGATATAACTGCTTCACTAAACATTTGAGATTTACTACCTTCATTACAATCTACATAATAAGGATAAACATTTTCATTATTTATCCAAAACCATCGTTCTTCTCCTTTCATAAAAGAAAAGATATAATCCTGTTTAGTTTCATTTTCATCTTCAGGACAGCATACTCTATTTACAATCTGTCTTTTTGTTTCATATGGTGTTTTACCACCTGTCGTTTCAATTAATACCCAACCATATCCAGGACAGTAATACTCAACCATATAATGCATCTGTGTCCAAAAACCCTGATCATTATTAACCAGTAAAACCCGTGCGGGAATATCATAATATCTCAATAGCGCACAAGCTAAATGAGACCTACCAACATTTTCTCCATTAATAAGAAGTGTTGTAACAGCATCTTGAGAAAATAGAAATCCAGTTTTATATCCTATCAAAAAAAACAAATATCTGTGGTATTTTATAAAAGGTGCAATTCTACCAGCGTATCTAATTACGTTGTCACTAAAACCTCTTAATTGTCTTGCTTTTCTTTTTATTAAAATGTTTTCAACTTGTACAACTTCTGTGGAAGCAAGCCATTTTTTTGTATTTTCAGGCAAATCTTCTTTTTTTGGTATCTTGACATAATTAGGTAAGTCATCAAATTTATTATTTTTAACAAGAACCCAAGAAGTGAAATGTAGCAATAAAACTTCTTCATTTTTTATTGAACTTATAGTAAAATTGATTAATAAATTTGGTTCATTTGTATCATTTTCAATTTTGTAATTTAATAGTTTTTCAGTTGTATCATTATAAATTTGTAAAAATATTGGGACTTGGTATTGATAATCTGGCGGAAATGAATAAAATAAATTAAAATTACCAACATTTTCTGAAGTTTTTAGATATAAATAATGTTCAACTCTGAGTAAATGAATTTCTTGATTTTCATTTATAAATATTTTATTTTGAGATTTTGTAACTCCATTTATTGGTATTAAATTAAAAGATATAAGAAAAATTACCACATATAGAATAAACATTTTATTAATACTGATTTTCAAATTGTTTGCTCCTACTATTATTTTATATGTTCATATAATATAATTTTTTCTTTTGTTTTATAATAAACCTTCAAATTATTACAAATTTTTGTGAAATAAATTAAAATTATTTATTTTTTCATGTTTTTAAAAAAACAAAATGTAGGAATATAAGACTTGAAGAACATTTTACTTGTGAAAAATAAATTTTTATCTTAAAGGTTTTGAAAAAACTTGTTTTATGTTTTTTAGTAATATTGTTATTATAAAAAGAAATGCCAATGAAATGACAATAGTTGCTCCAGGTGGTAAATCAAAATTAAGAGATATTAATGAACCGTTAAAAGTAACAATGCAACCAATAATTATTGCAAAAAACATCATATTTTTAAGATTATGGGTGAAAAGATTAGATATTGCTGCGGGAATAGTAAGCATCGCAATAACAAGAATAACTCCAACAACCTTTATTAGAACAACTGTGGTAAGCGCAATCAAAACCATTAAAATCATATATAAAACATCAACTCTTATCCCAGAGATACGAGCAAATTCCTCATCAAACGTGAGAATATGCAGATCCTTATACAAAAAAATAGTAACAAAAATTATTAAAATTAACAATCCAAGCATTAGATACAAATCCTGCATTTTTATTAAAAGTACATTTCCAAACAATATACTAACAGGATCCTGAACAAGTATTTCACTTCTATCAACTTGATTTAAGAATATGACTCCAAGGGCCATCCCAACAACCCATAGTATACCAATTGTTGAGTCCTCTCTTAAACGAGTTCTAATATAAGGTAAACCCATAATAATTGCAGCAATAAGTGCAAAAATCAATGCACCAACAAGAGGCTCAATAACAATAATATCCATATATTGAAGATAATAGGCAAATCCTATACCACCAAAAGTAGTATGAGCAATCCCACCACTTACAAAAACAATACGCTTTACAACGACATACGTTCCAATTATTCCACATGCAATACTTGCCAACAGACCAGCTAAAAACATCCTTTGAACAAAAGGATACTGAAACAATTCAAATAAATCAGCAACCAAAACTATTTTACACCTTTTTTATTATTTTTTTTATGATCATTAAATACTCTATGAGGAATCCCATGAGCAATTAAATCAACTGGGCAACTATATGTTTTTTCAAGCATTTCTTTACTAATCATCTTTTCATCATCATGAGTAAACATAAAATGATTAAGACAAGCAACACGATTAACATAAGAAGAAATAACACCAATATCATGAGTCACAAGAACTATTGTAACTTTTTCATTCAATTTTTTTAAAAGATTATAAAAATTGATCTGCAAATCTTTATCAATACTTGCTGTTGGTTCATCAAGAAGTAGAATATTAGGGTTTGATACAAGAGCACGAGCAATAAAAACCCTCTGTCTTTGCCCTCCAGATAGTTCACTAATATGTCGCTTCTTATATTCCTCCATATGAACTTTTTTTAAAGCATCAATAGTTGCTTTTTTATCATCAGATGAATATAGAGGATGTCCTCCCCGTATGCTTCTACGGCCCATTAACACAATATCCCAAACAGAAATAGGGTACTGTTTGTCAAACTCTGAATACTGTGGAACATAACCAATAATTTTACGTCCGATTTTAGGTGGTTGTCCATAGATTTTTATCATGCCCTTAATTGGATTTAACAAACCAAGTATTATTTTTAAAAGAGTAGATTTACCTCCACCATTAGGACCTATTACACCAAAGAAATCACCATCATAAATATTACAGCTTATATTTTCAATTACAATATCATTTTCATATCCTGCAGAAATATCTTTTAACTCAATTGCAACATTTTTCTTCATTTGAAAAACATGCTCCTTATATTTTTATGTTAGAATAGTTAATCAATATTATTAATTACTGTTTTTAACTATTTTCAAATCCATTAACCATATCTTCTGCAAGTTTTGTAATTGTTTTTTCATAATTTATCATCAAAGGATTTGCAAAAACAACATTTCCTCCTATTTCATCTGCAATTGTTTCAGCACTTGAAGTATCAAATTGTGGTGCTACGAAAATAACTGTTATATTTTCCTCTTTAGCTTGATTGATTATCGCATCAATTCCTGCTGGACCAGGCTGTTTTCCTTCATCTTCAATTGCAATCATTTTTAGATTGTAGGTATCTCCAAAATAACCCCATGCTGGATGATATACCATAAAAGATCTACCTTCATATGGTTGTATCATATTACTAACATTTGTATTTAGGTTATCAAGTTTAGAAATATATGCTTGATAGTTTGTGTAATATTCCTCTTGATGATCAGGATCCATTTCAACAAGACCATTATAGACTACTTCAGCCATTTTTTTGAAATTTACTGGTGATGTCCAGATATGTGGATCAGTTCCCCCATAATCATGTTCGTCTTCATGTTCATGTTCTTCCTCTTCTTTGTGATAACCTTCTTTTCCATAATGTTCATCAAAAGAAATCACAGATATGTCTTCTGAGCAGTCAAAAACCTTTAAATCTGAATTTTGCTCAATAATCGTATCCATATGAGCAATTTCAAACTCAACGCCTGAACCAACCTTAAAATATGCTGTTGCCTGAGCAACTTTCTTCATCTGTTCAGGAGTCGGTTCAAAAGAATGAGGGCTTTCACCAGGTGGAACCATAATAGTAACATCAATATGTTCCCCACCAATAAATTCCACCATTTCAGCTTGTGGAACAATAGTTACTAATAATCCAAACCTTCCCGTAGATGTATTATCAATACAACCTGTTAAACAAACAGATAAAATACAGAGTATTAATAGAGTTGAATATACTATTTTTTTATTTTTTTC
>Ga0272442_10000306_pt1 | contig 82645 bp, 64 predicted proteins | sample SSMForm2O_FD_200262 | JGI IMG/M metagenome (GOLD analysis project Ga0272442, IMG submission 200262) | Marine sediment archaeal communities from Little Sippewissett salt marsh, Falmouth, MA, United States - SSM-Form-2O | ecosystem: Environmental > Aquatic > Marine > Wetlands > Sediment ...
CATGTTGAGCGGTAAAGCGCGGATGGGCGGTTAATGTGATCATCATGCCAAGAATAACGTTGCCTTCAGTTTGTACATGACTGGAGCTTTTTCACAGGAGGTTAACATGTCATATCCCTATAAAACGTTGCACCAATGGATCGATGAGGAAGAGAAGCTTGGAAATGTGGTACGCATAAGGCCTCCGATAAAGTGCGGCGACTACAATAATCTGGTGGACGTCAAAACGACGGATTACAATCGTTTTGTGGAGGCTGGAAGCGAGATGAAGGGAAAGCAGCCTGAGACCGACATGCGGGCGGTTGCCCGCTACCTTCACAGCCTGCCGGGAAGGCCCATGGGCATTATCGAGAACCCGGTCGATAACCGCCCGGACATTCCGCTTATCGTAAACATCTGGCCGGACCGCGAAAGAGTGTTGCGGGGCATGGGGCTTAACGACAAAGAGCAGTTCGTTAAGAAATTTGAAAGCATCCTGACCCAAAAAATCAAACCGGTAACGGTCTCAAAAGGAGACGCGCCCTGCAAGGAAGTCGTAATAGCAGAGGAAACGGTTGATTTGAGCAAAGACATACCGCGGGTATGGGCGGAGTTCAACAAAGTGTGCTTGAGCGGATGCAACGGCACCCTTATCTGCTATGATCCCGGGACAGGTACTCACGGCATGACCAAGACGAGACTGGGATTGCTTGACTGGGAAAACGGCGACCCGAACTGCCCCTTCCCTGAGGAGAAGGTGAAGAAGTACGGCTTTGCTACACTGATGGGCGCCGGCTCTTACCTTATGAACAGCGCCGGGCGGTACTATTTTGAGAATTACCGGGCAAAGCATAAGCCGTGGCCGGCGGCATGGGCTTTCGGCCTTCCAACGGACGTCCATATGGTGGCGGCCTACAAGGGCTTGCGGGGATGGCCCAAATACGGCGATGAGTATGAGCTTCTCGGCGGCTTCAGAGGAGAGCCGATAGAGCTGGTTGAGTCGGAAACAATACCCGGCCTGATGGTTCCGGCCCATGCCGAATGGGTTGTGGAAGGAGAATTCGTTTCCGAGGATTACAAATCGCCGCCGTTGTCCTACGAGAGCCCCCGGGGCTTCATGTGGGGCGGAGCACCCTGGCCGGTATTCAAAGTGAAATGCATAACACATCGAAAGCAGCCTGTGTGGCCGGCTGCCTCCTTCGAGTCCCTTGGCCCTCATGACCATTTAGGGGTCCATACCGGGCAATTCTGGCTGATAGAGGAGGCATATCAAATAAACCATCTGCGGGATTTAGGGTTTAACGTAAAGGACGTGGCTGTTATGGCGGGGATGTGGGTAATGGTAATCCAGCTGGAGGTCGACGGTGCCGACAAACCCCATGCGCGGTATGGAGAGGAAGTGGGAAAAGCAGTGGGCGCCAAATACACAATAGTAGTGGGACCGGACATTGACCCGTACAATGCCGAGGAGGTGATGTGGGCGGTAGGCATGCGGGCAGGCAAAAGCTCCTGGCGCGAACCGGAGTATGCTCCCGGCGCGCTGCGGCCGCCGGTTTGGGATGAAATTTATAACGATCTGACCATAAATATGGGCAGCATGGTCATTGACGCCACCATCCCGGTACCGGAGCGGTTCGAAACCTTCCCGCCACGATCCGACCCCCCGGAATGGGAGAAGGAGGCCATTGCGCGAATGAAGCGTACGATAGCCGGTGCGTGAGCAGGAAAAGACACCAGCTCGTATTATTTACCAGTTGTCGTAACGAGGCGCAGAAAGCCGCAATAGATAATTGGTGAATAATTCGGGCTAAAAACAGGTCGGCCGTATAAAACCTGTTAAATGAACTGGGGACACAAAAGAAGCTGATGGTATTTGAGGCGGGCAACCAGTTCAAGTGGGTGGTCCGGATATTAAAGAATCTGTAGAATGTGTAAACAAATCTGGGCGCATCCCAATGAAGGCAGGTAGACCAATCAAAGCTGCGGAAAATCGAGCAGGTTGTTAAAACCATAACAGCAAGCTACACGAGCAGTGTGGAAAGCCCTTGCGCTGCCGAGAGAAAGTGCCAAAACAAATCATTGAGATAAAATGCACAACTATTAACAACATACCGGCAATTGCTGCAATACCATCGCGAGTCATACCCCCCTGTGGGTGTCTATTTTTTGTGGTATAATGATTATAAACGTTAGGAAATATTAAAATGTTTGGATGGTCTGGAAAAATTCTCAGGATTGACCTTACAGAGCACAAGGCATCTATTGAACCGACTCAATTATATAGCGAAAGGTTTATAGGTGGGCGTGGCATTAATTTAAAGGTTATTTTTGATGAGGTTGATCCTCACACAAAGCCCTTTGATCCTGAGAACAGACTTCTTTTTGGGCCCGGTGTCCTGGGGGGGACATGTGCTCCTACCGCCTCCCGGATGCAAGTCACTGCGGTCGGTCCCAGTGGGTTTGTTACCTCGTCCGGTATAGGCGGGAGGATCGGTAATGAAATTAAATATGCCGGATTTGATAATATCATTGTCCAAGGAAAGTCCGATACACCTGTTTATATAAACATACGGGATGATATTATTGAGTTCAAAGATGCTGTTCACCTGTGGGGTAAAGATCCTAGGAAGACACAAGAGATTATAAAAGACGAAATTGGTGATCCAGAAACTCAGATTATGTGTATTGGCCCGGCGGGCGAAAAACTCGTGAGCTTTTCATGTATTCTCACCGGAATGTACAGTGCCGCAGGGCATGGCGGATATGGTGCGATCATGGGGTCCAAAAATTTAAAGGCCATCGCTGTTCGGGGTAAAAAGGGAGTAAAAATTGCCAAGATGGCTGAGTTTCTCAATGCGTGTTATGTCATGAGAAACGATATCATGGAGAATCCTGTTTGCAAAGCAGTGATTGATTCAGGGGGCAGGACAACCGCCCCTGAAGCAGTGCGGGCGGGGCTTGCGCCAATGGGGAATCTGGAAAACACCCTTTGGGATGAGTCTATAGCTAAGGAGCTTGATGCAAAAGGAAATGAGTTTTGGAAACGGTATCGTGTGAGTTCTATCGGCTGTGCAGGCTGTCCCATGCATCATTATTATGTTTTTGATGTGCCGGGAATCGGTCTCGGTGCACCCAAGTGCGCTGCATGGGCCGAGTTCGCCTGGCCGTTAAAAAACACCGATTACAATTTTATGTTTAAGGTGGGGATGCTCTGTAATGAATACGGCATAGACTTTACTTCAACAGCACGATCTATTTCATTCTTGTCGGAACTTTACCACCGGGGTATCATCACAGAAAATGATACTGATGGCATTGCCATGCGCAGTGGGGATAAGGATGCAATAATAGCTATGATACATAAAATTGGTACACAAGAGGGGTGCGGGAGGATCTTTCAAAATGGGGTAGTAGGTGCTGCAGAGCAAATCGGGCGTGGTGCTGAAGAATTTGCGCTTAATATTAAAGGGGTTGAAATGTTTTCTTCAGAACTCAGGCCATTCAAAGCAATGGCGCTTGCTTATGCGGTTTTACAAATAAATGTTGATGGGATGGTTATCATGGAACCCGGTATGGGCAAACCAAAGGAAGAGGCAGAAAAACTGGCTTTGCAGCTATGTGGTGCCAGGGAGGCGGCAGATCTTGCCACATATAAGAAAAAGGGTATGCTCGTTTCAGCTTTGGAAGAACGAGTAGGTGTTGTGGAACTGCTTGGTGTTTGCAAATGGTATATGCTTTATTTGACACCATTTCTGGAACTTCCTGTTAAGCTTTATTCCCTGGCCACGGGAATAGATGCTGCCGAGGAAGACCTTTTCATTGCGGCCCGGAGAATGAGAACACTTGCCAAAGCAATAAATATTAGCAGGGGTTTGACTCGAAAAGATGATGCACTTCCTGATAGACTGTTCGGCAACCCGGTTTCCGGTGGAATATTCAAGGGAGCAACTCTTGACAAGTGTGAGTTTCAAAAGATGATAGATGATTATTATACAGCATGTGGCTGGGAAAAAGATGGTATTCCACAGGAATCCACTTTTCATGCCCTCGGGCTTTCTGCAGAGTGGAAGACCTTCAAACGCAGGATGAGTAGAGAGATGCAAAATGGATAAAGTACTCTTGGTGAATCCAGAAAATTGTCATGCTTGCCGAACATGTGAGATGGTCTGTTCGGCAACACATGAAAATACAATCAATCCATTTCAAAGTCGCATAAAAATAATTCAATGGGAAAACGAGGGAGAAGGTTTTCCTGCTGTATGTGCACAATGTGAAGATGCCCCTTGCAGGGCAATATGTCCAGTTAAAGCAATCTATGTGGATGAGTCTCTGAGCAGCGTTATGATTGATTATAATTTATGCATTGGCTGCAGGATGTGCATTGCTGTGTGCCCTTTCGGTATGATGCATTTTGACAGTGTAACAAGAAAAATAATTAAATGTGACTTGTGCGAAGGCGAGCCGATATGTGTCAAGTTCTGTCCTTATGAAGCATTGGAATATGTCGACACTGCTGAGCTTGAAACGGGAAAGCGTAGAGAAGGTGCAAAACAGCTCCTTAAATTTTTGCGCAAGACAGTTTCGACTCAAAACAACATATAGCACCTTCAACTTCTGCACGCAGAGTTGTCCTCTCAATAAAATATGATTCAAGCATTCAGCCACCTGATTTTGATAATCAAACGCACTGTTTAAGTATACACGACAATGATACATCATTTGCCCATCTGGATAGAAGAACCAGCGGCAAGAAAAAAAATAACTTCGCTGGCCGGAAACCTGTTTAAAATAAGATTGCATAAAGACCTTATCGCTGAAGTTCCCGGCATTCGTGATATAAAGCTGCGTCTTAAAAAAATTCGGCAGGATAATCGTGAACACATGAGCAGACTTGCCGAAGAATTTGTGTTGAATGTTATAAAAAAATACCCCGGTGTAAAAGTTCAATCAGCAGCAGATGCAAAAGAAGCCATTGAATATATTGCTCAATATTCAGACGGCATGTCTACGATATCCATCAATAATTGGAGTGTGGCAAACCAGGAATTAAAACCCGGTCTTGTCGATAAAGGTTTCGACGTTGTTAATTCATATCTTGATGAGTTTGATGTACAAGAAGGCGGAATATCTGAATACTGGAAGATCCCCTGTCTGCTTCAAAAAGGTTTGATCGGTGCCCAAATTCCGCTATGTAACCGTTAGGAGGTGGTTTAACAAGAAGTGATCAATTTGATAGGTAACAAAAAAGTAGTATTGTTTGTTGGCTGCTTTGCCAATTATTATTACAGCGAGGTTGGAAAGGCGGTATTGAAAGTGCTGGAACACAACGGGATTGAGATTGTTATGCCTGATCAGGTTTGTTGCGGCTTGCCGATGATGGCAAAGGGAAATGTAAGGGGGGCCGATAAAAACATACTATATAATTCTAAAAAACTTACATGCCATGTAGCAAAGGGTTAACCTTGCTACAGAAATAGGGAAAAAACTCATTGAAGAAATAGAAGCAAGCCAGGTTGATCGAATAGTAACAGACTGTGGTGGATGTAAATTACAAATAGAAAGAGGTTGTAATAGAACTGTTGAACATCCATTGTTATTGTTACAGGAATCATATGACAGGGGAGATAGTTATTGAGAACCAAACAATATTATTGGCTTAACAATATTTGATAGATCGCCAGGGGAATAACTTTTTCAGCCTATAGAAATTTTTAAGCAAAAGAAAATGACTCAACATAAACAGATACTTTCAATAGGTATTCAAGGAAAGGGCAGCTCGACGGTAAGCGATATAAACATTATCGGTGCGCTATTGAAACATGATACTGACATTATCCTTGAACCTGTTTTTGAAGACAATATGTACATTCGTCTTGACCTGTTAAGAAACAGAAAAATTGATCTGTTTTATGAAGATGCACATACGGTTGCTGTAATTGAATGCAATGAGCTTGAGATGGCAAACAGGTCACAGGGGCCCCTGGAAATGCAAATTGTTGCCTCGGCACACTCAGGTGCAGTTGGATTAATGGTACGAGGTGATAGTTCTTCTATTAGAACAATTTATGATATATGTCCTGAAACACGTATTGCTCTGCCCACCGGTGTCGGCAATATGGTGTATGGCGTGCTTGCCTGGCTGGGACTGTTCAAAGGTGCTCTGCCTGAAAATCCGGCAGAAGCAGAGTGGAATGTACAAATAGTGCCTTTCAAATCCTGGGCAGAAAGTCTACGGTCAATCGCTTTAGATACTGCTGATGTTGCATTGGCTACTCCAGAAAATCCAATAGTAAAAGAAACAGCAGCCAGTGGTCCCGGTGTTCGTTTTTTGGACTTTCCTGTAAGTAGTGATCCTGAAGGTGAAGCACGATTTCGGACGTATTTGCCCTATGGGCAACTGATACCTGCACCTGAACATGGAGTTAGAGAAATATGGGGTATTACCAGTTGGGTCGGTACAGCATGCCTTTGGTGTCGTGACGACTTTGACGTTGAGCTGGGTTACACAATAACGAAATGGTTTGACGAGAACTATAAACGCTATAAGAACAAAGGTAATAAGCTCGCTAACTACAGCAGAAACGCTTTACGACAGACGCTTGACGTGGCCATGGCACCGATACATCAAGGGACGGTACAGTATTTGAAAGAAATTGGTCTTTGGCGTGAGGAAGATGATGTGCGGATGCTGTACAACAAGAAACTGATGGACTGGTACTGTACTGCCTGGTCTGAGGCTGTGTCCCAGGCAGATGCTTTGGGTATTAAAATATGTAGTGATAATGATGACTGGCTTAAGCTATGGTTAGACTATAAAAAGAAAATCGGTATCCCCCGTTACCGCCAGATGACTGATAAAGAAATCCAAGAAGCAATACAACAGCAATAAAAGCTGTCATAATTGTCCACGATATTTTTATTTGATAACAGGTGATTTATTTTCACACTTTTTTAATAAATTTTCTCAAGGGAAGCTAAGTTTACGGGAGGAGTGGAGAAGATCCATTGCTCCATCGCGCAGGGTTTTAATAAGCTGTTTCAGCTGTTGAGTTTGCTGAGCGGAAAAGGAAGAGAAGAGCAATTTTGTTGACTCTCTAATTAAGGATAATTCTAGGGTTTTGAGACCGTTATCGGTCAGTTCGACTTTAACGCCCAAATCATCCTTAATTTTTTTTACCAGTCCTTTTTTTTGCATTCTTTGAATTATTTCAGAAATAGAATGTTTTTCCAGGAGGCTCAAGGCAGCGATTTCATGCATTCTTGCTTCTTTACCCATGGAGATAACAGTGTTAATGAGGAACAGGATTGAGCATTGTTGTAAACTGATACCATATTGCCGGAGTTCACTTTCTCTCAATTTGCCGATACACTGGACAGCCTGGCTTAGCAGAATCCACAGTTCAAGATCCTCATCCATCGTAATGTCAAGTTTTTTGTCAGTCATTTCTTAACTCATTTTTATTTAATTAATTGAAAATAATATATTTACGAATTGTAAATTTATTACATTATAAATAATTCTTGTCAATATTTTAAGAGCCCAAAGAGTTTTTTAAAAAAAACTTGACAGCAGTAAAATTCTAGTATACCCATATACGCATGCGTATCGTATGCGAGTATCAATTTTAAAATTATAAAGGAGGTCCCATGGCTGTTAAATATAAAAACATCTTTTCACCAGTCCAAATCAACACATTAACGTTAAAGAACCGTATTGTTATGCCTCCTATGATTTTCGGATTTGGCGTGCCTTATGGTATGGATACAGATAAAAGAATAGAAATGTATGCTCGCCGTGCACGTGGTGGGGCGGCAATGTTGATTGTCGGTCCTTACTTTTCACCACGTCCAATTGATGCTCCCCCAAACCTCGTTGCAAAGGTACCTGCGCTAAGTCCTTACTGGGACCATAATATGCGTATACATTTTATGGTAGAAGCTGTTCAGGCCAACGGGAGCAGGATATGTGCTTCCTTGTCTTCTACACCAATGTTATGGCTCAATAAAGCCCTGCAACTTAGACATGATAAACTCGACATGGACAGCTGGGAGCATTCGGTGCTTGAAAGTCTTGATGTTTGTAATGATCTTTCAACTGCAGAGGTTGAGGATAATATTGCAGAATTTGGGATGTGTGCTTCCCAGATAAAACAGGCAGGTTTTGATGCTATAGAGATAAATTTTTCATACCTGCCGGATTATTTCAGCTTGGCACGCTTCAATAAAAGAAAAGACAAATATCATTATAGTGACGAACCGGATCAGCGATACCGTTACCATAAAGATTTGCTTAATGCTACCCGTTCTGCTGTAGGTTCCGATTTTCCCATCATGACGATGTGGGATATTGATAACTTTCGCCCCGAGTGGCGTACCCTTGAAGATAGCCGGATAATGGCGCCTAAAATAGAGCAGTGGGGTGGCGACTCCATCAGGACCAGAAGCGGTAATTCGATTGATGTACACTATGATATATCGCCTCAGTATCTTCCAATAGGGCATACCGCTTATCTTGCGGATGCCATGAAAAAAGTGGTTGGTATTCCAGTTATTGCCAACGGTAAATTAACGGACCCTGATTTTGCAGAAAACCTGATTAGTAACGGGAAGGCAGATTTGATTTCTATCGGCCGCGGATTGATAGCTGATCCGGATTTGCCTAACAAATGGCGGGCTGGCAAAGAAGATCGTGTACGAAAATGCATTTATTGCTGCGTTGGCTGTTACGGTAATTCCGTTAGGTTTCCCAGTCGTGGTTCTCGGTGCAGTGTGAATCCGTTGTTCGGTAACGAAGAGCATTTTAAGAGCCTGAATAGATCGCAGAAAAAAGTCCTGATCATCGGTGGCGGGCCGGCAGGCATGTCGGCGGCCCTTACTGCAGCACAAAAAGGATGCGATGTTATTCTGTGCGAAAAGAGCCGTGAATTGGGGGCCGGTGGAGAATTCTATCTTTCAACACTGCCGCCAAATAAAGAAGAGAACCTTTTTATCCCTGAATATTACAAACGAGAATTTGTCGATCTGGATAATATTCAAGTCCGTTTAAATACCGAGGTGGATGTGGAAAGGGTTTTGCAGGAAGATCCTGATGTTGTAATAATTGCTACCGGAGGTAAACCCTTGGTCCCAAATATTCTCGGTGTTACCGATACATCAGTTGTATCGTATATGGATATATTGACTGATAAACATCCGACAGATAAACAATATATCATTGTCGGCGGCGGTCAGGTGGGTTGTGAAACAGCACATTATCTGGCCAATCTGGGCAAACAGGTTACTCTTCTGGAAATGCTGCCGGCGCTTCTCAGCGGTGTTAACCGTGCAACAAAAAATTGTCTGTTGCAGGAATTGGATAAGAGTAACGTACAGAGTATAACAGGAGCAAAGGTAACAGAAATTTCCAACAAAAAAGTACGCTATTTAAAGAAAGACACCGAAGATACTGTTGCGGGGGATAAGATTGTACTTGCTACAGGAACACAAAGTGAAAATAGTTTATATTTTTCATTGCTGGATAAAATTGTTGATCTGCGCCTTATAGGAGATGCTAAAGAGCCCAGACAAATTATGAATGCTGTTATTGAAGGTTTTTATACAGCCTATTATATATAGAAATTTAAATGATCAAAAAAATTTTCTTTTGGGTTCCAAGTGTTTGCACTTCATTTTGAATGTAGCATCATACCAGATAATCGAATTCAGTTAATATTTTAAGTCAAGGAGTCGGAAAATGAAAAGAAAGGTTGATCCCTTCACGATGTCGTGTATTGCCGGGAGTCTTGAAACTATTGTGAGAGAGATGGCAACGGTGATGGAGAAAACTGCACGGTCTCCGATTTTTAAGTTGGCTCATGATTTTTCAGACACCCTTTTTGATGCAGATGCCAGATTCATAGTGATCGGTGAAAATGAAGGTCTTAACCATGTCGGCTCCATGTCTGCAGCGGCAAAACATGTTGCTGATTATTTCAAAGGACAAATATACCCCGGCGATATCATCTATCATAATGATCCATCAACCGGAGGTGGGCATCTGCCGGATATGGCGGTGCTTAGGCCAATCTTCTGGAAAGATGAACTTATCGCTTGGAGCGGTAACAAGGCGCATATGCTTGATTGTGGCGGAAGTGGAAATCAGTTTGTAAAGGATTTGTACGGCGAGGGGCTGCGTATTCCACCGATAAAGATATACGAAAAGGGTAAAATAAGAAAAGATGTTGTAGATTTTCTTATGGCAAATGTCAGATATCCTGAACTGCAGCGCGGCGACTTGCAAGCACAAATGGCAGCATCAGCTATTGCTGAAAAGCGATGGCTTGAGCTGAATAAAAAATACGGCAAAAAGACTGTTGAAAACTGCATTGAAGAGCTGATGAATGTCAGAGAACGCGAGATGAGAGTTTGGATAGGCAGTCTTCCTGACGGCATCTATAAGGCATCTGCCTCAGTAGAGTTTCCCCAGGCAAATACTGTTATTGATATCGGTGTTACCGTAACTATACAGGAGGATGCCCTCCATGTTGTTCTCAGCTCACCACCGCAGGTAGAAGCTTCAATAAACAGTTATAAAGGAAACACCCTTGCCGGCATTCTGATCGCTTTGTCTAAATTCGGTGAGTTCGGCCGACCAATTAACGAAGGAATGCTGCAACCGATTACCATAGATTACGGACCGGAAGGCACACTGCTCAACGCCAGCCATCCCGCACCATGCCTGCTTTGCACTACAACCCCACAAACAAGTGTAATAGACATGATGACAGAGGCCTTATCACAAGCAGTGCCTCCCGATAGACACGCTGCAGGATGGTATCATGTTACGACCCTTGCCAGTTCGGGGATACACCCTAAAACAAAGAAAAGATATAGCATGGCACACCTTCCTGCGTTTGCCGGGGGATCGGGAGCAGTATCATACAGTGACGGTTATCACGGTATCGGCAGTGAAGTAGCGCACGGGGCAATGTCACGAGGCAATCTCGAACAAACTGAAAATGAATATCCTATTCGTATGCTGCTGTGGGAAATGACGGCCGATTCCCCCGGAGCAGGAAAGTGGAGGGGTGGTGCAGGGTGTACCTATGAGTTTGAAGCAATAGACCATGAATGTGACATAACTATTACCGGTGATGATAAAGGGTTACCTTTGAGTCTCGCCGGAGCTGTGTCGACACTCATGGAACCCAAATGTTCAAAAAGAATTAGAAAGAACAAAATAACCGGGGAAACGAGAAAAATCGGGTCGCCGGCCGTAGAACATTTACATATCGGTGAAACTATACAGACATGGGTTTCCGGTGGAGGAGGTGTGGGCAGTCCGCTCGAGAGAGCTACAGAGGCTGTTTTGAAAGATGTTATTGATGAAATAGTTTCTCTTGAAGGAGCACAAGAAGACTATGGTGTAATAATCGATTCCGAAACACTCGTTATAGATGAACGTGCAACTGAACTACTCAGGAAACAAAAAAAACAATCGGAGGTGTTTTAAAATGGGCTGGAAACTGGGCATTGATACCGGTGGGACATTTAGCGATTGTGTACTGTTGGATGAAGATGGTAACTACCATATCAGTAAAGTACCTTCTTCTGCTGACAATCCTAAAAAAGTTTTCAGTGAAGCTTTAGAACTCTTGGCGCAGTCAAGAGGAATAAATGTGGGCGAGCTGATAAAGCGTATCAGTCTTATTCTGCACGGAACGACGCGTGCAGTAAATGCACTGCTCCAATTAAAGGTTGCCAAAACCGGTTTAATCTGTACGAAAGGTTTTAGGGACATACTTGAACTAAGGGAGGGACGCAAGGAATCTCATGATTATTTTCTTCCATTGCCACCGATACTCGTACCGCGGTATCTCAGGATAGGAGTTGAAGAAAGGATTGGTGCAGATGGATCGCACGTCACACCCCTGAACGAGGGAGATGTATTAAAAGCGGTGCAAAAATTTAAATCTGATGGGGTTGAAGCGGTTGCAGTATGCTTTTTACACTCCTATGCAAACCCTGAACATGAAAAAAGAGTTCTCCGGATACTTACAAAGGAGTTTCCTGAAGCCTATGTTTCTGTTTCACACGAGATCCTTCCACAAATTCGAGAGTTTGAACGCACAAGCACTACAGTTACAAATGCTTGTCTCGGCCCGCCGATGAAAAAATACATAAATGATCTTGAGTCCCTTCTGCGCAGCCTTGGTTATAGCGGGCAAATACGATATATGCAATCCAACGGGGGGGTTGCATCGGGAGAGATGCTTGTCAAAAAACCGGTTCTTTCCCTTAATTCAGGTCCTGCAGCCGGGGTAGCTGCTGGTGCTTTTTTTGGACGTTTGGTTGAAAATGATAATGTGATTACTATTGATATGGGAGGAACGAGCCTTGATACAGCCCTTATTAATAAAGGCACAACCGATATTGTAACAAAGTCTGATTACAACAGAATTCGTCTTGGTATTCCCCTGGTAAATGTAAACAGCATTGGTGCGGGGGGTGGAAGTATCGCATGGATTGATTCAGGAGGGCTGTTGCGGGTTGGACCTCAAAGCGCAGAGGCTTCACCCGGGCCTGCATGCTATGATAGAGGAGGCCTTGAACCAACGGTTACCGATGCCTGCGTTGTGCTGGGCTACTTTAACCCTGACTCTCTGTTGGGCGGTAAGCTGGAAATTAAAAATAAGGCCGCTTCTGATGTCTTTAATACAAAAATTGCCGGACCTTTGAATAAAAACCTCGGTCAATCTGCCCTTGGAGTATTACGCGTTGCCAATCTTAATATGTCGGATGCTATAAGGGTCGTTTCTCTGGAACGTGGATATGACACCCGTGATTTTATTATGGTAAGCGCAGGAGGATGCGGCGCAGCCTGTGCAGCATGGCTTGCCAAGGAACTGTCAATATCAAAAGTAATAATTCCCAAGATAGCATCATTGTTTTGTGCTTTTGGTGCTTTGGTATCCCGCATAAGACATGATTATTCCAAAACCTATACTACCAGGCTCAATGATGCCGACTGCGAACGGTTAAATGACATTTTTAAAGCAATGGAAGAAAATGCGCACAAGGATTTGGAAAGAGAAGGGGTCCATAAAAATGATGTTCACCTTGAAAGATTCTTGGATATGAAATATGAGGGTGAAGTTGATGAGTGCATGGTTTCAATTCCTCGGTTTAAGATAACGAAAAAGCGCCTTGCAGAGCTTGCAGAGCTGTTGCATCGTGCACATGAAGAATTGTTTACATTCCGTGATGAAAACGCTTTACCTGAGATAGTCAATGTACGATTAACCGCCTTTGGACCAGAACCGGAAATTAAATTGATCAAAAAGCCAAAAACATCTAAAGATCCTAAAAAAGCAAAAAAGGGTACGAGAAAATGTCTCTTTGATGAGCAGAAAGGGTATGAGGAAATACCGGTTTATGATGGTGAGAAAATTGAAGTCGGCAATGTTATACAAGGACCTGCCATTGTGGAGGAGGTGACAACCACAATAGTCGTTATTCCCGGTTCTCGATTAGAGTTAGATGGAAGAGATTTTTACCTATTGACTCTCCAGGAGTAACGTTCTGGTCGGCTCTGTTATAGTTTCAGGCAGTTGCATGTATAGATTAATAAAAGATCAGTATATAACTTTCAAATCGCAACATATGTGTGTTTGAAAATTTAATAGTTATTGGAGGGAATCATATGCCATATCCTTTCGCAACAATACGTGAGTGGTTAGAAGAAGAAGAAAAACAGGGAAATGTTTTGCGTATTACACAACCAATAAAATGTGGTGATTATAACAATATGGTTGATATCGGGTTTGCTCACTATAATCCCGTTCCTGATCCGGAAGGCGAAATGGATGGGAAAATGCCTGAATCAGAATTGAGAGCCGTTACAAGCTTTTTGCATAGCCTGCCGAACAAACCAATTGGGATCATTGAGAATCCAATAAATAATCGCCCTGATGTTCCCATTGTCACAAATATTTGGCCGAACCTTGAAAAGACCCTGGCCTATATGGGTATGCAGTCTAAAGAGGAAATGCTCAAGAAGATGTCACTGTTCGATAAAGTACGCATTAAGCCTAATGTATTGCCCAAGCAAAAAGCACTCTGTAAAGAGGTGATTATCCGGGGTGATGATATTGATTTGAGGCGTGATATACCGAGAATCTGGGTAGAGTTTAATAAGCTCTGCTTCACTGGGTGCAACGGTACTATTATCGCCTTTGATCCCGAAACAAAAACTCATGGCCTTACAAAAACGCGTTTGGGTGTTTTTGACTATGAAAACGGTGCCCCAGATCAGCCGTTTCCTGAAGAAAAAATAAAACGTTATGGTTTTGCTACTATGGCACGTCCTGGAAGGCCCGGGCAGGGCAATACCGGTCGTTATTATTTCGAAAAATATCGTGCCAAAGGGAAACCGTGGCCCAGTGCTTTTGTGTACGGGCTTCCCACCGATGTACATGTGCTTGCAGGCATTAAGAACATACGCTGGCCTGATATGGGTGACGAATATGGAATTTTAGGTGGATTTCGTGGAGAACCTGTTGACGTAGTAGCGTCAGAAACGGTGCCGGGCATGATGGTGCCCGCTCATGCAGAGTGGGTCATCGAAGGTGAATTTATCAATGAAGATTATCTGACACCACCATGCTCAGAGGATCTTTTTTTGGGCTTTATCTGGGGGGAGGCTCTGTGGCCGGTATTTAAGGTTACCTGTATCACACATCGCAAGAATCCTTTATGGACTGCAACGACCTTTTCTTCTCTTAGCCCGCAAGACCACGGGGGAGTGCATCAAGGGCTTTACAAAGCAGTAAATGAGTCGGATGCGCTCTATAATCTCAGGAAACAGGGCTATCGCGTCAAGGATGTTGTCACGCAAGCTATGTGGGCAGTTGTGGTGCAACTTGAAGTTGATGGCAAGAACAAGCCAGATCCTGAATACGGACGTAAGATAGGACAACTAATAGGTGCAAAATACACTATAATCGTCGGCCCCGATATTAACCCCTATGATATGGAAGAAGTCCTCTGGGCAATCGGTATGCGTTCACCTCGCAATCAATGGTACGATTACCCACAAGGTGACCCTCCGTCTCCTCGACTTGGAATGGCTTCAAAAATAACAAGCGATATGGGGTATACAGTAATCGACGCTACAATACCTTCTCCCGGGAAATTTCATACGTATCCACCGCGCACTGAACCACCTGCCTGGGAGCGTGAAGCCATTAAGAGAATAAAAAAGCGATTAGATCAATAAGCACGAAAACAGCCTATAGGAACAATTCAGCTGGAAAGGATAAAATGGTATGAAGTACGATATAGCGATTATCGGCGCTGGACCAGCAGGCCTCATGGCTGCTAAAACTGCGGCTGAAAATGGGCTTAAGGTTGTTCTTGTCGATAGAAAAAAAAATATTACTGAAATCAATCGTGCATGTCTCCAGGTTTTTTATATCAAGTGGATTTCCCCTGACGCCTACATCGAACCGGTCAGTGTTGAGAACACATTAACCGGTACTAAATTTCATTTTCATGGACCGGGTTTCACAATAGATTACAACGGGCCTCTTAAACCATACTGCAATGCTGTGTGGATTTCACCAAGTGGTATTAACGTATATGCTTTTAAAAATGATCTTTTCGGTTTCTATTATGATAAAGAGCATTTTCTTGCAGGTTTGCTCGAAGAGGTGCAAAAGAGAGGGGTCGAAGTGAAAGCGGCAACTTCAGCTTTAGGGGCTGAGAACACTCCGGAAGGTGTTAAGGTTTTTTTGCGGGACAGCGGGGGCGACAAGATATTGGAGGCACGTACCGGTATCGCTGCCGACGGTATAAACTCAAGAATTGTTGAAACATTGGGCATGAACAAAGCAAGAAAATTTTTCGGCCCCATGAGTTTTGTTGCGGCATATATGGAGGGCATTGAGCCGGACGTGCTCGGACATGAAACAGGTTGGCTGTCGGTAAACGTACCCAGCGTGCCGGAAGCAAGGCTGGGTGTCGGACTGTACACTGGTGACCTTAAATGGGTCATGGGTGATGTGGAAACACAAAAAAAATTTCCAACGCGAGCCCACTGGTTTAAACGCGCCAGGGTGGTAAAAACAACAGCAACTGTGTATAACAGGCGTACTTCCATCAGGGAACCGGTTAATGGAAATTTCATGATAATAGGTGATGCTGCCACTCCCCAGGAGGCGTGGATACAGGGAGCGGTTGCCTGCGGTTATCAAGCCGTAAAGGCTATTATAAAGGAACGCAATGGGCAGAATGGTTATCAGGAATATGTACATTGGTGGCAGAAAGCCTTCTACCATAATGATCCCGGCTATTTCAAGGCTAAGATATGTCATTATGCTTTGAACTCGTGTTGTAATGACGAGGAGGTTGATTATATCTACGATGTATTGAAAGAGCAACGGGTAGTGCCGACATTGGCATTTGCTCGAAAGCCTGAGATTATTAAAAAAGATAGGCCGGAGTTATACAAAAAGGTTACACAAAGTATTGAGCATGCTATGAAGGAATACGAGTCTTTTTTTGCCAGTTTTCCCGCTGACAGTAGTATCTTTCCTGACGATCCAGTGGCGTATCTGGGGAAATGGCGTACTTACGTACGAAAATGAGATTTGAGAACCAGGAATTTTTATAAGATTTTTAAAAAAAAACTGATTCAATATAGGAGCACCAGTAATGAAAGCAAAGTGGGAATTAAGTCATCTCGGTATCGTAGTGAAAGACATAAATGTAGTTAAAAATTTTATTGAAAGTTCTCAGCTCGGAGAACTGAGGGAAGTATCCATTGAGGAACCGGAAGGAAAACAAACCAGTCAGGTTTCTCTGCATTTAGACTCGTTAAGAATTGATTTTATGCAGTTTGTACCGGATGCTTTTCGGCTAAGTGAGCCCATGAAAAATTACAGTGAGGGATTACATCATATCGCATTTCTTGTTGATGATATCGATAATGAGGTTAAAAAACTACGTGATAAAGGTGTTGAAGTTCTTTTTGAAGAAGAGTTTAATGGCGGACCGGTTATTCAGAAAGGCAAAATTGTATTTCTCAATACTACCAAAATAGGAGGAACCCTCCTTGAGTTACAGCAAATCGAAGAATGCATTCCTGAATATTTACCAGGTAAGTATCGTCAGGAATAATAATTATAAAAACAAACCAGGAATTTTTAAAGTCAACATTATGAATGCTTTTGAAACCTTTACACGATGAAGTTCAAAGCATTGATGGTTTGCGAAAAAGGGGTTCGCCCGCATTTTCCTGGACGGGGAACGATCGTTTTGGAGATCGGGATCCCCTGTTTGGACCGGAATGTCGAGCAGTAAAGCGCGGATGGGCGGTTAATGTAATCATCATGCCAAGAATAACGTTGCCTTCAGTTTGTACGTGACTGGAGCTTTTTCACAGGAGGTTAACATGTCATATCCCTATAAAACGTTGCACCAATGGATCGATGAGGAAGAGAGACTCGGAAATGTGGTACGCATAAGGCCTCCGATAAAGTGCGGCGACTACAATAATCTGGTGGACGTCAAAACGACGGATTACAATCGTTTTGTGGAGGCTGGAAGCGAGATGAAGGGAAAGCAGCCTGAGACCGACATGCGGGCGGTTGCCCGCTACCTTCACAGCCTGCCGGGAAGGCCCATGGGCATTATCGAGAACCCGGTCGATAACCGCCCGGACATTCCGCTTATCGTAAACATCTGGCCGGACCGCGAAAGAGTGTTGCGGGGCATGGGGCTTAACGACAAAGAGCAGTTCGTTAAGAAATTTGAAAGCATCCTGACCCAAAAAATCAAACCGGTAACGGTCTCAAAAGGAGACGCGCCCTGCAAGGAAGTCGTAATAGCAGAGGAAACGGTTGATTTGAGCAAAGACATACCGCGGGTATGGGCGGAGTTCAACAAAGTGTGCTTGAGCGGATGCAACGGCACCCTTATCTGCTATGATCCCGGGACAGGTACTCACGGCATGACCAAGACGAGACTGGGATTGCTTGACTGGGAAAACGGCGACCCGAACTGCCCCTTCCCTGAGGAGAAGGTGAAGAAGTACGGCTTTGCTACACTGATGGGCGCCGGCTCTTACCTTATGAACAGCGCCGGGCGGTACTATTTTGAGAATTACCGGGCAAAGCATAAGCCGTGGCCGGCGGCATGGGCTTTCGGCCTTCCAACGGACGTCCATATGGTGGCGGCCTACAAGGGCTTGCGGGGATGGCCCAAATACGGCGATGAGTATGAGCTTCTCGGCGGCTTCAGAGGAGAGCCGATAGAGCTGGTTGAGTCGGAAACAATACCCGGCCTGATGGTTCCGGCCCATGCCGAATGGGTTGTGGAAGGAGAATTCGTTTCCGAGGATTACAAATCGCCGCCGTTGTCCTACGAGAGCCCCCGGGGCTTCATGTGGGGCGGAGCACCCTGGCCGGTATTCAAAGTGAAATGCATAACACATCGAAAGCAGCCTGTGTGGCCGGCTGCCTCCTTCGAGTCCCTTGGCCCTCATGACCATTTAGGGGTCCATACCGGGCAATTCTGGCTGATAGAGGAGGCATATCAAATAAACCATCTGCGGGATTTAGGGTTTAACGTAAAGGACGTGGCTGTTATGGCGGGGATGTGGGTAATGGTAATCCAGCTGGAGGTCGACGGTGCCGACAAACCCCATGCGCGGTATGGAGAGGAAGTGGGAAAAGCAGTGGGCGCCAAATACACAATAGTAGTGGGACCGGACATTGACCCGTACAATGCCGAGGAGGTGATGTGGGCGGTAGGCATGCGGGCAGGCAAAAGCTCCTGGCGCGAACCGGAGTATGCTCCCGGCGCGCTGCGGCCGCCGGTTTGGGATGAAATTTATAACGATCTGACCATAAATATGGGCAGCATGGTCATTGACGCCACCATCCCGGTACCGGAGCGGTTCGAAACCTTCCCGCCACGATCCGACCCCCCGGAATGGGAGAAGGAGGCCATTGCGCGAATGAAGCGTACGATAGCCGGTGCGTGAGCAGGAAAAGACACCAGCTCGTATTATTTACCAGTTGTCGTAACGAGGCGCAGAAAGCCGCAATAGATAATTGGTGAATAATTCGGGCTAAAAACAGGTCGGCCGTATAAAACCTGTTAAATGAACTGGGGACACAAAAGAAGCTGATGGTATTTGAGGCGGGCAACCAGTTCAAGTGGGTGGTCCGGATATTAAAGAATCTGTAGAATGTGTAAACAAATCTGGGCGCATCCCAATGAAGGCAGGTAGACCAATCAAAGCTGCGGAAAATCGAGCAGGTTGTTAAAACCATAACAGCAAGCTACACGAGCAGTGTGGAAAGCCCTTGCGCTGCCGAGAGAAAGTGCCAAAACAAATCATTGAGATAAAATGCACAACTATTAACAACATACCGGCAATTGCTGCAATACCATCGCGAGTCATACCCCCCTGTGGGTGTCTATTTTTTGTGGTATAATGATTATAAACGTTAGGAAATATTAAAATGTTTGGATGGTCTGGAAAAATTCTCAGGATTGACCTTACAGAGCACAAGGCATCTATTGAACCGACTCAATTATATAGCGAAAGGTTTATAGGTGGGCGTGGCATTAATTTAAAGGTTATTTTTGATGAGGTTGATCCTCACACAAAGCCCTTTGATCCTGAGAACAGACTTCTTTTTGGGCCCGGTGTCCTGGGGGGGACATGTGCTCCTACCGCCTCCCGGATGCAAGTCACTGCGGTCGGTCCCAGTGGGTTTGTTACCTCGTCCGGTATAGGCGGGAGGATCGGTAATGAAATTAAATATGCCGGATTTGATAATATCATTGTCCAAGGAAAGTCCGATACACCTGTTTATATAAACATACGGGATGATATTATTGAGTTCAAAGATGCTGTTCACCTGTGGGGTAAAGATCCTAGGAAGACACAAGAGATTATAAAAGACGAAATTGGTGATCCAGAAACTCAGATTATGTGTATTGGCCCGGCGGGCGAAAAACTCGTGAGCTTTTCATGTATTCTCACCGGAATGTACAGTGCCGCAGGGCATGGCGGATATGGTGCGATCATGGGGTCCAAAAATTTAAAGGCCATCGCTGTTCGGGGTAAAAAGGGAGTAAAAATTGCCAAGATGGCTGAGTTTCTCAATGCGTGTTATGTCATGAGAAACGATATCATGGAGAATCCTGTTTGCAAAGCAGTGATTGATTCAGGGGGCAGGACAACCGCCCCTGAAGCAGTGCGGGCGGGGCTTGCGCCAATGGGGAATCTGGAAAACACCCTTTGGGATGAGTCTATAGCTAAGGAGCTTGATGCAAAAGGAAATGAGTTTTGGAAACGGTATCGTGTGAGTTCTATCGGCTGTGCAGGCTGTCCCATGCATCATTATTATGTTTTTGATGTGCCGGGAATCGGTCTCGGTGCACCCAAGTGCGCTGCATGGGCCGAGTTCGCCTGGCCGTTAAAAAACACCGATTACAATTTTATGTTTAAGGTGGGGATGCTCTGTAATGAATACGGCATAGACTTTACTTCAACAGCACGATCTATTTCATTCTTGTCGGAACTTTACCACCGGGGTATCATCACAGAAAATGATACTGATGGCATTGCCATGCGCAGTGGGGATAAGGATGCAATAATAGCTATGATACATAAAATTGGTACACAAGAGGGGTGCGGGAGGATCTTTCAAAATGGGGTAGTAGGTGCTGCAGAGCAAATCGGGCGTGGTGCTGAAGAATTTGCGCTTAATATTAAAGGGGTTGAAATGTTTTCTTCAGAACTCAGGCCATTCAAAGCAATGGCGCTTGCTTATGCGGTTTTACAAATAAATGTTGATGGGATGGTTATCATGGAACCCGGTATGGGCAAACCAAAGGAAGAGGCAGAAAAACTGGCTTTGCAGCTATGTGGTGCCAGGGAGGCGGCAGATCTTGCCACATATAAGAAAAAGGGTATGCTCGTTTCAGCTTTGGAAGAACGAGTAGGTGTTGTGGAACTGCTTGGTGTTTGCAAATGGTATATGCTTTATTTGACACCATTTCTGGAACTTCCTGTTAAGCTTTATTCCCTGGCCACGGGAATAGATGCTGCCGAGGAAGACCTTTTCATTGCGGCCCGGAGAATGAGAACACTTGCCAAAGCAATAAATATTAGCAGGGGTTTGACTCGAAAAGATGATGCACTTCCTGATAGACTGTTCGGCAACCCGGTTTCCGGTGGAATATTCAAGGGAGCAACTCTTGACAAGTGTGAGTTTCAAAAGATGATAGATGATTATTATACAGCATGTGGCTGGGAAAAAGATGGTATTCCACAGGAATCCACTTTTCATGCCCTCGGGCTTTCTGCAGAGTGGAAGACCTTCAAACGCAGGATGAGTAGAGAGATGCAAAATGGATAAAGTACTCTTGGTGAATCCAGAAAATTGTCATGCTTGCCGAACATGTGAGATGGTCTGTTCGGCAACACATGAAAATACAATCAATCCATTTCAAAGTCGCATAAAAATAATTCAATGGGAAAACGAGGGAGAAGGTTTTCCTGCTGTATGTGCACAATGTGAAGATGCCCCTTGCAGGGCAATATGTCCAGTTAAAGCAATCTATGTGGATGAGTCTCTGAGCAGCGTTATGATTGATTATAATTTATGCATTGGCTGCAGGATGTGCATTGCTGTGTGCCCTTTCGGTATGATGCATTTTGACAGTGTAACAAGAAAAATAATTAAATGTGACTTGTGCGAAGGCGAGCCGATATGTGTCAAGTTCTGTCCTTATGAAGCATTGGAATATGTCGACACTGCTGAGCTTGAAACGGGAAAGCGTAGAGAAGGTGCAAAACAGCTCCTTAAATTTTTGCGCAAGACAGTTTCGACTCAAAACAACATATAGCACCTTCAACTTCTGCACGCAGAGTTGTCCTCTCAATAAAATATGATTCAAGCATTCAGCCACCTGATTTTGATAATCAAACGCACTGTTTAAGTATACACGACAATGATACATCATTTGCCCATCTGGATAGAAGAACCAGCGGCAAGAAAAAAAATAACTTCGCTGGCCGGAAACCTGTTTAAAATAAGATTGCATAAAGACCTTATCGCTGAAGTTCCCGGCATTCGTGATATAAAGCTGCGTCTTAAAAAAATTCGGCAGGATAATCGTGAACACATGAGCAGACTTGCCGAAGAATTTGTGTTGAATGTTATAAAAAAATACCCCGGTGTAAAAGTTCAATCAGCAGCAGATGCAAAAGAAGCCATTGAATATATTGCTCAATATTCAGACGGCATGTCTACGATATCCATCAATAATTGGAGTGTGGCAAACCAGGAATTAAAACCCGGTCTTGTCGATAAAGGTTTCGACGTTGTTAATTCATATCTTGATGAGTTTGATGTACAAGAAGGCGGAATATCTGAATACTGGAAGATCCCCTGTCTGCTTCAAAAAGGTTTGATCGGTGCCCAAATTCCGCTATGTAACCGTTAGGAGGTGGTTTAACAAGAAGTGATCAATTTGATAGGTAACAAAAAAGTAGTATTGTTTGTTGGCTGCTTTGCCAATTATTATTACAGCGAGGTTGGAAAGGCGGTATTGAAAGTGCTGGAACACAACGGGATTGAGATTGTTATGCCTGATCAGGTTTGTTGCGGCTTGCCGATGATGGCAAAGGGAAATGTAAGGGGGGCCGATAAAAACATACTATATAATTCTAAAAAACTTACATGCCATGTAGCAAAGGGTTAACCTTGCTACAGAAATAGGGAAAAAACTCATTGAAGAAATAGAAGCAAGCCAGGTTGATCGAATAGTAACAGACTGTGGTGGATGTAAATTACAAATAGAAAGAGGTTGTAATAGAACTGTTGAACATCCATTGTTATTGTTACAGGAATCATATGACAGGGGAGATAGTTATTGAGAACCAAACAATATTATTGGCTTAACAATATTTGATAGATCGCCAGGGGAATAACTTTTTCAGCCTATAGAAATTTTTAAGCAAAAGAAAATGACTCAACATAAACAGATACTTTCAATAGGTATTCAAGGAAAGGGCAGCTCGACGGTAAGCGATATAAACATTATCGGTGCGCTATTGAAACATGATACTGACATTATCCTTGAACCTGTTTTTGAAGACAATATGTACATTCGTCTTGACCTGTTAAGAAACAGAAAAATTGATCTGTTTTATGAAGATGCACATACGGTTGCTGTAATTGAATGCAATGAGCTTGAGATGGCAAACAGGTCACAGGGGCCCCTGGAAATGCAAATTGTTGCCTCGGCACACTCAGGTGCAGTTGGATTAATGGTACGAGGTGATAGTTCTTCTATTAGAACAATTTATGATATATGTCCTGAAACACGTATTGCTCTGCCCACCGGTGTCGGCAATATGGTGTATGGCGTGCTTGCCTGGCTGGGACTGTTCAAAGGTGCTCTGCCTGAAAATCCGGCAGAAGCAGAGTGGAATGTACAAATAGTGCCTTTCAAATCCTGGGCAGAAAGTCTACGGTCAATCGCTTTAGATACTGCTGATGTTGCATTGGCTACTCCAGAAAATCCAATAGTAAAAGAAACAGCAGCCAGTGGTCCCGGTGTTCGTTTTTTGGACTTTCCTGTAAGTAGTGATCCTGAAGGTGAAGCACGATTTCGGACGTATTTGCCCTATGGGCAACTGATACCTGCACCTGAACATGGAGTTAGAGAAATATGGGGTATTACCAGTTGGGTCGGTACAGCATGCCTTTGGTGTCGTGACGACTTTGACGTTGAGCTGGGTTACACAATAACGAAATGGTTTGACGAGAACTATAAACGCTATAAGAACAAAGGTAATAAGCTCGCTAACTACAGCAGAAACGCTTTACGACAGACGCTTGACGTGGCCATGGCACCGATACATCAAGGGACGGTACAGTATTTGAAAGAAATTGGTCTTTGGCGTGAGGAAGATGATGTGCGGATGCTGTACAACAAGAAACTGATGGACTGGTACTGTACTGCCTGGTCTGAGGCTGTGTCCCAGGCAGATGCTTTGGGTATTAAAATATGTAGTGATAATGATGACTGGCTTAAGCTATGGTTAGACTATAAAAAGAAAATCGGTATCCCCCGTTACCGCCAGATGACTGATAAAGAAATCCAAGAAGCAATACAACAGCAATAAAAGCTGTCATAATTGTCCACGATATTTTTATTTGATAACAGGTGATTTATTTTCACACTTTTTTAATAAATTTTCTCAAGGGAAGCTAAGTTTACGGGAGGAGTGGAGAAGATCCATTGCTCCATCGCGCAGGGTTTTAATAAGCTGTTTCAGCTGTTGAGTTTGCTGAGCGGAAAAGGAAGAGAAGAGCAATTTTGTTGACTCTCTAATTAAGGATAATTCTAGGGTTTTGAGACCGTTATCGGTCAGTTCGACTTTAACGCCCAAATCATCCTTAATTTTTTTTACCAGTCCTTTTTTTTGCATTCTTTGAATTATTTCAGAAATAGAATGTTTTTCCAGGAGGCTCAAGGCAGCGATTTCATGCATTCTTGCTTCTTTACCCATGGAGATAACAGTGTTAATGAGGAACAGGATTGAGCATTGTTGTAAACTGATACCATATTGCCGGAGTTCACTTTCTCTCAATTTGCCGATACACTGGACAGCCTGGCTTAGCAGAATCCACAGTTCAAGATCCTCATCCATGCTTAAAGTTTGTTTATGCGCAGCTATTGCCATTTAATAATCCCTTTTGTTTGTTATAGAAATTAGATCGTATAGTTTCATTAAGATGTTGGAAGAACCAAAATGAATAAAAACGTTAACGTATCGTATGCGTATTATTTTCCATTTTTTGTTTTCTGTCAACTTATTAATCAAAAATTTATTAAAAGGATTTTCTAAGTGAAGTGAGTTTTAAACTGTGATTTTATAATTTGCTTGCTTAGTATATTAATAAACACCAAATAGGTTTTTAAATAAACAACTACAGATTTGTGCAAGTCTTGACAAAGGGAATTATATAGGTCAGAATAACGTATACGATACGTTAACGTATTATAGGCCAATCTATCATGTATTATTCATGTTAAAATTTAATAGTTGCCTTTATTGCAAGTTGCATTGATCTGGACGGAAGCACGGTTGATGGTTTTTTTTAAATCCTTGCTAAAGATAAGAATAAGAAAATTTCAGAGAAAAAAGTGAGGTATAGCTGGCCGAAAAAAAAGATGTAAATGTGGCTGATTTAAAATTAGGGTGAAAACTGAATGGTAAAAACAAGAAAAATAATTATTGGCATAACCGGTGCCAGCGGCAGCGTATATGGATTAAAACTTCTCGAAGCTTTACGCAGTTTTAGTAGAGTTGAATCCCATCTCATAATAAGTGATGCAGGACGTTGTGTTATGGATCAAGAGATTGGAGGTGATGTGATTGAGAGGGCTTTATCACTTGCCGATTATTATTATGATATTCGTGATTTTTCTGCTGCAATTTCAAGTGGTTCTTTTATCACTGAGGGCATGATAATTGCCCCGTGCAGTGCAAAAACACTTTCATCGGTAGCAAACGGTTTTTCAGATAACCTTATTACACGTTGTGCTGATGTGGTTTTGAAAGAAAGAAGAAAGTTGGTCCTGCTTTTCAGAGAAACACCATTAAACCTTGCACACATTGAGAATATGTATAAAGTTAGTAACATGGGGGCTGTGCTTTTGCCGCCTGTTCCCGCATTTTATAATACACCGAAGACCTTGGATGAAATTATTTTACATGCTGTCGGTAAGTCGCTTGACATCTTTTCTTTTGAACACACAATGTTCAAGAGATGGAAAAGTCAATAATATAAAATTATGAAAATTAGGTTGGTAAATAAGGAATTGTGAAAATTTTAAAAAAGTCCTACTTTAACAAATTTTTAAAATTAAAAATTATGGGAAACTCTTTGATTTCTTTTTGTAATTGTATAAAGCCCTGTTTGTCATATTGAAGGGCTTCCTCCATAAAGGACATAAATAAAGACAGGCGCGGAAAGAGTCTTTTCAGAACCAGCTCATCAAAAAATTTATTTCCGGATGCAGTCAAATAATAATATTTTCTTTGAGCTCCTAATTTTGACTTTTTCTTAAAACTGTCAATTATCCCTTTTTGTTCGAATTTTTTGAGATTGTTGTATATGATATTTTTATTTATCTTTGCTTCTTTGTCTACGGAGATTTTTGAGATATTAAATTGTTGTTCTGCAGATGCTATAGCCTGGCTTAAAGAAGCGATTTTTTTTTGTATCTCAAATTGGTAGTGTGGTCTTTGTTTTATATAGAAAAGGATAATAAACGGGAAAAAGGCTCTCCTGAGATCAGCTTGTAATTGAGCGCTTTGTTTAATAATTATTGAATCGATTTCTTTAAGACTTTTTTTTTCCATTATTTAAATAATTAAAAATTTTCACATATAAAATTAGTTTTCAACTGATCGCATCTGGCGTGGACCTGGAGATGTTCTGCCGATGCGGGGAGAAATAATTTAGTCTTTTTCTCCGAGTAAGCCCCTTTTGGCACACGGGGGTCTATGAATGAGTAGAACATTTTATCGCATGTGCGATGGAATTATAAATACCACGTATTCATTTGTACCGAAATACAATTTTATATTATTTTAACATTATTTATATATAAAAAAAAATTATTTGGTAGAAAATTCTAAAATTTTACTGTTATTTGAATTTTAAAATTTAACTTGACAATAAAAATAAAGAGGTGTAATTTTTAGTTACCCCTCCAGGATAGTACACTAATAAAATAATTCAAGAGAAGAATTTTTTTTTTAGATAAATACGTATACGAATCGCTACCGTTTTATATGATTAAAGGAGCACTACATGTTTATCGGGACCATGAAGCTCAACCTGTTTAAGAGTCATACATTCACCCATACCAAACAAAATATTTTTGATACACAACAGCGGAATTTTTTAAGAACACCTTTATATTATGTAGTGATTTTATTATTAATCGTAATTGTCAACGGCTGCTCAAATTCTGCCAATAATCCTGATAGTCAACGACAAGCTGTAAACAAAATACAAAAGCATGTTACTTCAAAGAACCTATATGGAGTAGAGGCGTTTGGTGACAAATATGCATGGGTTGTGGGGGAGGAGGGGACAATTTTCCATACAAGTGATAAGGGAGAGAACTGGGAAACACAAAAATCTCCTGTTAACTTTGATTTGTATGAAGCATCCTTTGTCGATTCAAATACCGGGTGGATAGTGGGCAAAAGGGGTACGATATTACATACTACCGATGGTGGCAACCTTTGGACTGTCCAAGAAACCAATACTAAGGAGCGCCTGTTCGCGGTCCACTTTATTGACAAGAATAAAGGATGGGCTGTTGGTACCATGACCACAATTATGAATACTGTAGACGGCGGTCATACATGGGTCAATCAAGGTCCTGGTGAAGACAGATATCTCAACGGTGTGCTTTTTATAAATGACCGGATAGGATGGGTGGTTGGTGAGTACAATACCATTTATCATACGACAAATGGAGGGAAGCAGTGGGTTTTGCAGGAATGTGAAGTGCTTATCCCTGAAGAACCGGAAAAAGACTTTCCCCCACCCCCCCCACATTTATTCGGCATATATTTTCTCAATCAATCTGTCGGATGTGTTGCAAGTATGGATGGTATTATCGTCAGGACAGAAGACGGCGGAATCGTATGGGAAAAGATTGAAACGAGTGCCCGATTTACCTTTTTCAATATCGCAATGGTAAAAAATATGGGATGGGCTGTGGGGGAGCGGGGACAATTCTGTAAAACTACTGACAGTGGAAAATCGTGGAAGATGGAAAAAGACGTAATCAAGACAAGATTTTGGCTCAGGGATATTGATTTCCCCGACATTAAAAATGGATGGATAGTTGGAGCATTCGGTACCATATTGCACACAGAAGACAGCGGTAGAACATGGGACATGATCTCAGGGATATCTATACAATAGGAATAGGAGCATAGAGCTGTATGAAGAAATTTGCTGCTTTGGTTATTACCTATCGACTGATAATTTTAATAGTTATTGGAATGGCTACTCTTTTCTGGGCACTATGGATACCAAAAATGGATGTTTCAACCAATTTTGACCATTTGCTTCCTGAAACCCACCCCTATGTTAAAATCCACAAAGAATTCCGAAGATTATTTGGTGGCGCAAATTTCCTTGCAATGGTCCTGGAGGTGAGGGATGGGAACATATTCAATTCGGATTCTCTTAGTAAAATAAAATATATTTCCGAACAACTTTTTAAAATTCCAGGTGTAGACCGATATAAAATTCTTTCCATTGCAGAGAGATCAATGAAAGATTTCAGATATACAACATGGGGGATAGAGTCTGGTCCCCTCATGTGGCCGGCAGTTCCTCAAACCGAGGAAGCAATGGAAAATCTAAAAAATGCAATCTGGTCCAACGCCAGCTATTATGGAAGTTTTGTTTCATTTGATAATAAAAAAACCCTTATATTAGCTGATTTTCTTGAAAAAGATCTTGATTACAGTGTGATCTATCGTGAATTAAACAGGATACGCAGTCAAGTAGAAGACCATAACCATATATTGTCAATAGTCGGCAACCCGATGCATTTAGGTACAGTCAGGCACATGGTTTCTCAGGTAAATTATATTCTTGTAGGAACAGTAATTCTTATTCCCATCCTGCTGTTTTTTGCATACCGTTCTGTATGGGCGACACTACTCGTTCCGTCTGCAGGCGTTATATCAGGCATTTGGGGTTTGGGATTTATGGGTATGATGGGATACGATCTTGATCCCCTGATTTATGTTATGCCGTTTCTCATTGCGCTCATGGCCTTTCGTCACTCACATCAGCTATATAATCGATTCTATGAGGAATATATCATCCACGGTGACAGGGTAAAGGGTGCCCGTACGGTCATCGAGAAAATGTTTCTTCCTGGTCTTACCAGTGTAATTACCGATGCCTTCGGTATAGCCATTGTTGCAGTTGTGCCCATACCACTCCTGAGAAGTGTTGCAATAGCCTGTTCGTTCTGGTCAATTATTACGGTTTTTATCGGTCTTATCCTAACGCCTATTATGATGACCTATGTTCCCATCTCCAAGAGGTTCCTAAAGCGCATTGAGATGGAGCGTGAACGTGAGAAGAAGCGCTTGGGCTGGGCGAACAAATTCGCCGACTGGCTGGGGCCATGGCTTATTGCAAAGCGGGGCAGAAATACAGTTGTCGTTATCGTGATGATCATTCTTGGTTTTTCGTACTACTGGTCTGAACAGTTGATTGTGGGTGATGCAACGGTTGGGTCCAACTATCTTTATGACTCATCACGCTATAATCAGGACAGTATAAGAATTAATAAAACCCATCCCCTTATTAACCCTTTGACCATCATTGTCTATGGAAAAGAAAAGGGATCAATTAGATCAGTTAAGGTGCTTAAAGATATTTATGAATACGCCGGCTATATGCAGCAAGATTCAGGGGCTGCCGGTGTGCAAAACATTGTACAACCCCTCAAGGGAATATCTCAGGGCATGCATGGCAATGATCCTAAATGGTTTGGATTTCCCGATAGCGATCGTCAGACAATAGAATATTTTACAGCCTTAACCAGAAGTGGTGATCCCGGGGACATGGACCGGTTCATCGACTACCATGAAAGATTTACTAATATAACGGTTTTTTACAAGGATAAAACCGGTCCGACTATTAGATGCGCCATTGATAACGCCAAGAATTTTATTCAAAAATATTCAAATCGGCCGGAGGCTATTACGTATAAGCTGGCAGGTGGGGTGATTGGTGTTGAGGCGGCAATCAATGAGGTTGTAGCAGAAAAGCAGTTGCAGACATTGTTGATTGCCCTTTTTGGTGTGTTTGTGTTCTGCTCGCTGAATTTTCGTTCTTTTAAAGCGGGGCTTGTGCTGATGCTGCCCTTGGCAATTTCCAATTTTATGGCATTTGCATACATGGCAATCAATGAAATTGGGCTCTCAATCTCCACGCTTCCTGTGTCAGCAGCTGGAATTGGTATGGGAGTAGATTACGGGATATATCTTGTTGCAAGGATAGAGGAAGAAAAACTGCGTAATCCAAACGGAACTCTTGAAGATGCACTCATACGGACCATTCAGACATACGGAAAATCTATTATATATATAGCAGGGACTTTGGTTTTGGGTCTCTTGGTGTGGGTGTTGTCGCCTTTGAAGTTTCAGGCACAGATGGGAATGATGCTTGCGGTAATACTTTTTCTGAACTGCCTTGGTGCAATTTTTCTGGTGCCGGTGTTGGTGCTCATATTTAAACCAAAATTTCTTATCACTAAAAATAACGACCCGAAAAGTGATTCTAAAAATCAGATAGATGCTGCATAACGAAAGCCCGGCTGAAGTTGTGGTTGTACAATGAACTAACCATGACCGTTGCAATGATAAAAAGATTTTCTGGAGTTATTATGGACAAACAACAGAATTCATTCGTGAGGCTAAAATCTTTTATAAATCGCCGGAACCCATAGACAGAAAGGGATAATTCAAATTTCTATTAAATGTTGTATGTCTTTGATTGGATTATAAAATGATTTTATTTACATTTCATAGAAAGGAGGCATTGAATACTATTGCAAAAACCATAAGCATCTAAGAAGGTTTTAACCCTAATAAATCCTTTAAAGGGGGGATTTAAAATGAACAAATTAATTGCTGTTTTTATTTTTATAGTTGTCTTTTATCCGTTGGGTAATACACATGCTTTTGATTTTTTTGATGGGAGACTCTATCTGCGTGGGAACATTCACGAGACCCTTAATATTAGAACCCATGAGGATTTCCGCGACATACGTTATTCAAGTTTCAGGACAACACTTAGACTCGAGTCTATATTTAAAATAACCAGCAGACCGGGGCTCGATGTGAGAATCCATGCCCTCGGTAAATATTATTATGACAAAGCACTTGATCTTGACTCTCAGCAGAGACACGCAGTCAGGGAGGAAGCAGGGGGAAGGCACAAATACCGGGACTTCAGAAGGCCCCGTGATATGGATGAGTGGCTCTCCGAGCTTTATCTGGATGTAAAGTGGGAAACGTTTCAGATAAGGGCAGGCAAGCAGATCGTGAGCTGGGGGGAAACAGCAGAGGATAGGGTGGCCGATCTGATAAACCCGCTTGATACCAAATATATGCTTGGCTATCCGGACTGGGAGGACTTTAAACTTGGATTGTGGATGGCACGTCTGTTCTGGACCCCTAAAGACATTTGGCAGGATTTGTCATTTGAGCTTATTGTTATCCCGTTTCATTTTCTTCCCCAGCGGTTACCTCCTGGAGGGGCCGGGCTTTTTATCGGTCAACCACTGATACCCAATGCCGGGTATCAAAAAATGTTTGACAAGCAGCGAAGAGATGAACCTCCCACAAACCTAAAAAACTTTGAAATAGGCCTTCGTATACGGGGTTACGCAGACATACTTGAGGGGATAGACTGGGCTGTTTCACATTTCTATACCAGGACAGATTCAGGTCTTATAGACGGAGATGGGGGGTTTGGTAATTATGTCAATATGATGCTTGGTTTACCCATGAAGGGCGACGTATATAAGTATCCCTTTTATAACTCAACTGCCTTCACCTTCAGCACTACGTGGAGCAGAATAAAGGCCGGCATCAGGGGTGAAGTCGCTTATAATAGCAATAAAGACTATCAATTTGGAAATTTCGGTGAGATAAAGGAGTGTGACCTTCTTACCACTGCTCTTACTATTGATAAGTCAGTCATGGTTCCATACTTGTCGCGCTGGAATAAGAACAGGTCCTATTATTTTTCTCTAACAGGTTATCAATACTGGCTGACAAATCACGAGTATAACAAGTCTACCGGTTCTTATATATATTGGGAGTCAGGAAAAAGGGATTCAAGCTGGACCAAATTCAGCCTGGTAGTTGCTACCGGTTTTTGGTTCGACCGGATTATAGTTGGGGGCTATTATACTTATGACCTTAACGGAAATACATATGTTTCAAATTATGTCCTCTTCCAGCCGGGAGATCATTGGCAGTATCTTGCCAAGTACCAGCAGGTAAATGAGTCGGGAGCAGGTAGGTATTCTGACCAAGTGGTTCTCTCTATACGTTATGAGTTCTGGTAAGAACAGGTTCGTGTTGGCTATAGCAGGAACAACCTGTATTTAAATGGAGGTATAAAAATGAAAAAGTATAAAAAATATTTACTACTGCTTGTGACATGTTTTGCAATGGTTATGGTTGTTTTTTACGGCTTTAATCCCGGGGACTCAATGGCCGGTGATATTCAGTATCCTGTAGTCTGCTATGAAGGTGATGAACTGTCAAAGGTGAAAGCTTGGGAAAAGCAGTGGGTAGGCAAAAGAATTGATGCATCAAATATCGAAGGGGTACAGGAGTTTTTTCCTGAAAATTATTATAAAATACTCAAAGATAAAGAAAAATGGGGTAGCATGTGGTTTGAAATTGTTCCCTATCGTCAGATGATGCCCACTCCTGGTGATATAAAGTACACGAAACAGTTTGCCGGTAAGCCTAAAGTCGGTTCTGACGGCAATTTGGTAGACTATGTAAGTGGAACCCCGTTCCCGAATGCCAAGACAGCTATGGAATTAATGTATAATTTCGACAATGTAAGTTTTGGTGATAATACGTTGATTATTCAGGACATTGCACTTATAGACGGAATTCGCAAATATGATAAAAGAATGTATGCACCTTCCCATCAGGTGTTCTTTAGCAACAGACGTGAAATACCACCCGTACCCGAGGTCACTCCCAACAAGAAAGAAATTTATCGTGCTTCACATTCAGAATACTTTGAACCTGCAGGAATGCGGGGAAGTAGATGGCTATCGATAAAGTGGATAGACCGCCTCAGGGATTTCGGCGGATGGAGCTATTCGGCCGGTGTCCGTCGAATTGTCAGAAGGTCAACTGCCCAGCGGCTGGATGCCGTTGGAGGTGGTGATGCAACCGGTGAGGATACGACCATATACGGCTGGGCGATCCCTGCACAGGATTATAAGCTACTGGGTAGAAAAGAGTTGTTGGTTGGGCGCCACCAAAATGCTGACTTGTTAGCCAAAGGTCATACGGAGGGAATAATTTTGTACAGTGGAATACAGCGGGAAAGAATCAATACATATGTTATTGAGGCAATTCCCAAAGATCCAGACCATATTTACAGCAAATCAATCTACTATATGGATCCTGAGACATGGTGGCTTGTATATTCCGACAAATATGACACACAGGGTGAGCTGTGGAAAGTTTTCGAAAATGTACAGTCAAATATTAAATCAATCTTTAGTGATGTTTTTGTTCCTTCTGTCCTTTTTGCTTTAACAATTGATGTGGTTCGAACACACGGAACTGTATTCTTTTCTCCCATGAAAATTGGAGAAACCGGTGATAAATACAAATTTGGTTATTATACACCACGTGCCTTGCAAAAGTATGGGTATTGAAAATTGTTTGTCGGACCTCCTCGCGGTGGATATTTTGACGGTTTGGGTAATGCAGATGAACATCATGACAGGAGATTTTTTTGACCACCCCCAGAAAGGGTCAAATACAAACACCATACACAAGAAGGAGACCATGATGCAAATAGCAAAAGTCACAGCCATTACCTGCATTACAGTGTTATATTTTCTCATGTCGGTGTGTGCGGCGCAGAAAGCGCCCGAATCAAAGATTATTCAGGAAGCAGACGCACAGCAGTATCAACTTATCTCCATAAGTTCGTTTCCCGGCCTGAGTCCGGAGTCAGTAACCATTCAGTCCGGCACCACCGTTATTTGGCGTAATATCAGCAGAAAACCCATGGAGGTACTCTTCACCGGCAAAGCGGTGACTATGGCCTGCAAAAGTCCCATCCACTTTATCGTGGATGAGAAGGGTTCTTTTCTGTCCAACCGGATTCCCAACGGTGCTGTTGCCAGCCTATGTTTCATCCAGCCTGGAGAGTTTGACTACAGCGTGAGAACAGTGATTGAGTATTACAGACCAGACAACCCTGATCGCCCTCGCGAAGCAAAGGGAAAAATTATCGTGACGAAGTAACATGCAAGAATGTCAGGAAGAGCACGTTTATTACATTATGGTAAATCTGTAGATTGTAGAAGTAAACAGGCAATATGCCTTGATGAAAAAAGGTCGTTTTGGTTGTTTTGTCAATTGTGTAACCAAGAATGATTGATTAAGACCCCAAAAGAGGGAACAACTTGGAAAGCTCCTCGGGGGCTTGACCTCAAGCCACCCTCTGGGCCCGGGTTCATTTTTTTTCTTATATTCACAAACTAACATTACATTCAAATGTTTCATGGGAGATAATTGTGTTAGGAGTATATTATGTCGGTTACTGAGGGAGTTGGTTCTATCAATAAAGCTGAGGTGCTTGATTTTTTGAAAACAAGTAGCTGTGGTGTTTTATCGTTAGTGGATGGTGATAAACCGTATTGTGTTCCGGTTGAACATTATTTTGACGGGACTAATTTATTTTTTGTTGCCGGTGTGCAAAAAGGACAAAGAAAACTCAGGTGTATAAAAAATAACAGCAACGCATGTTACAGTATATATGAATCACGAAGAGAAACGCCTGAAATGGTCAAAAAAGGTACAAGATGCCGCTCCCTTCTTATAGAAGGCTCTATCAGTATAGTTGCTACTCGAGAAGTGGATATCGCTGGAAGGGGAAAAGTTAAAGCTAACATTCTTAAACTAAAAACCAATGAAATTGGAAATTGGAAATGTCCCGGGCAGACGTGTGATTGGCAGAGTCCATGGTTTGAAAGATATCCCGATTTAATAAAAGGTCTTACAAAAAGTAGTCAATTAAAGTAGTTCAGACTAATTACATTTTTTTTATGGGAGGTTCTTATGGTTAGGATTGATGAGAATAAGTGTGCCAAATGTGGCGGCTGTATAGACCTGTGTCCTGTTCTTGCAATCAATATGATCGATGATATCGTTATTATCGACAACGACATCTGTACTGAATGTGGAACATGCATTAAGGTTTGTCCGGTAAAAGCACCTCAAAAAATTGCATAATCTCTATTGTAAAGGGAGTCTGTTTATGAATAAACAGTATGATTTGATTGTTGTAGGAGCCGGGCCCGCAGGTCTGATGTCAGCAATAACAGCTGCCAGGGGTGGATTGAATGTACTGGTGGTGGAACAAAAAACAGATATTGCCTGGATTCCCAGAACATGTGTGAGCACATTATACACGACTGACTGTAATGGTGAGTTGGTAACCGTTGATGGGGACAGGTGGATTTTTCACAAAAACGACTTTTCCATCAAATACACCGGCCAGTGGAAAGACTGCTGGAAATTTTATCACATATCACCCAGCGGCTATAGAATACGCATAGAACGTGATACGGTTCCTGCGGGAAAAGCGTTCAATAAAGAAACACTGATTGAGGACTTGGCTAAAGAGGCAAAAAAATCAGGAGTTCGAATACAGTGTGGAACCCGTGCGGTTGATATAAAAAACCTGAAAAAAGGTGTTGTTTTAACACTGAACAGACGCGGCAAAGAAGAAAAATTAAAGGCACGTTTTGCAATTGGTGCTGACGGGCTAAACTCAATAATATGCGAGAAACTGGGGCTTAACAAATATAGGCGGTCCTATGGCGTCATGGCAGTCTGTTCATATGTTTTGGAAGGCGTCAAGCCTGCATATCCCGATACTATAATGTGTTTTGTGGGTAAAGGAAAAATGAAGAGCAGATATATTTTTTATGGTTGGCCTCGGCCGGCTCGTACAAAAGGTGATAAGAATCAATGGGAACTTCTTTATACCCAGTTTGTCGGTGGTAATAATCTCGAAGCACCGCTTCAAGCATTTATGAAAGATGGTAATTATGCATCGTGGTTTAAAAAGGCAAAAGTTGTTCAGAAAAGAGGTTGTGTCATGTCGATGCGAGTAGCTTTGCCCTATCCACGGGTAGAAAATACAATACTGGTGGGGGATGCACCATGCTGGACGGAAGTGGAGGTCCAAAGTGCAATACAGTACGGTTACAGGGCCGGCAAAGGTGTTTTGGATGAGTTAAAAGGTGATCCGGGACTGGATGAGTACACCGACTACTGGAAAAACACGTATGAATATTTGGAGCCCGGCAGAACAGAACGTGCTAACTGGGGATATGTCATTTACGTACTTGATGATGATGATCTGGATTATCTTTTCAAGCTAATGGATAACAAGATCCTGAAAGGGTATTATGAATGGAAAGTAATGGATTATGTTCGCCAGGTTCTTGAAGCAGAGCTTCCAAGAATAGCTAAGGAACGGCCCTCTCTGGTCCCGAAGATTAAAAATCTTTTACCACCTCATCAGCTTAGCTTGAGAAAGTTTGTAAGCATTTAAGTAGTACATGAAGGCATCATGAGTATCTATACATATGCTCCCACAGCAATAATTGCAGCAATGCTATAACGGCATTGAAATTAATGATAATTTCGGAGAACAAACATGAGGAAAAAGTATGATGTTATAATTGTAGGTGCAGGTCCGGGAGGTGCTATGGCAGCTAAAGTTGCTGGTGAAAACGGTCTTAAAACCTTACTCATTGAACGAAAGAACAATCCTGCTGAAATCACCAGGGGCTGTACAATGATGTTTGCTGTGGAAAACAGCTATTACTTTGCTGAGCGGATGCATTTTAATGAGAAGAACAATAAGATGTTATTTCCTGTCAATGGATTTACTGTGGATTATGATGGTCCAAGGAGCACTTATTATGCATGGCATTTTTATTCACCTGATGGAAAATCACGACTTGCATTCGGAGACTATGAAGAGAGCAGAAAAAAAGGTGAAAAGGGACGCCTTTCATTTACTTTTGATAAGGGATGGCTTATTAACGGGTTAATTCAGGAAGCGAAAAAGAATGATGTTGATGTGCGTACCGGAATGAATATGAACGGTATAGTAAAGACGGAAAAAGGTGTTGAAGTTACCGCCAACGGAGAAACCTTTGAAGCGCCTTTTGTTATAGGCGCTGACGGCATAAGTTCCCGGGTGGCCCAGCTCATGGGTTTCAATAAAGATCGGAAATATTTTGGAACCCATCCTGCTCTTACATACTATGTAACAGGAATTGATATTCCTCAGCCTGAGTCAATAAACACCGCCATCTGCTTTAAGCCTGGAGAACAGCATCCTACACCGTTCTGGTTGGCTCCTAGTCCTTATGCTAAGGGTGAGTATTGGATGCATACTCTGAATCGTGAAGATTTAGACTACATAACCAAAGAAAGTATTTATGCAAAATGGTTCCCAAAGTTCAAGATAAACAGGACGTGGCCGTATATCGGTAGTTTATGGTCACCGGTTTCTGAACCATATAAGGATAATGTTTTGCTTGTGGGAGATGCTGCTTGGTTCGGAGAGGCTGAGATAACCGGATCAATGATGTGCGGATGGAAAGCAGCAAATGCAATAACTGTTGCAATGATTGATAATAATCTCAATCGTGAGGGGGTTGTTGATTATATTGATTGGTGGAGGAGGTCTTATCCGGATTTTGATGATTGGAGAAACTTTTTTATGATCGGACCTTTTTACTCTTTGATGAACGAAACAGAAATGAACTATCTGTTTAGACTTCTTAAAGATCCGCTGCCCCCTAACAACAATCCTTTTCTCATTGTTAGAATGGTAAAAAAGGCTCTAGAACCTCTAATGCCTAAGATTCAGAAGGAAATGCCGTCAATTGTTGAAAAAATCGGTATGCTGGAAATCGAGAACGTGGAAAAAATTGCTGGTGCTCTTTTGGATAAAAAAGCTATTCAGGCTTAATGAATGCTGTTGATATGTTCTTGTTCATCCTGCCTTTTGGTATGGGTTTGCGTAGAATACAAGTCATTTTGTCGTTGCACCGCCCCCCATTTAGTAAAGGGGACCTGCATGATGTATCTAAATCATGCCGGTCCCCCTCCCCCTCCCCCTCCCCCTCACTCCTTAAGGTGGGTGGGGTATGGTGAGCCAATAACCAAAAAGGGTCCCGTGGTTGACCGGGAGAAGTTTGCCCACACCGGGTTCCGGACATGCGGCAACGATCTTCGGGTACTGATTGCTGGAATCAACCGGCGGTGTGGTTCTTGGATGGTGCTGAAACATTGATTTTTGCCACGTTGCCGTGAGCCGTACTACGATTCGGAATTAATTTTATGCAACTATAGGGTTAATCTAACTACACATAACTAGTACCACGGGAGAAAACTATGGAGCGGAAGGAGGTTCAAAAACTCATTAAACAAAAATTTGCAACATATAAAAAAATCTCCGAAGAATCCGGAGATCAGAAAGCTTGGGATACCTGTTTTGAAGGTTATCCTGAAAGACAGAAAAAGATGATGGGCCAATTTATTGACAACGACACCCTGGCAGGGGGTTTTACCAAATCCATTCCTTTTTTTAAACAGAGCGGGATGGAAATGGAAGTGGTTGATATATCCAATGGTGGTCAGGATGCTGTTCTTGAAGTTCAGAAGGTCTGCCCGTATCTTGATGTTGCCAAAGCTTACGGCTTTGAAAAGCCCTGTCGTCTCATCTGTGAGATGGATGTTGCTGCAACCAAAGCCGTTTTTGAAAATATGAAAGGGACGATTCTCTCGCGGATAGCTGATGGTGACTGTGTCTGTATATTTAAGTATGAACGACCAAAAAAATGATTGTTCCCGGCTTTTTGCATCATTAAAAACCCATCGAGAGCTTTATCGGTCACTTCCGAGATGAGTGTTTGAATGAAAATGCTTTTGTTGCATTAGCTGACGCCAGGGCTAAAATTCAGGACCGGCAGGATGATTACAACCAGAGGAGGCCGCATAGCAGCCTGAAGAACATGACACCAAGATAATTTCCGGTGTCAAAAACAGCCGGGATCACTAACTCAACATTGCTGCATAAAATGGGCTAACGTCAAAATAAGGAGGAAAAATGGCGGCTGAATGCGGGTATGCCGGAAAAATACTTAGGGTAGACCTCTCCGTGGCAAGCATGAGCGATGTTCCGACATCTCATTATGCTGATAGATTCATCGGCGGAAGAGGTGTCGCTGCCAAGATCTACTGGGATGAAGTCCCACCACAAGCTAAGGCCTTTGATCCGGAAAACCAATTGATATTTGTTACCGGACCATTAGCTGGATTCGCTGGATTGGCGGGTTCTCGATGGCAGATTTGTGGAAAATCGCCTGCGACGATTCCTGAGTTGTTTTCCTATGCTAATTTAGGAGGAAGCTGGGGTGCCTGGCTCAAATTTTCCGGGTATGACGGCATAGTGGTGCAAGGTAAATCCGACAAACCTGTTTATCTATTGATACAAGATGGTCATGTTGAGATAAGAGACGCTTCCCTCCTCTGGGGTAAGGGTGCAATTGAAGTACGGGAAAGATTAAAGGCAATGCTTGGAAGCAATCTCAGGGTAGCCGCCATTGGTCCCGCCGGTGATACTATGGCAGTTATGGCAAATATCATTGCTGATGATGATGCCTCCGGTTCCGGCGGCTTTGGTGCTGTTATGGGTTCAAAGAAACTAAAGGCTATTGCCGTCGGGAGCAATAAGAGAAAAGTCATAGCAGCGAATCCTGAAAAACTCAAAGAACACATAAAATACAGTCGTGTATTAAAAAAAGATTCACGATTTATATATGCCGGTGGAGGACATGCAGCTGCCCCCATTGTTGCAAAAATGGATCCAGACTCTAATCCAAAATTAAGAAAATCCGTCTGCTATGGTTGCATAAGCGGCTGTGTAAGGGCAACGTATCAAACGGAAAACGGCCAAAGGGGAAAAGTTTTGTGTGCCGCCGGATTGTTTTATGCTGGTGTGTCTATGAGACATTATGGTGAGTGGAATGAGGTTCCCTTCTTTGCCGGTAGAATATGTAATGAATACGGCCTTGATGTGATGACCATTGCGCCAATGATTGATTGGCTTGACCGGTGTTACCAGGCAGGAATTCTAACCGATGAAAAAACCGGTATTCCCCTGTCAAGAATAGGAAGCCTTGAGTTTATACAAACCTTGGCCCGGAAAATATCACAGAGAGAGGGATTTGGAGACATACTGGCTCAGGGAATATTGAAAGTGGCGGATGCGTTGGGAAGTAAAGCAAAGGAGCAATTAGGAGGCATCCATTTGCGAACGGGGCAATTATATCCCTATGAGCCTCGGCAATTCATCATAACCGGGCTTTTATACGCCACAGAACCCAGGATGAGCACCCCCCTGCTCCATGAAGTGGTTTTTCCACTTCATCTGTGGTTGGATTGGTGTGATAAGGTGGAGGGTGCCTATGTCTCCGGTGATGTTATCCGTCAAATCGCCCGGAAATTTCTTGGATCCGAAGTGGCACTGGACTTTTCCACTTACGAAGGAAAAGCCCTGGCAGCTAAAATAATCCAGGACCGGGAGTACATTAAAGAGTGCCTGATCCTCTGTGATTTTGCCTGGCCTATGATGGATGTTAAACACTCTGAAGAACATGTGGGTGATCCGACGCTCCCCGGTAAAATTTTTTCCGCAGTCACTGGAAGGGAAATGGATGAGCAGGGACTTGATAAGATTGGTGAGAGGGTATTTAATCTGCAAAGGGCAATTCACATCCGGGAAGGACATGGAGGCAGAGAAAGTGACAGTCTCCCTGAGTCCGACCACACAGTGCCTTTGCCTTCACGACCCGGCTTTAATCCCAAATGCTCGGTACCGGGAAAGGGAGGGGAAGTCATATATAGAATGGGAGCTGTAGTTGATAGGGTAAAATTTGAAGAGATGAAAGACGAATATTATCAGCTGAGGGGGTGGGACCCACGGACAGGTTTTATTAAAAAGGATACATTACAAAAGCTCGGCCTTGAGGATGTAATTGAACCTCTGAAGGAAAGGGTGCTTTAGTATTTATTTCGATCCATTCAGAAAAAGGAAGCAGGTATGATCTGTAAAGTTTGAGGTAAGCCGTGTCTTCCTCCCCCCCTAATGCTGAGTTAATTGTTAGTAATTTTGAAATAGACAATTTAAAATTAAATTTGCACCGAACATTTTACAAAAAAGAGTTATTGTCAAATTGATGTGTCACGTAGGGCGAATTTTTTTGAATAATACACTATTGCGGAAAACTTTACAGATTCAGTAAATGATAATTAAAGCCCTAAGGTATCCCGGCACCATGTTTGTTTTACATATAATGCCGGGATACTGTCCCCCCCTATTTTTGTAAAGTTCTTTACAATACATGAAATTGCCAGCCCGTTTAATAATGAGAATATAATAATGATGTATGACACCTCCTGTGAACAAAAGGGGTACTGTAACCTTTTACAGAACAACAAGAAAGGGAACTGCATTATGGAAGAGGGAAAAAGCTCGTTTCGGTGGATAGTGCTGGCACTGCTGTTTTTGAGTATGCTGATCGCAACGATGTCGATGAACTGCATACCGCCGCTGTTCAAGGAAATCATGGAGGAGATACCCCTGACCAAGGTCCAGATGGGCACGGTTATGGGTGTTATCACCCTTGCCTCGCTCTTTTTTGCCCCCCTGGGCGGGGGCCTGGGCGACAAGTTCGGGCCGCGGTGGACCCTGGGACTTGCTATTGTCATAATTGCCGCAGGCAGCGCCCTCCGGGCGGCGGCAGGAAACGTGTTTTCACTGACCGCGTGCATGTTTATCATGGGAGCCGGTGTTGCCGTATTCGGTCCCAATTTGCCCAAAGCCCTGAGCATGTGGTTCCCGAAGAACGAAATGGCAATGGCAAACGGTATTTCCATGGCCGGCGCGGGCGTGGGGGGCGCTGTGGGCATGGCGGTTGCTGCAAGCATTATGTCGCCCCTGTTCGGCGGCTGGCGGCCCAGCATGGTGTGGGTGGGGGTGTTCATGCTTGGAGCCGGTGTGCTCTGGGTGCTGATATTCAGAGACAAAACAGCTGACACCGGTCCCTCGAAGACCGGCAACATGGCGGCAAATTTCAAAACGGTCTTAAAGATCAAAGATGTCTGGCTTCTTGCGGTGTATTACGGGCTTAACATGGCCGGTATCATGACCGTTGTAACCCTTCTTCCCGTGAGCCTTGCGGAACGGGGCGTTGAAAAGGGGGGAGAGCTGGTAGCCATTATGATGGCAACGGCGGTGGTGTTTAATATCGTGGGAGGAATCCTCTCGGACAAGACGGGCAAGCGCAAACCATTTCTTATTTTAAGTGTCGTAATTCTTGCGGTCAGTATCGTCTGTTTTGCAACGACAACGGGCATAGCGCTGATTATCGCCCTTGCCTGTGCCGGGGCGGCCATGGGGACCATTGGCCCGGTTATCATGGTGGTGCCCGTTGAGATGGAAAAGGTGGGGCCCGCACTCACAGCAACAGCGGTGGGGCTGATATTCATGGTGGGCAACACCGGGGGCTTTGTCGGACCCGTTGCCGGGGGCAAGCTGATGGATGCCTATGGTCTTGTTACCGGGTTTATGGTAATGGGAGCCGCCCTTGTTGTTGCGGCCCTTGTTATTGTTCCCCTGAAAGAGACGGGCACAAAAAAACAGGTACGGGCCGACATTTCAGAATAAAGGAAGTAAACAGCCGGGCTCAGAGAGCCCGGCTTTGGGTTGCGGCCAGAGGCCGAAAGCCAAAGGTCCACGAACGTGGAAAGTCCCCTTTTTTCTTCCCGTACGGAGCATGGGGTTTACGTCAAACAATGAAAAGAGCAGATATGCATGATGAATCACGGATTGAAATAGCTACCTATCGCCTCACCGAGGGAACGTGTGATGAGGACTTCCTGCGAGTTGTCGATGCGGTTGCGGCCGACCTTAAAAACAGCGGCGGTGCTGTGGGCCGGCAGTGATTAACTGGTAATGGCTTATGTGTGGCAACCTGTACAAGCTGGACCGTAGTGCTGTTTTGCTTTTTAAGGCGATGCTGTAAAACTCTCTTTTTTAGTGCAACGCATTAGTTGAGTTTTCCGGCTCTGTTTTAACTGCCGCATACTCAGCGGGAGCCAGGTTTCCAAGTGATTCATGTGGTCGTTCTTCATTGTATTCTTCAAGCCAGCGGTCTGTGATTTCCCGCACCTCTGACAGTCTTCTAAACACATACAGGTCTAATACCTTATCACGGTATGTCCGGTTGAATCGTTCAACAAATGAGTTCTGTGTCGGTTTGCCCGGTTGTATAGTAAGCGATCGATAAACCACACCCCCGCGTAAACACAAAAAGCCCGGCAAGCAGGTATTCCCGCAGCCAGGCCTTTATTTTGTCAAGTAGATATTTATGCTGCTCGGCCAGCCTGTTTTTTATCGACATACTGCGGCAGCAGCGCCTTGTAATCGGCTTCCGTCCTTGCAGAGGGCAAGCGGTCAAACAGATATCGCAGATACCAATAGGGCTCCAGTCCGTTTGCTTTGGCCGTCTCAATCAGGCTGTACAGCGCAGCGCTGGCATGAGCGCCGGCATGCGTTGCACTGAACAACCAGTTCTTGCGTCCCACCACGAAGGGGCGGATCGCATTCTCGGCCAAATTGTTGTCCGGCTGTAGACGACCATCATCAAGATATACTTTCAGGCGGTCCCACTGGTTTAACGTGTATGAAACGGCACTTCCCAAAAGCCCTCCCGGCGGTGTTTTCAGTGCGGTCTCATCAAGCCACTCGCGAAAGTCGGTCAGAAGCGGCGCCGCTTTTTTCTGCCGCAGAGCATACACCTGATCAGGTTCCAGGTTGCGATCTTTGGCGCTGTGCTCTATGGCATACAGTTTGGTGATAAAATCAAGCGCAGCGTCGGCGTGGCCTGTTTTCTTTTTCTTCTTACTGCTCTTGCCGCGGGCTTTTACCGCATCCATGAATTTGCGGCGCACGTGCGCCCAGCACCCCAGATGTTTCACATCCGGCATATCATCCACAAATTCATAGCCAACATAACCGTCCGTATGCACATAGCCCGCGTAGTCTCCAAGAAACGCTTCTGCTGCATCTCCGGAGCGTGTCGGGTGATATTGATACATCAGTACGGGTTTATCTCCACCACGAAATACCCACATGTAGCTTTTTGTTGTGGCTTCTCTGCCCGGTTCCTCCAGGACCTGCACAGGAGTCTCGTCTATCTGCACATAAGGCCCGGAGCGGATCTCGGCGCACATCATATCCACCATCATGCTGCACTTTTCTGCGACCTTTATGATCCACGAGGCCATTGTCTGCCGTTTCAGCTCAATGCCAAGACGTTCAAACATCTTTTCCTGGCGGTACAGCGGCAGCGCGTCTGCGTATTTGCTGTGATTATCTGTGCCAGCAAACCCGGCGTGGCAATGCTTTTGGGCAGCAACTGCGCGGGCATCGGCGCAATGCTTACCGCAGGCTCATCTGCTTCGGTGCCTTCACAGGTTTTGCAGGCATATTTAGGTCGAATGTGTCTGATGACCCGGATCCTCGGCGGGATGTATTCCAACTGCTCTGCAGTTTCTTCTCCGATCCTGCTTTTCTCTGATCCGCATGAGCACTGCTTTTCTTCTTCTGTAAGGTCATGAACAACCTCTATGCGGGGAAGGTTCTCAGGCAGGAGCCCTCTCTTGCCTCGACGCCGCGTATGGGCCGGCACTTCGATTGACTCCGGTTCAGCAGACTGTTCATCTGCCTCGGATTTTTCTGCCTCGTCGAACAAAAAAAGCTGCCCGGAACCAACATCTTTGGGCAACTTCTCGCTCTTGCTGCCAAACAGTTTGTGACGCAGCAGATTGATCTCTTCTTTCAGTAATCTGTTCTCGCTATCATACTCAATGATGAGCTTTTGAAGATCAACAATGCTGTCGGGTAGCTGTGCAGTATCAATGTTCATACTTCACACCATATCACTTTTAGCCTTTATTTACAAGGGTTTTATGCGTTTCGTGTCGTTTCGTTTAATGATTACAGCACCGTTTCGAAGTGCAGCTGCCGGTGAGCGCTGTGCTGCGTGATCTTCAACCCGTCAAGCAGCCACCTCAACTCCCGCTGACCCACCTGCAGCACCTCGGCCGGCGTCTTTGGCCACTTGAAGGTCTGCTTCTCCAGCCGCTTCTGCCACAAACAAAATCCGTTCCGGTCCCAGTAGATGATCTTCAGTATCTTTTTGCGGCGGTTGCAAAACACAAACAGGTGTCCTGAAAACGGATCAAGCTCATGACTCTCAACAATCATTGACAGGCCATTGATGGCCTTGCGCATATCTGTGTACCCCAGCGCCAGATACACCTTCAGGTCCGGTGACTGCAAAAACATTACAGGCCTCGCAGAACTTCAAGAACATGACTAAGCGTTGCAGGGCTGAAATCGTCTGCGATTTCTATTGCAAACTGCTCGTCAACCACGACTCGAATAGCTGATCCCTCCGCCTGCCGCGGCGCTTCAGCGGGCAGTTCCACCAGCCTGACCGTTGTGCTGTCAGCTTTTTTGAGCCGGTGCCGCCAGTAGGCAAATGTCTTCAGATTCAATCCCTGCTGCTCACAGTACGCTGCCTGGGTCTTACCGCTCTGCTGCCACGTCTTCATGTGTGCCTGCCAGTGCTCTCGTCTGCTCCTGTCTTGTTGGTTTTTGCATAGTAAGCCTCCTTTGCTGTTTTTTAGGCTTACTATGCCACGGCGGCGCTAAGAGGGGTAGATGCGGTTTATGGATCGCTTACCTTGGTTCTTACATACAGGACAGAACCCTTATATCCAGGCCTATACCGGCAAGGTCTTATACTATTAAAATTTTAAAACTTGACGAATGTTTTTTAAGATATTAAAGGATAGTGGTTGAATATGTTTTTCTCTACCTTTTTACAAGAGACACTATATGAATGATAAAAAGAAAGCGAAAGAAGAACTTGTTCGGGAACTTGTCCTGCTGCGCAAACGTAATACCGCGCTGGAAGTAGCGGAAACCGAGCACCGCCGCTCGGAGGAGGCTTTTAAAACCGCTGAAGAGCGGTTCAGGGCCATTGCCGAGTCTACACCCGATGCGGTTGTTGAAATAAGCGGCCAGGGGAACATAATCTTCTGGAACAAAGCAGCAGAGCGCATTTACGGCTATACAAAAGATGAAGTCATGGAAAAACCCATCGAGTCCCTGCTGCCCGAGCGCTTCAGGGAGATCTCCCACAAAGGCAGGGAGGAATTCTTTAAAACCGGTGTTTCAAGCTTTGAAGGAAAGACCATAGAGGCAACGGGCCTGAAAAAGGACGGCACCGAGTTCCCCGTTGAGATTTCATTTTCCATCTGGAAATCCGGGACCACCCCGCTTTTCAGCGGAATCATTCGAGACATCACCGAACGCAAAAAAACACAGGAAACCCTCACCCGGGAGCGCAATTTTATATCTGCCGTCATTGACACCGCTGCAGCACTGGTGGTGGTTCTTGATCCCCGGGGAAAGATAGTCCGCCTGAACAGGGCCCTGTTGGAAATGACCGGATATGAAATGATTGAAGTGAAAGGACACCATTTTTGGGACGTCTTTTTGGTACCCGAAGAGATCGAACCGGTGAAAGAATCTTTTTATTCCATACGGCCCGACATATTACCGATAAATTCGGAGCGCTACCTGGTGTCGAAAAACGGGGAAAAAAGAATTATCACGTGGTCTAACACGGCAATTTTCAACACGGACGGCTCGGTTGAATATATTATTTGCACCGGCATTGACATAACCGACAGAAAGGCGGCGGAAGAGGCTCTTCGCACGGCACATGATGAGCTGGAAGAGAAGGTCAAGGAACGTACCCTCGAGCTTACCGAATCAAACAAGCTGTTGCGCAGCAGGGAGGAAGAACTGGAACTCCAGGCGCAAAAACTTGAAGATGTTAACGCCGCCCTGCGGGTGCTGCTGAAACGTCATGAAGAAGACAAGGTTGAGCTTGAAGAAAAGGTCCTTGCAAATGTTAAGGATCTGGTTTCCCCGTATATTGATAAAATAAAAATGAGCCGGTTGAGCGCTCCCCAGAAAAGCTGCATGGAAGTTATCGAATCAAACCTGAATGAGATAATCTCTCCCTTTTCAAGAAAGCTCTCCTCCAAGTTTTTAAATTTAACGCCGAAAGAGATCCAGGTTGCCGGGCTGATAAAAGACGGCAAGACGTCAAAAGAGATAGCAGATTTTTTACATACCTCTACAACCACGGTGGCATTTCATCGGAGAAACATACGAATAAAACTGGGATTAAGCAATAAGAAGGCAAACCTGAGCACACACCTCCAGTCGATTTCTTAATGGTAGTTTTTGCCAGTCATTATACCCTCATACAATTATTATTGACATCCACTGCTTCTGCATATACTTAAAAATTTATATAGGGCACCGGTCATCATTGCTGTAAGAATGGATTCTTTAACAAGGAACTCCTATGCCGTGCCCCGGGTTTCTGTGGGGTCTGTGGATAACCGAACACATAAGAGGCGCATTAGCCGGGAGGTATGTGATGTCGAAAAAAGAACAAAATCCAAAACAAAAGGTCTATACAGTAGAAATTACGGTCCATTCAGTAAAACGCGCATGCCCGCTGGGTATTAAAGAGGGTGACAAATGGCTCATTGACAGCAGTTTTACTCCCGCGCATTTCTGTATAAACGCGTTCGGCAATGTTTTTCCGGTGTTGCGGACCTTTCGCTACGGCGGGGTACATCCCTGGGACCTTAAAGGGGATTTCGGAAAAGATACAACGTTTGTTGCCTGCCCTGATTTCATCAACCAGGTTATTTACAAATTAAAAAGAGTATCCAACGCCGGGGAGTAGACAGCATGGACGAGCAAAAATTATCTTTTCGCTGGTGTGTTCTGTCTCTGGCTGTTGTGAACCTGTTTTTTGGAATCATCGCAAAAGAGAGTATCCCGCCGCTCTTTTCAGAAATCAGGAACCAGATCTTCCTGTCAAAGGTACAGATGGGCACCACCATTGGCGTAGTTTCTCTTGCAGCCCTGTTTTTCGCGGTTTTTGGAGGTGCGTTTTCAGACCGGTTCGGCAGCAGACTGGTATTTGGAGGTGCTGTTCTTATAATGGCTGTTTCTGGAGCATTCCGTGGTTTTGCGGGAATCGCATATGAGTTCATTGCCATGATGTTTATTCTGGGGATCGGCGCAGCTATTCTCGGCCCCAGTCTGTTAAAGGCCCTGGGAACGTGGTTCTCTTCCCGGCAGCTGGCCATGGCAAACGGCATCTTATTTCAAGTATGGGGATCGGCGGCGCCCTGGGCATGGCGACGGCATCAAAATATCTCTCCCCGATGTGCGGGGGGTGGCGGGGCCTGATGTTTGCCCTGGGTGGGGTGCTGGCTGTAACGGGCATACTATGGTTGGTTTTGTATAAAGATGTGCCTGGAAAGGCCCGTGAGTCGAAAAAAAAGAATAAGGGAAACGTCCGGGGAAATTTTAAGAAAGTAGTAAAGGTGAAGGAAATATGGTTAATAGCCCTGTTTTACGCGTTCTGTAATATGAGCCTCATATCGACAATAAGTTTTTTGCCCATTATCTTTGAGGAAAGGGGCATGACAAAGGCCGGCGAGGCCGTTGCCGTAATCCTGGGAACCTCTGTGCTGTTTAATATACTGGGAGGAGCGATCTCCGACACAATCGGAACAAGAAAAATTTTTCTGTGGTCAAGAGCACTGGTTTTCGGTGCCTGTGTGCCAGCTTTCGGCGTTTTTAACGGCGGCCTGCTTATAATTTTTCTGGTTATTGCCGGTGCTGCAATGGGAACGTTTGCGCCGATCATGATGGCTGTTCCCGTTGAGCTTGAAAAGGTGGGTCCAGCCCTTGCGGGTACTGCCATTGGTTTTATTTTCATGATTGGAAATGCCGGCGGGTTTATCGGGCCGGTACTTTCCGGAAAGCTCATGGATATTACCGGTACATTCTGGTCGGCTTTGCTTTTTATGACAGTCTGCTTTATTGCAGCGGCATTAATCGTTCTCCCGCTCCAAGAAAAAGGCAGCTTAAATAAAAATGGGGCTTCAATCCGGCATCACTAGAAAAAGCTGCTGCCGAATGCATAATGATGGTTTTTAACTATTATTGTACAGTTGATTTATTGATATTGACTTATCATCGTTGTGCGCAATAATGTATCATTAAAAGCATAATAAAGTAATTTCTTATTTATTGAAAAATAAAGCAAAGAAAAGTATTATTTTTTAAATATTTATTTATATTAAAATAATTTATTAATTAATTGTCTTTATAAACCTATTTTTTATAGGAGGGGGTTATGAAAAAAGTTTTGGTTGGTATGTTCCTAACAATGCTTTTGTGTCTGCTCTTTACCGGTGGAGCACAGGCATTTAAGCTGCTTGACGACAAGCTTGACGTCAGGGGCAGCATTCAGCAGACCACGAACATCCTTACCCATGAAGAGGTTCGTGATATTCGTTTTTCCAGCTTCAGGACCATGTTCAGGCTGGAGGGGCTTCTGGACGTGTACCGCAGCCAGGAACTCAGTGTTAAATTCTACGGGCTCACCAATTACTATTATGATTTTGCACTTGCAATTGATTCGGACCTGCGACGTGCTACGCGACATGAAGCAGGCAAAGGTAAATTCAATTACTACGAGCGGCCACGCAACTCCGATGAGTGGCTTAAAGAGCTGTATGTAGACGTTATTTACAAAAACTTTCAGATTCGCCTGGGAAAGCAGATTGTGAGCTGGGGTGATGTTGCCGACGCCCTCGTCGCCGACGTGATAAACCCCATCGACAACAAATACCGGCTCGCGTTTCCCGACTGGGAAGACTACAAGCTGGGTCTCTGGATGGCCAGGATTTTTTATGTCCCCGACGGGTGGTGGCAGGACCTTTCGTTTGAGCTCATCGTTATCCCCTTCGATTTCGAGGAATCACGAAACCCGCCTGCTCCCGGATTGATCGGACTGCCCGTATTCCCCAATTACCTGTCCCAGAAGATGATGGATGCCCAGAGGACCGATGCTCCCAAAGACGGGCACCGGTGCTTTGAAGCGGGTTTGAGAATCAGGGGATATGCAAACATCGGAGAAGGGGTGGACTGGGTCGTCTCTCATTTTATTTCCCGGCTGGACACTCCCCTTGTGGACGGTGCACGGGGAGCCGGAAACATAATTAATATGATGTTCGGCCTTCCACTTGACGGAAACACTTACAGGTACCCGTATTACAATTCAACGGCCTTTATACTGAACACCACATGGGACAAGATCGGTGCGGCGATCAGGACCGAGTGTGCCTACAACACCAACCGAGATTATCAGTACGGCACCTCCAGCGTTTCCGGCGGAATCAAGGAAAAGGACCTGATCACCGCCACGATAAAGTTTTCCTTCAGCGGCATCATGGTCCCATTCTACTCCGACCGGATGTTCGGGAACAAGAACAGGGCAATGTCTCTTTCCATTACCTTCAGCCAGTACTGGATGAAAAATCATGAGCATGACAAGAGTACCGGCGAATACATCATGGGAGAAACGGGCAAGGACGCGCGGCTGTCGAAAATTGCATGGGCCGCCATGTGGTATTTCTACAATGATGAATATATTGTCAACTACTTCGGCTCCTATGACTCAAACAGCAAGGGGTCCCATATTGTAGGGCTGACCTACATGCCGTCCGACCACTGGGAGTTTTCCGTATCCTACATGAAAATGGCCGAAGCAGGCATCTCCCGGTATATGGACCAGGTGGTGCTTGAGGCACGGTATGAGTTCTTTTAAAAAATAACGGCAGATAAAAAATATTTTCAAAGTTTTAATACATAGGAGGCACAAGAACATGCAAAGATACAGCGTCAATAAAACTTTTCGTTCAGCAACAGCCGTACTGCTGCTTTCCGTGCCGGTGCTTTTTCTGTGCGGGCCGTCTTTTGCCGGTGAGATACAATATCCCGTGGCCTGTTATGAGGGTGACGAGCTTCAGAAGGTGCGGGAATGGGAAAAAACATGGGCCGGCAAGCGGATCGGCCCTGAGAACTTCATGCAGGTTGCGGAGTTTCTTCCCGAAACCCTGGTGCAGGTCTACAAGGAACATGAAAAATGGGGGGACTTCTGGTTTGAGATAGCACCCTACAAGCAGATCATACTCAGCCCGGGCATGGTGGAATCAACCCTGAAGTATGCCGGTGACGTCAGCATCGGTCCCAAGGGGGGGCTTTTGAACTGGACCGCGGGGCTCCCGTTTCCCAACCCTGCAACGGCCGAGGAGATGGTCTTCAACCACAGCAAGGGAGACCGGTATGGCGACCAGTGCTTTTACGGCACCCTTGCCTATATCGTAGACCTTAAGAAAAAATATGACCGGACAATCGAGCGGGACGGGTGGAAGCTGTTCTATTCCGGCAGGACGGATCTCGAACCCAAGCCAGAGATACCCAGGAACACCAAGGGGATTTACAAAGGCGGTCACGGTGCCTGGATCACGCCTGCCATGCTCAAGGGAGGAAGAAGCCTTGAGATCAAGTGGAACGACACCCTGAAAGACTGGGGCGCGTGGAGCTTTTCGGCAACGAGCAGGAGGGTTGTCCGCTCTTCCACCGCACAGCGGCAGACGGCCTTTGCCGGTGCCGACTTTACCCGGGATGACGACCGGGGCTATTCATACGTGGTGCACCATCTGAATTATAAAATGCTGGACAGAAAAGAGCTGCTGCTGGGCAGGAATATGGACAGTGATAAAATGGTTGCAAACCACAAGCCGGGGTCATGCCTTGAGACCCATGTTACCCGGGAGAGAATCAACGCCTATGTTGTCGAAGCCATACACAAGAATCCCAACTATGTCTACGGCAGGCAGGTCTGGTACTTCGACCCCGAAACGTGGAGCATGCTCTATGCCGATAAATACGACAAGCAGGGACGGATGTGGAAGATTTTCGATATGCCCCAGACCATCACCAAGATGGAGGAAGCGGAAGGTTCTGTTGCCTGGACTAGTACCACCATCACCATCGACCTCCAGCGCGACCATGCAACCGTCGGCGCGTTTACAAACGGAAGGTTCGGATACACCGACAAGGAATACTTTAGCCCGACGTTTTATACGCCGGCTGCTCTGAAACAGTACGGATATTAATCGGAAGATGTAACATGCAGCACTGACGGCACCATTGTGTTCCGTGATAGTAATCGATGGTTTGTAATGTGATACCCGATGCCGGATTAAAAAAGTAATGTATTAAAGAATTTAAGAGGCAGTATTAAAATAAGGAGATGTTATGACCGACACATACCAGAAGCTATTTTCACCGTTCACCTTGAATAAGCTGAAATTGCGCAACCGCATTATCTTTCCGCCCATGGCATTTTCCTTTGACCATCACTCGGGCGAGACGTCGGAAAAAACAATAGAGACATATTCCCGCATGGTCCGGGGCGGGGCGGCCATGGTGATCCCGGTGACAATGTTTGCCGACCCCTTCGAGCAGCAGCCTCCCTGGCACCGGGCACTTCCCTACAGCAGGGCCAAGTACGATCCGGTACGGGCGGGAAACAGGATGCGCTGGACGGATGTTCACTGGAGCGAGGAGTACAACCAGCGGCTGTTCGACCTGACAGAGTCCGTGCACCTGAACGGCGGCACCATCTGTGCCGCTCTGGCAAACGGCGTGTACGGGTGGGCACAGAACTACATGAGAGCGCATCCGGATGATAAAATACTGGGTTTCGGCCTGTTCAACAAGCTTACTATCGGTGAAATCGAGGCGATTATCGAGGAGTTCGCCAACGTGGCAAGCTGGCTGAAAGCGAGCGATTTTGACGCGCTTGAGATGAATATGACGGCCCTGCCGGACTTTTTTACCATGCCCCAGTTCAACAAGCGCGAGGACAGGTACGGCGGCGATTTTGAGGGGAGGATGCAGTTTTCAAAGGAGCTTATCCAGGCAACCAGGGCTGCCGTGGGCAAAAACTTTCCCATTATCTACATGTTTGATCCCGACCATTTTACCACAGGCTTGCGGACCCTTGAGGACGGGGTCGAAATAGCAAAGGCGGTTGCCGGCTTCGGCGTTGACGCCATACGTGCCCGGGGCGGCGGCTGGGCAAAGGTGGAATACGAGATCCCCAACATGTATCTTCCCGAGGGGACCGATGTTCATCTGGCCGAAGCAATCAAGAAGGCAGTTGACATACCGGTCATTGCCGGCGGCAAGCTGGGCAATCCCGACCTTGCAGAATCGGTGCTGAAAGAGGGAAAAGCCGACCTGGTGGCCATCGGCCGGGCGCTTATTGCCGATCCTGACTGGCCCGTCAAGGTGCGCACCGGCAATGCCGACAGGGTGCGGAAATGCATCTCATGCAACATCGGCTGCCTGGGCCGCGTGACCATGGTGCCCAGGAAACTGTCCCGGTGCTCTGTTAATCCGCTTTTCGGCAATGATGAGAAGTTCAGGAACACGGGGCCTGCCGCGGAAAAGAAGAAGGTTGCGGTAGTCGGTGGGGGGCCGGCGGGTATGTCTGCAGCACTTTGTGCGTGCCACAGAGGACACGATGTGGTGCTGTTTGAAAGAAGCGGCAAACTCGGCGGCGGCGGACAGTTTCACCTGTCGACCATTCCCCCGTTCAAGCAGGAAACCCTCTACATCCCCCAATACTATGAAAGGGAATTCGCCGAGGTGGACACCCTGACCCTCAAGCTCAATACCGAGGCAGATGCCGCCGCTATCATGCAGGAAGCCCCTGACGCGGTAATCATTGCAACCGGTGCCCGAGCTCTGGTGCCCGGCATACCCGGTGCCGACGGCCCCGAGACGCTTACCTATGAGGACGTTCTGCTGGAGAATAAGAAGGTGGACGGCAGTGCAGTTGTAATCGGCGGCGGAAACGTGGGCTGTGAAACGGCACTCTACCTGATTAAAAAAGGCGTTAAGGTAACCATCCTGGAGATGTGCCCCAGGCTGCTGGATAATGTTGAGACTTCAACACGAAACACCCTGCTCAAAGAGCTGAAAGAAGGCGGGGCCGAGATGCTTGACAAGGCTGCAGTCACCGCTGTTAACGGAAATGACGTCCGCTATGTCAGGGAGGGAGAAGAGAAGACAATACATGCCGACACCATCGTTATTGCAGCGGGGTCCAAGCCTGATGATTCCCTGTATTTCGATCTTTGTGACAAGGTGGCGAATCTGCACATTGTCGGGGATGCAAAGGACCCCCGGCAGATTATGCACGCGGTGAGCGAAGGTTTCTATGCCGCATATTATCTCTGATAGTATTCCACATATCTCTCCCGGCCCCCTTTTTCTCTTTGCCGGACGTGCTCCCGCCCTGTCTTCTGCAGGGCGGGGCACATTCAGCAGACACTAATGCGTTTATAGAACAGAGGAGCAGTATGAGCACGGACACTATTGCACGGTTTGTTAGGGATGTTAAATTCAAAAACCTGCCTTCTGAAGTGACGGCCCGGGCGAAGGTGGCAATCCGCGACCATCTGGGTGTGATGCTTGCTGCAGCACATGACAGGGCCGTACAGGCAGCAGGGAGCGTCGCACGCAATATGGGCGGTGCCAGGGAGGCAACGCTCATAGGAACAGCGGAGAAGGTTCCCGTTAACCTGGCGTCCATGGTGGGCGCGGTCATGGCGCGGACCCTTGATATGGATGACGGGGCGTATCGGCAAACGGGACATCTTGCCCACGCAGGCGGTGTTGTGGTTCCCTGCGCTCTGTCCCTGGCCGAATGGCGGAACGCGACAGGAAAGGAATTGATCGAAGCAGCGGCTGCCGCCTACGAGGTCACTCTGCGGGCCGGCTGGATCATTTCCCTGTGGAAAATGTTTGCCCCGGCAGGAATGGCCGGCACCTACGGGGCCGCTGCGGCTGGGGCAAAGCTCATGAACCTGGATGCTCAAAAGACAAAGGACGCTTTGGGGGTTGCAGAGGCACACTGCCTTTATCCCTCTAAAGCAAAAAGATTTGATAAAACCGTCATGACAAAAGAGGCGGCAGGGTGGGGTGCCATGACCGGCGTAACCGCGGCATTGCTGGCACAGGCAGGCTTTGAAGGACCCGATACGCTCTTTGATCTGTCCGAGTACAACAGGGAGCCCCTGGCGTCTCTCGGCAGCGAGTGGGAGATTATGCGGCTCTATTTTAAACCATACAGCAGCTGCCGGTTTACCCACGCGCCCCTCGACGGCGTGTTTGAACTGATCGGCAAGCATAGCCTTTCCGCCGATGCTGTTAAGGAAATAATTATCGGGGTCTCCTTTCCCGCGGCAGTGAAACTGTTCAGTACATACAACCCGCCCAATATCTGGCAGGCCCAGTTCAGCCTGCCCTATGTTGTTGCAGCAGCGCTGTCCGAGGGCAAGGTGGGCCCTGATCAGTTTACTGATGCAAAGCTCGGTGATGAAGCCATCCGCAGCCAGGCCGAAAAAGTAACGCTTGTTGCCGACGATGAGGCGGGCGCCTTGGCGTCGGGCAAGGGGATGCGCTCCTGCCGGGTAAAAATAGTGACACATGACGGCCGGGCATTTGAGACCTTTGTCGGCTATCCCAAGGGGTCGCCCGAAAATCCCATGACCGAGGAAGAGCTGAGCAGTAAGTTTGTGGAGCTTGCCGCAACGGCACTGGGCAGTGAAAAGGCAGGGGAAGTCCTGAAAGAACTGAACAGGCTTGAGGAAATCGACAACATCAGCAGGATAATAGAAAAACTCAGGATATAAACAGGGGAGTGGGTACTAAATGAAACAAACATTCAGGATCCCGAAAGTCAGGATAACCATTAAGTCGATCCAGGGCAGGTGCCCCCAGGGGTTCAAGGAAGGGGACAGCTGGCTTATAGAAAAGAACATAACACCGGCGAATTTTTGTATGACCGCTTTCCACACCGTTTATCCTGCCCTTCGCACCATGCGGTACGGCGGAGACCTGCCGTGGCATGAGAAAAAAGGCCACGCGATGATACAGTGCCCGGACTATAATAACCCGGTGCTTTATGAATTAGAACGGATCGAGGACGAGGAAAAGGAAAGCTGAAAGAGAAAATGGTAAAAGGGTAACGAATATGGAGAAACGGATAGAATTTTACAGCGGTCCCGGATTGAAAATTGCCGGTAGTATGGAAACTCCTCATACCGGTGAAAAAAAAGAAAGGGTTCCGGGTATTGTTCTGTGTCACGGCCCCGGTGCGGTGAAAGAGCACCTGATGCCCGAGGTGTCCGACGTGCTTGTCGCAGCAGGATACGGTGTGCTGCGTTTCGACTACAGGGGGTTTGGTGAGAGCGAAGGGGCAAAAAACCGCCTAATACCCCTGGAGCAGTGTGAGGATATCATGAGCGCTGTAACGTATCTCCGGCAGCAGCCCGGAATCGATCCTGACCGGATAGGGCTGTGGGGCACGGCTACGGGCGGTGCCAATGCCGTCTGCGTGGCGGGAACGGATGTCCGGGTGAAATGCATGGTCAGCGTTAACAGCGCGGGAGACCTGGGCCGCTGGCTGCGTGGCGGCAAGCGGTACTGGGAATGGGTTGCCCTCATGAAGAAAGTGGATGAGGACAGCAGACAGCGGGCAATGACCGGCACGCCCCTGATGGTGGAGACACATGAAATTTTTTCCGGAGATCCTGCCGCACAGGATTTTTTTAAGAGAGTGCGGGAACAGCATCCGGAATTGAAAGTAAAAAAACGTGAGCTTGCAATTGAAAGTGTCGGGGCCATGATTTCTTTCCGGCCGGAAGCGTTTGTTAATAGGATAACACCGCGGGCGGCAATGTGGATCTGCGCCTCTGAAGATACCATGGTGCCTGTGGATGAGTCACGGGGCATGTATGAGTTGGCTGACAGCCCCAAACGGCTCGTCATTATTGAGGGATTGAAACACCATGATCTGTATCTTGACAGGGGCTTTGATCTTATGATGGCTGAATCCGTGAAATGGTTTGATACATGGCTTACCGCCGATCCGGAACAGACGGAAGAAGATGTGGGACAGAATAAAAAGGCCGTAACCGTCTATGAAGAGACAGATACAAGGTGAGTGATATGAACAATCAGCCCCGTGACAAATTCATGGCAATTAACGGCCTGAAGCTTCATTATCTTGAATGGGGGGATCCGCGAAAGGAAACTGTACTGCTGCTGCACGGGTTCGCTAATTGCGCCGCGACCTGGATGCCCGTCGGGGGTGCCCTGTCACCGTACATGCACGTTGTTGCCCTTGATCAGCGGGGTCACGGCGACAGCCAATGGGCCGACCAGGAACGGTATCGCATGGCTGATTTTGTTTCCGATGTTGCCTTTTTGCTTGACGGCCTTTCTGTGCAAAAGATAAAACTGGTTGGCCACTCCATGGGGAGTGCCGTTGCACAGTATTTTGCCGCAGAATATCCAGGAAAGGTAGACCGGCTGGTAATCGTGGACAACGGTCCGGAAATTGGAGAAGCGGTATTAAAAAGGATTCTCAATCACCGGACGAAGGTGAAGACCCGTTTTGCCACCCTGGAAGAGGCCGCAGATTATCTCTCCAGAGTTGACCCGTTGGCACCAAGGGAACTCATGCTTCAAGAAACTGCATATCTTACCAAAAAAACAGATTCAGGAGAGCTCACCTGGAAGTGCCACCGCATGACAAGCGGCAGTGCGGGACTTCCCACGGAAGCCGAGCTTGCGGAGCGATGGGAGATCCTCGGACTGATTACCTGCCCCACATTGATCCTCAGGGGAGCCGAAAGCGGTCATCTTGTCAGGGACGTTGCCGAAGAGATGGTGAAGACCATGCCCAGGGCCGAGCTGGTAGAGGTTGAAAAGGCAGGGCATTTCATCCATCGAAACAACCCCGGGCGGTTTAATGAGTTATTAAGTAAATTTTTGGAAATAGAAACCGTAGATAAAGCAGCTGTGCAATAAAAAATTTTTAAAGGAGTATTGTAATGAGTGCAAACTATATGGAAACACTGAAAAACAATGACCCCGAGTTTTACGAGGTGGTTAAAGCAGTGATGGACAAGACCCAGGAGAAGGGCGCCCTGGATCCGAAGACCAAAACACTGATTATTATGTTCAACGATGCGGTCAAGGGGCATGGCGATGCGGTAAAGAGCCTTGCAGGTGTTGCGCGGAAACTGGGCGCTACCGATGAAGAGATTCGTGAGACCCTGCGCCTTGCCTTCATGGCCTCGGGCCTGTCCGGCCTGGTTGCCGGCATGGCTGCCTTTGCAGAGGAATAAAAATGGGAAAAATTGCCGCGCTTTTTTTTTCGGTACTGCTCACGTGCGGCACCGTCCGGGCTGACGGGAAACAGCAAAACTGGATCCGGACGTACGGCGGCGGTAGCGATGAAATTCTCGGCTATATCGTTCAGACCAACGATAGTGGATTTATTTCGGCAGGTGCCACGGATTCCTTCGGGACGGGAGAGTATGATTTCCTGGTAATCAAAACCGATGGTATCGGTACCGTTTGCTGGCAGATGACATTCGGGTTAAGCAGTAACGACATTCCGGGTTCCATAGTGCCGACATCAGACGGTGGATATATCGTTGTCGGCAGAACAAATTCCCTGACCGCGGATGGGGGAGGCTATGATGTATTGACAATAAAGCTCAGCAGCGCCGGCGGTGTTTCCTTTAACCGTACCGTGGGAGGAAGCGGTGATGATGTCGGCACCTCCATTGCCGAGGTGTTTGATGAGAATGGAAAGCCGGACGGATACATTTTTGCCGGATACACCGATTCAACCGTCGGCGGCGATACGGATATCTGGATAATGAAGCTTACCCCCGTTGGTTTTATTTCATGGCAGCAGGCCTACGGAGGAAGCGGTGAGGAGAGCGCTTACTCAATTGAGCAAACGGCGGACGGTGGGTACATAGCTACGGGAGCGACTACGTCTTTCGGTGCCGGCGGCAGTGACCTCCTGGTGCTGAAGCTTGACGCCGAAGGAAAGGTTTACTGGCAGAAGGCATACGGCGGCACCAAAGACGACCGGGGCCTCTCCATTAAACCGGCACAGGACGGAGGGTATGTTGCGGCAGGCCATACCTCCTCATTCGGCTCCGGTGGCAGTGATTTCTGGGTGCTGAAGCTTGACGCCGAGGGAAATGTTTCCTGGCAGAAGGCATACGGCGGCACCAAAGACGACCGGGCCCTCTCCATTGAAACTATGCAGGACGGCGGGTATGTTGTGGCCGGGGAAACCTCGTCATTCGGTTCGGGCGGGAGCGACGCCCTAATTCTGAAGCTTAATGCCGACGGCACGGTATCCCTGCAGCAGACCTTCGGCGGAAGCGGTGATGAATGTGCTTATTCCGCAGGGCAGACATCGGACGGAGGCTGTGTTGTTGCAGGCGATACCGATTCTTTGGGTGCCGGAGGCTCTGACCTGTTTGTGCTCCGGTTTGATAATGAGGAAGGGCTTTTGGAGTGTTCCGGTGTGGGCAGCCCGGCGGTTGCAGTTTCTGACACAGCGGCTATTTCCCATGATGGCGCTGTTGATGTCGCGGAGGTTGATGCAGCATCCGCGGCAACACGTTGGAATCCCGATAACAGCTCTGGAGAAATATTTACCGTGTGCCCGTGGAAAGACTCTGATGATGACGGCATACCGGACGGCATGCCGGGAGACACCCCGTGTGCAGGAGGAAAAACAGACACCTGTGCCGACAATTGTCCCGATGTCGCAAATCCCGACCAGGAAGATTCCGATGAAGACGGCATCGGTGATGCCTGTGAAACTACTTCGCTTTGTCCCGCGGAAAGAATCTTCGGGGAGCATGGGACCGCAACAGTACGTTTGAGAATTTTTAGAGATCACGTGCTGAGTAAAACAGAAGCAGGCCGTGGAATAATACAATCATATTATTCATGTGCCCCGGCTGTCATGAAAGTCCTTGAATGCATTGAGGGATTTAATAAACAGTTACGAAGAATTATTTATTAACAAATGTATAAACAGGAGGGGATAGTATGAACAAAAATATTTGTATCAAACAACTTTTACCCTTTTTCTTTTTGCTGTTATTTATGGCAGCATGTGACAGCGGGCCGGCAAGCTGGGTTGCCGTTGAGAGCCCGACGGAAGAAAGCCTCAGATGTGTCTGGGGGTTGTCTGGCAGTGATATATTTGCCGTGGGCGGTGCCGGCACGATCATTCACTATGACGGCTCGGCATGGTCCGCCATGGACAGCGGGGCCGACGTTACGCTCTATCGTGCCTGGGGTCCATCCGCTGACAACGTGTATGTCGTGGGCGGTGATTATTCAAGCGGAGAAGGACTTATGCTTCATTACGACGGCTCGGCATGGTCAACCGTACCCGGAATGGAAAATTACGGGATGCTCGCGTATGTATGGGGAACGTCAGCCGATGATATTTTTGTTATCGGTACGGTAGAAGGGCTGATCCTTCACTATGACGGTTCCTCCTGGACGAGCATGGAGAGCGGAACAAGTCAGGCCCTTTCAGGCATCTGGGGTACGTCGGGCACGGATGTGTTCGTGGCGGGATTCGGGGGCACCATCCTTCACTATGACGGCACCGCCTGGACCGATATGGACAGCGGCACAACAATGAACCTTAATACTATCTGGGGAAGCTCAAATACGGATATCTATGCCGCAGGCGGTGATTTTGCCTCGGGCAACGGTATACTCCTTCACTATGACGGCACCGCCTGGTCTGAAGTTGAAAGCTTCAGCAGCATACTGTTCGGTGTCTGGGGAACATCGGCAAACGATGTCTTTGCCGTGGGCGGAAACCTTATACTGGGAACGCCCCTCATCCTTCACTTTGACGGCAGCACGTGGACCGAAATGAAAAGCGACACGCAGAACTGGATTTCAGCCGTCTGGGGAACCTCGCCAGCCGATGTCTATGCGGTCGGCGGGGGCGGGCTCATTCTCAAGTACGCCGGGATGTAGCTATTTTGCCGTTTTTTCTGTGGGTAATCATTACGTCAGGCCTCTTGCTTTGCCAAGGGGCCTGACGTTTATGTCCTTTTCAAGTCTTGTGATGATTTTTTTTGTCCTACAGGTCCGCTTTGTCTATGCTTACCCTAACAAAAACAAGTTCTTATCAATTCAATTAGGAGATTTGAATGGAACGATCGAAACTTATGGAAGGAACGTTGCCTGTGTACAAAATTCTTGTCACAGTCAAGAGTATGAAGGGTCATTGCAATGCAGGATACAAGGTAGGCGACACTATTGAAATTGAGCATGGTAAGGTATCCGGCGTTAGATGCCTATTGTCTCTTAACGCTCTTTCCCCACCTATCTACATGCTGAGATGGGGCGGTCAGTACCCCTGGTCAGGAAACCCGCCTGTCGTCACACAAGAATGTCCGGATCGAGAAATACAAGTCAATTTCGAGATAAGAAGAGCCGGACACGATCAGGCGTGGCATGAGTACGCGTGCAACGCGATGCGACGCGCAGAGAACGCTTCAAAAAAGTAGCTCGTGATCTCTTTCCGGCCTAAAAAGCAAGTAATCCTCATTTTTTCTTCCTGAATGTTAAAGGGGTAAGTATAAAGTGCGTGATCGAAAAATTAGTCTTCCAATAAAATTTGCCTTTGGAACAGGGCAGGTCACCGAATCCATCAAGTCAAATTCCTTTGAGTTTTTCCTGCTGTTTTACTACGTCCAGGTTTTGCACTTAAACCCAATCTTGTCGGGCACCGCTATTCTTCTGGCGCTGGTGATGGACGGAATTACAGACCCGATTATAGGTGCTATTTCCGATAATTTTCATTCGCGTCTCGGCCGCAGCCACCCATTTATGTATGTATCCGCTATTCCCTTTGGACTGATGTTCTATTTACTGTTCAGTCCCCCAAACGGTTTATCCGATACCGGTCTTTTTGTCTGGCTGACATTCTTTGCCATTGGTCTACGCGTCATGATGACGTTTTTTCTTATACCTTATTATGCATTGGGTGCCGAGATGACAGAGAACTACAGCGATCGCACCGCTCTCGTCGCAATTCGAAATATGTTTTCTTTTATCGCGGCCATAATTTTATCAATAGTTGCCTTCAGGATCTTTTTTAAAGCAAGCGATGCGTATCCTCAGGGTCAACTCAACCCTGATGCTTACCCCGGTTTTGCGTTGACCTTCGCTATCGTGTCCGTCATTGCCATACTCATATCGACACGCGGAACCCAGTCACAAATTCCTTATTTACACGCACGCAAAAGTGAGCAAACTGTGTTTTCAGGAAGCTTCAGCGATTTCTATAAATATTTCTATGCGGGGTTGGCTGATGTGCTGAAAAACCGGGCATTTCTTTCCATCTTCCTGGTTTCCATTACGTTCTTTATTTTAAGCGGTATACAACGAACACTTGTTTTGCACATGAACACTTACTTTTGGGCGCTTGAAACAGCCGAGATGCAATATTTGTTCTATGCTTTTTTTGCATCCACTGTACTTGCCATACCGTTCATTAAGCACATTATTAATTTGCTGGATAAGAAAAGAACAATGTATCTTGGATTGTCCGTCATCCTGACATCCTATGTGCTCCCCACCATCCTGCGCCTCAGCAATCTCTTTCCAGGTAATGACAGCTCGTTGCTATTACCTGTACTGATCTTCAGCCAAATTACAACAGGCTTCGGCATGGCCATTATGGCTGTTGGGTCGGGATCAATTTTGGCAGATATTGCAGATGATCAGGAGCTGCAAACAGGCAAGCGTCAGGAAGGCTTGATTTTTTCTTTTATCTCATTAGCCCAGAAAGCAACATCTGGTGCAGGGCATTTCTTTGCAGGTCTTGCTCTCTCTCTGATATCGTTTCCTACGGAAAGAAACGTCAAACCGGTTGATATACCGGAGGATATTCTCTTCAATCTCGGTATGGTCTACGGCCCAGGCGTTTTGGTTTTTGGTTTAGTATGTTTTTACTTTTTCTCTTTTTATAGCATCACGCGTAAAAGTCATGAGCAAACCCTGGAAACTTTGAGAGCACGACGTTTAGAAGAGACGGGCGATTTGTGCCAGAACAACGAACTTGAAGCAACCGGTGTGGAAGCAGGGTCTGAAGGCGAGTAAAGACTCACGGCAAACTACGTGTGGTTTTTCCCGCTGGTATGACGATCCCTATAATATTAAAAGGAGAGATTTTCAGCATTGTCCTGTCTGTGATAGGAGAAGTCATTTTATTTGTCGGTGAAAATATTACAGAGAAATTCACAGTATATTATAGCCCATACCGAGCAGAGAAAAGTCATTGCGAGCCAAAGACGAAGCAATCTCACAGCATATCGAAAACCGCAGGGATTGCCGCGTCGCTACGCTCCTCGCAATGACGGGTATTTCACGAGCTTAATAATGTTCAGATCCTTTATGCAGGCTATAGTAATTTGTGAAATGCTCTAATGTTCCAAGTTTACACCTCAAGCATGGTGAAGTAGGCATCATGCACAGCGTCAATAATCTTCCCCGGGACTTCACGTGAACAGTCTCCGATGGAGTAGACTTCCATATCTTTACCTTTCAGGGATTCTGCAAGCTTATTTCCCTGAACAGCTCCCACCGCCAGCACAACGGTATCGGCTTGGGCCGTCTTTTCCTCATCGTTTTCATCAATAAGAACGACGCCCTTTGGGGTTACCGCAGCCAGGCGGTGATTCGTCAGCACCGTTACCCCGTGCTGTTCAATGAGGGGCATGAAAAAGGGGACGATGGTTGTGGACATATCCATGCATATTTTTCCCAGCATTTCAACGATGGTTACCTCTTTCCCGCTTGCTGCAAGATATTCGGCGGTCTCGCTGCCCACTGATCCTCCGCCTATGACAACGACTTTTTGCCCTGGGGCTGATTTGCCCGACAAAACGTCCCAGGCGGTTATAACGTTTTCTGCACCTATCCCCGTAATATCGGGAATGAGGGGTTGAGCGCCTGTTGCGATTACAACAGCATCGGGGTTTTCATCGGCAATCATCTCGGCTGTTGCCTCCTGTCCAAGCCTGATGTCCACGCCGAGCTTTTTTATCTGGGCAGGAAGATAATCCATAATGCGGGCCAGTTCCTGCTTATGGGACGGAACAGATGCAATGTTTACCTGCCCGCCGAGCCTGTCGGCTTTTTCAGCAAGTGTTACCTTATGCCCCCGCAGCGCTGCAACGCGGGCGGCCTCCATTCCTGCCGGGCCGCCCCCGGCAACAAGTATCTTTTTTATGGTTTCGGCCCTTGTTATCGCGCTTTCAGCCTCTTTGCCCACCGAGGCGTTTATTGAGCAGCTGACCGCCCGGCGCCCGATGAGCCGGTCCGTGCATCCCTGGTTGCACATCATGCATGTACGTATGTCGTCATAGCGGCCCTCTTTAACCTTTACCGGCCATTCCGGATCGGCAACAAGGCCCCTGCCAAGGGCAATAATGTCGGCTTTGTCTTCAGCAAGGATGCTCTCGGCATGTTCGGGTGTGACAATCCTGCCCACTGCCGCAACGGGGACACCTGCGACCTGCTTGACGGCTTCCGCCAGATCGACAAAACAGCCGGGGGGCTTAAAGCCCATGGGCGGGATCACGTGGTGGATGCCGGTGTGGTTTGCAAGGCTCACATGGAAAGCGTCAACACCCGCCTCAACAAGCCACGGGACCATTTTCTTTGCCTCTTCAAGGGTTGGGCCCGCCTGTCCCTCAGTGGGCCGTATTATGGAGAGCTTGTAGTCGATGGGCACATTACCGCCCACAACCTCCCGTACCCGTTTCACAACGGCAAGGGCAAATTTGGCCCTGTTTTCAATGCTTCCGCCGTACTCGTCCGTGCGCTTGTTAAGGACCGGCGAGCAGAACTGACCTACAAGACGGTCGCCGTGGACCTGTACTATGTCAAAGCCCGCTTCCATTGCCCGTCGTGCCCCCTCAGCGAATTCTTCAACGATGGCTTCGATCTGTTCATGGGAAAGCCTGTTTGCGAAGTTCTCCATGTCGTCCTTCATCCGTGCCCCGAACTGTTCTTTGGGGAGCTTCATGAGCTCAAGGGCAAAGAACTCCTGGTGAAAGAGCTGGGGGGAGATAAGGGCGCCGTTTGCATGGACCGCCTCGACCAATTTTTTAAGCATGGGAATGAATTTGTCGTCAGAGATACCCGGGACAGGAATAAAGGCAGGGTCAACAGCCGCATCTCCCAGAATAATAAGAGACACGCCGCCCCGTGCAATTGATGAATAGAAATTTATCGACTGCTCGGTAACCACCCCGCCCTGCTCAAAACCCGTTGTCATAGGGGGGAAAATAATTCTGTTCTTTAATTCTATGCTGCCCATTTTTATAGGTTCAAACAACCTGTTCATATTTCTTTCCTCTCGTGTAATACGGGATTTGTCGGCCGGATAATCCGGGACAGATATCCCCCGGGTTAAAGGCCCGCCTTGTAACCGTCAGGAAGCTTTTTAAAACCATCAGAAGTTGCACAGCAAAATTGCGTCGACAGTCTCCTCGCCGATCATCTGCCTCATCGACTTTGCGCCTTCATCATTATCACGAAAAATTTTTCGTATCTGTGCCTTGCGGGAGATGCTGTATTTTTTTGACTGTTCGTCTTTAACGGGCTCTGCGTTTTGCCACAGACCGAGCCAGACACCCAGGTAGTCCTTGAAAATGTCAACGCACAGCTTTTTATTCTCTTCATCCTCCTTTGAAATGTGGGCGCACAGGTAATACGGGCTTAAAAGCTGACGGGTCCACGCAAACCGGTTCGGCTCCATCCCCGGGAAATCCTTGTATTTTGTCCAGTACTGTTCCAGGGGATCGAGATATTTCTCCCGGTAGTCCTGCCTCATCGCCAGGTCCACTGCCGGGATAAAGTCTACCAGAACGGAGATGACGTTTTCGGTTTCGCTCCATTCAAGAACGGGGATGGGGAGCTCATAGTCATCCGCGGGTATGGCGGTTACGGCGCATGCAAGTATCCTGTCCATCATGATGCAGTTGGAAAGGGTTATTTTTTCACACTTGTCCATTGCGTAGACTTTGAAAACGCCTTTCATGAAGGGAAATTCTATCCCGTCCCGGAGCTGCTGAACCGATTTTTCCTCAAGGGTGTCTATGGGAGCCCCGATATTATCATTCAGCATGCTGCAGAATGTTTCCACGATAGGCTGGAATCCTCTTTCGGTAAAGGTGCTGATCTGTTCCGATTTGAATACTATGGTATTTTCTTCTGCCATTGCGTTTTGTCTCTCCTGTAATATTCTTTTATAGTGACAATGATTATTATTGCTTGTGCCTCTCAAACAGTTCCACCATTACCCTGCCGGGTGCTTCAACCAGTATGGTATCGGCCTTGCCGAAGCAGGGTATCTCCATTCTCATGGGGCCCGATAAAAAAGCTATTCTTTCCTTGCGTAGTTTCTCAGCCAATGCAGCCAGATCATCAGTCTCAAAGGAGATCATGAAAATACCACAATTCGGCGGTCCGCCTGCTGAAGACACATAGCTTCCCTTCGTCGAAAACTCAAGGAACTCAACAACAGGGTTGTTACAGCCCTTCCTGTTCAAAAAAGCCATTCGCAGATCAGTGTCAGGGGGGAGGGCCAGCACATCATCAACCAGTCCCCGGGGAAGCTTCTCGTCTGCTATAAGATCAAGGCCCAGGATGTCCTTATAGAACCTCAGAGCTTTGTCGATATTCTCCACCACCTGGGCAGAGTCGCCTATCATCCCGTAGTCCTCCTTCAATGCTCCCATGGGAGACCCCACCATCTCAAGGTGGGCAACGGGTATACCGCCCGGTCCGATCAGGATGGCCTCCTTTACCTCAACGGGAAACCACGGCGGTGTGTATGTTTTCGGCGGGGCGATAAAGGTAAATCCCTTGGCAAGCAGATCATTATACGTTGTATCCAGGTCCTTAACTATGAAGGCAATATCATAGATACCGTAGTCAAAGATAGCTGCAGCGTCCCTGATGTTTTTTCCCGTGTTGGGCCGGAACTCGACCAGTTCCAGCACCGAGGGCTGACCGTCTTTTTTCAGGCCCACAGCCCGTGCGGTGGTCCCTTCGGGCAGGTTCCAGAATTTCTGCATTTTTTCGGGGCTGAGCGCCAGGTCGGCACACACGCTCATGCCTGTGTGGTCTCTAAAAAAGGCCAGAGACTCTTCCATGTCGCTGACGCTGATGCATATTCTGTCAATGCCTCTTTTTACCATGGTATTACTCCGGAAGTATGCCGCGCTTTTCAAGGTCAGCGGCTATGTTTTCAAGGCCCAGCCGTTCAAGGGTGCCCCGTTTCGGTATGCCGGTATTCTCATCGTAGCCTGAAATATTGTAATATTCGGTGAGCACCGTTTCATACTGGGTCCGGTCGGTGATAAGGGACATCTTCTGTCCTCCCACTTCCAGGTCCATGGATTCCTTGAAGGTGTGCTCGGGAGGATAGTCGTCCTTCCGGTCCAGGCCCAAGAGGTGGTTGAACGAGCGCTGCATGATACGCGCCCGGTCACCGCAGTCCTTCAATTCATCAAGGGTCAGGGCAATGCCGGTGGCAGCTTCATACAGGGCCGGCAGGTCTTCCAGCAGTACGGCATGCATGAGCATATAGTGGGACCCGAAGGCACATATCCCCAGGTTGTCCAGCGTCGACATCAGGTGGTTCAGGTAGCGGGTTACATAGGGTGCCCAGCGATGGTCAAAAGGCTGTACCGGCGTGGAGGAACCGTACATCTTCTGCATTTTCTCCCGGAACTCAGGAGTAAGATATTCCATGTTCCGGGCGTACACGCCGAAAAGTGAGAGGCCTTTCAGGTGGCAGGCGCCCCGGGGCGAAACCCCTTCAGCAAGTGCTATTTCCTGGGCAAACCGTGTGTCGGCGATTACCTCTGCTCCCTTGATGTTTTTTGACCAGTACTCTGCCTCCCTGCCGATTTTTCGGGCCATTTTCCTGGTGCCGTCGGCGAGAACGTCCCCGAACCCCCGGCGGTATGCTATCATCTCCATCAGCGTGAGCACGGTCTCGCTGTCGCCCCACTCAAGTTTTATGCCGCCGGTGTCCTTTTCGGTAAGGATGCCCTTTTCATAGAGCCACATGCCGAAGGCTATGGGCAGCGCCGCCTCATCGACACCCAGGCCGAGCTGGTTGCACAGGAAGCTGTATTTGGGCATAAACCAGACATTGTCGCAGGTGTCCATGTAGGTGCAGTTTTCCTGGACGTTCAGCTCGAAACCTTCGCCCTGCTCGCCCTTCCACGGCCCTTCCTTGATGCTCGACCAGTTTGCGCAGTGGATGGGGCAGTTAAAGCAGGCAAGGTCCCGGTCCCATACTTTTTCACGTGCGTTCTTGCAGGATATCTCTTTATAGGTGTCGCAGATAAACTTGTCCGAATGGGAATAGCGGATCACCGGATCTATTTTTGCATCCGATGCACCGTCCCAGGCAAGATCGGGAATGGCGAGGGTTCCCCGGCTGATCATCCAGTACATGCCGTCGTTAAGAATCTTGTCGAACAGTTTTCGGCACTGCTTGATGAATTTTTCCGGCTCGGTGATTTTTATGCCTTTTGTTCCCCGGACGGCAATTGCCTTGAGCTTTTTTGAACCCACCACCGCGCCGAGGCCCATCCTGCCGCACGCCCGGGCACGGTTCACGATAAAACAGGCGGCGGAAGAAAGGTTTTCGCCTGCGGGGCCGATGCAGGCGATCTGTATGGTCTCGTCACCCAGTTCGGCCTTTATCATGTCGTCCGTTTCCCAGGTGGTTTTGCCCCACAAATGGGAGGCGTCCCGTATCTCGACGGTGTCGTCATCAATCCAGAGATATACGGGCTCGGCGGAAGAACCCTCTATAATGAGATGATCATAACCGGCCTGTTTCATCTCGGGGCCCCACTGCCCGCCCGCGTTTGAATCGCTGTATATATCGGTTATGGGAGACTTGGTTGTCAGGGTAATACGGCCCGAGCTCGGCGCTAGGGTTCCCACCAGGGGGCCCATGCTCAGAATGACCTTGTTCTCGGCAGACAGCGCTGGCGCTTCGGGGGGCACTTCGTCATAGAACAGTTTTGCGGCAACCCCCTCGCCCCCGATGTACTTTTTCATCCATTCCCGTGGAAACGGCTCTCTGGTGATCTTTTTCGTTGAAAGGTTTACCCGCAGTATGGTGCCCGCATATCCGCAGTATACATTTTTATCAGCCATGTTGCACCTCCTTGATTGTCAGGGCGCCGGTGCTGCACCATGTTGCACACATGCCGCACTGGTTGCACTGGTGTGAGGGGTCGGCAAAGAGGTTGCAGAGCAGATTGATATCCCCCGTTTTCCCCTGCAGCAAAAACCGCGGCCGGTGCACGTAGGTGATAGACGTTTTGAGACCGGGAATAATAGGGGTGTAAATTCCTTCAACTTCGTCCCGGTAGACCCTCACTCGTGCACGTCGAGGATTTATTTCACCCTTGGTATGGGTCAGTGAGCAGATAACCTCGCAGGTCCGGCACCCGGTACATTTCTCTGAATCGATCAGTATCTGTTTCATTATTGTCTCCGTATGCATATTATCGGGCAGCAACGGCCGGTTGCTTTTCCTTTTTCTTCTTTCTTCCTGTTTCCGTTAACGGGAAAACAAACACTGCGGCAGAGATACAGGCAACAGCCATAAAAACAAAACCCGAGAAGTTGGTGCCGGTTAAATCAATCAATTTTCCGGTGATGATGGGCCCCAGGAAGCCGCAGGTGTTGCCCACCATAAGCATGATGCCCACAGCGGTTGCCGCCAGCCCGGGCCCTATCTCGTCAAACTCAACCGGTAGAATAAAAACGATGGGAGCGAGGGTTCCCATGGTAATCCCTGCGATAACCAGTGCAATAATAAGGGGTACCCCTGCAAGGCTTGAAAAGGTAAGCATACAAAGGCCAAGGATAACGGTACTCACAAGGAGGAACGGTTTTCTCAGGCCCACCCTGTCGGATATGCCAGGGCCTATAACGTTAAATATAACATTGATGGTCATCAGAATTGAAACGAGCTGACCCGCACGCTCAATGCCCCGTTCCTGCAGAGCAGACGGCAGAAAGGTTATGAGGGCCATAAAACCGATTAAATTCAAAGAGCGGTAAAGCACAATCAGCCTGAGATCTTTTACTTTCAACACCTTTTTAAAGTTTTTGCCCATGCTCTGCTTTTTCTTTTCGGGGGCACCGTCTGTTTTTCTGTCTCTGTAGATACAAAGCCAGATCACACCCATTACCATGACGGTAATGCCGATTGCCTGTACTGCACCCTGCCAGCCCCCAAAGGTGGGGGAAAGGATACTTGCCGAGATTGCCATTGCAATGGCCCCGCCGATTCCCAGGCCTGCCGTACAAATGCCGTTGGCCAGGGCAAGCTCCTTTCGGGGGAACCATATGCCGACAACCTTGGGCATGTTGGGTGCAAAAAAAGCCAGCCCCGCTCCCAGAAAAAAACTGCAGGCAATGAGACCGCCGGCACTTTCCATATATGCCCGGAGAAGTCCGGCTATGCCGGCCAGGAGTATGCCCGCCCCGGCTGCCAGCCGGGAGCCGATTTTGTCACTGATGCCGCCGCCTATGGGCGCAAAGAGCAGTGAGGCCAGAAGCACCACGCCCATGACCGAACCCAGCTGGGCCTTGGTTAACGGTACTTGCTCCGCAATTTCCAGGTACAAGGGGGGGATGCAGTTTATAGAGCAGAAACCCGTGGTATTCATTAAAAAGATTAAGGCAAGAAACAGCCACCGGACACCGGATGATTTGTTTTCCATTGATCATCTCCTTATTGTTTTGGATGAATGTGTAATGCTGAATTACTATCTTACATATGCGTATAGCGGTAATAAGTCAATATGAATTAATTGGTAGCATAATGATAGTATAATACCATTATTGAACCAGGATAATAAATGTCCAACACGAAGGAAGAAGATGGAATAAAATGATAGTTTAATACTGTCCATATGCTGTTACTTAATTAGTATTGACTAATAGGTGCTTTGCTTCATAATATAGCGAAAAAGTTTGTTTATCATCATAAATATAAATATATATAATAATATTATTATTTTATTCCAATATTATACATTTCTGGCTATCTTTACAGAAGTACTGCTGCATTAGAAACGAACCGACAGGGGGGTTAAATGGAGAAGAAACGAATTGTTCCGGCAAAGCTGCCTGCCGAGGTCTATAAAGAACTGGAAGACATTGTCGGTGAGCAGTGGATTTCCCAGGACAGGCTGGTGCTGGAAAGCTACAGCAAATTATCCATCGAGGGAAGGACCTACCTGCAAAAACATATGAAGGACCCCGCAAGCCTGCCTGCCTGCGTTGTGCTTCCCGGCTGTACCGAAGAAATCCAGGCAATTGTTCGAACGGCAAGCGCCCGCAAGGTCCCGTTCGTTCCCTTTACAAACGGCCAGATGCTCTGCACGCCCACGACCCCGGTTCCCACCATATGTATCCATTTAAGCAGGATGAACAGGGTTCTTAATATCGATGAAGAAAACATGACGGCAACGGTCCAGGCCTACGGTGACTACGGGCAGGTTATCGCGGATGCGGCCAAAGTAGGGCTGTGGAACGGGGGCACGCCTTTATCCACAACGTTGTGCAAGATTTCGTCGCAGGCCGCCTTTGCGGGAATCTGGCAGACCAGTAAAAAGTACGGGCTGCTGGGGCGAAACATTATCAGCCTTACGGTGGTATTGCCCGATGGAGAGATATTGAAAACCGGTGCAGCTTCCATAGACGGTGTTAGGGATTTCTGGGAATACGGGCCGGGACCCGACCTGTACGGGGTCGTGCGCGGAAGCGTCGGGACTACCGGAATTATTACCGAGGCAACCGTCAAGCTTCACCCCTGGGTGGGCGGAAAAGATCTGCCGGAGCCTGCAGCGGGCCGTCCCTGCATACAAAACTATTATGAACCGAAGTTCGACACTGCACCGCCTCCGGAAAACCACCGTCTTTTGTGGGTGGAGTTCCCCGATTATGATTCGGAGATAAACGCTTTCAGGGAGATAGCCCATTCGGGAATCGGCATCGGGTTGAATGCCACGGGGGTTTACAACACCTATTACTGCTCCCAGACCCAGGAAATGACACTTGAGAGGGTAAAAAACAATTTTTTTCCGCCCTGGAACATCTATGTAATCAGCGCGGGCATTACGTCACCAGGACAGATCGACTATGAAGAAGAAATACTGCGGGACATCGCGAAGGAATTCAACGGTACGTTTCTCTCCCCGGACCATAAGCCCGATGTCCTTGAAGCACTTGCCCCCTGGAACCTTGACTGTATCAGGCACGTGACCGGATACCGGATGAATCGCAGGAGCTACGGCGGCGGCGTATTTTACGGCGGTGCCCCGGAGATCGCACAACACCATTCAAAGGTCTGGAAGAACGCACTGGGTCTGTTCGGGGAGTCGTACGTTACCGACCGGGGCGGTGTGGACAATACGGTTTTTCTTTACGCGGTGGACCCTGCAGGCAGATTCAACCTGACGGAAACGGATATATATCCCGACCCCATGGACCCCGAGTCGTTAAAGAAATGTATGCCCGTAATGCTGTACGGCATGGCAAGAAATATTGCGGTAAAAAAAGCGCCCATAGGGTTCGGCATCTCCCTTGAACCCTTTACCACCTTTTTCCCGGAACAGGGCCCCAACGCCTACAAACTTTTCAGGAAGCTGAGAAAGGTTTTTGATCCCGTGGGGGTGTGCAGCCCGGGCAGGCAGGTATATTCCGAGGAGGAATACAATGACATCAAGGACAAGATGGGTGCACAGCTTGGACAGATGAAAAAAATGTTTTCCATGAATCCCGTGCTTGCCAAAATTCTTCTGCGCGCCGTGGGCTTTATCGGTAAAGTGAAGCAGCGTATTGCGCCGGGGAACAATAATTAATAATGTAAGAATTTGTGTAAAGGAACAAATCCATGGCTCTCGCACAGAACAAGCTGGAAGATATTTTCGGCCGGGAAAATGTCCATAATGATGATGCTATCCTCCAGGGATATGCGAACGACCAGTCCTTTTGCGAAGGAACAAGACCGGACTGGGTGGTGTTTGCGGAAACTGTCGAGCAGGTCCAAAAAGTGGTACGGTCGGCTAATGAGACCCGGACGCCCCTTGTCCCCTACAGCTCAGGACTCAATCTGCACGGGGCTGCCCTTCCGGCACAGGGGGGCGTTGTTATAAATCTTTCCCGCATGAACAGGATACTGCAGGTTGATGAACAAAACTGGTTCGTACTTGTTGAGCCAGGGGTGACCTACCGGCAGCTCCAGGAGCACGTACTGGAGAAGGGCTATCGCATCATGGTACCCTTCGGCGCTCCTCCCGGACGCTCGGTCCTCACCAGCTATCTTGAGCGTGACCCGGTGCTGTCGGCAGCAAGCTTTGAGTTCGGGAACTACCTGATTATGGATACGGAGATCGTGCTGCCCGACGGAGAGGTCATGAAAACAGGGCTGTGGTCGGTGGGCGGGGATGCCGGCGGTGCAATGGGTCCAGTGAGAAATGTAATATACCGCCTGTGGACCGGTGCCCAGGGAACACTTGGTATTATGACCAAAATGGGGCTTCAGATTACCCCTGATATCAAAGAGCGACGGCTGTTTTTTTTCACCTTTGAGGAGCTTGCCGAGGCTGTTGAGCCGATCAAGAGGATTCAGCGAAAAGAAATCGGCATGGAGTGCTTTCTGCTCAACCGGTTCAACCTTGCAGCTCTTCTCAGCAGGCAGTGGGAGGTCCCGGAAACATTTCCTTCAGCGGCAGGGCCCTCGGAGAGCTTTGAAAAGCTGCGAAAAAGCCTGCCCCCGTGGGTCATGGTGCTGAGCATACAGGGCGCTCCGAGAAAACCGGAAAAGAAGATATCCTATGAGGTTGATGCCCTGCATGAGGTATGCCGCGGGCTTGGTATTGCGCCTGCCGAGTCACTTGACGGCGCAGAGGGGGCCGGCGATGTGCTGCTGCGGGAGCTGAACCGCCCGTGGGGGATTCTCAAGAAGTTCAATTACCGGGGCTCGGTACACGATTTCAGTTTTAAAACACCGCTGCAGGACCTTGTGACAATGCAGTCCGTGATAACGGAAGTCTGTACAAAAGAGGGCTATAACCCCGCCGATATCGGCGCTTACGTGCTTCCCCTTGAGCGGGCCCGTGCAGTTCACTGCGAGTTCGACCTTCACTGTGAGCCGAAAAATGCAGAAGAAACCGGAAAGGTAAAAGACCTGTGGCTCACGGCAAGCGAAGCATTGCTGAACCGGGGTGCATGCTTTGATCGCCCCTACGGGGCATGGGCTGACATGGTATATCGCCGTGCCGGAAACTATACAACAAAGCTCAAGCAGATAAAGGCGGAGATGGACCCCACGGGCATCATGAACCCGGGCAGGCTGTGCTTTACCGGAGTGTGCCGCGAAAGCTCCGCTTTGTAAGCGGGGTCAAGCGGCACGTATCTAAGTATAAAATTTAAGCACCGGGATGCTCCGCCTTGCCCCGCACAAAAAACGGGATCTCGGATAGGCGGGGAGCAGCACATAGTTTATGTGTTTTGCTGGCCACTGTTAAACTGTTCAAGATGTTTCCTGAAAGTTTGGAAAATGATTAAGAAGATCAACTGAATCGTTAAAGGAGGGGATTATGAAAGCATATGGTTTTGTTATCAGTATGGTATGTGCGGCTGTTTTTTGCCTGACACCGGCCGCTTTTTCCCAGGACGCGGCAGAAGAGGAGACGGTTGCTCCGGATATCATGACCTGGACACAGGTTCCCGATGACCACCAGGAGATTAACCTGGCAGGCCCCTGCCTGATGTGTCACAACTACACGGTCGATGCCACCACAACCGCTACCAGGCAGATGGTGCGCATGGGAAAGCGGCTTAAAAAAGATGTTCTGCTGAAGCGGATTGCAGATTACCTTGCAGCAGGGAAACGGACAAAAACCTTCGTTCTCGGCACCTCCCTTAACAACGTACCCCTTACCACTACCTGCGACTGGATGTTCGACCCCGATAAAAAAGTAATGTATGCCTTTTTCGAGATCGGCACCGAGAAGCTGGTTCATTTAAAGGCAAATCCCCTTGTCAGCCTGAACCGCCACAAGGAGTGGGAAAACAATTTCAGCACGGTGCTGTGCATCCAGGTGCGGGGACAGGCGGAGCTTTTTGACGGATCATCCCCGGTGTTTGACGAGGCAATTGACAAGTCATTTCCGGGGCTCCCGAAAGAAAACAGGGACATGCTTGCCTCACGGGCAAAAAAGAACATGGTTGTGTGCAGGGTTACCGTTGACCAGATCGTGCTCTTTGACGGCACGCTCCTGGGAGAGAAGATGAGCTCCTATCAGATGTGGCGCCGGGTAGATAGCGTTACGCCTGATTACTACACTGAGAAATAGTGAAGCCGTGCGGTAATCAGCCGCAAAAAAAATCTTTTTTGAGACCGTATGAAAAAAAAGGCAGTAAATGACATTGCACGTGTGCTGGTGACGGTTGCGGCCCTTGTGCTTGTCCTGGAATATGTCTCCGTGTCATTTCTTCCATTGCCCGGCACGATGAGATTACTGATCACAGGGGCGGCTGCTGTTCTCATGCTTATGGTCTATACGCCGCCAACCTATCCTCCCAATCTCGGGGCCCAGCAGGCACTGCAAACAGGAAACGGCATCACCGTTCGCAGGGTTATCGTTCCATCATGGCTCACAGGGTATTATGCGTTTATGCCGGAGGATGCCGGTGCGAAAAAGGGGTTTATTTTGTATCCGGGCGGATTTGTCGACCCCCGTTCCTACGCGCCTGTTGCACGGGCAGTGGCTGAGCAGGGATTCCTCACGGTCATCGTCGGTATGCCCTTTGATCTTGCTTCGTTCGGCTATGCGCGAGCACTCAAAATAATCGACAGGTATCCTGATGTAAAAAAATGGGTTATTGCAGGGCATTCCCTGGGTGCGTGGATGGCATGCAGGTTTGCCCGGACATACAGGCATCGTGTGTCCGGTGTGGTGCTCTGGGGATCATGTCCTTCGCAAAAGTACAGGCTCGATGATACCGGGTTGAACGTGCTCTATATTCACGGCACCAACGACGGTATCGTACCGCCTGAGAAGGCGCAACGATTACGCCCCAATCTGCCGTCGGATACGACATGGATAACAGTAGACGGCGGCAATCATACACAGTTCGGATGCTACGGGGACGGTATGCAGCGGTTTGACAAAAAGGCTGATCTTACTGTCCATGAGCAGCAGAAGATAATTGTGGATGCCACCGTGGATTTCATGAAAGCGTGCTGAAATCAACTTTCTCTGTGCTATGATTTTGTGAGAAATTTCGGTTTAAACAGCAGCACCAGCACCGGAACCAGGAAGATCGCTCCCAGGCAGTTTAAAAACAGTATCACCGCCAGCATCATGCCCATCTGTGCCTGGAATTTAAGCGGTGACAGAACCCACACGAGCAGGCCGAGCACCAGGGTGCCGGCTATGTAGATGATTGATTTGCCGTATGTCTGAATGGTCCTGACCAGGGCCTGTTCAAGGGTGATGCCGGGATTTTTCTTGTGCTCTTCCTCAAGCCGTGCCAGGAGATAGATGCCGTAATCGACACCCATGCCTATGCCCGCAGCTGATACCGGCAGGGTTGATATTGAAAGGCCTATTTGGAAAATGGCCATGTAGGCGAAGGCCATGAAGTTTGAGAGTGCCAGCGGAAGCATGAGAATCAGGCCGGCCTTGAAAGAACCGAAGTTGATTGTACAGAAAACGAATACGCCGAAAAGAGCAATGAGGAGGGTCTGAAGCTGTTTCTCGGCAACCACCTCGTTGATGGCGGCCTCCACGCCGATGACCCCGCCCGCCAGCTTATATGAAACCTTCCTGCCCTGCTTCCTGATGTTTTCAATGTTTGAGAAATTTTCAATGAATTGTGTTGCCGTGTCCACGGCCCGTTTTATGGTGGGCCCTGTCTTGTCCTTATAGTACAGGACAATATTGGTGTATTGGTCGTGGAAATCGATAAACTTGTCCATGTCACCGGGGTCCCCTGAGGACACAAGCACGGCAAAGTATTCCAGTGCCTGATCGGGAGAGTCGGGAAACCCGTACCACTTGGGATCATTGCCGTGCATTCCCTGGGTTATGCCCATAATGCGCTGTATGAGGTTCTGGCCGAATATCGAGCCGGAATTGAGCTTCATGTATCCGGTAAATTCGTGTATGTCCTTAAAAACATCAACATCCCTGACCGCCTCTCGCTCATCACCCGCCACGATGATGTAGAGGGGATTGATGATGGGATGGGTCTGATTGATCCTGACACTGTCCCGGTTGTACCGGGACGATGGGTACAGGTAGTTTGATCCCACCTCGGCGTCTCCCACAATGAGCTGCTCCGACCAGTAATAGGAGAATCCCAGGATAACCAGCACGATGATAAGCACGATATTGCGGCCGCGCCGTGCTATGAGCCAGGGGCCGAGCCAGTCGGCAAAGCGGTTGGCAAAGCCCGTGCGGTTTTTTTCTTTTGTGCGCTCCTTTTCAATATGCTTGAGAAATTTCCCCGATATGGGCACATAGGTGAGAAGGATGGGTGTAAGGATGAGCCCTATGAAGACGGTTATGATGGACCAGAAAGCACAGGCAATCGCTATGTTGCGCAGCAGCGGTATGGTCACGATGGCAACGATGGCAATGCCGAAGGCATCGGTTATCACGCTGGTGAGTCCGGCTAAAAACATCTCCTGGATCACGGTGCGGGCCCCTTTGAGCTTGTCTCCGTGGTTGATGTACTCTTCATAGTAGCGATTGTACAGCTGGTGCGAGTGACGGAACGCCATCAGCGCGATGAGAAAGGGCATGACAAAGATAAGGGGGTCCAGATTGTAGCCCATCATTCCCATGAATCCCAGCCCCCAGATGCCTGATATAACACCCGCGGACGGAACGAGCAGGGTCGCCCACAGGGAGCGGTACGCAAGAAACAGCAGTATCGGGATGACAACGGCGGTTCCCATAAGAATATAGTTCACCTGGTCGACCATGTGCCTTATGGTGCCGATTTCAAGAGGTCTGCCCACAATATTGAGCCGGTGGTTGTCGTCTTCTGTTTCCTTTCGTATCCGGTTGAGCTCGTTATAAACCGCATTGTAATCCATCTTGTCTTCGAAAAAGTCGGCGGTAATAAGGGTGCGCTTGCAGTCAAGAGAAACATAGTTGCCGTAATAGGCGGGGTTGGAATAGACGTTTTCCCTCAGCTCCTGCATCTCCTTTTCGTTTTTTGGGATGTCGGGAAACATGAGGGGCTTTGACTCCAGTCCCCAGGAGGTGAATTTCATGACTTTTAATTTTTCAATCGCGAGGGAAAGAATCTTGTAGCGGTCAATGCCGGGAACCAGGTAAAGCTGTTCAGTGATATTTTTTATTTTACCGAGGGTTTCCCGATTGAATATATCACCCTCCTTTACCTCCAGAAGCATAAGCAGGAAATTTGCACCGCCGAAGGTTTCCCGCAGCTGGTTGTGGACCTTGATGTACGGGTGGGTCTGGGGAAGAAGATCACCGAAGCTGGTGGCTATTTTGACATTGGGAATCTGGGTTGCCCACAGGATCGTTGCAATGGCTATGATGAGCAGGATAGCCAGGCGATACTTGATTATACGTTCTGCAAACCTTTTCATAATACTCCTCGTCCTTATCGAATAAACAGGCCGGAGAGCCCGTTCCAGCTCTCACCGCCGTCCGACGTGTGTATGATTGTTCCCCCGGCACCGATGATCCATCCGTTCTGTGCATCGGAAAACACCACGTCCCGCAGCCAGTAACGTGTTTTCAGTGCCTCCATATCCTTCTGCCACGTGGTGCCGGCGTCTGAGGAAACCATGAAGCTTCCCTTCTCGCCAACTGCCCACCCCTTTCGGCCCTGTACGGCAACCTGGTACAGGGTAAAGTCCGCCTTGGGCGTCAGGCGCTTCCAGGTAGTACCACCATCGTCGGTCTTGATGATGATACCATCCATGCCGGTTATCCAACCCGTTTTTTCATCGTGAAAGTATATCCCGTACAGATGGGGAGGGGGAGGAGGGAAATCATCCTGAGGCTCTACAGGCTCTATCTCCTTGCACGCCATGGGGGACCATTTCCTCCCACCGTCGTTTGTTGTGTAAATTGCGCTGTATTCTCCTACGATCCAGCCTTTATTCTCGTCTATGAAAAAGACGCCGTTGTAATACCGGTCTTCACCCCAGCCCTGCTCGGTCCAGGTCAGCCCGCCGTCAGTCGTGTGCAGTATGGTACCCATGGTGCCGACAACCCAGCCTGTCTTTTCGTTTATGAAATGTGCGTCAAACAAACGGTTGTCCGTCACTGTTTTAATCTGATTCCAGGTTGTGCCTCCGTCGGTGGTGTTGAACATCACGCCGTGCTTTCCCACGATCCAACCGGTAGTCTCGTTGACAAAGCACACGTTGTACAGATCTTCAGAGACCGGGGGCTTTTGCATGACCCAGTTTTTGCCACCATCAGCGCTGTGATGAATCACCCCTTCAAAACCGACGATCCACACCCTGTCGGGACCGTTGGTTTCAATTGAAAACAGGTGCTTTCTTGCTACGGATTTTTTCCAGGCAGGCCTTTTCTTGTGATCAGCACCCTGTGTGCAGGCAAAAATAAATAAAAGAAAAAAAAGACATATATTTCTCAATTTGTTCATTTAATTACCGGCTCCTGAAATGATTTTTGTATTCCTGGATGGTCTTATTTCGACAACTTCTTATTACTAACGTTTTACGGCCAAACCGGGACAGAAGTCAATAGCAATTAAATAACAGCTAAATGATGGTATAAAACAGTCATTATACTCGGATAATACCGACTATCTACAAAATGTTGCTTTTTTATTTGGGTGATCTATGTGGTATGTGTATATCTGCGATCGTAGCGGACAGCTCTATATCGATATAACAACGGATTTGGGACACCGGATGAAACTTGAAGTTGAATACTATCTAAGGAATGGGTCCACCGTATGGTTGGAAAACAACGTGAAAGCAATACGGGATCAAGAAGGATCAATTGTGGGGATGCACGGTGTGTCCCGTGACATCTCGGCGCGCAAACAGGCTGAACAAAAGCGTGAAGAACTCCTGGAAGCGTTGAAGGAAGCACTTTCAAAAGTTAGAACACTGAGCGGAATGTTACCCATATGTTCCTCCTGTAAGAAGATTAGAGATGACAAGGGATACTGGAATCAAATTGAGGCATATATTCGTGATCACTCAGAAGCAGAGTTTAGCCACGGCTTTTGTCCCGAGTGTGCAAAAAAACTGTATCCTGAATTTTATAAGGATGAAGAGTAGGGAATGCAATCCCTCACACATGCTTTCACCAACCCTTGCTTATCACGCTCTCAAAAACTGCAGGTCAACCGTGGCAAACCCTGAGCATTATAGCAACCATATACACTGAAGATTGTATCTGCTGTCCTTCATTTTGACACCTCGTAAAAACTGAAGGTTACGGTCAGCAAGTGGCCACTATCTATAACTTTGCATATATGAGTAAAAAATATATGAAGACCAGACAACATCAAATTGGTAGGCTTCAAAGGCCCTTTTTAATAAAATAACCTTGACATTGTAACCAAATAGGTTACAATATGCATATGATACTGGATTTTTTTGATCAGGGTACAGAGGACATTTATAATGGAGTAAATTCAAGGGCAGCGCGTAAGAGTCTCCCGTTAGAATTGCAGCGCATTGCTTTACGTAAATTTTATTTTCTTGACCATGCTATAAAGCTTGCTGATCTCAAGGCGCCCCCCGGCAATAAACCTGAACGGCTCCGTGGGAACCGTGATGGACAACACTCAATAAGAATAAATGAACAGTATCGAATTTGTTTTATATGGACACAACAGGGACCACGGCGAGTTGAAATCGTTGATTATCATTAGAAGGACTAAAAATGAGACTACCAAAAAACCGCTCACCCATTCATCCCGGCGAGATCCTTCTTGAGGAGTTTTTAAAGCCTTACAATATAACCCAGACAGATATCGCCCGCAGAGTTGGAGTATCAAGAAAGCACATTAATGAGATTGTGCATTGCAGAAAACCGATAAGCACAGATATGGCCCTGCGTTTATCCCGTTTTTTCGGGACATCTCCCGAGCTGTGGCTTAACGGACAGATTGCCTGGGATGTCTGGAACGAGCTGCATAGCCGGAAAGCCCATGAACTTAAAGCCATTGAACCCCTGATTTCACACGGCTGATATGTACGAGTAGCCACAGAAAGCCTGGGGTAAAAAACGGATTTGAGTTTGCATGCGATATACATTTCCTCCTGCTTATTCTTTTTATCCTGTATATATTTCCCAACAATATTAAACCCATTAACGAAAGGAGATCAGTCATTAAACTATCACAAGCAATAAATTCTTATCTTGATTACCACAAATTAAATTCCAAAAAAAAACACGTTCAATAATTACAAGAAATTCCTGTCAAAATTCTCCCTCCATTTTCCCGATAAAGATATTGATTACATAACATCAGATGAAGTGCTGGAGTTTTTAACCCGGATCAACGCTAATGCAAAGCATAACACAAAACACAAAACACAAAACACAAAACACAAAACACAAAACACCTTCGCTATACCCTTCTGAAAACTTTTTTCAATTTCGTTAAAAATAATATTGAGGAAACCATTGCCAATCCCTGTGAGACACCGATGCTGAAAAAAATATTCAGGACCAAAAAAAGTACGCCATGGACAATTCTGGAAAAGGAAACGGTTGATGAGATGATTTCCAAAACCGCAAATCAAAGGGATAGAATCTTACTGGAACTCATGGCACGTGGCGGGATGAGAATCGGTGAGGTTCTTAAAATATGCAAACACGATGTAGACAACAGAAAAATTATTCTCCATGAGCCCAAAAGCGGCAAAGAAGCAGAAGCGGTCTTTATCCCGATGAAAATCGCAGATCGCCTGAAGGATTACATCAGAAATATGGATATACCCGGTAATGAAGCTGTTTTTTCGATAAAATATTCAGCTGCCAGATTGGCAGTGAAAAAGGCAGGGGAACGGATCGGCGTCAAACTCAACCCGCATGATCTGAGAAGACATGCAGCAACCTATGCTTCGAGGTCGGGAACACCGATAGAGATTTTCAGCAAGGTTATTCTGCGGCATTCAAATCTCTCAACCACACAGCGATACCTGGGCAAGGTCAGCGATGCAGAAGCATTGCACTGGATTGAAAATCTTTACAAATGATGTTATCTGAAGCGGGGTAATCCGAGCGGATGCCCCGGTCTATTTTTGTATGCATTTATTGCCCATATAATCCCAGGCACATTATTAAAAAACACAGTCCCTTTTTACACATCCGCTACTGATCCTGAATTTATACCCGGCAAAACCTGAATGTTACGGTCATAATATCTCACATGAAAATCAGTTTTGTTACGTATAGCGTCATCAAACCTTCAGTCTCGGGAAGAGAAGAATTATTTAGCAAAACTTGAACTTGGAAGGGTGTGTGAGGGGTAAGAGTTTCATAGATTAGCGTTTTATCAATCATCGTAAATGGAGCACAGCAGCAGGCATGACTCAGATTGTGAACCGAGCCAGAGAATAAAACACGTCAGAAAATGATTGATAAAATGGTGAACTGAATCGCGGT
>Ga0272442_10000307_pt1 | contig 82638 bp, 71 predicted proteins | sample SSMForm2O_FD_200262 | JGI IMG/M metagenome (GOLD analysis project Ga0272442, IMG submission 200262) | Marine sediment archaeal communities from Little Sippewissett salt marsh, Falmouth, MA, United States - SSM-Form-2O | ecosystem: Environmental > Aquatic > Marine > Wetlands > Sediment ...
TTCCCGAGCAGCCGGGGTACTCCCCCGATGAGCGGCATACGCCTGTCTCTCCGCAAATCCCCTCGTCATCGAGATAGCAATAGTTCGGGTCATCGTCACCGCGCTGTGAACCGAAAAAACCCCAATTGCTGATTGTCATGTAAAGCTGCCCGATATGGTGAGTTTCTTCCTGCGTAGCCAGTCCAAGTGAGTTTATTCTGAAATATCCTTCAGAACCGACGCGGTCTTGAGTATTACCTTCTTCTTTGCCCCATGCGCTTATCAAAACCATTGATATGAGCACAGCTATTAAAGTATTTCTCATTGCGTTACCCCTTTTTTTATTGTTCAACCGAATAATCGAGTATCTTTTATACAACTCTATATTGTATCCGGGACTATCGGAAATACTTTAGGATTGATAATAAATACCTAATTATATCCCGATATTTTTTTACCAATTCATTTCAATTCCAAATCTAATGTCTGTTGGCGGTCCCCAGTGTTCGGGATCCTTGGCGTAGTCATCACCCATAAGTGTATAATTATCATCATCCCAGATAATCCAGCTATAATCGGGTTCGCCTGTATCGGCATAAACGCTAAGAACACTACGGTAATTCGTAATATTTGAGACCGTGATAGAAGCGGAATATTTAAATCTACCAAATTTGAAATTCTTATTAAGCTTCATATCAATATTGAACTGATTGGGCATTCTGAGAATATTAGTTCTCTCCCATGCTTTCTCACCGGGTTTGATTTCATAATGTGGATTATCTGCCGATGGCGTATATGGGAACCCGCTTCCCCAGTTAAGCACGGTATTTAAACCCCATTGGTCGAATAGTCTTATCCCAAATATTTTAGGATGCTCATCTTTCTGCACTCTGAAATCGAGCACAACATTGAGAGCATGTCTCTGGTCCCAATCGAGCGGCAGGTCGCGGAGAGGAATTGCTGTCTGGTCGAACTGCGAGTCGTATCCGCTTCGATCGGAGGAGCTTTTACCAAAAGCGAATGAATATGAATAGTTTGTTGCAAGCGACCAATAACTGGAGAGAGCTTTGTCGAGTCTGAACTCGATCCCGCGTGAGCGAGCATAGTCGCTGTTCACATAAACATCCTGGTCGATAGGTCCTATCCGGGCATGCGATGTATTGAGAAGGTCGTAAATATCTTTGTAATAACCCGAGAATTGAACTGTCCAATTGCTGGCAAATGAGTATGCCACACCCAGCTCATAAGCCACAGTCTTCTCGTATGAGAGATTGGGATTTCCCAGAAGCCTTCCCGCTCGCGAGCCTTGTGTCGGTGTCTGGTAGAAATTATCGAATCCCGGAAGCTGGTAGAAATGCCCATAGCTGAAGAAAAGCTTCGACTTGTCTGTAATTGGATAGCTCATGCCCAGACGGGGTGAGAGTTTAATCCTGGTTTTAGAAACCTCCTCTTCTTCCCACCATGGGTCGAGAACCATTCGCAACTCTTCGGATATTGTATCCTCCAGGACTTCCCCCGCCTGAACGAAAGCATCGAGCCGCAGACCCACATTGGCGATAAGACCGCCATACTCCATTTTATCTTGAATATATCCCGCGAAAGTCATAGGAGTTCTCGTATAGAAAGAACGGAAAATTCCATGGTCGGGATATGGCATATCGTCGGGAACGCCGTCGTATTGATACTCGGGGTATTGAATTTCCTGCATATCCATCCGAATCCACTGAAACTCGAGACCGGTTTTAACCAGATTATTTTTATCTATCTGACATGTTAAATCACCTTTAGCCAGTGCAATGTCAACCGAGCGCTCATGCCAGACGGCAAAGCGGTCAAAACCGCGATAATTGAAACCGGAGTAATCATCATGCTGTCCGTTGCCGTTGCGGTCGATGTACGGTTCATAATCCTGCCGAACATAATCCGGTCCATCATAAACGCCGTTGCCATTAATGTCGAGGAACGGCTCGCCGAGGTCGCCTTCATCATAAGTCCCACTGCCGTTTAGGTCAAAATAATTGCACCACAGGTCTCGAATTGAGAACTGACCGTCGCCGTTAATATCGATGTATTCACCCCAATCGGCAACGCCGTCACCATTACCATCAATCCATGTATATTCCTCGAGGAGAACTGTGTCGGGGGTTTCATAATAAGTGCCGAATACATATTCGCCATAATCTTTAACTCCGTTTTCATTGATATCGACCCATAAGGTTTCCATCTCAAATTCAAATCCATAGCCGTTGGCGAGAACCGTTTCATAGTCGAGTCCATAAGGAAAACCATCGAGGAAAGGTTCGCCGTCCATAAATGGTTCCCCGAGATTCAAAGAGAACCATGATGGATATGGAGAATTAAAGTTTGTAGTTCTGGGTTCAAAGATTCCGTTGTCATTCCAATCCATCCAGGGTTCCTCGCCAAGCTGGGGAGGTAATGTATCGGCATAAACAGTATCGAATTCCACCACAGTGTCTCTCAACTCGGGATTTTGCCAGACAGTATCAATCCTTTCGATTGTGGGCAGCCAGTATTCACCGTAATCCCACATCCCGTTTCCATTGTAATCTATCCACTGTATTCTAACCTGAGCTTCACCATCACCATCGACATCGACCCAGTCATCGAGTGTTGCCCAAATAGAAGAATCGGTCGCGAAATCGTCAGGTTCCCAATCACCCGGAGAAAGCGTGCGATTATTATAGAAATAGCCGAAACGAAGTTCATAAAATGTATTTATGCTAATATTGTGTGTAATATTCATAGTAGTTTGATATGCTGTCTGCTTGCTCAAATATGAGAAATTCGGACAATAAAGGAATTCCCAATCGAAAGAGCGCCACTTTGCCCAGTTTCCTGTGAATGAAACAACATATCGAAAAGAGGGTGAAAGCTGCTGCTTGAGCTTTAAAGCCACTTGATAATCATTGACTCTTCGTTCCGGAAAAAATCCATACCAGCCGTATTTAATTTTATATGGACTGTAAATTTCATCCTGGGTTGCAATTGGAGCTCCTCCCTCGTCGTAATCAAGGTCGTATGTTTTGTTATAGGTAAGTCTCGAATCGTAATTGTCCCCGGTAACAGCGAGAAAATATGATATTCTCTTGTCACGGGGCATTTTTAAACCGAAAATCGGAAGGAAATATGTAGAAATAGGTTCCGGTCCGGAAATAGTGAAATCGAGTTTATCTGAATTTGTGGTGAATTTGTTAAGAGCATCCACTCTGAAATTGGTTGTAGAATATCCAACGGAGCCGGAGAACTTGTTCGGGTCGCCTTCTTTTGTGATAATAGAAACTATAGCCGAAAGTGCGCCACCATGCTCGGCATTGAAAGCGCCTGTAAGAACCTGAATCTCTTGAACGGAGCTCGTGGATACATCGAGCGCTTTATAACCGTATGTCGGGTCGTTGACAGGCATACCATCGATTTTGTATGCTACTTCGCGAGCGCGACCGCCACGAAAATGAAGGTCTCCACCTTTATTGGTTACTCCAGCCTGAACGCCAATAACTTCACTTACATTGTTTACCGGCATCGATTCGATTTGGTCTCCTCGCGTAATACTTCGTGTATCTGAAATCTCGGCTCGTAAGGCATCCGCTTCATACTCGACAACTATTTCCTTGCCAATAAGAGCTTCGGATGAGAGTTTGAAATCTACGGTAGCGGTTTGGTCTGCATTCACAACAACATTTTTCTGGGTCATCGAAGCAAAACCGACCGAAGAAACTTTCACATCATAAATACCGGGACGAATATCCAGGAAAAGATAATTACCATCGAGGTCTGAAGATGTCCCAACGATAACTTCACCTGTCGCAGTGCTTATAAGCATGACATCTGCAGCTATCAATGGTTCACCTGTATCCTTGTCAGTAACTACACCTTTAATTTGTCCTGAAGTTCCCGCCCATACGACTGTAAATAAAGAAATTAAGGCAAGCATAAAACCTACCGAAAGCATCAAGTTTCGACGCATTTTTACCCCCTGCGCAATTTATTTATAATATGTGTATTCCAAAATATATTTTGCTTTCGAGAGTGTCAAGGAGTTTTGAAGTGAATTTATTTTTTATTATAAATAAATTTAATTGCAATCGATGTATCTATGCTATATTTTTTTGTCATCACGAAATTTGGAGTTGCTTTTCAAATGAAATTGCCCGAAAACATTATTCGTTCAGCCATCGCGATTCTTCTAATCGAGAAACTTGGTATGGTGAAATTTAGGAATCTATTAGTTGAATTCGGTTCACCAGATAAAGTGGTTACCGCTGACAGGGAAACTCTTGCACAATCTTTCGGTGAAAAAATGGCGGAAAAAATATTGAATTGCACAAACAATCCGGCTATAGATAAGATATTAGAAAAATTGGACAAAATTGGTGCAGATATGCTTATTTTCGGGCAGCCCGGCTACCCTGAGCGACTTACGCCAATCTATGCGCCACCGGTTGTTATTTTTGTACTCGGTGAATTTGCTATTCAAGATAAGCGAGCAATTGCAATAGTTGGCACACGGAGGCCATCGCACAATGGAATCGCTGTTGCAGAAAAAATTTCCGCCGGACTTGCCCGATCGGGAGTTACAGTAATCAGCGGGTTGGCGCTCGGTATCGATGGTATGGCACATCGAACGGCATTGAAAAATAATGGAAGAACAATCGCTGTTCTTGGCAGTGCTTTGGATGTGATTTATCCGAGAGACCATAAAAAACTTGCCGAACAAATAATCGATAATGGCGCGGTTATATCTGAATTCCTGCCCGGAACTCGACCGGAGCCTTACAATTTTCCACGCAGAAATAGGATAATAAGCGGCATATCGCTTGGAGTGGTGGTTATCGAGGCGGGTATAAGAAGTGGCGCGCTTATCACAGCCAATCATGCAATCGAGCAGGGGAAAGAAGTGTTTGCGGTTCCGGGGTCGGCAATGTCCGCAGTGAATGAGGGAACAAACAAACTTTTAAAAGATGGCGCTAAATGCGTTACATCGGCGGAGGACATACTGGATGCTCTTAAAATTCCATCGATAACGCAATCGGAAATGAGTCAGGCATCAAAAAAGGTTAAGGAACTTACTGGTGCGGTAAAAGTTGTTTTTGAATTGCTTACGCACGAACCGATTCATATCGATGACATTTCTCGCAAATGCAAAATGAATCCGGCTTATGCGCTTTCGGTGCTTCTAACTCTCGAACTTCAGGAACTGGTGAAACAACTTCCCGGGAAGCGCTTCGTGAAAAACATCTAATACTAATCTCCAGGGATGCTTGGAGGTTCCGGGAAATTAGTAACAAATAGAAATATGGGCAGAATAAAAAAACTACCCGACCATGTTGCAAATCGGATTGCTGCCGGCGAGGTTGTTGAACGACCGGCATCCGTTGTTAAAGAGCTTATCGAGAATGCAATCGATGCGGGAGCGACATATATCGAAATTGCACTTACACAGGGCGGTAAAGAGCTTGTGCAGATTACCGATGACGGCTCGGGGATGACTAGAGAAGATGTTGTTCTGGCTATCGAACGCCATGCTACAAGTAAAATAAGCGATGTTGACGACCTCGAATCGATTACAACACTCGGTTTTCGCGGTGAGGCGCTGCCATCGATTGCTTCGGTATCTCTTACTGAAATAGTCTCACGCACCGCTGATTCCGAACTTGGCTATCGGGTTCTTATCGACCATGGCGAAATAAACGAGCAGGGCGAATTTGGAGCCAGAATCGGCACAACGGTTTCGGTCAGGCAATTATTCGGAAAAATTCCAGCTCGCCGAAGATTTCTTAAATCAGATAGAGCTGAAGTAGCCCGTTGTAATCTCTGGATTATACGAATTTCACTGATTCACCCCGAGATTTCTTTTCGTGTCGAGACCGATGAAAGAGAATCTTTTTATACTCCCGCTGTGGGCACATACATGGAGCGAATCGAGCAGATTTTCGGCGCCGAATTTGCCGGGCAATTGCTCGAAATCGAATATATAGCGGGCGATTATCATGTGTTCGGCTACGCAGGGGATAGAACGCTGCACCGGGCGAGAGCATCGGAGCAGTATTTTTTCCTCAATGGACGCTCGATAAAGAGCATTCTTGTTTCCGGCGCATTGAAACGTGCTTATTCAGGTCTGATTCCACCCGGGCGTCATGCGGTTGCATTTCTTTTTATCGAAGCGCCACCCGGTCTTGTCGATGTCAATGTCCATCCTGCAAAGATGGAGGTTCGTTTCCGCCGGGAGGATGCTGTTTTCGGCACGGTTTTCAAGGCTATCGCAAATGTAATCGGTTCGAGCGCTTCGCCGGCGGCAAAACCGCACCCGCAAGCTATCCTCTCGCCCCCACTAGATTCACAGCCAATGAATCTCGATTTCCCCCAGCCAAATCGACCTATGCCGGGGCAGAAAATTCGACCGAATACTATCGAGGAGGATTTATCCTCACTTACCGAGCAGATAGTTTCAAATAGTCACAAAAAAGAAACCGGAGTTGAAAAGGTTTATGAAACACCAAAATTTATCCAGATTCTGAATACATACATCGTTGTTCCCACATCCGACGGTATGCTTCTTATCGACCAACATGCGGCACATGAGCGGGTTTTATTCGAGCGTGTGATGGAATCGCTCGATTCGGAGAATTCACTGGGGCAGCGATTTCTTATTCCGGTAGAGTTCGTTTTTCCACTTCATTTAATGCCTGTGCTTGCCAAGTTCCTGGATAGATTTGCAGCATTGGGTTTCGAGATAGAAATCGCATCACAGGATAGAGTGCGAATACTTGCGGTGCCTTCATTTGTGAAGGATATAGCTCTGCGTGAACTATTGCAGGAGATAATCGAGGAAATCTCCGAAGGTCAAAATACACCGACGGTGAGTAAAAATTTTGCCGCATCTATCGCATGTCATTCCGCAATCAAGGGTGGTCAAAAGCTCTCCGAGGATGACATGCGTTCGCTTTTCGAGGCTCTTTTTGCAAGTGATTATCCATATCATTGCCCGCATGGAAGACCGACTATGATTAAATTCGACCCATTGCAACTCGAGAAGATGTTCGGAAGGAGAACATAGATGCAGAATGATAACTCCCTCACCCACAAGGCCCCTCTCCCGGCGGGAGAGGGGAGCAATAATTCCTTCTCCCGACGGGAGAAGGTGTCCCGCAGGGACGGATGAGGGGGTTCATCATAGATATCAGTGGTTCAGAAATGATAAAAACACCTAAATTATTGTAAGGGCGAGGCATTTCAGAGATGAAACAAAATCATCGAAGATGTTTAAGTTTAGCGAATCAATAAATTCCGATTAAGGTTTTTGTGAAATGCCTCGCCCCTACATTCACATATATCGATGAAATTCATGTCAACGGATGGCTTAAGCCATCTGCATAAAGAAAAAGAGGGGAATGGAAGAAAAATGGCGAAAAAACCGATGACCACGTAGCAAAAAGCGTTGTTCGCGTAGCAAAAAGCGTTGTCTGCGTAGCAAAAAGCATTGTCCATGCAACAAAAAGCATTGTCCGTGTAGCAGAAAGCGTTGTCCATGTCATAAAAAGCGTTGTCCTCGTTAAAAAAAGCGTTGTACGCCTATCAAAAAGCGTTGTCCTCGTTAAAAAAAGCGTTGTACGCCTATCAAAAAGCGTTGTCCATGTTTAAAAAAATCTTTTTACGACATGGTCAATGAAATTCACAACGCGAACAACATAAATTTTAACAAAGGAATCGAAATGATTATCAACAACAGCATTAGTGTAGACAATGACAGCGAGTGCACTCAGCTTTTGTCGCACAACATCGACACATACGAGGGAACAAATGTTTAAGAAACCAAGACCTCTGGCACATCTTTCATTTGCACTTGTGATAATAGGATTGATTATTCAATCTATTGCAGTATATTTGCTGGATGCGTCATCTTACATTGGAGCGGGACTTGTTGGATTTGCGCTTGTTTTTTATTTTCTTGGATTTCCGGCTTCACTGGTTTCATTGATGCGCAATTGGCGTGTGCCAAAAGAACAAAGACTCGACCTATGGACATCTATCGAGGTTGGAGTTGGAATATTGCCTTTTGCCATAACTGTAATTCTTGTGGTGTATGCGCTATGGTTTGTTGGGTGAATCTATGAAAATAATCGTTCAAAAATATGGCGGTAAGAGTGTGGAAACACTCGACAGGATAAAAGATGTTGCCGCTCAAATAGTTGAAAGGCACAGCAAAGGCGAAAGACTTGTTGTTGTCGTTTCCGCTATGGGACACACTACGGATAAGCTTCTTGCCGATGCCGGGATAATTTCCTCGAATCCATCGGAACGCGAACTCGATATGTTGCTCACAGCGGGTGAAAGAATATCTATGGCGCTTCTCTCGATGGCGATATGCGACATGGGCTGCGATGCGATTTCATTCACAGGCTCACAGAGCGGCATAATTACAGATGACAAACATACGAGAGCGAAAATTATTGAAATCCGGGCATTGCGAATTATCGAGGAACTTCAACACAGTAAAGTAGTTATTGTCGCGGGATTTCAGGGAGTTTCAGGATATCGCGAAGTAACCACACTTGGCAGAGGCGGCTCCGATACAACAGCGGTTGCGCTTGCAAGTATGCTTGGAGCGGAGAGATGTGAAATATATTCCGATGTTGACGGGTTATATTCAGCCGACCCAAAAACTATTGCGAAAGCAATTCCTATTGCCGAAATTGATTATGAGACTTTATTCGACCTTACATTTTACGGTTCTCGAGTTGTTCATTCGAGGGCAATCGAACTGGCAAGAAAGTATAAAATTCCACTTTTGCTTGCCTCGAGCATAAAACCCGGGAGTAATACTATGGTAAAAAGCATTGCAATGGAAGGCACAGCGTTCACGGCGGTGGCTTCGCAGCCGGAAATCGGCTGGGCTTCGGTCAAAATGCCGGAATCTCTGCTAAATTCTTTCTGGAACGAACTGGATAGAATGAGAACGGGTATCAGAAATCCGATATTTTCAATGAAAGGTGATGAAGTTCACCTTAATTTTTGGGTTTATCAAAACCAGATGATAGAGATTGATAATGTATTTGCAAAATTCCCCGATATTTCCGCCGAGTTCGAGAAACTTGCGCTTGTTGCATTAAGCGGCTATGCGCTTACAGATTCAGCAGAATCGACCGCCACGGTTATAGGCATTTTATCAGAAGTCGGTATAAAATATCGATTCTTAGGCTCGACAAATCGCGCTATTTATGTTATTGTCGATAGAGCTGATTGCGAAAAACTCGAAAAAGTATTCCATAGAAAATTGATTTCAAAATAGATTATTTATTCCGGATATCTATTAGGAAACTTCTGAAAGTTACTATAAATTACCTTTGTTTTTGGTTGCATAACACTTTTCACCACTATAACTTAATAATATGCGAACAATTGTGATAACACTACTTTTGATGCTATCTCTTGCCTTTCCACAGGCAGTTTGGGATTTTGATTGGGTGGGCGAATCTGGATATGAATGGGATGGGCTTGAACCCGATTATTTTGAGGACAACAGGGAATTTGTCTTCCGAATCAAAGTTAAAAGCCCGACAGAACCGATATATGTGTTTGTCAATATCGACCGAAATGCCGATGGTTTTTTTGCAAGACATGAACAAATCCCGATGAAACTGGAAAGAGTTTCTTATGAAGGCTATATTTACCGTGCCGGTGTCGAGCTTAAACAACCACGAACCAATCGCCCTATCGGATACTACTTTTCCGCTCAGGTTGGATGTACTATGAAAACCTCGCCGCTAAATCTTGGTCCTTTCTGGGAATCGAGAGTATCGTTTACATTTATCGGTGATACAATCTGGACGGTTCAAAGCCCGGTTCTGCCACTCGAATATGTTATCAATTCCCCCGACAATAGATTTCTTTTCGTTAATACCGGCGATGTTCCTTTGACATTCGGACTTATGGTCAGCGAGCAATCCAATACAATATGGTATCCCGCAAAAAACTATGAGGATATTCAGGATGGGAATAAGTATATTTTTTCCGCGATGTTTCTTGAACCATCCAAATCTCAACCCAAACCCGAGAATTTTAATGCGCAGAACTGGGAAGATGTTCTTACATATATGCCTCGATTTGCCGATGGTGAACAGCTTGGTTTCGCTAATAAATCCGCCGGTGAAAAACTGGCTTCGGGTGATACAGTTGCATTATGGTTCAACTTTATGGCGCCGGTTTATACATCGATAAACGGCACCGAAAGACCACAGAGCATTCTAGTAAGGATATTTGCAATTGCACAATAATCTTGTAATAACACTTTTTATTCTCGAAATTTGAAAAAAAATCGATATATTATAATAACAATAGGTATTTGAAATTAACAGAGGAATATAGGGAGAAAAAAATGGCTGAGCAAAAAGTATCGGTAAGAGAGCTTCTCGAAGAAATGGTCAAGCGTGGAGCATCCGACCTACACATCACGGTTGGCTCGCCACCGGTTATTCGTATCGATGGCAAACTTCAACGGTTGCCTTATGATGCTCTCACATCAACTACGGCAAAAAGCATGGCATACTCGATTATGACTGAAAGACAGAAGCAGAAATTCGAGGAGGAATGGGAGTGCGACCTTTCGTTTGGTCTCGAGGGTCTTGCACGTTTCAGGGTAAATATTTTTCTGCAAAGGGGTAATGTTGCTATTGCAATAAGAATTATCCCGGTGCGTATTCTTTCTTTCGAGGAACTACGATTGCCGCCTGTTCTATCAACGTTTTCCGATTATCCTCACGGTCTGGTTCTTGTAACCGGTCCTACCGGTTCAGGCAAGTCAACATCGCTCGCGGCTATTATCGATAAAGTCAATCGTGAGCGATACGACCACATTCTTACAGTCGAGGATCCTATCGAGTTTGTGCATGAGCATAAGAACTGCATCGTAAATCAGCGCGAGGTCAGCGCCGATACATTAAGCTTTTCTCGAGCGCTTAAATACGCTCTTCGTGAGGATCCCGATGTTGTGCTTATCGGCGAGATGCGCGACCTCGATACAGTTGAATCCGCTCTTATTATTGCAGAAACCGGGCACCTTGCATTTGCGACTCTTCATACCAATTCATGCGCAGAGACAATAAATAGAATTATCGATATTTTCCCTACTGCGCAGCAGCAACAAGTCAGGGTTCAGCTTTCATTTGTACTGCGTGCTGTGGTAACTCAAGCTTTACTGCCGAAGATAGGCGGCGGGCGTGTGCCATCACTGGAAGTTATGATTATCACACCGGCGATTCGAGCAATGATTCGTGAAGATAAAATTCACCAGATATATTCTGCTCTTCAAGCCGGTGGTAAATATGGTATGTTGACTATGAACCAATCGCTTTCAGAATTATATTTAAAACGGTTGATAACTATTGAAGAAGCGATGACCCGCTCTCCGGATCCACAGGAATTGAATGATATTATTGCACGCACCAGGTCGGGTGTGGTCGGTTCCACTGCAGGCAAACGAGCGGCGATGAGAAAGTAGAAAGGTTTATTATAATTCGACAGAGGTGATAGATAATGCCAGTTTTTGAGTATTCTGGAAAAACAGCGACCGGTCAGCCTATTACAGGCTCTCTTGAAGCCGCCAATAAAGATGAACTTATAAAGATACTGCGCCGGCAGAGAGTTATTGTTACAAAGGTAAAGAAGAAAGCCAAATCGATGAATATCGTTATCGGCAGCGGTGTTAAGGCTATAGAGATTTCGCGTTTTACGAGACAATTTGCTGTTATGATAGAAGCTGGCTTGCCTCTGGTTCAATGCCTGGATATTCTTGCAACCCAGTCACCAAACAAAGTTTTCGGGAAAACAATCGCCGATGTTCGCGATTCTGTGTCGAGCGGAAGCACTCTCGCAAATGCTCTTGCGAAACACAAAAAGATTTTCGATGACCTATATGTTAACATGGTTGAAGCCGGTGAGATTGGTGGAGCATTGGAAACGATTCTTAAAAGACTTGCGGATTACCGCGAGAAAGCTGATGCAATTAAACGAAAAGTCAAAGGCGCACTTATGTATCCGGCAATTGTATCGAGCATGCTCGTTTTAATCGCCTGGGTCATGCTCACATTTATTGTGCCTATTTTCGCAGGTATGTTTGAGAGCCTCGAGGCTGAATTACCAAAACCCACTCAAATAGTTATAGATTTTTCAGAATTCTTGAAGAGTAATCTGGTTGTTATGGTAGTTAGTTTTGTTGTTTTAATTGTTGCATACAAGGTAGCAATGAAATATCCCACACCAAAGTATTATATGGATTTTATCTTGCTGCGATTCCCGATTCTCGGTACACTGATAAAAAAATCCGCTGTGGCAAGATTTGCGCGAACTCTCTCTACTCTTATGCAAAGCGGTGTTAATATTATCGATGCTCTAACAATTACATCTAAGACATCGGGAAATTCCGTTCTTGAGCGCGCTATCCGGAATTCGATAATCTCGATTTCTCAGGGCGAGACAATCACAGCTCCTCTTGAAGAAAGCAAGGTGTTTCCCTCGATGGTTATCCAGATGATAAATGTTGGCGAAAAAACCGGTAATATGGATGAAATGCTTTCGAGGGTCGCCGATTTTTATGATGAAGAGGTTGACTCGGCGGTGGAGTCACTCACGGCGCTTATCGAGCCTTTAATGACTGTTGTAATGGGCATAGTTGTGGGTGGTTTGCTGGTGGCAATGTACCTCCCGATGTTTGATATTATCGGTAAAATCAAAGGTTAATTCTCTGGATATTGACAATGAATTCCTCAAACCCGAAAATCGCAATCGCTGACTGGAGAATTGAACTCGAGAAAAAGCTTAGGTGGCTTTTAATTTACCGACTTATTATTCTGTTACTTCTATTCGGGGCAATTTCAATATTTCTATCTCACATTACAATACTATTTAAGCTTTTTGCAGGATACAGTTTTGTAACACTGGGCTATTTAGGTGCATTATATTTTTGGAAAGTTACGCGAAAGAAGTTTAGCTTCACTTTCCTGTATGCACTCGAGCTCTTTTTCGAAATCGCTATTGAAACCGCAATAGTTTATTATAGTGGTGGAGCAACAAGCCCATTCACTCTCCTGTATATGCTCACAATTCTCTCGAGTGCGTTTGTGTATGAGTTTCCCGGAACTCTTATCACAGCAACAGGAACTGCGATTGCATATTCTGCGCTTGTTTATTTCAAATTTAGACTAATTATGTCGCCAACAACATTAATAGGGGATGAGCTCGTCTTTGCAAATCAGGACATGACGTTTGCTATGACATATATACAGGTTTGCTTCCTATATATTGTCGCTTTTCTTGCAGGATTTCTTTCTAGAAAAATACGCACACATCTTGGTGAGCTTGCAGAAGCTAAAAGAAAACTCGAGCAAATCCACTGGAATACCGACCAGATTCTTCAGCATATGAGAAACGGACTTATCACAATAGATGAAAATGGTATAATAGCATATTTCAACAATTCTGCTGGAAGGATTTTACAAATCCCTTCAGAACAAGCTGCAGGTAAAAGTTTTACAGATTTTTTCCCTGAACGGCTTTCGACTCTCATTGATTTTTTGAATCAGGCACTTATTTATCATACCGTTCAGCATAGAGAAATTGAGGTGGAGGATAGATACGGGCAAAAGATACCGTTAGCTCTTGTGTTGAGCACACTCAGAATTCGGGATGAAATCCGCGGTGTAATTGCGCTTTTTGAGGATATTACCGAGGAAAAAAGGCGCGATGAGCTTCTTCATCAAATGGAAAAACTTGCAGCTATCGGCGAACTTTCAGCAAGACTAGCTCATGAATTGCGAAATCCGCTTGCAGCTATCAGAGGGGGAGTGGAAATGCTTCTCGATGAAGCCAAAAAGCAAAACTCCAGCGAGAGGTTATCAAATCTGATTTTAAAAGAAAGCGACAGATTGACACAAATTCTCGAGTGCTTTTTATCATTTGCCCGGCTTAAAGAACTTCCACCCGAATATTTTCGCTCGGAGGTTTTGGATATTTCCGAGCTTATTGATAGTGTGATAGAAAGTGCATCGACACTTTGGGGTCAGCATGAAATTGAAATAATCTCTAAACTTCCTCCGCATCTACAAGTGATTGGCAATAAAGACCAGCTTATACATGTTTTCCAGAATCTTATTAAAAATTCATTCGAGGCAATCGGTGATAATGTGGGAGCGATAGAAATTTTGCCCGGAGGTGCACGTGTGGGACTGTTTGATAATGAAGAACTCATTGGCATTATAGTTTCCGACACAGGACCGGGCATAACCGAGGAATTCCTTCATAAGGTTTTTGAGCCTTTTTTTACTCAAAAGGAAAAAGGTACAGGTCTGGGACTTTCAATCGTTCAGGGAATTATCAACCAACTTGGTGGATATATCGAGGTTAAAAGCAAAATTGGGGAGGGTGCGGAATTTATTGTTTATATTCCAAAGGCTCATAAAAACAGTAAAATAAATCCTTCAATATAGCAGGAACTGCTTTTTCAATTTAGAAAGTTCCACTTGACGAAAATTTTTCTTTCCGCTACTTTGAATAAGAAATTGGTTTTCAAACTGTCTTGAGTTATTAAAATGAATACAAATTCGGTAAAAATGACGGCGCAATCGTTTCTTGGCACATTCTGGCGAACCCAACCGATGGAATTTACATATCCCAAACTTTTGCGAAGATATAAAAAAATACTCTTAATAATGCCCCGGGACGATTCTGCATTGCATGAAACTAATCGATGGCGCGAAAGAATTATACTTGCTCTCGGTCGAAAACATGTTAATGTGCTATCTGTTGGTGCATCACTGGAGTTTTTGCAGCAATGGTCGGAAGACCCGCTTTTTTTTACCGGCACCGATATAAACTTAGCCGGAATGGTTTCCGCGAGAGTAATTAGCGCTGTCCGAAAAAAGAATTTTAAGCTTGTTATCGACCTCTCACCCGATTATGATTTTGTTACGGCACAAATTGCGCTCAGGTCAAAGATACCGGCAAGAATTGGAATGATTTCTGATAATAGCAAGACTATAGCGAGAAAGTATTTTAATATTATAGTGCATAGCGATTTTAGGCGGGGCTATCAACCGCTTGTCGATTTGCTTTCTGCGAAATAGGAAACAAAATGAAAATAAGGTGATTTGTATGACACAAAAAACAAAACTTTCGATAATTGCGCCGGCATATAATGAACATGAAAACCTGCTTCCTTTGATAGAGGCTTTCGACTCGCTAAGAAAAAAGGTTTCATATGAACTTGAACTAATCATTGTCGATGATGGCTCATCGGATAATACCGGCAGGGAAGCTAGAACTCTTTCGCGGCGATTCGGTTTTGTCAAAGTCGTTTCATATACTGGCAACAAAGGCAAGACCTATGCTGTTTTTCGTGGTACAGAGATTTCAAGCGGCGAATATATCGTTATATTCGATGCCGATCTTCAATTCGATCCGGAAGATATTCCCGATATGATTGCGAAACTTGATAAAGGCGCCGACCTTGTGGCTGGATATAAAGTCGGGAAATATCAAAAGCCCATTATTTCCGGTATTTATAATCTGTTGGGGAAAATGCTTTTTCATGTTCCGGTTCGGGATATGAATGCTCTCAAAGCTATGAGACGGCAGGTTCTCGAAGAAATACCCACCCGCCCGGACTGGCATAGATACATTGTTGCATGGGCGCATAAAAATGGATTCAAGGTTGTCGAACATCCGGTTAGACTTCGACCGCGACTTCGAGGAACATCAAAATATCGCGGTATCGGAAGGATTTTTGTCGGTTTTTTTGATATGCTTTCGGTATGGTTCCAACTCAAATTTGCCCGTCGTCCGATGCTTTTTTTCGGCACTGCGGGACTTATGTCTCTGGGTATGGCATTCATTATCGGTATAATTGCATTAGTCCTGAGATTCGGTTTCAATGCCGGCTATCGACCGCTTTTAACACTTATCGCAATGCTTGCGAATATTGGATTGCTTCTCATTATTGGCGGCTTCCTCGGCGAAATGATTGAGGGTCTCGAGGAAAGACTGAAGAGAGTCGAAAATAGCAAGCGGATTAGTAAAGACAAGCAATTCACCAAACAGGACAATTATAGGAAAGACTCGAAATATCGGGATAGACCAAAAAGCAGACCACCAAGAAGAACTTCGGATAAAAAACCCGAGAAATCCTATAGGTCGGATAAAAGAGACCGGGGGAATTCGAGCAAATCATCAGGATCATCATCGGAAAGCAGGCACAAAATATCGAAGATGAATGTGGTCGAATCCGTGGAAAAAACCGGCGATGGAAGTCGAATATCCGATACTGCAGAAGTATCCGCACGGGGGAGCATCCCACAAACTGAAGCTGGAGACAGCACCGATAGAAAAACTGAAGTTAAATCTCCCGATATAAGCTGGGGCAGAAAGCGCCGCAAGTCCAATCGACGATAATTTTTCCAATTTCTACAAACTATGCCGATATTTTTGGAAAATACTTGCATTCTCACATTCGATGTCGAGGAATGGTATCACGGTTCATACCCCGGTTACAGCTATGATATGATAGATAAAAGCCTTGTGCGTGTAGTGCCTATGATGGCGAGGATTCTTGAAGCTCTTGCGGCTTTCGATGCCACTGCTACTTTTTTTATGCTGGGAGAAATTGCGGATATCCACCCCGAAATTGTCAAAATGATAATCGATGGCGGGCATGAGATTGCATCTCATGGATACGGGCACACTCGCGCAGATGTTCTTGGCGCGGAGAGATTTCGCGAGGATATGGTTAAAGCAAAGGAAATTCTCGAATCGCAAGCTATGACGAGAATTGTCGGTTATCGCGCACCCAATTTTTCGATAAATCCCCAAAAGACACCATGGGCATATAAAATCCTGAAAGAACTCGGATTTGAATACGATTCGAGCCTATTTCCAGCAAGAGCATATTACGGGGGTTCTCCAAAGGAAAGCAGATTTATCGGCAAAATCTTTGGAATCGAGGAATTTCCACTTTCATGTATGAATTTTAGGGGTGTAAGATTAGCATTCTCGGGAGGATTCTACTTTCGGCTATATCCGAAATGGTTTATCCGTAAAGGGATAAACAGCTATTGGAAAAAATCCCAAATCCCGGTTTTTTATCTTCACCCAAAGGACCTCGATGCAAAGACGCCCTCACTGCCATTGGGTTACATTAAAAATATTGCACACAAATTGAGATGTAAAAGCGCATTTAGCAAATTCTGGTATTTTCTAAAAAATTGCAAGTTCATCTCGATTGCAGATTTTCGTGATAAATGATTCCCCGACCGGAGAGATGGCATCCATCTCTGATAAAACCGCAAAAAAGGAGAAAAAATCGCCGTAAGTTGATGTAATATAGGCAATTGATTCAAGTAAATCGGCGTTCGATTCAAACAAAGCGAGGTTCGATTCGATTAAATTGCCATTCGATTGAAACGATTCGCCATTTGTTCGATTCGATTCACCACTCGATTGAAACAAATCGCTGTTCGTTTCGATATAATAGCCGCTCGATTGAATCATAAAGCCATTCGATTCAACATGCACGGTATTCGATTCGCTCGAGGCGCCCAACGATTGAAACAAATCGGCATTCGATTTAAATCGAAAGACGATATAGGTGAGTCGAACGAGGAAATAGGTGAGTCGAATGAATGAAAAAACGAATCGCTCGACAAATCAAGAAAACAAAATGAAAATTTAAAAGGAGGGAATGACATGGCACAGTTGGAGAATAACAATTTCGACAGGGATACCGGCGCAGTTCGTGCAACGCGGCTCAAGTTGATGGAGACGAACATCGACACTCACGCGGCGGCAATCGGAATAGGCGGCACGCTTCTCATATATGCGCAGTCTTGCAACTCTCAACTCTGAACTCTCAACTCTCAACCCATAATTCATAACTCAAAATTCTTGTCTTGACATTGGGAGTTCGATAAGCGATATTTTCCCAAAAGGGAGGATTGATGAATAAGAGAAAAATTAAAGAGTTGATAGAACTTGTCGAGCAAAGCGGGATAAGCGAACTCGAGGTTCATTTATTCGGCGGGAGGAAGATTGTTATCCGCAAGGATTTACCGTTCAGCGATAGCTCAGCGATGAGCCATTCGACTGCCGCGCAACCAGCACAACAAACAGCGGTTCCGGTTACTACTGCTGCACCTATCGAAGCCAAACCTGCTGCTGAAGAGGATGCCCCAAAAGCTGATGATGATGATGATGATAAATATTATAAAATGGAAGCTCCGATGGTTGGTACTTTTTATCAAAAGCCTTCACCGGATTCGCCGTCGTATGTTAATATCGGCGACCATATCACGGTCGGGCAGGTTGTATGCCTTATCGAGGCTATGAAACTGTTCAATGAAGTTAAATCGGAGGTATCGGGCACAATAAAAAAGGTTATGCTCGAGGACGCTTCACCTGTCGAGTTTGGGCAGACTATTTTATTGATCGAACCTGATTAGAGCTTATCTTTCTGGAGGTTATAAATGTTCGATGTATCAAAACTACTTCGCAAAATGCCATCGCTTCACGCCTCAGACCTTCACCTGAGAGTCGATGTTCCCCCCGTATTTCGCATTAACGGCGATTTAAAAAGAACAAAACTGCCCGATGTGATCCAGGATGATATGGTGGAGATGCTTCACCAGATGTTGACTGAATCTCAGCGTGAACGTTTTGATAGAGAACTTGAACTCGACTTTGCGCTTCAGCTTCAATCCGGCGAAAGGTACAGAGTGAACCTTTTTCACCAGAAAGAGACATTTGCTGCGGCATTCAGGCTTATCGATACCAAAATACCAAACTTTGATGAATTAAATCTTCCCGCAGTGATAAGAACTATCTCGGACCAGCATCGAGGTCTTGTGCTTGTAACCGGCGTAACCGGTTCCGGTAAATCCACTACATTGGCGTCGATGATAGATTACATCAATGAATCGAGGGGAGAGAATATCATAACAATCGAGGATCCTGTCGAGTATCTTCATAATAGCAGACGCAGTATCATCGCTCAGCGTGAAATCGGCATAGATACATTTACATTCACGGAATCGCTTCGCCGCGCAATGCGACAGGATCCCGATGTTATTCTTGTGGGCGAGATACGCGATGCCGATACGATGCAAATTGCGCTTCAGGCTGCAGACACGGGACATCTTGTGCTTTCTACACTTCATACGCTCGATTCACTTCAGACGATTTATCGAATTCTATCTTTTTTTCCACCTCATCAACATCAGGAAATTCGACTTGTGTTATCCACAGTTTTGCGCTCGATAATCTCGCAGCGATTGATTCCTCGCTCGGATTCCCCCGGTCGTGTACCGGCGGTCGAGGTTCTAATAGGCACCGGCGCCGTGAAAGAGTGTATCGTTACACCGGAAAGAACAGCGGGTGTGAAAGACCTTATTGCCGAAGGCGCAACTCAATACGGTATGCAAACACTCGACCAATCGCTGTTTTTCTTTTATAAAAAGGGCATAATATCTCTCGAAATTGCACTCACATACGCAACCAATCCCGATGACTTTAAGCTCAGAATTGCAGGTATTATCGGCGGTTCCGATAAGGGCTGGAAAGAATTTGAAATTGAATCCCGCGATGCCGGTGATAAGAAAGAAGACGAACTCGAGGATTTCGATTTCGCTAAACCGGAAAAAGAAAAAGAAAATGGGAAAGATAAACCTCTTGCCGAAAACCGCGGTTTTTAATACGGCTCTCGCATTTCTATCTTTTTAACAGATTTGATATAGTCTTTTAGCATTCAATCGGATACAGATAGAATTACACTGTCCATGACTGTCTGGCTGGAAATCTATTTGTGAAATATTTGGATTAATATTCGATAATCAGACCTTCCCGCGCAATAATCACATTATCGGCGAATCTTTCCCGCTCCCGTTCGGATGGGATATGAGTTATTATTGTTTTCCCGATATCTTTGCTGTCAAGCCATGATGGAAATTCATCCAGCGGGAAATGCATTCCTTCTACAAGTAGCCAGTCCACAGTCTTCTCGAGTAAAATATCGAGGTCGCTTAGTTCTCCGATATCACCCGAATATACTCCCTTTGCATCTGCACATTTAATTCCGAATGAAAAACTCTCGAGTTTCACTTCAGGATGAATATCGCTGTCCGTCAAGTATCCATCGAGATGCGTATTGAAAGATGGTGTTACCGTAAAATCGCCAATTATAGATTGAGTGCCATCGGTCCATTTCTTCCATATAATTTCAAATCCCAATCTTTCTTTCCACATGAATGACACCTCGAGGAGCTTTTGTGCAGCAATAATTCCCGTTTCAGGCAGGAGCACAGTCAATGGTTTCTTGCGCTTGAGCACATGAGCCATCTGAATAAAAAGCCCAAATCCGCCCCAATGGTCGGCATGAAGATGAGAAATAGCAAGAGCGTCGATTTTTAATGGATCGAGACCCTGTGATAGGATTCCACGCGAGCATCCATCACCGCAATCGACTACAAGATTTGTCTTTTCTGCCTCGAGCCAATATGATGAACTGCCTTTATCCGGCGCTGGCAATCCGGAACCGCAGCCAAGTATTATGAGTTTCATAATTAATCTCGACCGGCTATTCTTTTACTATCGGGCAAAATTTTATAGTTTAGGCTAATTAATAATTGCCCATCTTTAATGTATTCTTGCTTAGTCTCCGTTATCACATTAACTTTGCTAATATAAAAAGTATTAGAAGAAAAAAAAGAGTTTAAATGAAACTATTCGAATACCTTGTTCTGCTAAAGAAAGTCAGGGGAGTTCTTTTCGCATCTGGGGTAGAAAGCGAAAGGACGCGTATTAATTATTTGGATTCAAGTTTCCATAATGATATTCTTGCAATACCGGCATCGATGTGGCGCTTTATCCCGAATAGTAAAACATTGCGGCATAACGAATTGCCATTTATTGAATCCGAACATATTCTTGAAAAAATCACATCTCTGGCAAACTGCGATTTTTCAGTAATCGAGTCTATGGCAATGGCTTCAGCATTTATCTGTCCGCTGATTATTCTCGAACGCAATGAATTTTATAGATTTAAACCGCTGGTACTGACAACTTTTCGAGGAGACCCGATAAGAAAAAAAGAAGGGATTAAAAAGCATATACATCTACTTGAACTAACAGCAATCAGTTTTTTCATAAAATCGTTGAATGATGCTGAAAAGGTTTTCAATGGCGATTTATTGCTGGAAAATGTATTGCGTTCACGGCGTATAGCCGCTCTCAATGAAACTCAAAAGAATTTCTGGCGTTTTGGCGATGGTTCGAGTGGAAAAATCATCTTTGCATATCTCGATATACTTCAGTATGCAGTGAAAATCGATATCGATAAAGCCGAATTGAAGAATTTTCCATTTTGGTCGGTGGTGCCGGCAATAATACTCGATGATAGGTTTTGAAAAGGATGACCGAGTTCCTTTTTTAGTTTTATCCATTCAGTCATTAACTACAATTAATAAGAATTGATTAGAACATTTAGATATTTGATTCATCCCATTGCATTTTTCGTTAACAAATTTCTTTTCGCCCCGGTGCTCATTTTTGTGATAAACCATATACTCTATTCTTTCGAGCCTTTTTCCCGCTTTTGTTTAAAAAATTTTTCGAGTAATTCATGCGATTCATCCTTGAGAACTTTGCCCTTTACAAGAGGATGGTGCTTGAATGCAGGTTCGTGAATAAAGTTGAAGACAGAACCACATGCGCCCAATTCGGTATTCTGCGCTCCATATACAATCCTTTTAATACGAGCGAGGATTAATGCCGAGGTGCACATCGGGCACGGTTCGAGTGTAACATAAGCCGTAGCTCGAGCGAGACGCCAAACGCCCAGTGTTGTGCAGGCTTCGCGGATAGCTATCATCTCGGCATGTGCGGTGGGATTGGTAAGACTCTCGCAGCTATTATATCCTCTGCCGACTATTTCATCATCGATTACAATTACACAGCCCACAGGTATCTCACCACTCGATAGAGCTATGTGAGCTTCCTCGAGAGCTTCACGCATGAATTTTTCATCGATGAATTTATTTTGCATGAGAGTGTTCCGCTTCAATGCCCGAGTATCACCAGCTTGCCATAGGCGGTAATTTCATCGTCGGCATAAATTTCATATAGAAAAATACCGGGAGAGGCTTCAACGGGATGCCAGTTTCGATGATGCTCTCCCGCCACAACAGTTCCATAATCGAGCGTCTCGACATGAATTCCGTTCTTGTCTTTGATAACGACTTTAATATGAGCCGGCTTATCGAGTTTGAATTTTATCGCCGTTGTGTGTTCCTCCGGCATCTTCGGGCGCTTTTCGCAATAGTCAATCTCCAGAATTGTATCATTAGCGGGAACGACAAATTTACCCGCAAGCGAGTTAAAATCGATGCCGTTAATCGTCAAATATCCTGCGGGAAGTTCAATTCCTGTCCATGAAGCGGTAACAGGTTCTTCAACCCCGTGAAGGATAATTTTCCATTTTGCTTTTTCCGACACCGCGCGAATATCCGCCCATGCAGCGGGTATGTATGTATAATTTGGATCCTCGAATTTAATAAACGGATAGAATCCTGTCGGTGGAGCCATCGATACCGGCGGTGACGGAATATCGATACCTCTATCGAAACCATCGGTGGCGACTGTATCCATGCCGATAGTCAGTTTTTGCGTTCTGCCGCTTGCAACGGAAAGCTCAATTCGCCAGTTATTTCCGCCAGCGAAAATGATACCGCAAAACAGTATAGTTACGAAAAAATATTTCATGTGATTCTCCTGTAAATTAGTTGCAATTAACGAAATGGAACAAGTTATCGAGGATTCGAGCGCCGCTTTCCTTGAATCGCTGAATCCTTTTATCAAAATTTATATCCAATATTTCTCAAGAAATCGTGGCGCCATTTTTTATCGTTATCGGTTTCGATACCGAGCGGCGGGAAGCCATCGACAATCCCGAGGACAGCTCCGCCCTGTTCGGTTCTTGCGACTATCGCCTGAGCGGGATTGGCGGTCGCGCAAAATATCGTTACTATCTCGGGAACCTGTTTCAAGCGCGGAAGATAATTCACGGGAAAGCTGTCTTTTAAAATAATGAGGAAAGTATGTCCGCAGCCAAGCTTTTCGATATTTCCGGCGGCTATCTCGATAAGCTCCGGTTCCGTTCCAGCGGTGCGGACAAGCCTGTCGCCCGATGCCTCGGAAAAGGCGAGACCGAATTTTGCTCCCGCATTGCAATTGACAATCAATTCGTGAATATCCTCGACAGTTTTGATAAAATGACTTTGTCCAAAAATTATATTGCAGTTTTCCGGGAATTCTATGGGGATTACCTCAAGTTTGATGTCCATTTAAAAAAAACCTCCTTGCTTTGGGTAAATTCTTATGGTTGTGGCATTCCGAGCCTTGTGCATCGATTTCCGAAGCTAGGTGCTGTTCTCCGGTTTTCCAGTAGAAAAAAATTTAGGTTGTCGCAGTAGTATAGTGTATTGGCAAAGTTGCTCATATCAGCCTATCTAAACAAGTATCAATTCCGTTTTTTTATTTGAGGGCATTTCATCCCAAATCTTGCCTTCAAGTTTTCTGCCATTTTTCTTCTTATTAATTCCACCCCATTGTTTAAAGAAAAATGAAATACCTGCGTCGAGACATTGATTCCTTATCTCATAAACCCATTCTTTTTTCATTTCACGGGATTTTGGTCCTGATTCACCACCAACAATTACCCAGTCAATATTTTGCACAGGGAAATATGAGATTTCAGATAGAAGAGGTTCGAAAGAAATAAATTTAGTTTTTGCAGGTGTTTCAATTAAATCTTGAATTCGATATATGTAGTCTTGACTTTCAACTGTTACACCCAACCATATATTATCAGTCCATTCCAATGATGAGGCAATTTCCTTCATTCCTTGAGATCTCTTTGTTAAAACTTGAAATACATGATGATTGGCTGTGTTCATCACTGAGAAAATCTTTCTAATGAATTCGATGGGAACATCTTCATGGAAAATGTCACTCATCGAGCATACAAAAATCATCTTTGATTTTTTCCATAAAAGCGGTTCATCGAGGCATTCAGGATGAATGGTTGGCTTGAATCCATTAGTATATTTAACCTGCCCCATTACTTTCAATCTTTTAGCCAATCTTTCAGCGTAGCAATATTTGCAGCCATCGCTAATCTTTGTGCATCCTGTGATTGGATTCCATGATGCTTCTGTCCATTCTATGTGTGATGAATATGCCATACTAAAAATCCAGACTTAGTCGATTTGTTCCATACTTTCGTGCTTGTTCCCAGAACTTATATCCAAGCTTATGTTTTGAGAAAAACGCTAAGTGATATAGATTCAGCTTTCCATGTTTAACCTCTTCCATTTTTACAAGAGAATCGGGTAGATAACCAATCTTTTCCATTTGAGAAGAATACATTCGCATTAAGAATCTTCGGAAATTATTGTTTATCTCCAAATCTTCATCTTGTTTTTCGCGCCAGTCCCTCATACCCAAGAACTTATCAATCCTGTCGGTTTCAAGGCTACTATAGAGTTCCCTATTCCTATTTGCATCCATTCCAAGCGCAAGAAGTATTAGGAAGTCCATAGCTCTATTCGTACTTAGCTGTTTTATTGTCTCAAAATCGATGCCAATATTGAAGGGATCAACAAAGCAAAAGCTTAGAATTTTTTTACCCGTAGGAATTTCAGAAATTATTTCGTTAGTAATTGAATTGCAATCGCCTTGTATGAATACTGTGTTTAGATTTGGAAAATATTCTCTTGTTCTTTCTTTTAAAGCTTCAAGCTTATTTATATCTTTTTCACAGAAAATATATTTATCGAAAGGATCGTTAACTGAAAGTGCAATAAATGGGGATGAGCCAACAATTGTATTTGTTCCCCTAAACTTTGCCTTTCCTGAACCTGCAAATAAATCAATGAATACTCTTTTGTTCATTTTTTGTTTCATACCAGTTGAGAATATATCGACAAAATACTTGAGAAGTGTATACTTTTCTTCACTCCACCTACCGATTTCTGGAGTTATCAAAATGTCATCATCATAGGTTATCAGTTTTCTTTCTGCCATTTTCTGCTCCCTTTTCTTATCTCAATTAGAGTTCTGCAAAATAGAGTTCGCTGTCATTGCAAGGAGCGTAGAGACGAAGCAATCCCTTGATTTGCAATAGATTGAGATTGGTTTGCTTCGCTCGCAATGACGCTGATTGCCAATTTTGCAGGTTTTGTACTATCTCATTTATTCTCTTTTCTTCGCTTATAGTTGCAAATAAACTCTCTAATCGATTTGCGCAATGAGAAAACGCTCCCTCATCCGGCGCTACGCGCTACCTTCTCCCTCGTGAGGGAGAAGGAACTTTTTTATCACCCATCTTCATCACCACACCCCTTTCCCTCTCCCGTCTGTGGGAGAGGGTGGCTCGACACAGTCGAGCCGGGTGAGGGGGTTTCCGTGAAATCTTTCAAATCCTTGTTATCCGCGGTTCTTTTACTTCGCTTATATCTCCAAATAAGCTCTCTAATCGATTTGTGCAATGAATAAAAATCTGCACCACGGATTACCGGACTGTCTCAAAACATTGCAATTGTCATTGAAAGCATCCATGGGATGTGGGGCAATATCTTTGTTTTCAACATCCTTTATGATTGCTTCGTCGTTGCATTTTTCGCAATTACAGTTTTGTGACAGGCTGGATTATCTCATCGGCTTTTTACGATAAGCCTTGTCTCTATGCTGAACATAGAATACCAATACCTAAAGAAAATGCTTGAAATCCGGGATACAAAGAACTATAATGTCTGAAAGATAGTAAAATCAAAAAATCCAATCCGCACCTTGAGACAGCCCCATAATCTATTATGGCGCCTAATGAAAAAATAGGAGCAAAACGATGAAAATAACTGAAGAAACATTCGCTAAAATCAAGGGAATTGGCGCAAATTATGGGATAACTTCTATCCAAATATTTGGTTCTTATGCGAATGAAACACAGGAATCCGATAGCGACCTCGACTTGCTTGTTACTCTCGAGGAGGGACGTGATTTACTCGACATCATCGGGTTTAAGCTCGATGTTGAAGAGTTTCTTGGCATTACTGTCGATGTGGTTACGGAAAATGCTCTAAGTCCATATTTCCGTGATGAGATTTTGAAGGATGCGGTAGCGATATGAAAAAGGATACTATCCGCATAAGACATATTCTGGATTCAATCGAGAAAATTGAAGCTTTGATTCAACAGGGACGCGAGATCTATTATTCCGATGAGACTGTGCAGGATTCAATAATCAGAAAGCTGGAAATCATTGGGGAAGCTGTCAAGTATCTTTCACCAGAATTTAAGAATCGCTATCCTGAAATTTCTTGGAGGCAGCTTGCGGGTTTGCGTGATGTTTTGATTCATCAATATTTCGGTGTTGACCTTGAAGTCGTATGGAGAGTAGCAAAGAATCGTCTTCCTAAATTGCGAGTTGTATTAGAGCATTTCTTAAAAAGAAGTGAGTAAGCGCCGAATAAATTTGTGTGCTATCTCAAAAAACTCAATCCGCACCTTGAGACAGCACGATAATTCATTAGGTTATTTATGATAGTGAGTTTAAGATAAAAATATACAAACCCAACAAGCAGGAGCGAAAAATGGCGAAATGTCTTCTGAAAGGCGGGCATGTAGTTGACCCGATGCAAGGTATCGACAAAGTATGCGATATCATGCTCGATGGAAATCTCATCGAGGCAATCGATCCGCCGGAAGTGCCCAATGATGCTGAGACTATCGATGTTTCCGGCAAATTTGTTTTCCCCGGTCTTGTCGATATGCACACCCATGCCCGCGAACCGGGTGAGGAATACAAGGAGGATATCGAAAGCGCCGCAAGGGCTGCCGCAGCGGGGGGATTCACATCGATTGTTACGATGGCAAATACAAAACCGCCAATCGATTCGGCGGATAAAATCACATTCATAAATGATAGAGGCATTTTTGCCGATGTTTGTATTTATCCTGTGGGCGCTGTATCAAAAAAGCTCGAGGGCAAGGAAATCGCAGAACTTGCGGATATGGCAAATGCAGGCGCAATCGCTTTCTCCGATGATGGCAAAACTATTGCCGACTCCGAGCTTATGCGCAATGCTCTCGCGTATTCGGAACGGCTCGGATTGCCGATACTTATTCACGAAATTGAGCCAGCGCTTTCCCAAGATGGGCAGATTCACGAGGGCGAGGTGGCATCGCTGACAGGTATGAAAGGTATCCCCACTGCGGCGGAAACAGCGATGATAGCGCGCGATATCGATATCTTAAAACTTACCGGGGGAAGACTTCATATTCAGCATATCACCACTGCCGATGGTCTTGAACTTGTACGCAAAGCAAAGTCTGAAAAACTCGCAGTTACATGTGAAGTTACCCCGCATCATCTGCTGCTTACAGAAACCGATGTTATGGATTCGGGATTTGACTCGAATTTCAAGATGCTCCCGCCGCTTAGAAGCGAAACCGCTCTTAAAGCTCTTTCCAATGCGCTTGCCGATGGCACAATCGATGCAATCGCTACCGACCATGCACCTCATGCCGTTCACGAAAAAGATAATCCATTCGACCTTACACCTTTTGGGATAATCGGGTTAGAAACAGCGCTATCGCTTATATGGACAAAATTTGTTAGGCTGGAGATAATAACCCTGGCGCAATTGGTTCGTTTGATGTCTGTAAATCCAGCAAGAATACTTAATTTACCGGCTGGGACACTTAAGCCGGGCAGTATTGCCGACATTACAGTGTTCGATCCGGAAATAAGATGGACTATCGACCCGAATAAGTTCCGGTCCAAATCAAAAAACACTCCATTTGCGAGATGGGAACTCGAGGGAAAAACCGCTATGACTTTTGTCGATGGAGAAATTGTTTTTAATAGCGATAATCCTTGACCGATAGGATTCACAATGTTATACTGGTGGATTTAATCTTGACTTTAAAAACGAGGAGAACTTTTAATGAAATTGAGAGTTTTGGCAATACTTGTTTTTTTGCTTTTCGTGGCTTGTGCGGTGTTTGTTTCATGTGTTTCTCAAACAGCGACAACAACGGCTGCGGTTCCGGTGGAAGAACCTCAAATTGACGATGAAGAATTGCAGCAACAAATAAATATGTATCTTTCACTTGGATTTGAAAACTACAAGAACAAACAATACGATAGAGCTATAGAACATTTCATGAAAGTTCTCGAACTCGACCCGCAAAATGAAAAAGCTTTTAAATATCTGTCTGATTCTTATCTTCGACATCCCGATTCGACATACATCGATACTGCGCTGTGTTTTTATAACAAAGCGATAGCGAATTTCCCTGGAAATGCACAGTACTGCGCCGGTCTCGGATATGTGTATAAAAAAATTGCAGACAAGTATGATAATATTACCGATACTATAAAGGATTCGAACAAAATGACGGAATGCCATCATATTGCCGATTCGCTCGAGGAACTTGCCCGGCAGAACTTTGTTATGGCAATAACTTACAATAATAAGGATGTCACCAGTGTAAGTGCATTAGGAACTATATGGCTACGAAGAGGCAAACTCGATTCTGCAAGAGCATGGTTCGAATATTGTGTCGCTATCGACTCGAACCGTGTTGAAGCATGGAAAGTCCTTGCTAAGATATATATGGTGCGAAACATGAACGAGGAGGCGGCGGTCGCTTATTCTCATCTCGCAAGACTCGTGCCCGAAGAACCCGAATATCTATTGAGAATGGGGCAATTTTATGCAAAAATCGGTAAGTTCCATAAGGCTGTCGAGATTTTACAGCAATATATCGATACTCACCCCAATGACTACCGCGGCTACCAATATATGGGGCTTGCACTCGCTGCGGATAGTAAATATAACGAAGCCCTCGAACAACTTAAAAAAGCTAAAGATCTTAATCCCGACTGCGAAATCTGTATGGCAAAAATAATGTGTGATATCGCATCGTTATATAAAGATATGAAAAAATATAACAACGCCGAAACATATATTGCAAAGGCTAAAAGCCACGATTCTTCTTACGGATACATTTACATCGTTGAGGGTGAGATTATTCAGCAGCGCGCTATGGACCAGGTGCCGGAATCCGGTGAATTGAATATGGAGATTAAATGCCGGTTCCTTAAAGCAAATAGAGTATATCGAAAAGCTTTTCGGGATCCCGACTGGCTCGGTATCGCTCAAAGCAAAATAGATTATTTAAAACCGTATATCCCGACTGGCGAGGAAATTGCCCAGTATAAATTCATCACCGGAAATTCCTGCGGAGATTAGTTCGGGAATCAAAAAGTTTAATTATCGATAATTATTGGAGGCACTTTGAATATTCGAAGACTTACAATATTTATTCTTCTGATATTAATGATACAGCTTTTTACCGGCTGTTTTGCGAGCAAAGAGGAAAAGATGCGCCAACGTGCACTGCCGTTTTACAATGAAGCTTTTAACTATTTCCTGAACGGCAAACTTGGAACTGCACGCGACAAAATCCTCCTTGCTATCGATAAATTTCCGCACTTTGTCGAGGCGCACATCCTGTATCAGCGGATTAGAGCGAGTAATCTCGAGACAAAAGATTTACTTAAAGAATATCGTAGGCTTATGAAAGAAAATCCAAACGATGCAGTATATATTTATTTATACACCCGGTTGCTCGATGACCTCGAGGAGCAGGAAAGACTTTACAAAAAAGTTACCGACCTCGACCCCGACAACGGCTGGGGATATTTCGGGCTTGGGTGGGTATATTACAAGAACCAGCGTTTTAGCGATGCCGCAGACCATCTCGAACAAGCGGTCAAGCTTGATAATAGCAATGCTATTTTTCATCTTAATCTCGGCGCTGTCTATTTTCTTATGAAGCACAATCACGATGCCGAAGTTGAACTTAAAAAGGCTGTGGAAATCTCTCCAAAGCTTGTCGAAGGCTGGCTCGACCTCGCAACTGTATATTACCAGAGGGCTGAATTCGATAAGGCAGTTGAATCGCTGAGAAAGTATATCAACCTGTACCCAGCAGCGCCGGATAAGGAGAAAACACTTAAAATTGTGATGCAGCTAAGTGGCGGGAAATTTTAGTTAATAATCCCGAATCGATATACTTACCCGGATTTGTACCATAAAGACATTTTACTGCAGAGACCGCTAAGACCGCAAGTTTTTTTACTAAATATTTTCATCTGCGTTCTTTGCGGTGAATTCGTTTCACCGGTTCAGAGATGAGAGAAACCCGTGTAAATTATAGTAAATTTTTATAATCCAGTAGAATAATTAACAATTCATTCGGAAATAGCTCCACTATATTTCAGGAAATGCAAAAAAATTCTTGAAATAGAATTAATGCACAATCCCATCTCAAAATTCATTTCAACAGCTAATACAGAATCTTTATTAAAATGAGTTTTTTTCTTGCTTTATTGAAAAAATGTGTTTATATTCATAGAATTATTTTAGAATGACAAACAAAATACATTGGAGGAGATATGGCAAGGCGTAAAAAGGCTCGTGTTGACAACTCTCAACGCATCGATTTCCTGAAACGATTGACAGGCGCATTTGGTCCGTCGTCTTTTGAGCACGATGTGCGGAAACTTTTCCGTGCTGAAATCGATGGCTATGCTGACAAAGTTTGGACCTGTGGACTCGGTAGTATTATTGCCTCGAAAAAAGGTTCCAAAACCTCGCCCAAAATAATGATTGCCGGGCACATGGATGAAGTCGGTTTTATGGTGAGAGGCATAAATTCCAAAGGTTTCATCAAATTTAGCTCGATCGGCGGATGGTGGGGACATGTTGTCCTCGGGCAGAAAGTTGTTATTCGTACCCGGAAAGGAAAAGATATTGTAGGCATTGTTGGCGCTAAGGCTCCTCATGTGCTCAGCCCGGATGAAAGAAAAAAGGTGATGGATATCGATAAGATGTTTATCGATGTCGGGAGCTATGGTGAGTATAATGCTCCCGACAAGCTCGGTATCAAGCCCGGCGACCCGATTATCCCGTTATCGGAATTTTATTCTTTGGGCGATAACAAGCTACTTATGGCAAAAGCCTGGGACAACAGAATTGGTGTTGCCGCCGCTATCGATGTCCTAAAAGAACTGAAAGGAGCCGCTCATCCGAACACTGTTTTCGGTGTCGGTACAGTCCAGGAGGAGGTAGGGCTTCGCGGCGCCGGGACGAGTGCTTTTGAAATCGCTCCGGATATTGCTTTCGCTGTCGATGTAACTATCGCGGCGGACACACCCGGCTCCGAGGATGGCGATTTCGCCGAACAGTGCGGGAAAGGTCCCTCGATTTCCGTTATGGATGGCAGTCTTTTGCCCAATCCCACTTTGCGCGACCTTGTTTTCGAGATTGCAGAAAAAGATAAAATCCCATTCCAGTTCGGTTCACTCACTCGAGGCGGCACAGATGGTGGAAGGATTGCTATGAGCCGTTCCGGTGTACCATCGTTGACAATTTCAGTCGCAACAAGATATATCCACTCACACAATAGTATCCTGCATATAGATGACTATAATAATCTTGTAAAATTACTTGTAGCGGTAATCAAAAAATTGGATAGTAAAACAATGAATAAAATAAAAAAAATGTAAGCTTGACATTTCTGGAGATTTAGATTAAAATGAACAAAATTTATCAATCAAAACAAGGAGGATAGGGATGAAGAAGGCTATGTTGTTTGGCGCGCTAGCCCTTATACTCGGGCTTGCGGGAGCACAGGACTATGACACGCTCTTTTTCGATGATTTCGAAACCTGCGACCTCAGCGGTTGGGCGAGAGACACTCTTTTCGGTTCCCAATGGCATACTTACGATGGTACATTTGCATACGATGGCTTTAGCTGGTGGTGCGGGAGCGAGGATATCGGTGGTTACGGCGACGATTGGATGCATGCGCTTTATACTCCGGCAATCGAACTCCCGGAAACACCGACCGGTACAATCTCGATGACAATGATGATGAAAATCGCACTCGAAGACCCGCCTGCAACTCCAACCGATGTCGGAGATTGCGTTGTCGATGGCTGGGATGCTTTCCATGTCAGGATTTCGACCGATGACGGCGCGACTTGGGCATTGCTCGAACCAACCGAAGGATATCCTTATGACACATGCTACGGATTCTGGTCGAATGGTGAATTCGAGCTTTTAGCTGGATACTGCGGAATGGTTGACTGGACGGAAAAGGAATTCGACCTCACCGGATATGAGGGAGATACGATCATACTTGCATTTGTTATGGGTTCGGATGTCGCCTATAGCACTAGCGACAATCCTTTGATTATAGGAGCATTTGTGGATAATATCGATGTTGCCGACGATGGCGATTCATACTATTATGATGATGCCGGCGATTCGCTTCCCACCGAAATGACAAGCGCCAATCTGGCGGTTGCATTAGAAATGACGGTATCTTCGGATGCAATGGCTTATGAGGGAACCTGCGCTATGCTCGCACCGAATATCCACAGCGATGGTCCCACATACTCGGTCATTTCGCCTTCTTTCTATATACCGGAAGATTTTCTGGGAACAATTTCATATATGGTCTATCGCGATGCTCCCGATGATAACGGCGATGGCGATGATTACCTCGACGATTTCTATCTGGTCTATATATCGATAGACGACGGCTTGTCCTGGACAATGATAGCGAGAGATAAATATTTGGACGGTATCGACCCGGTATGGGTGCATAATGAATTCACATCCGGCATCTGGGATGCTGTTCCAGGATTGCAGCTTTATGACTATCGGGATAATGATGTAAGAGTTAAATTCCTGTTCTATTTCGATGACAATGATGACGGTGGTGTCGGAGATGGCTTCTATATCGATAATTTCACAATTTATGGATTCTATGGAAATATCTATGATGCGGGGGTCTCCAATATTCTACCGTCTCCTATCAACCTTGACGAGCCGGCAACAATTAATGTCGAGGTAATGGGCTACGGTGTAGAGACTGCAAATCCAAGTATTTTCTATGGTATTTACGATTCTGAGGACACACTGCTCGAGACTGGATTGCTCGGCTCGACAAATCTCGACCTGTTTGAAAGATATTACGACTCATTCGATTTCACACCGACCGAAGCGGGTGATTTCTACATTCTTGTATGGACGCTATATACAGCCGATGAAGACCCCTCGAATGATACATTAAGATATGATTTCTCGGTCGGAGAAAACCTTCTGGAAATGGGTTTCGACGATGGCATGTTGGATACATTCCTGCTAATTTTCGAACCTGCAGATACTTATATCCAATGGTATCTCTGGCAGAATATTGGCGATACAGTTGAAGATTACAGGGACGGTTCAGGTGTGGTTTTCAGAAATCCTTCCCCAACAGGTGTTTCGATACAAAGAATGGCTTTCCATGGTTTCGGTGAAGGAAATGTATCTTTTAAGGTCTTCGAGGTTGACTCGGTTGACGGACCCGATTATACACCTTTTGCGGAATATAGTTATACTCTTCCGGAAAATTACCCGAATACTTATGATTACGGAAGCTGGGTATTCTATGACCTCGAAACCGAACTCGATATTCCGGGAACGATGAGTTTCTTCATGATAATGATATGTGGTGATGATGCAGATTCATGGATTGATATTGCCACAGATTACACCGAAGCGCGCGATGTCACATATTTCTCGCAGTGGTATGAGGACTATGGATTATATATCCATAATCATCAGGAAGGGTACATTCCATATTTGAATGAAGTTACCGCCATGATAAGGTGTCAAGTTGATTGGGTAGATGGAATAGCAGATAAAGATAGCAGGATTCCCGCTGCAATTGTCCTGAACCGGAATGCGCCTAATCCATTTAATCCTGCAACCGAGATATCGTTCGAGTTGCCTGAAGTCCGAAATATAACACTCGAGGTTCTCGATGTATCGGGTAGAATTGTGCGCACTCTTATGAACGATGAACTCGATGTTGGAACTCACACCGTTATCTGGGATGGCACGGATGAAGCGAATAGCGATATGCCATCGGGTATTTATTTCTATAGGCTAAGTTCTGGCAATCAGGTTCAAATGAGAAAGATGACTCTTGTCAGATAGCCAAACCGATTAAATGTGATATTCCCGGCGGGGTTCCTTTTATGGAACCCCGTTTTTTGAGTCCATTGTCAGTTGTCTAAAAAAATGATAGCCGAAGCATCTTGCTTTGCGGAACGGAAGAATGAATTCCCAATCGAGTTGGGAATGGAAAAAACATTTGACAAATAAGAATAGATTAATATTATTAGATAAGACTAACAAAATGAGGTTTGCGAATTATGGATAACATAACAGACAAACTGGAAGATTATCTTGAATCGGTTTTGATTCTGGAGGAGAAGCAAAAAGTTGCGCGAGTTAAAGAACTTGCCGAAATGCTTGGCGTGCGCCCTCCTACTGTGTCAGCGGCTATTCAGAGACTTGTTGACCTTGAACTTGTCGAGCACGAGTATTACGGCTATATTCGTCTTACAACAAAAGGCAGAGAAGAGGCTGAAAGGGTCTATGCAAGGCATAAAGCCCTTTTCCATTTTCTTGTTCAGATTCTAAAGATAGACAGTGGGACTGCATTACCGCAGGCATGTGATATGGAACATGCAATCTCTGCCGAGACAAGAGTAAGACTCGAGAAACTCACGGAGTTTATAATCTCAAATCCTTCTATTCTTAAGAAATGGCAGGAATTCATTGATGAAACTGACCAAAAGTAGAAAAATCGTAATAGCGGTTGCGGGCAATCCAAACTCCGGTAAAACCACACTCTTCAATGCAATTACCGGTGCAACACAGAAAGTTGGGAATTGGACCGGTGTTACAGTCGAGAGAGTTGAAGGTGAGTGCAGCTTCAACGGCGTAAAAATCCATTACACCGACCTGCCCGGAACATACTCGCTTTCCGCATATTCCCCCGAGGAAAAAATTGCACGGGATTATTTGCTTTATGAACATCCCGATGCAGTGCTTGTCGTACTCGATGCATCGAACCTCGAGAGAAATCTGTATCTGCTTGCGCAAATTGTCGATATCGGTCATCCAATGGTTATTGCGCTTAATATGTTCGATATTGCCCAAGAACAGGGCATTAAAGTAGATGTCGCAAGTATTTCGGAAATACTGGGCTGCCCGGTAATACCGACAGTGGGAACTCAAAATATTGGATTACATGAACTTCAGGAAGCGCTGATTAAAATCGCACAGGAGCATATTCACCCAAAAGAGCTTCTTTATCCCGATGAGATTGAAGAATCTATCGATAAAGTCGATGACGCAATTCGAGTCTTTCCCTCCAAAGATTTCAAGCCCAAATGCCATCTGCGCAGGTATATTGTTACAAGATTAATTGAAGAAGATAAAGACCTTTGTTCAGATATCGTAACGAATGGTCCCGACCCTGAGGGCATGACAAAAGTTATTCGGTATGAGCGTGAAAGGCTTGAGAAATTATATGGTATCGATATTCATTCGATTCTCGCTCAAGCACGATATGCATGGTCGTCCGGGCTATTTGAGGAAACTGTCGAGCACGGCGAGAAAGCCTCAAAAAGACCGCTTAGCGAAAGAATCGATAATGTCGTGATGAATAAATGGCTCGGTTTTCCTATTTTTACGGTGTTGATGTTTATCATTTTCTATTTGACTTTCACAATCGGCGGTTTTTTCGCAGGTTTTCTAGATGAATTTTTCAGCTGGTTCGGCGGTGTGGTTCACAATTTCCTTGCCGGAACGGTTCATTCAGAGCTTATGGCATCGCTTTTTTCCGAGGGAATTATCGGCGGTGTTGGCGGTGTGATAGTTTTTTTACCGAATATATTTGTCCTGTTCCTGCTTATTGCAATACTAGAAGACTCCGGTTATATGGCTCGTGCGGCATTTCTTATGGACAAACTGATGCACAAATTCGGTCTGCACGGCAGAAGTTTTATCCCGATGCTTCTCGGTTTTGGCTGCAGTGTGCCGGCAATACTCGGCACAAGAACTCTTCGCGACCCGCGCGACAGACTTACAACAATACTTGCAATCCCGTTTGTACCATGCGCGGCAAGACTGCCGGTGCTCGTGCTCTTTGCTGCGCTGCTTTTCCCGAATCATCCTTCACTTGTTGTCTTTGCCATGTATTTTCTGGGTATTATTACAGCTCTTCTCGTTGCTCTGATGTTAAAAAAAGTATTTCTTGGAGGATTGGCATCGCCGTTTGTTATGGAACTGCCTAAATATCATCGCCCGGTCCCAAGAATAATTTTTAAGCACACTCTTGTTCATTCGAGCGCTTTTTTGCGTAAAGCCGGAACGGTTATATTACTCGGTGCAATTTTGATATGGTTCCTCGGGTCGATTCCATTTGGGGTCGAGTATGCCTCGGAAGACAGTCTTGCAGGAAAGATGGGCAAGGTTATTCAACCCGTCTTTGCACCGATGGAAATCGAATGGCAGGGTGTTGTTGCACTTACATTTGGGTTCGTCGCAAAGGAAATCGTGATATCATCGCTATCGGTTCTATACGGCGCCGATGAAGATAACCTCGATGATGCTCTAGAAGCGGATTTCCCAACGCCGGTGGCATGGGCATTCCTCGTATTCACATTGCTATACACTCCATGCGTGGCAACTCTGGCGGTGATTAGAGCCGAAACCGGAAAGCTTAAATGGATGTTTATTTCCGCCGGAATGTCACTCGGTATAGCATGGGTAGCGGCATTCATCACATATTGGATTGCATCTATTTGAAATCGGGTTAGGGATTCGGTTATCGGTTGCTTTACACACAACCGTCATTGGTGTGGGGGGCATGCATATCCTTTGTATCCCGGATATTATGATTCAAACCTTTACCTCAAGTACATTACCCTCTTTGTTACACAATTGCCATCATTTATCCTTGCTCTAACCAGATAAATTCCCGATGCGATTGATTCATCGGGACACCAGCGCCAGTGGGCGCTTTTCATCGCGCAACTTTCCTTGTCTTCGACAATTCCCTGTTGTGCCTGTATGTTTATGGGTGTAGCTACCAATTTGCCACGCAAATCATATATCTTTATTTCAGCGTTTCCCGGTGCAGTGATAACACATACCGAATTGAACGGGTTCGGTGCACTTGAAATGAAAAATGCCGGTATGGATATATTTTCATTCCACACCTTAGTTGACTGGTCGAATGGTAATGCGCCCATATCGGCAATTGTAGCATCGGAATCATAGGGGGATACCGGGTCGCCGGAATCTATACACGGGGATTTTGTAGCATCCTCGATAGGGAAATTTACCCATGTGAGATGAAAATCACCACCGGCAGTATCCGCAAACAAAGGATAAACATCGATACAGCCGGTACCGAACCATGGCTCGCCGGTTCCGCCTTCAATATCTGAATACTGAACTGTCGCTGTTATTGCACCGGAATAAGCAATCACCGGCGCTGTGTTCTGCCACAAGATATTGTTAAACACATTTGCAGCAGATGTGATTTCATCGAAATAGAAATATATACCGCTGCCTTCAGGCGCAACATTGTCATAGAATGTGTTATTAAACACATTCAAAGTTGCATGACCAGTCGCGAGGTTTAGCGCTCCGCCGATATTTGCGGATTCGTTTGAATACAGGATATTCCGGCTGAAATTGAGCGTTCCCTCATTAATGAAAATACTCACTGCACCACCATTGTTATCGGCACTATTATTGAAAAAAGTAGATGATGTGAAATCTATTGTTCCGGATTCGAGTGTAATCCATGCTGCGCCGCCATCCTCGTCCACATCGTTGCTGTCAAAAGTATTTTCATAAAGGTCGAGAGTTCCTGCATTTATCTCGATATACAATCCACCGGCACCCAGTATAAGAGTCGAGTCGATTGTAGAATTGCCGGTAAAACTGTTGTTGTTGACTTGTACGGATGTGTTAATATTAGGCAATCTGAGCCACAGTCCGCCGCCGGCATTGTTCGCTTGATTATTCACAAATGTATTACCCTCGGCGATTATAATTGCATCGCTCGAAAGTGGATATAACATTGCCGCACCGGCATCCACCGCAGCCGCGTTGTCCTCGAAATAGGAATTGCGAAGAGTAATTTGTGCACCCGAACCTTCGGCAGCAATCTGAACGAAAAGACCGCCGCATCGTCCACCCGCTTCGGGCCATTCTCCGGGGATAACCTCGGTGTAAGAATCGTTTCTTCTGAAGAAACAATTTGAAACTGATACATCGCCGGCATTCGAGTAGCAGTTCGCACCCGCGCCTACTCCAAGTCCCGACACATAATTGTCCGTGAATTCGCAGTTATCCACATCGATATCCGATACATCGGTTGAAATGTAAAGACCGGCGCCATAGACCGAATTTCCGTTTGAAAACCGAATATTTTTAACACTAATATCGTCCGTAGTGCCGTTTGCCTCGATATTCAAAGCTTTGGTTGTATTACCACCATCGAGAATTGTCGAGCCGATTCCCGCACCGATTATCGTCAGAGAATAATCTTCAAGCGACCAGAATGTAAGCGTCGTAACGACATTATATGTCCCAGCTGCGACAACGATTGTGTCGTTCTCGCCGTTATCGGTTGCGGTAGTCAGTGCATTCTGAAATTCAGTAACATCGCTGACATTGAAGTTCGCCGCCCAAAAGGCGGGAACGAGCAGAAAATTCAGCAGGAATACTACCCAACTGGTTGACAGATTTTTCATCGATTTCACAATAAACCTCCTTGTTTTTTGTTTTAGATACAATATTCATTTTATCTATTAGATACCATAATGAATTATGGTGTTATCTCAAGGGTGCGAGGTTTTAAATATTTTTCCGAATTCATCAGGGGGCTACCGCAGAAACGGCATCATCTTAAGTCATTGCCCTAACAGGATAAATTCAGCTTGTATCCGATTTATCGGTTTGCCGGAATAATGTGCAGTGCCCTGAATAATACGATGTTGCGCTTTGCTCTGTAATTTCCTTCATTATATCACATTTCCCAAAAAACTCAAGGTAAAAACGAAACGAATTTAAGGGATTATAATATTTCATCATTCAATTAAATTAATCGCCGGTTCAGGATGTGTTTCATTCTTAATCTCAGATGGTTACCATCTCGGAGATTGCGTTCACCTTTCTTTTATTCTACAAGCAATTTCAGCGCCGATTCATTTTTTTTGCCGGGTGCGAACAAAAAACTTGCGAACCCCCCTATCCTTAATAGTTTTGGTTTTCTATAAATTTTCCATCAATTAGGAGTTGAGATGTCCAAAAAGGTTATAATTGTCGAATCGCCCGCAAAAACCAGAACACTTTCTCGTTATCTTGGTAAGGAATTTAAAATTCTTCCTTCTATGGGACATATAATCGACCTTCCGGCTAAAGAGCTTGCCGTCGATATTGAATCCGATTTTGAACCGAAATATGTTGTGATTCCCGGAAAGCAGAAGATTTTAAACTCGATTAAAACCGCTGTCATCGAAGCCGATGAAATCTTTCTCGCATCGGACCCCGACCGCGAAGGTGAGGCTATTTCCTATCACATTGCACGTGTTCTCGGTGTGCTCGATAAATCGAAGCGTGTTTTATTCAACGAAATCACTCGCAAAGCAATACTGGATGGAATAGGACATCCAGGGGAAATAGATATAAACAAGGTCGATGCTCAACAGGCGCGCAGAATTCTCGACCGTCTTGTGGGATATAAGGTCAGTCCGCTTCTATGGAAAATTCTTCACAAGGGACTTTCCGCTGGACGAGTGCAATCGGTAGCGCTAAAAATACTCACAAAAAGGCAGGAAGAAATTGAGGCTTTTGTTCCTAATGAATACTGGACTCTCGACCTTATACTTTCCAGTGAAAAGCAGGAATTCCCAGCTAAAATTATAGAGTTTCAAGGCGAGAAACTCGAGATTTCGGATGGGGATATGGCGCAAAAACACAAGGATTCTGTTGAAAAAAGTGCGCCATTCACTGTGGATTCTGTCGAGCAAAAAAAGCTGCACAAGAATCCTTTTCCACCTTTCATAACAAGTACACTTCAGCTTGAAGCCTCGCGAAAGCTTGGTTATTCAGCCAAAAAAACAATGATGCTCGCCCAGCAGTTGTATGAGGGCATCGAGCTTGGTGAAGAAGGATCCACGGGACTCATAACATATATGCGAACCGATTCGGTTCGTATCGCCGATGTTGCAAAAAAAACGGCAAAGAAATATATTAAAACCGAATTTGGCGATGATTATGTAGGAAAAATTGTTTTCAAAACGAAGAAATCCGCACAGGATGCACATGAAGCAATTCGACCGACATACATCGAGCAGACACCCAAAGCTGTGAAGGCATATTTATCTAATGACCATTTTCGTCTTTATGAACTTATCTGGCTCAGATTCATCGCCTCGCAGATGTCGCCGGCGCGGTTGGAACGCACTACTGTCAAACTCAAAGCCGGTGATTATAATGCTAGGACATCTGCTACGAAGGTTGTGTTCGATGGTTTCCTGAAACTCTGGCAGGTTCCGATTACGGAGAACGAGAATGAGGAAAAGACAAAACTTCCCGCGCTTGTTAAAGGTAACATTGTAGAGTTGGTGGAGATTTTGTCCGAACAGCACTTCACCAAACCGCCGGCGCGCTATTCCGAAGGGACACTTGTGAAAGAACTCGAATCGCAAGGAATCGGTCGTCCAAGCACTTATGCACAGATTATCTCGACACTTATCGATAGAAAATATGTTCGGACAGAAAAAAAGCGCCTGTTTGTTTCCGAACTGGGCAAAGATGTGAATAAGCTTCTTCAGATGATGTTCCCGGATATTTTCGAGGAAAAATTCACCGCCAGTATGGAAAAGGAATTGGATGAAGTCGAACAGGGTGAAAAGGGTTGGAAAAAAGTGCTCGATGAATTCTATAAACCGTTCTCGAAAAGAATTTTAGAAATTGAAAAAAAACGCAATGAACTGAAGAAAGAATTTGTCGAGGAAACCGGAAGGAAATGTCCCGAATGCGGCTCATCACTTGTAATTCGATGGGGAAAAAACGGTAAATTTATTGCCTGCACGGGTTTCCCCAAATGTAAATATACCGAACCAATCGAGGAGAAAGAAATGAAGCAACAATCCGAGGTTACCGAACTCGATGAGAAATGTCCCGAATGCGGTTCACCCCTTGTCATTCGATGGGGGAGAAATGGTAAATTCATTGCCTGCACGGGTTACCCGAAGTGTAAATATACACGAGCAATCGACAGCAAGGGAAAGAAGCCGAAATCCGAGGTTACCGAACTTGATGAGAAATGCCCCCAGTGCGGTTTACCTCTTGTCATTCGATGGGGGAAAAACGGTAAATTTATTGCCTGCACAGGTTTTCCGAAATGTAAGTATACCAGACCCATCGAAAAGAAAGAGAATGGACAGCAATCCGAGGTTACCGAACTCGAGGAGAAATGTCCCGAATGTGGCTCATCTCTTATCATTCGGCACGGAAGATATGGCAAATTCATTGCTTGCTCCAGCTACCCGAAATGCAAATATACAAAACAACTGAAGAAATATGAGAGGGAAAAAGAGCAAGATGACAAAACAGAAAGAGAATAAAACTCAAAAGGTCGGTAAAATCCTGCACGAAGAGTTTTCCGGGTTCTTTGCAAGAGGAAACTTTGCCGAGCATGATAAAAATATAGTAGCGAAGTGGATTGCCGAATTTGCAAAAATACTCGGGAAAAAAGGGGAAATCGATGCGAGCGATTGACCATGCGCGAAAACTTTTCCGTCATATCGAAATGAATAGCCCACCGGTTATGCTCTCACCACTGCTTGAATTGTTTAGTATTGAATTATACTATGATGAATTCCGCGAGGTGGACGGTATTGCTATGAAATCGCCCAGGCTCAGCATAATAGTGGTGAATAAAAATCTACCGCTTACCAGACAGCGTTTCACAATTGCACACGAATTCGGGCACATAATTTTGCCCCATAAGGGCGATTACTATGTTTGTTATCCGGGCAAAAACAAGGCTATGGAACGGGATGCCAATAGATTCGCGGCGGAACTTCTGATGCCCAAACCGATGGTCTCGACGCTATGGCAGAAATTCTCGACCAATCCACAGAAAAGAATCGAAGCTGTAGCTGGAATCCTAAAGGTGTCCCGGGCAGCTCTTAGGGCAAGAATACGGGAACTCAGATTGAAGTATTGAGATATTCTGAAAAAGCTTTCTGTAACAATAAAAAAAATCCAGTTTATTCCGTTCCTTGTTTTTTTCTTGCATTATTATTTGTATATATTAACTTTACAAATATGATTATCCTGCTTTTGAATAAAGGAGAAACTCGATGAAAGATGAAGTTTTCGAAATTTACACAGTAGATTTATCCACAATACAAGAAAATCTTGCTTATTTTACGGATACTATGGGTACGAGTATCTCTTCCGAAACAGAAGAAATATTAGCATACATTCATTCTGTTCAGCAATACGAATCGCCGAAACACTTTCTTAAAAACGCACCGCCGGGATTTCTCGATAGCGGCAAAGTTTTAAACACAGCCTCTCTAATTAAAGGCTGGCGGAATGTAATTGAAAACCGTGATGAGTTAGAGCGGGTGATTACATTTCTTAATTCCGTTATCTTGCCAAATGGCGAGGTAAAAATAAGCTTTTTCGCACAGTCATTGTCAGACTCAATGGATACTGTTGTTTTCAAACAACCGCATCGGATAAACGAACTACTCGACAAATTCGACATCTTATTGCGCCTTTATACTCGAGAATATCATAAGTTCCATAAAAAGCATAATGAAATGCTTGTTCAATTTGCCCCTGCTGTCGATGAAATTTTCCAAAAAGCTGGAATTATACACAAGCTTGCTTCAGTTCCAAAACTTACGGAGTATTGCGAGCACACAATGATAGATGACCTGCAATTATACCCCGAGTTTTTCATGCCGTGCGAATACGAACCTACCGACGACGATATAAGAACACATTTCTCATGTCCCAAATGTCACAGGAATTTCCTCGATTCCGGCATCGCACCGGTTTTCAACAGTATCGATATGAATATCAACATGCAATTTGATAAATGTATGCGAGCGCTAGCCCTGAAACTGTCAGATAAAATTCTCGATTCGCAGGACGATCCACTAAATGCACTGGTCAAAGCTATCTCGATATCGGACCTTTCAGCTATCCAGAACATTTTTTCAGATAAACTTCTCGAACGCATCCGTTTCATTCTGTCATAAACCCGAACACATTTTCTTATAATGAGTCTTAATATTAAAAAAATCCTTTATGATGCGGGGGGAATAGTTCTTGCACCTTCGATACTATCTGCGGATTTTGCAAAACTTGGTGATGAGCTTGCCGCAGCCGGGAACGCTGGCGCCGATATGATTCATCTGGACATCATGGATGGGCATTTTGTGCCGAATATTAGTTTCGGTCCGCCTGTGGTCGGTTCGATTATCGGGGAAACGCATTTGCCGATGGATGCGCATCTTATGATTTCCGACCCGGTCAGGTATGGCAAAAAATTCGCTGAATCGGGTGTGGATATTATCACGGCGCATATTGAAATCCTCAAGAGTATTGCAGATTGGAGAATGTTTCGCAGAGAGATGAAAGCACAGGTCGGTATCTCGATTAATCCGCCTACGAAACTTGCCGATACCGCCGCAATTGTCGATAATTTCGAGATGATTCTCATAATGAGTGTAAATCCGGGATTCTCCGGGCAGAAATTTATCCCGGATGTTCTGGGCAAAATCGAAGCGATAGCAAATGAAGTCGAACGCAATAAACTTGCTCGCTTTATCGCCGTCGATGGCGGTATCAATTTTGAAACCGCAAAGCTTGCTCGAGATGCCGGAGCTAATTTCCTGGTTGCGGGAAATGCCTTTTTTAAAGCGAATGACTATTCGACAGCGGTAAAAAGAATAAAAGGATTATAGAATAGTCTTGTGGATAAGGTTTTGGAAATTGACGATTGATGCCTGATGATTCCCCCATTCCACCACTTACATTTTTTATTAAACCATATTAAAATATGATGTTGTTTCAATAATCCACAACATGAATTGCTAATACCATTATGAACTTATGCAACACTGAAATCTGAATTCTTAATCCTTAATTCTGCATTCTAAAAGTTCTTGCCTTTTGCAAAAAGTGAATATAACTTTCTTGCAAATTTATATATAGGAGTTTTAAAAAAATGCTCGAAACAGCGATAAAACTTGGACTTAGCGAACTGGAATACAACAGGATAGTAGAACTTCTCGGTCGCGCACCCAATTATACCGAACTCGGCATCTTCTCGGTTATGTGGAGCGAACATTGCTCCTACAAAAGTTCACTCAATCATCTTAAGCGATTTCCAACCCACAGTGACCGCGCTCTCACCGAGATGGGCGAGGAAAATGCCGGCGTTCTGCGGCTAAAAGGCAAATGGGCTGTCGCATTCAAGATAGAGAGTCACAATCATCCCTCGGCGATAGAACCGTTTCAGGGTGCGGCTACCGGTGTCGGCGGGATTCTGCGCGATGTATTCACGATGGGCGCATATCCGATTGCATCGCTAAATTCACTTAGGTTCGGCGAACTTTCAGACCCGCTGACGAAGCATCTTTTCGATGGAGTCATTCGCGGGATAGCGTTCTATGGCAATTGTTTCGGTGTGCCAACGGTTGCGGGTGAGGTCTATTTCGATAGCGCATATCTGGGCAATCCGCTTGTCAATGTCGTGGCGGTGGGGATTATCGACACGAGCAAGATGATATCCGCAATGGCTGCCGGTATCGGGAATCCGGTTGTGTATATCGGCTCATCTACCGGTCGCGATGGCATTCACGGCGCATCGTTTGCATCGGTCGAGCTTACCGAGAAATCGCATGAGGATAGACCATCGGTGCAAATCGGAGCGCCATTCACCGAGAAATCGGTTCTCGAGGCGACACAGGAGATTGCAGCGCAGCATCTCGCAGTCGGCATGCAGGATATGGGCGCAGCGGGATTGACAAGTTCATCGTCCGAGATGGCGGCAAAGGGTAATGTCGGTATCGAGATGGATTTGAATAAAGTCCCGATGCGCGAGGAGAACATGACGCCTTACGAAATAATGCTTTCCGAGTCGCAGGAACGGATGCTGCTTATCTCGACTCACGAGAACCTGCCGAAAATCGAAGCCATCCTCGAAAAATGGGAATTGCACTACGCCGTGATAGGTAAAGTCATCGAGGAGCAGGTTCTTCGAGTATTGTGGAACGGCGAGATTGCTGCGGATATTCCAGTCAACACACTCAAGGCTGGCGATGGTGCGCCGGTTTATGACCTCCCGCAGGAAAAACCCGATTGGCTGGACGATTTAAACAAACGCAATCCTGTCGATGAACTGAAAGCAAAATTGCAATATGAAAATTCGACCGTTCAAGAAATACTGCCGCAAGTGCTTTCTATCCCGACAATAGCCTCGAAGCGATGGGTCTGGCGGCAGTATGACCATCAGGTCGGCATACGAACAGCGGTTCTTCCCGGCGCCGGCGATGCCGCTATTATGCGTGTGATGGAAACCGGACAGTTCGTTGCGCTTTGTACCGATTGCAGCGGAGCATTTACATACCTCGACCCATATATAGGTGGGGCGCTGTCTGTGCTCGAATCGGCATCCAATGTTGCGGCTTGCGGCGCAAAACCCATCGGTATCACAGACTGCTTGAATTTCGGAAACCCACAGAAACCAGCGGTTATGTGGCAATTTGCAAGCGCTTGCGATGGTATCTCCGATGCGTGCAGAACACTCGCTATCCCGGTAACAGGTGGGAATGTGAGTTTTTATAACGAATCCCCTGTCAGCGCGGTGTTCCCATCGCCGGTTATTGGTATGGTCGGATTAATTGAGGAGGAGAAACATATTACGCCTCTGGCTTTCCAGAATGCCGGTGATGCCGTTTTCATTCTCGGCGAGACGAATGGTGATGAAATCGGCGGGTCGCAATTGCAGAAACTTTTTCATGGCGAATATTTCGGGAGACCCCCTGCGGCAAATATCGAGCGCTCTGTCGGGACAATCGAATTGCTGCTTGGGCTTATCCATGACGGGGAAATCCGCAGTGCACACGATATATCAGAGGGCGGGATTGGTGTCGCTCTCGCGGAATGTGCCATTGCATCAGAAAATCTCGGCGCAAAAATAGAATTATCGGATGGCGATAATTTTGAGCAAATAATTTGGCTTTTCAGTGAATCTACGGGAAGATTTATTATAACCACATCGCCGGAAAACGCCCCTGTTGTGACTAAAACAGCAGCTGAAAAGAATATCCCGCTTCAAAAAATTGGCAGCGTAATTCGTGAACCGGAGCTGATTGTGGGAAATTGCGTATGGAATATCGATGAACTCGAAAACATTTATGAATCGGTCCTACCGGATGCGATGAAGAATTAGTCAGTCGAGCAAGATGGTCGACCTATCAATTCGTTCTAATAACAATAGTTATGCAAATCGAGTAATCGATAGTTCTTTTTCTCTGTTATTTCTGTTGTTATTCCCTTCAACAGGCTTAGGGAACGAAACGACAATCCTGTTATTGAGTTTATCGAAATGACCAATAACCGATATAATTTAGCGCTTTTAACAATCTCTAATCGAAGGATATAAATGATTACACTCAAAGAAATAAAAAAGAACAAAAAAATTAAAGAACTTATTGCTTTTGCCGACCGTTCACTTGAACAAATCGGTTATACCGAGCATGGATTTCGCCATAGTAGAATAGTGGCAAAATGGGCTGGACAGCTTCTGCGTGAACTGGATTTCGATAAGCGGCGGATTCAACTTGCAGAAATCGGCGGCTATCTTCACGATATTGGCAATGTAATAAATCGCCGGAATCATGCGCAGCATAGTGGGCATATTGTGATGCAAATACTTCCCGAGATAGGCATGGATTTTTCCGAAGTAATCGAGATAGCTTCCGCAATCGGGAATCATCACGAAGGCGAGGGTGATATGGTCTCGGACATTGGCTCGGCGATTGTTCTTGCCGACAAAGCCGATGTGCACCTCTCGAGGGTGCGGGATGCAAAAAATGTTTCTTATGACATTCACGACAGAGTTAATTTTGCGGTTAGAGACAGCAAACTTATTGTCGCGGAAAAAGACACTATCGAGATTACTATTTTAATCGACCCGTACATTTCATCTGTAATGGAATATTTCGAGATTTTTCTGGAACGGATGATGGTCTGCCAGAGAGCCGCTTTGTTTCTCGACAAGAAATTTGAACTCGTTATCAATGGCGTTCGGTTGACATAGAAATTCTATCATTAAAAGTTTGAAATTCGACCCGATGTTTCAAAGAATAAATGAGGATTGGAATGACCGAAATAACAGCAAATGAACGGGAATTTCAGGGCTATGTCCTAAAATGGATTAACGACATCGTCAAATCTGGAAGTTACGAGGTTAAAGAAGCTTCAATTGAAACTGGTGTCAAAGATGTAACGACGAAATTTCCTGACATTATTCTATGGAAATCGCGCGAATCGCAAAATGCAATTGCTACAATAGAGCTTAAGAATACTTTAACGCCGATTGACGACCGCGAATTACTCGAAAACGGTTTAAAAAAAGGCGCAAATCTTAAATGCAAATATTTGATTACATGGAATGTACGAGAATCCGCTTTGTGGGATATTTCTAAGGGATACGCAGATTTAATTCATAAATATCCGGCGATTATCGCTATAAGGACAATTCAGGATATTTTCCGTCCTGATGCACAAGGTGCATTACGAGAACGAGCAAGAGAAATAACTGAAGACCTTGATATTCACATTTCTACCGGTGTTTTTCGCGCATTAGCTTTGGATGAAAACCTTTTTGCGAGTGTGTTGCACGAAACTGTCGAACACCTGAATCCTGAAATGAAAAAGGCGCTGATTTCGAAATATAAAACGGATAGGACTTTCCAAAAGAAACTGCAAAAATGGGCGAGGATTCAAGGCATTCGAAAATATGATAATGAAGAATTTTTTACGAGTATATCCAAACAAATCGTTTATAGAATTATAGGGCAGGTGCTTTTCTTTTTTGCTCTAAAAAGACATAACAAGACTTTACCGGACCTTGAACTTTCCGATTTCGATATAAAAAAAGCTAAGGACGTTCTTCAGAACGCTTTCGATGAAGTCCGAAAAATAGACTATCAATCTATCTATGAAAAGAACCTTATCGATGAAATAGATTGGAATACCGACGCTGCAATTACACTGCAGAATCTTTTGAAAAATCTTGCCTATTACGATTTCAGTAACATGCCTCTCGATGTCATCGGGGGGGTTTTCGAGGGACTAATTCCACCAAACGAGCAGCATATACTCGGACAGTATTTCACACCGGTGCGCCTTGTTGACCTTATAAACGGTTTTGTCGTGAGGTCGGGGAAAGACGAAGTTTTCGACCCGACATGTGGAACCGGCACTTTTTTGGTTAGAGCGTATAATAGATATCGCGAATTAACCAGAGCAAAAACGCATGAGGAAATAATACAAAAAATTTGGGGCAATGATATTGCGCCATTCCCTGCGGAACTTTCCAATATAAATCTTTTTATCCGTAATCTCGACGATGCTAATAATTTTCCTCGTGTGCTTCCGAAAGACTTCTTCGATATATCACCGGGTGACGAAATCGAGTTTCCACACCCTCGAATGGGAACGCATGATGGTTACAAAATGAAAGTACCGATACCGAAATTCGATGGAATGATGGGAAATTTCCCGTATATCCGGCAGGAACTTATCGAAAAGGCAAACAAGGGCTATAAACAAAAACTCGTAACCATTATTGCAAAAGAATGGCTTGCCGAATACCCGGATATTTTCGAGATACCTAAATGGGCAAAGGCAGATTACGACCGATGGATTAAAGAAGGAACAAAACCAGAAACAGCGGGAGAGCTTTTCGAATCGGTCGAACTTAAACTATCGGGGCAAGCGGATATTTACGCATATATGTTTTTTCATGCTGCCACTTTTCTCAAACCGGGGGGGAGAATGGCATTTCTTACATCAAACTCATGGCTCGATGTCGCTTACGGTTACGAACTTCAGAAATTTTTCACGCAGAAATTTAAAATAATTGCTATCATCGAAAGCCGTTGTGAACCGTGGTTCCAAAACGCTGCTGTGAATACGGTTATTACAGTTCTGGAGCGATGCGACGACGAGAAAGCTCTTAAGAAACATAAAGCCCGTTTTGTCAAAATGAAAAAGAAACTTGCCGAGTTATTACCACAGGAGGATTTAATACTTCAAGCGCAACAAAGACATCTCAATGTCGATAAACTCGTGAGTATAATCGAGGACGACTATCTTCTTGGCAAAGAGATTTCACGGGGGATTCATTCATACAAGGACAATAATTTCCGTATAAGGACAATCGCGCAAAGTGAACTCGTACAACAATTGGAGAAATCGGAGGAGACAGTGAAATGGGGCAAATTCCTCCGCGCTCCCGATGTTTATTTCCAGCTTATGGACGCTATCGGGGACAAACTCGTTCCGCTCTCGCAGGTCGCCGAGGTGAGATTTGGGATAAAAACCGGCATCAACGAGTTCTTCTACCTGACACCGGAAAGAGCGAAATTATACGGTATCGAGGATGAGTATCTTGTGCCGGTTGTCAAATCGCCGAAGGAAATAGACGGCTTGGTGGTTGACCCGGATAAGCTTAAGTTCCGGCTTTTTATGTGCAACAGGAGTAAAGAGGAGCTAAGGGCGATACGGCATTTTGGAGCGCTGAAATATATCGAGGAGATTGGCGAGAAAGGCGCAACAAAAGATGGTATTCCCTGGCCCAAAGTGCCGAGCGTGAAAGGAAGGAAATATTGGTGGGGAATAGGTAAGAGAAAAACCGCAGATATCATAATAAACCGGTTCATTAATGAGCGTTTCTTTTTCCCAACAAATGGAAGTGAATACTATGTATCAGGAGATACAGTTTTTATTGGATATGCTAAAGAGCATATTGATTATTCACTTCTTAATAATACGATGCAGTATCTCTTCGTAGAGATTAATGGACGAACGAATTTAGGCGATGGACTTCTGACTTTTTATGGACCTGATATTGTAAACACTCCCGTTGTAAAATCCGAATTACTTCCGAAAATCAACTCAAAAATAGCAACGAGAAAAGTCAAATCTATTTTTAAAGAAGTAAAACAAAAAGACCGGCGGGAACTCGATTCTGAGATATTAAAAGCTCTCGGACTCGACCCCGACGAATGGCTCGACCGCATCTATGACGGTTTAACGGAACTTGTGCGTGAAAGGCTCGAACTCCCCAAGATGCGCAAAATGGCAAAAAAAATAAAGAAAGAAAGAAGCATAGCAGCAGTAGTGGATGAACTTGTTAAAAACTTCCAGGGCGGCATCCGTCTATTCCCCGAGGATTTTGTCGATTTGGACAAAGTCAAACTCGATTACCTTTCGCTTCCGCCGCATCGGTTCGAGCGTTGTGTAGAGAACGGTTTCTTTTCCTTCTGTGAGGCTGAAGTGGACGGCAAGATGATGAAATTCGAATACAGAAATCCCGATGAGGCGCTATACGCCTTTTACGCTCAGCGTCCCGGAATATTAGTTCTCAAAGCCCCCGCGGATGTCCCATTATTAGTAAATGCAGTTAATGAATACACAAGATGGCTTGCCAAATTTTATGAAGAGATTTTCCACGAAGCCGTTTCGCGGGTCATTTCTCCCGGCGAATCGGAAAATATAGCCCGCGAAGTGATGCGTAAACTTGGATTAAGATACCCATAAAACGAAAAGAAAAGTAGAAGAGTTGATTTTGGGAAAATACCATTTCCTCATTTTGCACAAAATTTGTGCAATCTACCACTTCTCTCCTTCGCATTTTCTTCAAAAAGGCTAATTTGTTGTGAGACAACAACGGCAAACAACTTTCCACTGCCGATATTACAGATGACAGACAGAGCCGGTGTAACCGATTACTGGCGACTGATGACATAAACAAGTCGCTATTATAAATAATAAAGTTGTTATCCGATAAAAACCTCTTGCAATTGCCAAAAGATAACTCGATATTAGATATTGAGTTGAAAAAACGACCAACTGCTCGATGTTTTTGCTTTTTTTGAGTTTATGTTCGATTATTTTGATTTAATATCTTTGGAGGAAAATATGCGGGTTTTTGTTTTGTTCATGTTATTGATTCTTGCAGTCGGTGTGGCTGGATTCATAAGCTTTAATCATGGAAATCAGGTAAAAACGATTTCTCTTGGGGCTAAAGTCTTTCATGATGTTCCACTGAGCGCTCTTATCTTATGGACATTTGGACTCGGAGTTATCTGGGCGATGGTGGTTTTTATAATCCAGGAAATCCGATTGCGGCTAAAAATTTCTACATTAAAAACCTCGATTCGCCATCTCGAGGGCGAACTGGGTGAACTTCGCACAATGCCTCTTGCCGACCTCGGAATTGACAAGGAGGAAAAATGATTAGCGGAAGTCTATGGACGGTCTTTTTAATATTCGCTGCAATTGCAGTGATAGCGGCATATTATCTTTATCGGATGCGTATTCGCCGTCTCACCGGCAGCGATGATTTTGTTAAAGGACTTTTAGCGATTGTCGAGCACGATTTTGAACATGCGAAAAAACATCTTCATGCCGCTGCAAAAAATGATACATCGAATATCGCAGCATTCACACTTCTCGGCGATATCCTTCGGCAGGATAGCGAAACAGAAAAAGCTCAGCACATTCATATCTCGCTGCTTTCACGGGCTTTTATCAAACCTGCGGAAAAAGCGCGAGTATATAAATCGCTCGCTCTCGATTCAGCAGCGGGAAAAGAATACAAGAAAGCGCTCGAGTATATCAATCAGGCAATCTCGATTGCACCCGACCAATGGTCAACCGAATTTGCGGTGAACATTCTCGAAAAACTCGAACAGTGGGAGAATGCCTATACACTGCTTTCTAAAATAAACGGCGACAGAACTCTCCTAGCATATTACAAATTCGAGATTGGCAATGGAATGCTTGAAAACGACCCGCACAAAGCGAGAATTCTCTATAAGGAAGCGCTGAAATTGGATGGAGATTTCATTCCCGCAATCATAGCTATCGGTGATGCTTATGCTGTGGAATCGAATTTGAAACATGCTCTCGATTGGTGGACAAAAATCGCCGAGAATTATCCGGGAAAAGCCTATTTGGTGCTCGATAGAATCGAGAGCGCTTATTATGAGCTTGGTGATTTCGACAGGTCGAGAGTGCTATACCGTAAAATACTCGATAAACATCCCGAAGCGGATATGGTCAGGTTCGAACTTGCGATGATTTATGAGAAAATGGGAGAAATCGATACCGCGCTGTCTTTTATTCGGCAGGCGCCAAAAAAAACCGCACCGCTAGCTCTGGCGGAAATCAAATTCGCAGCGATGACAAATGACCTGGATTCGCTAAAAACGCTTATTGAAGCGGAATTGGATAAAATATCAGCACGAAAATATATCTGTTCCGAATGCGGTTATATAAGCGGCACACATTTTTGGCGATGTCCGGATTGCGATTCGTGGACATTCTAAAAGAAATATTGAAAATCAAAATTAAATATCAAAATGACAAAGCAAAAGGATTCAAGAATTCAAGGATTCAAGGGTTCAAGTGAGCCCGCATACAACACCGATGGAGGAATACATAAAAGGAACGGTGGGAATGGAACACTCAATCTCTCAATCCCTTTCTTTTTAATGCTTTGTATCCTTTGCGGCATGTTTTTCAGTATTCTGTCCGCCGAGCCGCCATATTCCTCGTATTGGATACGAAAAGGCTATCCCGAGGAGCTATGGACAGTCATGAGCGATATGCGCAGTGCCGAGATGCTCGCCGAAAAACTCAGGGAGGATGAAACTCCCGAAGCTTTGTTTGAATTGGGAAGGCTTTATTTTTCGCGCGGGTTATATAGGCAGGCGCTGGCTTTTTTCCAGCGAACCGAGTTCGGTGACGATGAAAAAATCCTGTGTATCGGCTTGTGCCAGATGATACTTGGCGAGAACGATTCAGCAAACTTTGCGTTTGCGCAGATTTCCAACCCGAGACTTCGAGCATGGAGTTCCACCGGATTGGCGAAAATCGCAGAGAATATGCCATCGGCAATAAATGATTACCCATATCTCATCAATTTCTTTGCGGATTTCTCGAAACCGACCGACACAAAGCGCACAGGTGGTTACACGCTTCAGTTTGGCGCTTTCGCCGACAGCACAAGAGCAAATCTGCTTATCGAGAAATTGAAAGATATCGGACTCTCACCATATATTCAGGAAAAAACTACTGAAGATAGAATATTCTACCGCGTTCGAGCTGAACATTTCGCCACAAAATCCGAGGCTGAAGAAGCCGGCACGGCGCTCGGTGACCAGTTTATATACATGGTCGTCCCGGAAGAATGACGATTTTCAAACTCCCACGCCCTAAAAATAACTTTAGCCACAGAGAACATAGAGAAAGAAGGTGAGTGGTAATCGGTTATCGGTTGTCAAAAAATGGTTTAGGGTATAGGGTTTTGAGTCTCTCCGCTACGCACCCCCCGGAGAATTTAGCCACAGAGGACACCGAGAAAAAAATGATAAGCAAAACATCTTACTTCGCGCATACAGTTTAAATATTTATTAAATATGTAAACTATCCTTCCACTGAGATCCACTTATGCAGCATTCACAAAATTTGTGAAAAAAAATGTTAACTGAAGGAAAAGTTGCCCGGACAAATCTCCTCGACGGTAGCAACTACTGTTTCAAGTTCGGTGTGTGGCAATTCGATTCCATCGACATCACCGAATGCGAGAGCTACAAGGTTTTGCGGGGAGAAAATCTCAATCGCAAGTTCTCTAATTTCCTCGGTAGAGATTTCCATAACTTTTTGCGCAGTTTCCTCGAGTGAAACAAATCTTCCAAGATGTTTTTCACTCTCGATTGCTCTTCCCAGAACATTCCACAGACTTTCGGAAGACAGTAGCAACCTTCCCCGAAGGAAGCTTTTGGCATTGGATATTTCATTTTCATCAACAAGGTTGATTGCAATGTCCTTGAATTGCTTCAGTATTTCCACCAGAAGCTTTGGGAAATTGTTACGTGCTGCTGCTGCATAAGTAGCCCACAAACCATTCTCACTATAGTATTCTCCAAACGATGTGATATTATATACAAGTCCAAGTTTCTCGCGAATAATCTGAAAAAGCCTGCTTGCCGAACCCCTGCCGAGAATTGTATCGAGGAGAGCAAGAACATAGCGCCGCTCATCGCGATATGGGAATGTGCGTGAACCGATAAAGAAGTGAACCTGACTCGATACCCGTGGGATTATAACAAGCTTGCAATCGAATTTATTGTCAACTTGCGAGGTGTCCGGGAATTCCGGTGAACTTTTGGGAATTTTGAGGTATTTCTCGACAAGCGCAGCAAAATTTGTCGGCTCAACCGCGCCCGAGGCACCAACTAATATATTTTGTCCGACATAGTGAGTTCTCCAATAATCATGTAGTTGTGAACGACCGATTCTTGAGACGGTTTTTTGCGTGCCGATAATAGGTCTTCCAAGAGGTGAATTGCCGAAAAGCAAAAGAGAAAATATCTCCTGCGCAAGAGCTTCCGGCTCATCCCAGACCTCGTCTATTTCGGATAGAATAACTTGCCTTTCCAACCCGATATCCTCATCTCGCATAAGTGGATGCGAAACAAGGTCGGCAAGAATACTCACTGCAGTTTCGACATCTTCACCGAGCACTGTTGCATAATAGCAAGTTTCCTGACGAGTTGTGTAGGCATCGATGTTCCCGCCTTTTCTCTCGATTTCAGATACAATTTGCTGACCTGAAAAGTGCTTTGAACCTTTGAAAAGAATATGCTCTGCAAAATGACTTAATCCCAAAAATTCGGGATTTTCATATGCGGAACCGGTGAGTACCCAGAAACCGATTGTGAGAGCCTTTCTATCTTGAAATGGCACAATCAAGAGCCGGGCGCCACTGCTTAGTTCAAAACGACGAACGATTGATTCTTTGAAATCCATTTTTTTGGATAAACTTCAGAAGCTTTGTTGCTTTACTGGTTATGTTTAAATTCCCGTGCAATACGGATAGTTTGATAATATGCCTCTATCGATGCGCCGGCATCAGCCCAAAATGCATTAAGTATCGAATATTGCAGGTTGCCCTGGTGAAGGTAGGTATTATTCACATCGGTTATTTCAAGCTCATTTCGAGCTGATGGTTTGAGGGTTTTGATAATCTCGAAAACCTGTGGGTCATACATATAGATTCCGACAACAGCGAAATTCGAAGGTGGGATTTCCGGTTTCTCGATTATCTCCACAATTTCCCCTCCATCATTGAATCTGCATACTCCATAGTCGGTAGGGTCTTCGACTTCTTTCAAAAGGATTCGAGCGCCGCTTTTCTGCTTTCCAAATTCATCGATAACATTGTGCAAACTCTCACCGATAATATTATCGCCGAGGAAAACCACGACCTTGTCATCATCGATAAAATGCTCGCAAAGTCCGAGCGCCTCAGCAATACCACCCTCATCGGCTTGATATGTGTAGTTAAGATGCTTTAAGCCGAATTCCTCGCCATTACCGAGAAGTCTCAGAAATTCACCGGCATGATGCCCGCCGCATACTATCATTATGTCATCTATCCCAGCCTCGACAAGAGAATAGATGGGATAATATATCATCGGGACATCATACACGGGCAGAAGATGCTTATTGGTAATTTTAGTCAGGGGATAGAGTCTTGTCCCAAGTCCTCCCGCAAGTATAACACCTTTCATTTATTTCTCCTTTGAATTTTTCAGGTTGTTTAATCATCGAAAGTGATAATTAAATCAAAATAATATTTCCATAATTACTTCTTCATCTTTCGTATCTCTTCTTTCGCCCACCGGATATAATGAAGCAGATTTCTGTTGGCCGGGCAAATATATGAGCAGCTTCCGCATTCGATACAGTCCAGAGCGCCGAGTTTTTTTGCCTCCTCGATTTTCTCAAATTGCGCATTGCTCGCTATTGTTGTGGGCATAAGTCGCATCGGGCAAATATCGATACACTTCGAACATAAGATACACGGTGTTTCCTGCCCGATCTGCGCATCTTCAGCAGGGAAGAAAAGCACGCCGCTTGTGCCTTTGGAGACAGGGATGTCGAGTGTCCACGCAGCATTGCCCATCATAGGTCCACCCATAATAATCTTACCGATTTCAGCTTTAGTTCCACCGGCGGCATCGAGCAATTGCGATATCGGTGTGCCCACACGAACACTAAAATTCTGCGGTTTAATTACAATCGAACCGGATACGGTTGTAATCCTATTTATGAGCGGTTTGCCATCGATAACAGCATCGCGGACAGCCATTGCGGTAGCGATATTCTGAACATAGCATCCAATATCGAACGGCAATCCGCCGCTTGGCACCTCGAGACCGGTGAGCGCGTTTATAAGCTGTTTTTCCGCACCCTGCGGATATTTGGTCTTGACTGCGATAACCTCGATATCGCTATGAGATGCGGCTGCACGGAGAACTTTTACGGCATCGGGTTTGTTATCCTCGATTGCAATGATTGTGCGTTTCACGCCGAGAGTATAAGCGATTATCTTCATACCTTCGACTATATCGGTGGCATTCTCGAGCATAAGCCTGTGGTCGGCGGTGAGATACGGTTCGCATTCGGCGCCGTTGAATATAAGCGTGTGTATAGGTTTGTCTTTGGGCGGAGAGAGCTTCACATTAGTCGGGAATGTCGCGCCGCCCATACCGACTATTCCGGCTTCCAGAACAATTTTTACAATATCACCCGGTGGGAGCTTGTCCCATTCGGAGTGAGGTGTAAGTTCCTCTGCGGGTGTATCCAGACCATCGTTCTCAATCACCACAGCGGGTGCAAAATCGCCCAAAGGATGAGGGATGTCATCTATTTTTACAACTTTACCTGATACTGGAGAATGAATATTTGCCGAGATAAATCCTGCGGCTTCAGCTATTTTCTGCCCGTATTTAACCTCATCACCCTTTTTAATTATCGGCTTTGCAGGTGCGCCGAGATGCTGCGAAACATGAACATAAACCAGCTCCGGTGCAGGTAGAACCACGATAGACTTGCGCTCGGAATGATGTTTGTTTTCAAGCGGGTGAAGTCCACCCTTAAAAGTTATAGCCATCAAAATGCCTCCTTGATTGCGTATTTCCGTTCAAAATAGAGCTATTTTCTCACAAGGCAAATGTTTTTTTAAGGTGTCAGGTGTCAGGTATCAGTGGTAGGTTGTCGGGGGTTGATTGTCCGATGCGCCTTGCCCCACGAAGAATTTAGCCACAGAAAGCACAAAGAAAAAACAAATTCAATGTAAAATTAGCAATTGCCCTGTCTCGAATAACTATTGCCGATGACTTTTTTTCATTTACATCAGATTATTCGGCAATAACATTAAACTCAGCAAACGAAATGAAAAAGGAGAAATATGACAGATAAGAATGAAATATTGAAACTCATCGAAAGATATGAGGGCAAGCCGAAGAGTGAATGGGATGAAGCACAGGTTCGCACTTCGCTTTTAAATCCATTCTGGCGAGCGCTCGGCTGGGAAATCGATAATCCCGAACAGGTCGAAGTCGAGAAACGAATACACATGACCGAACATACAAAGTTTGCGGATTATGCATTTATGGAAAATAAAAAAACTCATTTCCTTGTGGAAGCGAAATCGCCCGCTCATAACCTCATTAAAGATAAAGACGCAATATTTCAGGTGAAACGATATGTTTATTGCACAATTGAAACTTACCTCGGGATTCTTCAGGATTTTGAAGAGTTTCTGCCGATTCTTGTTTTAAATGCGCCGGATATTGAAAAACCGCATGTTGGATTGCTGAAAAGCCATTACATGAAATATACCGAATATGTCGAGAAGTGGGACGAGCTTTGTGAATTGTATTCACGAGAAGCTGTCTTGAGCGGTTCGTTGGAGAAATTGCTTCCGCAGGGCAAAAAAATCGAGAAAGTAACCGAACCATTGGATAGAAAATTCTTCAACGATTTAAGAGACTGGCGCAAGGATATTGCGAAATCGATTGCGAAAAGAAATCCAGATATCACGGATGAGAGAATAAACGAATCTGTAAATGATTTGCTCAATCGACTTCTTTTCCTGCGAATTATCGAGGATAGAAAAATCGAATCGCGGGATATTCTGCACCAAGAATGGCTCAGGTGGCAACTCGAACAGCGAGGTTCACTGTGGGCATATCTGCTCGAACTGTTTGCCGATTTGAATCCAAAATATAACGGCACACTTTTTCAACGGCGCAAAGACGACCCGCTTGCAACTATTATCATAGACGACAAGCCGCTCCATGAGCTAATCAAAAATCTCTATTATCCATCGCCCTACCTGTTCTCGCTCTTGCCTGTGGAAATAATCGGGAATGCGTATGAGAAATATCTCGGCTCGGTAATCCGGACGACGCCGTCGCGGCTCGTGAAGCTGGAGGAAAAACCCGAAGTCCGCAAAGCCGGCGGCGTCTATTACACTCCGAAATACATCGTCGAATATATTGTCGAGCAGACTGTCGGCAGATTGTTAGATGGCGACACGGTAGGGGCAATCCCCCGTGATTGCCCTGATGATGCGCACACAATCAAAAAAGGGCAGACACATTTAACAGAAGGGCAGACACAGGGGTCTGCCCCTACGCGAAAACCGATGAAACCCAAGGATGTCCGCAAATTAAAAATTCTCGACCCCGCATGTGGCAGCGGCTCGTTCCTTATCGGCGCTTATGAAAGACTCGAGCGATATTATCTCGATTATTACCGAAAACATCCCAAAGAGAACAAGGGATACCTTGTAAAGACACCCGAAGGTGATGAAAAACTCTCGTTTAAAATCAAACAGCAAATCCTGATAGATAATCTTCACGGCGTGGATATAGACGAGCAGGCGGTCAATATCACAAAATTCTCGCTATATGTGAAATTGATGGAAGATGAGGATTACATGAGCCAGAATGTTCTAATAGGTCAAGCATTGCTGCCCGATTTGAAAAACAATATCAAGTGCGGAAATTCGCTTGTCGGATGGGATATTCTCGATATGGAAATCCTTCCCGACGGCGCCGGGCGAGACGACATTTTGAAAAAAATCAACCCATTCGATTGGGAGGATGCGTTCCCGCAGGTGTTTCATGTGAACAAGGGAGCATGCTCCCTTGTTCAAACGCAACAATACACCGGCGGCTTCGATGCAGTGATTGGAAACCCGCCGTATATCCGCATACAGACGATGAAAGATACTTCATTGGAGCAAGTGGATTATTTCAAGAAAAAGTATGAATCCGCAAAGAAAGGGAACTATGATATTTATGTTGTATTTGTAGAAAGGGCGCTACAGTTGATAAATGAAAAAGGGCGTACTGGATATATATTACCACATAAATTCTTCACCTCAAAATATGGTGAAATGTTGCGAACAATCATTTCCAAAGGAAATCACTTATCACATGTTGTCCATTTCGGTCATCAGCAAGTCTTTCAGGGAGCGACAACATACACATGCCTGATGTTTCTGGATAGACACAAGAAGGAAGAATTCAGGTTTGTGAAAGTCCACGATATAGAAGAATGGCAGAGAAAGGTGATTTCTTGTGGTGGCAGACGACTAAAGTCGTCTGTTGCAAAGGAAGTAGAACTGGGCAACGGTGGACTTCAGTCCACCGCCATAGAAGAAGGCATGATACAGCTTTCATCGGTTACCGAGAAGGAATGGAACTTCGTCATCGGTCCCGGCGCAGAACTTTTCGACAAACTCTCGAATATGCCTGTGAAATTGGGAGATGTGGCGGAAATATTCGTCGGTCTACAAACAAGTGCTGACAAAGTTTTTATAATGGATTTGGTTGAAGAAAGAAAAAATACAATAGTACTTCATTCGGTTTCATTGGATAAGGATTGGGTGTTTGAAAAAGACTTGTTCCATCCAATCGTTAGTGGCACCGATGTAAATAGATATGCTGAATTGCCTGAAAGACAATTTATCCTGTTTCCTTATAGAATAGAAGCTGAAAGAGGTGTTCTGATACCTTTTAGGGAAATAAAAAGTAAATTCCCAAAGACTGCCAAATATTTACTTGAAAATAAGAAAATTCTCGAAGGAAGAGAGAAAGGAAAATTCAAAGGTAACAAATGGTTTAGATTTGGCAGAAGTCAAAATATTGGTATTCAGGATAGAGTGAAAATCTGTGTTCCTCGTTTAGTTGAATACTTATATGCAGCTTATGATATAAAGGGAAACCACTATCTGGATAATGTTGATGTCGGAGGAATAACCCTAAAAGCAGATTATGATAAACACAATATGAAGTATATTCTGGGGCTATTGAATTCAAAGCTACTTCGCTGGTTTTTCCCATATATCAGTGAACCTTATCGAGGTGGCTGGTTATCAGCCAACCGCCAATTCATAGAACAACTTCCCATCCGCACGATAGATTTCACTAATCCCTCCGATGTCGCCAAACATGACCGCATGGTCTCGCTCGTCACAGAAATGCTATCACTCCACAAACGACTCGCAGAAGCGCGAGGGGTGAACAAGGGAGCATGCTCCCTTGTTCAAAAGAATAGACAACCAGTTTCACGATTGCAGAAAACCATCCGCAAACAAATCGAAATCACCGACATGAAAATAGACGAGTTGGTGTATGAATTGTATGGATTGACGGAAGATGAGATAAAGATTGTGGAGGGGGAAGAATGAATGTTTTCCTTTATATTATGGGTATTATCGTAACCTTAATTGGTGCTTATTTTGCTATCCTGAAATTTGGCAGTCACATCTGGAACATATTTAATAAAACCCACAGAAGAAAGGTAAAAGCATATCAATTAATAAAGCAATGGTATGACTATATTGATGCTAATCTCGATTCGCTTGATATGAATCAGGCAAGTCATTTTGAGTCCGAAGTTGATTTGTTTTTCTCTGATGAAAAAAATAAGCATCTTTCCATATGTTTTGATGAGAAATTCCGAAAAAAGTTCTTAAAGGAAATGGGAGTTAAGAAGGAATTACTGAAAGATGTTGATTTATTAAAATCTTATGCTCGATTAGCTTCTGAAAACATCTCACTTGGTATTGGAATCCATGAATCAGCGTCTAATAGGAAGGTAACTTTAGAAAAATTCCCATTCCAATTTTATTGGTACGTTATTAGAGGAAACTTTTACAATTTCTATAGTCAATACAAGAACAACTATGATGGTATTGCCGTTGAAAATCGCTGCACCTGGGCTGATATAGAAATACCAGTTCGAATGTTATGCAGATTGCTTGAATAATAGGTTACAGAACACGACCGCATGGTCTCTCTAGTCGAAGAAATGCTCGACCACCACAAACGGCTCGCAAATGCACAAGTGAATAGCAAACCGAATGAACAAGGGGTTGCAACCCCTTGTTCACCATCGAGACTCGAACAAATCATCCGCAAACAAATCGAAATCACCGATAAGAAAATAGATAAATTGGTGTATGTATTGTATGGATTGACGGAAGATGAGATTGAGATTGTGGAGGGAGAAAAATAATCCGAATCACGGAATAAACGGACTTTACGGAATACTTTCCCTAATGCACATTACTGCTTTTAATGAATTCATCCCCTCTATATTTCAATTTTATTTGATGTTTCACAAATTTAGTGATATATGAATTATTAGCAGGCAGTATTCGGATTAACCGAAAAGGAATACATTATCATTATGCAAATAATACCCATTAGAATGCAACACCTTCAGATTTTTTCTTTTCCGCGGAGGGAAGAGCAATAACAAAAGTCGTTTTGTCATAGGATTTACTTTCAAGTAAAGACAGCTTACCATGATGATATTCCTCCATAATTCGTTTCGCCAGAGAAAGCCCTAAACCCCAACCTCGCTTTTTAGTTGTGAATCCCGGCGAGAACATTTTTTTCTGGTCTGTGGTTGGGATTCCTTTGCCATTGTCGCTGACAGTGATATGAACTTCATTGCCATCCAGACTCGGACGGATAGCGACCCAAATAACACCCTTGTTTTTCCCAATTGATTCGATTGAGTTTTTGATAAGGTTTTCCAATGCCCAGCCTATTAAAAGCTTATTGCCCATAACTACCGGTGCCGGTTCATGATGTTCGACAAGCTCGATAGATTGCGAAAGCTGAGGCAACCTTTCTCTCAAATATGAAATAATTTCCCTCACAAAAATAATCGGGTCGAGTGCGGAAAGCTCGGGAACACTGCCAATTTGTCCGAACCTTACAACTATTCTGGAGAGGTTCTGTATATCACGATTCATTTCCTCCGCAATGTGTTCGATTTCATTATAGTCTTTTTCTCTTAGTGAATCACGAACGAGTTCAAGCCATCCCAGTAGAGAAGAAGTCGGTGTACCAAGCTGATGAGCCGCTTCTTTAGCAAGTCCAAGCCAGATATTTTGCTGCTCGGACCGTTTTATTCTTCGATATATTAGTGTCCCGAGCACAAATAGAACCATAAGCACCAGTGCCTGTGCAAGCGGGATAAGCCTTAACAAACCAACAACGGGTGATTCTCCGAAGAAAATATATGCAAGAACTTCATCTCTGCCTGGTATTTGAACCGCAATTGGTGGGAACTTTTTGCCGTTTGTCTCGAGCCACTTTTTCACTTTATTCCGCGCCAATTCGGTTGTATCGTTTTCGTTAATTCTGAGATTGCGCCAATATACAGGCTCGCCATCGGAATTGGTATAAACCATAGGGAAATCAGCTTTCTCGATTATTTCCTCAAATAATATAGATAACTCAGGACCCTCTATCGAGCGTGAGAGTGTTAGCGACCAAAGGCGGGCATGAGTGTTCATAACTCTTCGATTGTATTGAACCATTTTCCCCCGGACTATCTCGGTGAACCAGAACACGGCTACAAGCATAGTCAAGGCTATTAAAATCATTGTTGTAATCGCAACAGGAGAAACGCGATGATACTCGATTCGATAACTGCGTCCTGAAGAAATTATTTCGCTTATCCATTTGAACATATTTATAAATTATAGCATTGGGTTCTGATGTCAAGGGAACTCATATAGGTAGAATGCTGAATCAACTTTAATTTTGCATGTAGTTTTAATTTTGTTTTCAATTATGCTTTTCCAACATATACGGTAACAGCGCATAGAAATCCGCCGCCTTGACCAGATGTTCGAGCGGAACGGTTTCATTCGGCGCGTGTGCTTGAATTTCGTTGCCGGGACCGAATCCGATACATGGGATTCTGTGCTTACCGCATAGGGCGACACCATTAGTCGAGAATGTCCATTTGTCCACTACCGGCTCGTTATTGAGAGCGAGTTGCGCCGATTTAATTCCTGCAATAACCAGCGGATGACTTTTGGGGATTTTCCATGTCGGAAAATAGAGCTCCTGCGGATGAACTGTGCCGCGGTAACTGGATTTACTGTAGCTCGGGACTTTCACTTCGGCATCTTTACCGAGACATTTTCGAATTTTCGCGATAGCGCTGTCTTTGGTCTCGCCCCATGTCAGCCGTCTATCGAGATGAATGCGGCAGAAATCGGGTACTGCGCACAGCGATGGCGATTCCGATTCGATTTTCGTAACCGCAACTGTGCCCTTGCCGAGAAATTCATCCGACGCGAGTTTTTTGTCGAGCTTCTCGATTTCGAGTGCCGCTCGTGAAGCATCGTAGATTGCATTTATCCCTCGTTCCGGCGCCGATGCATGACACGAAAGCCCTTTGAAATATATGTCGAGCTCCATTCTTCCGCGATGTCCGCGATAGACGCCGAGATTTGTCGGTTCGGTCAACACTGCGAAATCGGGAACGAGTTTTTCTTCGGTGATGAGATAATCCCAGCAAAGTCCGTCGCAGTCTTCCTCCATGATTGTGAAAGTGAAATAGATGGTGAACTTGCCATCATAGCCAAGTTCTTTGAGAATTCTTCCAGCAGTGATCATTGAAGCTGCGCCGCCTTTCTGGTCGGTTGTCCCGCGACCGAGAACTTTACCGTCACGGATTTCACCGCAAAACGGGTCGAATTCCCATTGCGATAAGTCGCCGGTATCGACTGTGTCGATGTGTGCATCGAAAGCGAGTTTTCGGGAACCGCTGCCGATTCGTCCTATGAGATTTCCAAGCCTGTCGGTGCGCACTTCATCGAAATTTGCATCTTCGAGAAGTTGTGCGAGTTTTGCGATGACACCTTCCTCCTCACCGCTGAGTGATGGGATTTTAATAATTTGGGAAAGATTTTGTGCTGTGTAGTCGCGGTATTGCTCGGCTTTGTGTAGTATTGTTTCTGTGATTTTCATATTTCATCCTGCCTTTTTTTAGATTTATGTGCAGAATATCGCACTTGAGAGAACAGATGTCAAAAGAAAAAGGGCGTATCGCAGAACGACCTGAATATTCACCGCAAAGCACGCAAAGAGCGCAAAGAGGGATAAATATATAAAAAAGGGCAAACCGATGATTCGCCCCTTGCATTTTATATTTTTCACGATTACGGAACGCTGTCCCAGATGTCTATGTATCCCGTGTAGCTTTCCGGCATCGAATCGAATAAAAATTTCCACTGCACACGCCAGCGGGGGTCTATGCAGAAAAGAGCTTTTCTTCTTTTGATTATTCGTATTGCCATTGCACCTCCTTTCTTTTAATGTTTTTTCCTTGCTTCGCTTATTATCATTTATACTATATTTTATTTTTCTTTTTATGTATCATCGTTATCCAATTCAAACTTGAATTGTTTTTCATTAAATAGATTTAAGCAGACATCCACCACTTTGGAGTCATATAGAACACCTCTATTGCGTGTGATTTCCTCGAGCGCTTTATTAATGTCTTTAGCGGGTCTATAAACTCGGTCAGAACTTAAAGCCTCGATTACATCGGCTACCGCCAGTATTCTTGCTTCAAGAAGGATTTCTTCACCCAAAAGACCCTGTGGATATCCTGAACCATTCATTCTCTCGTGGTGTTGGAGAACAATTTGTGCAATAGGCCAGGGGAATTCTATCGGTTTCAAAATATCATAACCGATTTGTGGATGAGTTTGTATCAATCGAAATTCCGTTTCAGAAAGCTGTCCGGGTTTATCGAGAATTTCCAGAGGTATAGATATTTTGCCAATATCGTGAATAATTGCCGTCATCCTAAGTCCATAAATGTGCTCGACCGGTAGATTCATCTCATTGGCGATTGCACATGCAAGTTTCGCCACTCGTTGTTGATGACCTGCAATGAATGGGTCTCTCAATTCCACGATTTTAGACATAGCATAAATTGTATTCTCTAAACTTTTCCGTAGTAATCCAAAGCTTTGTCTAAGCTTTCTCATAGCACGCTCAAGGACATCATTGTTTCCATTTAGTTTTGTTGCTACCTTTTGTTTTTCAATTTGCCTTTCTAATTCTGAAATTTCTTTTTTCCCCATTTCAACTTGCATTTTAAGAGTAATAATCCGTCTTTCAAGAAATTCAGCGTTTTCGATGGCATCTTCCGATTGCTTCGCTTTTTCATTTAGAGCCTTCTCCATCCGTGATTTTTTGAGTGTTCTTATTATAGACTCATGCAATTCGTTTGTCATCAGGCGGTCTTTAGGAATATAATCGTATGCACCCCTTCTCATTGCCGCCACACTCGCTTCTTCATCGCCACGACCGGTAACGATTATAACAGGAGTATCACATAATTTGTGAATATCTTCAATCCAGGCAAAACCGGATTTACCGGGCATTTGTAAGTCCATAAAAATTAAGTCAAATTGATTGCCATATAGAGCGTCTCGTATTTCACTTCCATTTCCAGCTTCATGAATTTTAAATTCCATTTCCTTAATATTTTCCAGGAAAGCCCGAATGAGTTTGCGGTCAGGTAGGTCATCATCGCAGAGTAGAACATTTATTGATGATTTGTTTCCATCATTCATGAATTACCTTCCATCGCTTTTTCTCTTCTTCTAATGATTTATCCTGTTTCCATTCCCTTAATGAACTCCAGATTGCCCTCATCATCATCGGCAAAGCTACAGTGCAGCCGGACAGCCACGGTTTTGAAATATAGCCATACGCTCCCTTCCTAATTGCCATAAACTCATTCTCCTCCTCTGTGAGTCCGGTAATCACAATAACCGGAGCGATACCTTTTTGGACTATCTCGTCGAGCCACTCCATACCGGATTTTTCAGGCATGATAAGGTCGAGAAGAATCAGGTCGGGATGACTGTTATTCAGAGCTTTCTGTATATCGGTTGCGCTTCCAGCCTCAGAAATTGCAAATTCTGTGCTGACAATCTGTTGCAAAACACTCCGAATCAGCTTACGGTCTGCCGGGTCGTCATCGCAGATTAGAATTTTGATTAGCTGTTCCTTGTCTTCTTTCAATTTTCACTCTCTTATTTGTTTATTGAGTTTATTATATTCTTCGGGATACAATTCTTTGAGGCATTCGGGGCACAACCCATGACTGAATTCTAAATCGCTATGTTCCTCGACATATTTCTTCACCGATTCCCAATATCCACTGTCGTTTCGTATTTTTTTACAGCGTAAGCATATAGGTAAAAGACCTATTAGTATATTGACATGCTGTTGCAATCTATATTTTTCGAGTGCGTTTGTTATCGCCCTGTGTAGTGAATTCACAGATAGGCGGACTTTCGATACATAATCGTGAGCGCCTTTTTTCATCGCTTCGACCACAGTTTCTTCGTCACCTTTCCCGGAAATAACTATCACGGGAGCAAGGCTTTTTTCTAATATTTCAATCAGCCATTCCATACCGTCTTTTCCTGGCATTCTGAGGTCCATTAAGACCATGTCTGTTGCTTTATTGCGCAAGGCATCATCTATTTCCTGCGTGTCGCCTGCCTCAGCAATATCGAATTCAATGTCCTCAATTGCTGACAAATGAGACCGAATCAGCTTCCTGTCTGCCGGGTCGTCGTCGCAGATAAGTATTTTAACTATTCCTTTCTCGTTCATGTTTCACCTCTCCTGTGGATGTTTACAAATTAAAAACCAGTAGTTTGTGATTTGGCTTATTATATTATGAAATTCAACAAGTTTTGGTGGTTTTGTTACATATCCTGCGGCTTGAAGTTTATATCCTTCAAGGATATCTTTCTCGGAATCCGATGTTGTCAGTATCACTACTGGAACTATTTTTAGCTTATCATCATCCTTAATCCTTTTCAGGAATTCGATTCCCCCCATTCCTGGCATATTAAGGTCGAGAAGAATCAGATTTGGTAATTTGCAGAAATCCTCGGTACAGGATTTCTGTAAAAATTTCAGAGCTTCCTCTGCGGATGAACAGATATGAAGCTCATTCGCTATCCTTTGACTTTCGAGTGATTTTTTCAACAATTTTTGGTCACCAGGGTCATCTTCGACTAACAGAATTTTTATTGGTTCGATTCCCGACATAATTCCTCCAGATTTTAGAAGATTATTAATCATCCATGTCTATTCTTGTTGTTATTATAGTTGGTTTTTGAGCTTCCTTGCTTTGCGTCTTATATTTTTGCAAAGTGAACCAGAATATTGAACCTTCGTCCGATTTTGATTCAATACCAATCTCACCGCCATGCCGTTGTATAATCTTTTTGCAGACCGCCAAACCGATACCGCTACCATCATATTTTTGTCTGGAATGTAAACGCTTAAACATAGTGAATATCTGTTCTTTATATTGTTCATCTATACCGATACCATTATCCTCGATTTCTACGCGAACCATATCATATCCTTCATCACTCGCTCGAACTGTGATTTCGGGCACTATATTCTCGCGTTGAAATTTCAGTGCATTGCTTATCAAATTCTGGAAGAGTTGATGCATCTGCACCGGGTCTGCCGATACTTGTGGTAAGGATTCCGGGATATGAAGAACTCCACCTTTTTCCTCGAGTATAGTTGCAAGTTCTATTTTTTTTAAATCCTCGATTATTTTATTCAAATCCACTTTCTTGAAAGGTTTTGCACGAGTGCTAACACGAGAATATATCAGCAAATCGTCTATCATCAGTTGCATTCGGGTAGCGCCATCAATCATATATCCAAGGTTTTCCTGTTGGTCTTCATCGAGTTTTTCTTCTAATGAAATTTTTAATAATTCGCCAAAACCTGTAATCTTTCGTAACGGCTCTCTCATGTCATGGGATGCGATATAAGCGAACTGCTCAAGCTCTTTATTTGAGTGTGCTAACTGCTCTGCAACTTGCTTTAATTCCTGTTCTATTTCGATATGTGCAGTAATATCACGAATTGATATAAGGAAAGCATTTTCATTGTCCCATTTTACTTTTACAGCTCGCATTTCTCCCATGCCTACAAGTCCATTCTCACTGATGATGTCGATTTCTGTTGTTTTTCCCTGTATCAACGGGATACCGAACGGTTCCCCAATGAGTTCTTCCGCTTTCTTGTTCAGAAGGATTTCTCCCGATGGATTGACGAAACGCAGGATTCCAACGCCATTCACAACAAGAATTCCATCAAGACTGACTTCTGCAAGAATGCGAAATTTTGTTTCACTGGATTGCAACTTTTTAACTTGCTGCTTCAATTGAATTTGAAGCTGATTTCTCTCGATAGCATAGCGTATAGAACGAGTAAGCGAACTTCCATCCAGTAAATCCTTCTGCAAGTAATCTTGAGCTCCTTTATGCAACGCTTTAATGCCCAATTTTTTTTCATCGGCGATAGTTAGCACTACAATCGGAACATCGGGTGAGTGAGCATAGACTCTGTCGAGTGTATCTAAAGCATGACTATCCGGTGGGAGACCGAGGTCTAACAGAATAACATCAAAAATTTCTTTTCCCAACATATCGAGACCGGAACCAAGTCTATCGGCATGTTCAAGAATAAGATTCAAATCCTTAACATCCAATAGTAGTTTTCGGATGAAGTCAGCAAATTCCTCGGTATCCTCGATTAGGAGAATTTTTATGCAGCTATTGTTCATTATAATTTCACACCTTCCTCTTTTTTTTTCGATGACAACTGCAAAATAGCTTCCGGTTCATTGTCCTTCCAAATCCGTCAGCTAAAGCAAATGGCAATGAATATTCATTCTCATCATTCATAGAGTTCTACATCTCATTCATAGAGTTCTATATCTTTTCCACAGAGTTCTATATTTCTTTCATAGAGTTCTGTATTTCTTCCACAGAGTTCTATATTTCTTTCATAGAGTTCTATATTTTTCCACAGAGTTCTTTTGCCGTCTCATAATCATTCTGTGAACATCCCGCTCAGTCGTTCCACCTCGTCCGGCGCGACATGCTGCGGGACACCGGACAAAATGCCCGTAACATTACTGAATGCCCTGCCGATGTGCATTCCATTACCGTCGATGTTAAATTCCCTGATAGATTTGTCGTGCATCGAGCCGCGCATCTTGAGCACCGTCAATCCCCTGCGCATTTCGCCGAACATCTCGACATAGCGAAGCAGGATAATCGAGTCCGTGATTGTCGAGATATGTGTTTCGGTGATGGATGTGCCGCCCATAAGAGAAGCGGTAACGGCTGTGAATAATCCCGCTATCTCCTCGTGCTTGATGAACGATGTTATTGCAATGACGAACTCACGGAATCCTTTCACGGTAGATACGCGCTCGAGCGCGGATAGACTGTCTATAGCGATGCGTTTCGGTTTGAATTCAGTTATGATATCCTTCATCCTGATGAGATGGTCTTCCAATCCACTCGATTCCGGATATGCGCAAACGACCTTAAGTCTTCCTTCTTGTTCATACTTCTCGAAATCGAAACCCCAGCCGCTCGCGTTTCGGAAGAGCTGGTTTCGGCTTTCCTCGAATGCGAACACGAGGCATTTCTCGTTCTTTGCGGCGGCGCCGTCCACAAAATGAGCGACTGTTAGAGTTTTTCCCGTGCCGGTTGCGCCGGATAAGAGAATAATCGAATCGCGGAAGAAGCCCCCACCGCACATTTCATCAAGCTTCTTAATACCGGAGGTTATACGAAAAGAGGAGGATTTCTGTTTGAGTTCCATTGCGGACAGCGGAATAATGGCGATACCCTCATTGGGAACAATCGTGAAGGGCCATTCGCCTTTTTGGTGCATCGCTCCCCTGAATTTGAGGATTTCGATTGTCCTTCGACGTTTCTCCTCTTCGAGGACATTGCGAAGTATAATCACATTATCCGAGACGAATTCTTCGACGCCGAACCGCGCAACGGGACCGTATTCGTTTTCCCGCTCCGCTGTGAGTATCGCAGTAACGCCCATTTTTTTTAATCCCGTTGTAATCCTCAGTAATTCCCTGCGCACGACATTTGCATCGGACAACTGGCTGAAAATAGCGCCTATCGAGTCCATTGCAACGCGCTTTGCACCGATTTTATTGATTGCGTGTTCGATGCGCGCCATGAGAGCGCCTAGGTCATAAGAGCCGATTTCGACGACCTCGACACCGGGTTCCGGCGACACATCCACGAAAGCCCATTTGCCTTCACTTTCCCATTTCGTTATGTCCCAGCCAAATGCATTATTATTCTTGCGGATGTCTTCCGGGGTTTCCTCAAAGGTAATGAAGACGCCGTTTTCGTTCGCCTTCGTAATCCCTTTCATAAGGAATTGTGATGCGAAAACGGTCTTAGCGCTACCGGATGTTCCTGCGACGAGAGTTACGCGTCCTTTTGGCAGACCACCGTTCGAGATAAGGTCGAATCCCTCCATCCTTGTATCGAGTTTTTCAATATTGCGGATTTTCTTTGCGCTCATTTTACACCTCCTTTCTGCAGTTCGCAGAACTGAATATCAAGTCCCAGCAAGACTTTTTCTTTGTCGGACAGGTCGCCGATGATGCGCCGAATGGGCATCGGCAATTCCTTTGTCAGTGTTGGAGTAGCCAGTATCTTCTCGTCCTCAGCCAGTTGCGGATGCTCCAGCACATCGATAACAATCAACTCATATTGCTCGTTCAACTGCTCCCTGCAAATCTCGTGTAGATTTGCAATGGCACGCTCCGATTTCGGTGTGTGCCCTGTGATGTAAAGTTTCAGTTTGAACTTTTTCATAATTTATCCTCCTGTAGATGTTTTCTTTTCGATTGTTTGCTTATTATTGTTACTCATAGCACCGATAGAATAATTTCTATAAAATGATACCAGATAGCCCATCAGTTCGAGAGCCATCAATCTTCCTTCCTCGATATATGCTTGAGCCTTCTGACGAGTAACCGCCTTTGTTTTCTTTCTTATTGCGAAACTATGTATTTCCACAACATCGCGAGGACTCGCTTTTAAAAAACCCATTTCCTCCGCTATCTCCCGTAATCCTCTAGAAAGGTCGTATTCCACCTTGAATTCCCGCTGTTCTAGTGCCTTGTCCATGAAATCGCCGTAATGTTGAACGAATCTATTAAAGGTCTCCGGGGATGACTTGTGAATGGGCATCACACCGAACATTTGCGCCGTAACAGAGGTATCGGGTGAATGGGAAAGGTGCTCGAGTGAGTGCAGTTCCCGCTCAAGCTGTTCTTTTTCTTCTGCCACTTTTGACCAATAATCGGCTATATTTTCGAGTTCGGATACATCGGATAATATAGAAAGGATATTCACATCTTCTCCTTTTTCATTCATATTATTAAGCTTATCGGGCTTCTCATTAACTAGTATCGATTTACACTCAAGCGTTTTTTCATTTATTCTGACTTTTCTTATTATCATATTCTTATGACCTTGGGCTATCTCTTCCGTTATTTCAATGGGAACAACCGACTTATCTCCGACTTCGATTTTCAGCAATTGCCGAGCCGCTTCATTTACCCATACAATTTCATGCTCCTCATTCTCAATGATGACAGCTTCGGGCATATCGAGGAGCACCTTCTCAAAATCTATTTTAGGTTTCTTGTTCATTTGTTTCCTTCTGCTTTTGGTGGCGGTCCAGTGCGAATACCAAGTCGTCGAGTGGCAACCACTCTTGTTCCCTTGCCAGCTTCCGTATGAATATCCATTGTATCCATCAGACGACTGACGATACCCAGACCAAAGCCAAGGCTTTTATTTTGTTCGAGCACATCATATTTTTTTATATCCCATTCGAGGATACCGGGACCGTTATCTTCGCAAACGACAGTCAGCAAAACATCGGCAATCTCGACAGCAATATCTCCAGAACCTGTATAATTCAGCGCATTCCGAGCCAGTTCAATCACAGCGGTCTGAATTTCAGCGGATTCTTCCGGTGTGCAATTGCCATCGAGCATTTCTCGCAACTTCCTGCGAAGTTCATATATTTGCGCTTCATTTGTTATTCTCATTTCAATCCTCATTTAATACCTCACAACAGCGACTAAGCTATCGTCAGTTTTCTTTGAATAGCTTTTCATCAATCGCACAGCGAGTTTTTCCGTTTCCATTTCAAACAACCATCGTCCTTCAGGGAATATCCACCTGCTTGTTAGCCCATCGGTAAATGCGATGATAAGCGTTCCCGGTTTCAAATCATAGACCTGCTGATGAACCCTTGGTAGATTATATCCAACAACACCCGGCATGGACATAAGTGTCGATTGTTCAATTCGATTTTTCTCGTTGCGCCAGACGACTTTGCCTTCGATGTTTCCAGCGCCGACCCATGTCAGGCGGTTTTCCGCATAGTCTATCAAAGCCAGTCCAATCACGGCGCCACGCGTCTTTTTCATAGCTTCGTGGCAATCACTCAGAATCGTTGCAAGATGTGTTTGCTCCGACTTTTTGATAATTTTTTCTGCAACCAGCGATGCTTCAAGCGCATCTTCGCCGTGTCCGAGACCGTCTATAACCGCCACCAGCCATTGCTTGCCAAATCGCTTCACAACGCATAAATCCGCTGAGACATCTTCACCGATTATTGGATTTACCTTCATATTATAGTCCAGTTTCGCTACAGCCATTTTAACACTTCTACTTTTGTGCCTTTCCCGGGTGCGGATTCTATACTGAATTCATCCATGAGTCGCTGGACGCCGGATAACCCCATACCGAGTCCTCCTGCAGTGGAATATCCCGCAGTTTTTGCCGATTCGATATCTTTAATACCGGGACCCTCATCGACAGCTTGAACACTGATGCCTTTGCGCAGATTCTTATAAAGCGATTCAATTACAATGTAACCGGTTTGAGCATAGGACAGGATGTTGCGAGCCAGCTCAGAAATAGCTGTAGCAATAAGAGTTTGGTCGAATTTCCCGAACCCGATTTGCTCTGCAATATCTCGTCCGCGAAGACGAGCTGTTACCAGGTCGCTTTCATCGGTAATTTTTTGCGAGAGCGGGTTCATTCACGCCTCCAAATTCTCAGCATTTTCAGTGCATCTTCAAGGTCGAGGGCGGTCTCGACACCTGTCAATCTCATACCGAGTTGGACGAGTCCATAAGCTACATCGGGTTGTATTCCCACGGCGATAGTGCGTGCGCCCCGCAAACGCGTGCCATTTGCGATACTGCGCAACTGCCGTGCGGCGAAGGAATCGATTACATCCAGAGCTGATAGGTCGATAATCACAGCGGCAACGCGTTGTCGTCCGACCATTTCCGCAAGCTTCCGCCCGAAATGAACAAGGTCTTTATCCGATAGAACGGATTGCACCGTGGCAAGCAGGTAGTCCTCTATTTTCAAGATTGGAACTTCGATTGCCATAAGAGTTTCTCCTTAAACTGATGTCTCGGTCATCTCGGTTGTGGTTTTGGTTTCAATTTTTCTGACCTCCATTCCGAGCAATCTGACACCCTCTTCGATACCGCTCTGCAGGTCGAGTACGGCATTAATGCGTGAAAGGTCTATGCCCAGCGCCACCATCGTCTGCGAGATTGTTTCGGACACACCTGTAAGAATGACGGAGCATCCGAGCAGTCGTGCGGCTTCCACAGCCATGAGTACATGACTTGCGATTTTCGAGTCCACCGACGGCACACCTGTGATGTCCAGTATAGCGACCTTTGCTCGCTGGATGCGGATTCCATTAAGCAGATTCTCGGTCAATTGCTTTGCGCGGAGTGAATCAATCGCACCAATCACGGGCAGGACGAGCAATTGCCCCCAGACAGTAAAAACGGGAGTAGAAAGCTCGCGGATTGCCGCCTGCTGCTCGGAAATGGTGCGCTCGCGCTCATTTACAAAGATAGTTGCAACAACTATAGCGATACGATTAGCGGCGGGTTCATACACATCCATAACCTTATTACGAAAATCCTCGTCGGCTGCGTATTTATCATTCAAGCTTCGCGAAAGGATATCGCGCAGAACAAGAACCAGTCCGAGCACTTCGCCTGTTGTAACGCCGCGAGGGATAACTCGTTCCGACAGGTCGCGTGCATAAGCCAGAAGCTCTTCCTCTTTGCCGGTTTCCAGCACGCCGATGTAATTGTCATAGACCGAGGTTGCTTCAGCCATGATTTCGTCTTTTGTCATCGCCTGAAGTAATCCTACTTCAACGGTTTTGTCCACCCACACTTTTCTGTTGCGGTCGCGGGTTTTCCTCAGGTGTTCGCACAACTCGCGGATGATAACCTTTGCTTCATCCTCGGTTATGCTCTTCGCTTTTTGGTTTGTCTTTGCCATGATGGCACCTCCTGTGTTTTGTTGTTTACTTTTTTGGTCACTGTAGTTTGAAAAACTGACTACTCTGTTCGATGTGCAATAATCATATTCTTGATTGAAAAAAGCACAATAGGGTGAATACCTGATTTTCACGGTAGAAAATCCTGATTTATTATCAGGATTTGGACAAGTGATTTTGCATGACTACTTTTCGGAAGGATAACAACTTAACCCGAATTTTTCACCAGTGGGTAAATATTTTTTCGTTCAACCCCCCGAAACTTGTCTGACGCCAAGTTTTCTGCCCCCCTTGATTAAGGGGGGGAAATTTGCAGAGTGTAACGAAGCAAATTAGGGGGTTCACAAAAAACACAAAGAAAAACACAGAATCAATTGAAGTTTGTAAAATATGCAGGTTAATAGTTTGTGAAATACCCGGGTTAATAATATTAACCTTGCAGTCCTTTTAGTTCCGGGATTCGATTCCCCCTCATCCTAAATCCTTCTCCCTAAGGAGAAGGACTTTGATTGTTGCGCGTAATATTTGGGTAATGCGGTGCAGATACTCCTTTCTCCTCCGGGAGAAAGGAGATAGAGGATAGATGGGACGAAATTTAGTTAAGTTGTAGTGGTTCTTGCAACTATGGCGTTCGAGCGCGGAATTTTGGGCGAAAAGCATAGGAAACCAATCATAGAAATTACTAAACCAATCATGTAATTTAGGATACCAATCATAATATTTATGAAAGTAATCACAGAAGTTAGGAAACAAATCATAGAATTTAAGGTGCTAATCATATAATTAACGATATCAATCATAGTAATTAGGAAAGCAATCATATAATTTATGATACCAATCATACAAATACTGAAACCAATCATAGATTTTGCGGGCTATTTTTCGATTTTTGGCGGCGGCAACCTTCGGCTGGAACGAAAATTATCGTTTTGCGGCTCTTTGCGAATGAATTTGACATCGAATCCTGCGACATCTGCGAGTGCGACTAAGGTGTCGGACTTGATTGCGATGTCGTATCCGCGCAGGAACTTGTCCATGGTGGAATAGTCGAGTCCTGCGAACTGCGAAATCTGCCGCTTGGACAGCCCGCAATTAAGCAGGTGCTCACGCAGGCGGTCTGCGAACTTTTTGCCTTCGAGCGCGTAATGCTTTTTTGCGACTTTACGCTCTTCGCGCAGTTTAGCATTACGCTGGCGTGTGCGCTCTTTTCTTTCCTGTCTGGTCATTGCCATGATATAAAGATAAATACTCTGTCAAAATTGGGCAAAGGATTTTTCAAGTTGTACATCAATGCTGGCTGTTTTATCATCTCTCCCTCAGTTTCATCGCATCGAATTTGCAGAAATCCTGACAGAATCCGCAGCCGATGCATTTTTCGGAGATGACATTTGCAACATCGCCGTTCATATAAAGTGCGCCTTGAATACATCTCTCGATGCAAGCTTTACAGCCTGTGCATTTGCTCTCATCTATTGTCATCGTTGGTTTTTGAGTGAAAGGATTTCTCTGCTTCAATCGTTCTCGATACAGACCTTTAATGTCCGCGATTGAATTGTAATCGTGCTCATCGAGCCAGTCGGAGATTTCATCGGCGATTTTGCCATATACCGAATGCCCGTGTCGAATCGCAGCGGAACAAACTTGCACCGCAGATGCGCCGACCATGAAGAACTTTATTGCATCCACACCGCGCTCGATTCCGCCGACACCGATAACGGGCTTGTCCTGCACCGATGCGATTTGATGGACGATTCGCAGAGCGATTGGCGTAATCGGCGGACCGGAGAGCCAGCCCTGACCGTAATCCGAGCCGAGTAGCGGCGCGGGATTCTCGACATCGAAATCGAGAACCGGTCCATAAGAATTGATTGCAACGAACGCATCTATATATGGCGAGACTGCAACTGCAAGCTCCTCGATTTCCAGCACATTGGGCGAAATTTTCATCCAGATTGGGATTTCGACACTCTTGCGGAGCGCTTGCGCAATCTCGACAAGTGGCTGAATCGAGCGACCGACATAATGTGTCGAGAACTCGATTGCATCGGGGATAAGTTCCTCCTGAATCCAGCGACCGAGTTTTCGCACTTCATCTGCTTTGTATCCGATTGAGACGATTAGCGGCACGCCCACATCCTTGACAAGCTTACACTCTTCGCTCAATTTCTCCGCTGGAATTTCCGACCATGTCTCACAATTGACCAATCCCTTACCAGCGATTTTGCGAATCGTCGGTCGCGGGTCGTCAGCGGGAATTTTCGAGATTGTCTTCGATACGATTCCACCGGCGCCGCCAGCGATTGCTGCAAGCATCAGCTCTCCCGTTCTCACATTCGGTCCCGCCGCGGGCATGACAGGATTGCGGAATTTTATCCCATTTATCTCAACAGATATATCAGTCATAGAACCTCTCGTGAAGCTTTACTGCGATTGATTTCGCTTCATTCATAATTTCACTCTCGTCAGTAAAAGTTAATTTGCCATCACGGTAAAGAATTTTGCCATCGGAAATTGTCATGTATGCATTTCCATTCTTTGCCCCGAAAATCAGATGCTCAAGTAGATTAACCTCAGTGATAGGCGTGAGCGGTGCATAATCGATAACTGCGATGTCGGCTCGTATACCCTCGCGGAATTCTCCAGTGTTCGGGAAATATTCTTTCTGAAATTTATACCGCTCATCGAAAAAAGCGCGGGAAAGTTCATCGAAAGTGACGCCATCGGGAGAATTTAGCAGATAAGCCGACCGCAGTGTTGCGAGCATATCGCTTGTCATACCGTCGGTGCCGAGAATATATCGCTGGATTTTATTGCGGTTCATTTTCCCGACACGATTATTCGCATTCGATTCGGGATTATGCACAATGAACGGGGCAATTTGCTCGAGTAAGCTATATTCAAATTCATCGAGGTGAATGCAGTGGGCAAGTATCGATTTTCTATCGAGCAACCTGAAATGGTCGAGTCTGTCCACAGGTCCGGCATATCCGTAATCTCTTGAATATTGTAGGTCGGCGGCATCCTCGCCGCAATGGATGTGAATGGGAATGCTATCGTGTTTCTGCGCGGCAATCTTGCGTAAGGTTTCCTCGCTCAATGTCAGATTTGCGTGCATCCCGAATATCCCTTTGATTGTGTCGGAATCTCGGTGCAATTCGTGAAAAACAAGGTTCTCATCGATGTGAGCTTCGATTTCGGTATCGCCCATCCTATCCGATGTCTCGAAGCATAGCACACCCTTGATACCGGCGAGTTGGAACGCCTTTTCGATTGTCTCGAGGCTGCCCTCGACATAATTCATCGAGGCGTGATGGTCGAACATCGTTGTAACGCCGTGTTTCACCGAATCAATGATACCGACGAGAGCAGACATGTAAGTTATTTCCTTATCGAGGACGGCGTCGAGTCCCCACCAGAGGTTTTCAAGGATTTTTACGAAACTATCCGTATCGTCAACCGGTGAAAGCCCTGTTGCCAGCGATGAATACAGATGATGATGCGGATTCACCAGACCGGGAAGGATGATGCGACCAACGACATCGATGAATTCGATTCCATCCGATTTAATGTCATCGGTTTTTCCAATAGCGGTAATATTTGCGCCTTCAATAAGCAATGCGCCATGTTCGATAAATATCCCGACGCCATCGGTAACGATGCCATTACCGAGGATGTATTTTTCGTTTTGAAGATTCATGTGATTAAAATATTCGCTGGAGTAAAATTCGCAAGAAAGTTTTCACGCTTTACATTTGGGTTACTATCTATTTTATTATTCACAACTACTTAATCGAGACTACTGGAGCAAGGGAAACAAACATAGTAGTATTCAATGGCAGATGCAAAGAACATAGTTATTGTCGCCGGTGAACCATCAGGAGACCTCCAGGCTTCGCTTCTCGTCGATTCATTTCGGGGAATTTACCCGGAAGCAAAATTCTGGGGCTTTGGCGGAGAGAAAATGCGCAGTGCAGGTGTTGAAACCATTATCGATATCGGTGAACTCGCTGTTATGGGTTTTGTCGATGTCATAAAAGATATCCCGCGCTTGAAAAAGCTAATGCGAATGCTTTTGCACGAGGTCGAGCGCCGTAAGCCATCCGGTGCAATACTTGTCGATTATCCCGGATTTAATCTGTCGCTTGCCAAAAAAATCAAGAAAATGAACTTACCGCTGGCATATTATATATCGCCTCAATTATGGGCATGGGCTGAGGGAAGAGTAAAAAAAATCCGGAAATATGTGGATAAAATGGTCTGTATTTTGCCCTTTGAAAAAGAATTTTATATCCGGCATGGAATTTCTGTCGATTATGTAGGACATCCCTTTATCGACATCGTTACTCCCGAAATATCCGCGGAAGAATTCCGCCGTTCCACCGGTATCGAGGGTGATTTTATCGTTCTGCTTCCCGGTTCGCGAACAAAAGAGATTTATAGGCTTCTGCCATCTATGCTCGAAACATATAAAACATTAACCGCGGAAGGAGTTGAAATCTCGGCGATTATAGCCTCGGCACAGGGCACGAAGGATACAATATTGGAACTAATTTCTGGCAAGGAAATTCCCATAATCGAGGGTGCGACATATTCGGCGATGTCTTATGCAAAAGCCGGGCTTGTTAGTTCCGGCAGCGCCACTCTCGAATGCCTTATATCCGGACTTCCGGCGGTAGTCGTCTATCGTGTTGATAGGCTCTCATGGATGATTGGAAAGCGAATGATAAAAGTCCAAAGTATCGCTCTGGCAAATCTTATTGCAGGTGAGGCGGTATATCCCGAATTTGTTCAGTATTTTACACCGGATATACTTGCGGATGCAATCAAGCCATTAATACTGGATGAACCACTCAGGCAGGTCATGAAGCAAAAACTCGAGGGTGCCTGTGGGAAACTTGGAGCAGGCGGCGCATCGGATAATGCGGCAAAAATTCTCGCTCAATTTTTCTTTGGTATATTCGAGAAAGCAGGTAAGCCATAACATGTCGATATCTTCGGAACGAGGACAATGTTTCGGTAAGATAATACAGTTTTCGTTTTGAATACTTACTGAATTATTGTAAAAATTATTATAGGCATCCCGTTTTTTTGCTTATCTGGAAAACAAATTACAATAATTAGTCAATAAGAAAAGCCGGCCATATTACGGTCGGCAAATCTCTTTTGTTATTGCATGGAAAGCAAAAAAATCAGTTGTTGAGTGTGAGATGAACACTATTGGATTTAATAATTATCATATTGTTCTGCAAGTCTTCAAAGCTTGGATTAGAAAACTACTCAAGCCAACATGCAATATTCCTGATAAGTTCAAAGCCATCGCATTTTTCAATATTCAGGTTTAAATACCTTGCAAAACTGGTATCGAAGAAAATGCGCATTTTTCCATTGCCATATACAGCCTGTAAAGTTTTTTTGCCATACTTAGTAATACTTTTAAAGGATGTATCCTGACCTGTATATACAATTTTGCTTTCATTTGCAAATGTGTACACTCTCCCTAACCCAAGAACGATGGGATGGTCCTCGAAACGCAAAGAGGAATTGCAGCCTTTGTAATAGTTATGTTTCCCTTCAAATTGTACACTCCAATTAGCAGCAACAAGATTAGCATCCAGAACATAGTGTTCACCCTTTACTCCAGAATCGGTGAATATTGCGAGTCCGTTTCCATTCGAAGCAAAACTTGTAATTGCTTTCTTCTCAGCTTCTGTTAGGTGCCCATTACCGGTATAGTCACAGCAAATCAGCCACATCTGGGAGAAATTACCTGGAAGCAAAGTTGTCAGGTTTGGAACGGATGTCTTATCCTCGAGCCGGACATTGTAACCCATATCTTCAAGCTCTGCTGCCAGTGTAACAAAATTGACCTGAGTATAGTATCGACCAGATGAACTGCAGTAAATAAGAATGTTTTTATCTCTACTTCCACCTTCTCCTTCTTTTGCATAACTTTGCGATAATAATGGCGGCATCACAAAAAGCGCTAACGCGATTAGCAATACAACAACAAATCCAAGTCGTTTCATTTTTACTCCTTTGTTTTGGTTTTCCAAAATAACAAACAAGCGATTTAGCAAAAGGTCAAGGATTTTTTATCAGTTATCGGTCGAATTACAAGAGAAGATAGCATAAATTACAATTTACCATCCTTGAGATGATGAATAATTCGCACTATTTCCTAAAAAAATCGATGCAATGTATAACTGTGGAATTACAGGTTCTTTCGAGGAGAAATAAGCGCTATGGACCGCAACCGATTATGGGAATGGTGAATCTGGTAACTTCGCTGCCGCTTTTATCGTATGCTGCAATGGTAATCGATGCCTGAATCACATTTTTAATGTCGTAGTCGCTTAGCATCTCAACTTTTAAAGTAGTCGATTTGTTCCCGCTCAATTTGGTTTTCTTTAGGTCCGGTTCTTTGATTACCTCGTTTGTGTAGTCGATAACCTCGATATCGAGCTTTTGTCCAACCATGTTGATAATGTCGATTGTGGTTTTTTTCTGGTAAAGGTCTCCTTTGCCCATATCGATAATTGCCGGTTCGCTTTTTATTCTTGGACCTTTTGTAGTATCTGTCCATGCTGCAGTATCGAGATTTGTACTGAAGCGAACCGATAAGCTAGGTTTAGTTGGGTCGGTAGATTCGATTCTGACCGATTTGGCGGTTTTCCTTTTATAGCCTCGTGTCCTAAAAATAACAGAAACCTCGGTTTGTTCCTTAGGGGCAAGAAGCTTTTTCTTAAGCGGCGCTGCAGTGCAGCCGCAGGTCGGGCGAACTCGTGTTATCTCGAGTGTGTCCTTTCCAACATTTGTGATTGTAAAATTATGTACTAACTTTGCATTGCCTTGAGGTGCAAAACCAAAATCGAATTCCAATCTGTCTAATTCGATTCGCGCCTTTGAGGGCGGCAATGAATCTTGCACAGGTTCAGTTTTTACATCTGCTGCTGTTTTGGGAGTTATTTCAGCCTTGGACTGAGCAAAGCAAATAATCGTGATAATAAGAACTATTAAAAACAATACTCTACGCATTTTTAACTCCTTATTTTTAGAAGTTCACTTTTTGAAAATCCATTTCAATATAGTAGTTTTATTTCATAATACAAGGTTTTTTTTTAATAAAAAAATATAAATCCCGTAACAAAATTTAATTTACATCGACATTTAACAAACCGCTATAGTAGTTGTATCTCCAAAATTGAAATCAAGTTTAATAGGACAAGAGTCTCGCTTGACACTATGCGTATTTACTAATCGGGACGCTTGCGGGAAAAAAGCGGTTTTAATGAATATCAATCTGAATCGATGAATGAAGGAATATTATCGGCAGGTCGATACATATACCGCAGAAGAAGAATTATTTTTTTTCTCAATTCCGCCCGCTGGATAATACAATCCACAAAACCATGCTGTTGAAAGAACTCTGAACTTTGGAATCCGGGTGGTAGTTCCTCGCCGATTGTCTGCTGAATAACACGCGGTCCTGCGAAACCCAGAAGAGCTTTCGGTTCGGCGATTATAACATCGCCCAACGAAGCATAGCTCGCCATAACACCTGCTGTAGTTGGATTGGTAAGTATCGATATGTAAGGTATCCCGGAATCATCAAGTTTTGATAAAAGCGCGCTGGTTTTAGCCATTTGCATAAGCGACAGGATTCCCTCCTGCATTCTCGCCCCTCCCGATGCTGATATCATAACCATGGGAATTTTTTGTTCGAATGCCCGCTCTATGGCTCTTGCTATTCGTTCACCGACAACGGAACCCATACTGCCACCGATAAATCGAAAATCCATCACACCAAAACTAACGGGAATATTATCGATTTTGCCAATACCGACCCGGACAGCTTCACTTAATCCCGATTTCTT